>Ga0181523_10000117_pt1 | contig 81382 bp, 69 predicted proteins | sample PEATcosm2014_Bin_43_FD_119752 | JGI IMG/M metagenome (GOLD analysis project Ga0181523, IMG submission 119752) | Peatland microbial communities from MTU Mesocosm Facility, Houghton, MI, USA - PEATcosm2014_Bin05_30_metaG | ecosystem: Environmental > Terrestrial > Soil > Wetlands > Peat | place...
CGGGCGTCCTCCACGTCGGCCACCGAGCAGCAGCCCGAATCCGAGGCGCCCCCCCACAGCTTGAGGGTCGCCCCCACCACCTGGTCACGCCCGTACTGCCCGGCAACCAGGGCGGCCGCCACCGAGGAGTCGACACCGCCGGACATGGCGACCAGCACGCGCATCGCGTCAGTCTCTCAGCTGCGCGACCGCGCCCGGCACGACGGCCAGGGCGTGGTCGATGTCCGCCTCGGTGGTGGTCACCCCGAGGGAGAACCGGATGCCGCCGGTGGCCTCCTCGCGCCGCAATCCCATCGACTCCAGGACGTGGCTCGCCTCCACCGCGCCGCTCGAGCAGGCCGCTCCGGCCGACACCGCCACACCGGCCTCGTCGAGCAGGACGACGAGTGCCTCGCCTTCGATGCCGGCGAACCGGAGGTGGAGGTGGCCGGCGGTGCGGGCCGACCGCTCGCCGGTCTCACTCGTCCCGGCCACCGTGGACAGGAGCCCGTCGCCCAGCCGGTCGCGCATCCGGCCCACCCGCTCCACCGTGCTCGGACGATCGAAGTCGGTTGCGGCCAGGGCGGCGGCCATGGACACGATGCCGGCCACGTTGTGGGTGCCGCTGCGCCGATCGCGCTCCTGGCCACCGCCGTGGTGGAGGGGGTGGACCACGGTGCCGTCGCGCACCACCAGGGCACCGATCCCCTTGGGCCCCCCGAACTTGTGGGCACTGACCGCCACCAGATCGGCCCCGGCGGTCAGTTCGCGCACGTCGAGCCAGGGGACAGCCTGCACCGCGTCGGTGTGCACGAGGGCGGAGGGCGACCGGTGCCGGACCACGGCCGCCACCGTCCCGATGGGCTGCACGGTGCCGATCTCGTTGTTCACCGTCATCACCGACACCAGTCCCACCTCGGGGGTGCACGCCTCGGCGAGGGCGTCGAGGTCGATGATCCCGTCCTTGCCGGTCCGCACCTCGCGCAGCTCGGCCCCGGTGCGCCGGGCCAGGGCCCGGCAGGCGTTGAGGACGGCGTGGTGTTCCATGGCCGAGCACACCAGCGCCGTGGCCGGGGTCGGGGAGGTGGCGACCGCCGCCTCCCATGCACCGGTGATGGCCAGGTTGTCCGCCTCGGTCCCGCCGGAGGTGAACACCACCTCGCCCGGATCGGCGCCGAGCAGCAGGGCCACCTGGTCGCGGGCGTCGTCCACCGCCAGCCGGGCACGCCGCGACTCGGCGTGGCTGCCGGACGGGTTGCCGAAGTTGCGGGACAGGAAGGGCAGCATGGCCTCGAACGCCTCGGGGCGCATCGGCGTGGTGGCGGCATGGTCGAAGTAGGCGCGCCTCCCGGCCATCAGGCGATCCACACCGACTTCACGTTGCAGAACTCGTGGAGGCCGTGGGAGGAGAGCTCCCGCCCGATCCCCGAGCTCTTGATCCCACCGAAGGGGAGCTGGGGCATGGAGACCACCATGCCGTTGACGAAGACCTGCCCGGCCTGGAGCTCGTTGACGAATCGTTGCTGTTCGTCCCTGTCGTTCGTCCACACGCTCGATCCGAGCCCGAACTCGGTGGCGTTGGCCACGGCCAGCGCCTCGTCGGCGTCGGCCACCACGTAGAGCAGGGCCACCGGCCCGAACAGCTCCTCGTTGGCCACCCGCATGTCCGTGGTGATCCCGGTGATGACGGTGGGACGGTAGAAGAAGCCGGGCCGGTCGGGGCCCTCGGGGCCGACGACCGGCTCGCCACCGCACAGGATGGTGGCGCCCTTGGCCCTGGCGTCCTCGACCTGGGCGGCGATGGTGTCACGGGCGGCGGCGTTGACCAACGGCCCCACCTCGGTGGCGGGTTCGAACGGATCGCCGACGGAGAGGGCCGCCATCCCGGACACGAAGCCCTCGGTGAACGCGTCCGCTATGTCGGCATGCACGATGAACCGCTTGGCAGCGATGCACGACTGGCCGGCGTTCTGCACCCGGGCCTGCACGCCCACCGACACCGCCCGGTCGACAGCGGCCGACGGGAGCACGATGAACGGGTCGCTGCCCCCGAGCTCGAGCACCACCTTCTTTCCCGCCGCCCCGGCTAGGGCGGCCACGGCCCGACCGGCGCCGACACTGCCCGTCAGGGTCACGGCGGCGACACGGGGATCGTCGATGATGGCCGGCACCTGGTCGGTGCCGATCAACAGGGCCTGGAGGATGCCGTCGGGGGCCCCGGCCCGCACGAACAGGTCCTCCAGCAACAGAGCCGTGCGCGACACGTTGGGGGCGTGCTTCAACAGCCCGACGTTCCCGAGCATGACGGCCGGGGCGATGAACCGGCCCACCTGCCACAGGGGGAAGTTCCACGGCATGATGGCCAGCACGACGCCGAGGGGTTGATAGGCGATGAGGCCGAGCGATGCGTCGACCAGCACCTCCCGGTCGGCGAGGAGGGCCTCCGCATGCTCGGCGAACCAGCGGAACCCGCTGGCGCACTTGGCCGCCTCTCCCTTGGCCTGGGCGAACGGCTTCCCCATCTCCGTGGTCACCACGTGGGCGATGTCGGGCAGCTCTCCCTCGAACAGCTCGGCTGCGGTGATCAGCAAGCGGGACCGCTCGGCGAACGTGCTCGTGGCCCAGTCCGACGCCGCGGCGGCGGCGACCGCCAGGCGCGACTCGACCGTGGCGGCGTCATACGGTTCGAAGGACTGGAGCAGCTCGCCGTTGGTGGGGTTGACGGTGGCGAGCGGAGGGCCGGAATCGACGAGGCTCATCCGCTCAGTATTCCCCACATTCCCCGTTCTCCACGCCGTCCCCGACGCCGGAAGGACCGCGTTCCCGGGTCCGACCGGCGGTGGCGCGTCGTGGGGCAACGCGCCCGGCCGCCGGTCAGCCCCCACCGAGGAGATCGGGGATCCGGTTCCTCTGCAACTTTCCGGTGGCCGTCCGGGGAAGGACGTCGACCACCTCGTACTGCTTGGGCCGCTTGTAGCCGGCCAACCGGGTCTGGGCCAGGTCCTTCACCGCCTCCACCAGCCGCCGAGGGTCACCGCGGTCGACAGAGGCGCCCGTTGCGGCGGGCACCAGGGCGGCGCACACCCTCTGGCCCCAGCGGTCATCGGCAAGCCCGAAGACGGCGACTTCGGCCACGCCCTCCGCCTCGCCCAGGACCGCCTCCACCTCTGCCGGGTAGACGTTGACCCCACCGGTGATGATCAGGTCGTCCCGACGACCGTCGAGGAAGAGGTAGCCGTCGTGGTCGAGCCGCCCCAGATCCCCGACGGTGAATGCCCCGTCCCGCCAGGCAGACGCCGTCTTGGCCTCGTCCCGCCAGTAGGTGAAGCGGGCGAAGCCGGGGGGACGGCACCAGATCGTGCCGTCGCCGTCCACCGAGAGGGTCCGGCCAGGACGGGCCCTGCCCACGGTGCCCGGACGGGCCGACCACTCGTCGGTCGGGCACGCGGTGAACTGACCCTCGGTCGACCCGTAGAACTCCCAGAGCACGCCCGGTCCCACCGCGTCCAGGGCCGCCCACTTGAGCGACGGAGGGCAGGGGGATCCGGCGTGGACCAACAGACGCAGGGAGCCGAAGCGGGCCGATCCGCCCGACCCGGCGGCCAGTAGGCGGCTCAGCGCGGAAGGCGCCATGAAGGTGGTGGTCGGCACCGGGCCGAACGCCCCGTCCAGGGCCTGGCGGGCCACTTCGGCGTCGAATCGACGGAGGATGACGCAGGTGCCGCCGCGCAACAGGGTCCCGCCGGCGAACCGGATGGACACCGAGTGGTACATCGGGGAGCAGACCAGGTGGACGTCGTCGGGCCCGAACGACCACAGGTCGGCCTCGTCGGTGAAGGCCGCCTCTGCGGTGGCGTCGTCCCACAAGCCCGACCACACCCCCTTGGACCGTCCGGTGGTGCCCGAGGTGTAGTGCATGGGCCGGGCCAGCGGATAGCGGGCCAACGCCACCGGCGGACCGGCATCGAACGCCTCCAGCCGGGTCCGGTCGGTGACGACCAGGGCCGGATCGGCATCGACGACCAGCGCGTCCCGCTCGGCCTCGAGGAGCGTGGCATTCAACAGCACCGGCACCACGCCGACGCGCAGCGCACCGAGAACGGCGCACAGCAGCGCCGACGACGAGGGAAGGCTGAACACCACCCGGTCGCCCGGCTCCAGGCCGGCCGCGAGAAGGGCCCCGGCGGCCCGGCGTTGCGCGCCTTCGGCGTCCGCTGCGGTGAGGACATCCACGGCCACCGCCACCGGCCCGCTCACGGGAGCCCGCCGCTCCGAGCGGCCGGAGCGTCCACAGGCGCTCCGGGGTCGCCGAGAGCGTTGAGGATGCCCGGGCGGAGCGCAGCGATCAACGCCATCACGGTCAGGAGGGTGACGGCGCTCCAGACCGTCACCTCCCGCACCCCGGTGCGGTCGGCGATCCAGCCCTGGAGCACGGCCCCGACGGGATAGACGATGCCGAGGCCCATCATGTAGATGCTGAGGATGCGGCCCCGCGCCTCGGCGGGCGCCCGCAGCTGGACCACGGTGTTGAGGCCCGACAGCACGAGGATGTACCCCGCACCGACGAACAGGAAGGCGGTCGCCGACCACCACAGTGACGGGGCCAGCCCGTAGTTGACCAGGAGCACCGGCAACAGGAAGAGGGCGAACCGCATCATGGTGAGGCGACCCACCCGCTCGGCCAGAGCTGGCAGAGCCAGGGCACCGATGACCGCCCCGACCCCCTGGGCGGTCACCAGGACCGCGGTGAACACCGGGTCGCTCCTGCCATGGTGGAGGGCGCCGGACATGGCCGGCACCAGGGCGATGAACGGTGACGCCAGCAGGGCCACGATGGCGATCAGACCGATGGCGGAGCGGCAGCCCGGCTCAGCCATCGCCGCTCGGGCCCCGTCAGCGATGCGCTGCACGATCCTCATGGGACCGGGCTGCCCCAGGGGCCTGGGCAGTCGCACCATCACCAGCGCCACCACCACGGCGCCGAAGGACGCTGCATTGATCCCGAACACCAGCGCGTAGTTGTGCGACAGCAGGGCCACGCCGGCCAGTGCCGGCCCGATGACCCGACCCAGATTGAACTGGGCCGACGAGAGCGACACCGCCCCGAGCAGGTCCTCTCGGGGCACCAGGTCGGGCACGATGGCCTGATAGGCGGGGAAGCCGATCGCCCCGGCGGCGCCGCCCAGGAAGGCGAGGACCACCAGCACGACCGGCGTGTCGCGCCCGGTGGCGGCCAGCACGGCCAGCACCGCTGCGAACAGCATCTCGGCAAACGTGGTGACGATCAGCCAACGGCGGCGGTCGAGCCGGTCGGCCAGTGCGCCGCCGAGGGGTGCGAGCAGACCGATGGGGAGGAACCCGGCGGCCGCCACCAGGCCTGTCCACCCGGGCTGGTCGGTACGGGCGAAGACCAGGATCCCGAGGGCCACGGTCTGCATCCACGAGCCCACATTCGAGACCAACGCGGCCGACCAGATGAGGGCGAAGTTCCGCGAACGCAGCGGACGCAGTGATGCCAGTGCCACCTGGCGAGGTTACCGGCCCGAAGTCCGCCCCGGATGGGCCGATCTACGGGTGTGCGAGTTACCGGTCGGTCTGGTCTGTGTGGTCGGCCTGGTCGGCCTTGACGACCTCGACGACCTCGATCTTGCGCCGGGGTCTCAGTGCGAACCACCAGATGCTGGCCATGGTGGCCAGCACGCCGAGTGCCGCCGCAGGCTTGGCGATCTTGCGCGAACGATCTGACATGCCCCGACGTTACCCTGCGAGGCCACCACCTGTGCCGGGGCCGCACGGCCAGGAGCCGGTGTGCTGCACCGAGCACATTCTTCGCTGGCTCATATGGCCTCTATATCTCCTCCTTAGGAACGCTCTCGATGATGGGGCCATGACACACAACCCCTACGAGGTCCCTGGGACCACCGGTTCGGCCGAGCAGCCAGACACACTCCCGACCTTCGCACCCGGCACCGTCCCTGTTGCGTCGACGCCGAAGATGGCGGCTGCCGCCGAGCCCGACTGGCGCTTCGGCGAGACGCCTCCCCCCGGCTCGTTCACACCTCCTCTGGGGATTCCTGCACCGCCGGCCGGCAGCGGGCAGCCCCCGTCCGGCGGGTGGCCGCCGTTCGATCCGATGGCCGGCCGACCCGGCCCGTGGCCCCAGTCGCCGCAACCGAAGCGGCGCCCGGCCGGAGCACGACGTGGAGTGGTGGCCGTCGTCGCCCTGGCGGTCGTGGTCGGCGGCGTCGCCGGTGCCGGTCTGTCCGGTCTGGCCCGCCACGATGCGACATCGGCGACCGCGGCCGCGGCTCCTCCCATTCGGGTGGCGGCCAACACGTCCGGGTCTGCTTCGATCAGCCAGATCGTCAAGAGCGTGTCACCGGCCATCGTGTCGATCACCGCCGACGACGGGAACGGATCGGGCGACGAGGGAACCGGGATGATCATCACCTCGACGGGCGAAGTGCTGACCAACAATCACGTCATCGACGGCGCCGCCAGCGTCACGGTCGCCCTCAACAACTCGACCAAGCAGCTCCCCGCAACCGTGATCGGCGCCGACCCCGACAAGGACGTGGCCCTGCTGCAGATCCAGAACGTCAGCGACCTGCCCGTGGTGACGTTCGGGAACTCGAGCAAGGTGCAGGTCGGCGACGAGGTGGTGGCCATCGGCAATGCGCTGGCACTCGGCGACAATGCCTCGGTCACCTCGGGCATCGTGTCCGCTCTCGGGCGCCAGGTCACCGCCGGCGACAGCAGCGGCAGCGGTAGCGAGACGCTGAACAACATGATCCAGACCGACGCCGCCATCAACCCGGGCAACTCCGGTGGGGCGCTCCTCAACTCGACCGGAGTCGTCATCGGCATGAATACGGCTGCGGCCGGCAACACCGGTGACGGGACCTCCGCTCAGAACATCGGGTTCGCCATCCCCGCCTCGGAACTGGAGTCACTGATCTCGGGCCTCCGCTCCGGCGGGGACGGGAGCCAGAGCAGTCTGGGCACGTCGGGTTCGGGTTCGGGTTCGGGATCGAGCTCGGGTTCGGGATCGGGTTCGGGTTCGGGTTCGGGTTCGGGCGGCTACGGGTCGAACTCGGGCTCGGGTGGCTACAGCTCCGGTTCGGGCTCGGGAGGCTACGACCCGGGGTCGGGGTCGGGCGGCTACAGCTCCGGCGGCTTCTCCTTCTAGCTTGCTGTCAGCCTGTTCCGCTGAGCAATCTCGGGATTCGGGAATTTCCGTAGCCGGGACGCGTTCTGTCAGGTAGAAGCCCTGCCAGGAGGAGCAACCCATGGCACGTCGTGGACGCACCCCGCCCGGGTGCAGTGCTCACCGTCAGCGATGACACCGTCGAAGCGGTGGTGGTCGACACCCTGGAGTCCGCTCCGGCCGACGCCACCCTCTGGTCGACCCGGGGACTGGCGGCCAAGCACGGGATCAGCCATCAGACCGTGGCCGAGATCTGGCAGGCGTTCGGTCTCAAGCCGTGGCGGGAGGACTCCTTTCAAGGTCTCACCCGATCCCGAACTGGTGGAGAAGATCCACGACATCGTCGCTCTGTACCTGAACCCACCGGTGGCCGCCGTCGTGTTCGCGGTGGACCAGAAGCCCCAGATCCAGACCCTCAACCGGACCGCTCCGACATATCCGATGCTGCCCACCACCCCGGCCCTGGCCACCCGCCACTACCTACACAACGGGACCTGCGATCTCCTTGCCGCCCTCGACATCGCATCGGGGACAGTGATCACCGACATCCGCTCCAGCCACATCAGCGATGACTTCATCGCCTTCTTGAACAAGGTCAACCGCAACGTGCCCGCCGAGCTCGATGTCCACGTGGTGCTGGACAACCTCTCCGCCCACGAGACCCCGAAGGTGCAGCGCTGGCTCTTGGATCATCGCCGGATCCACTTCCATTTCACACCGACCTACGGATCATGGATGAACCTGGTGGAAGGATGGTTCTCCGCCCTCACCACCGAAAACATCAGCGCTTCAAGCTGACGGCAGACTAGGGATTCAAGCCGCAATCTGGTCGAGGCACGCCTGCGGGATAGGCGTCTGGTTGTCCCTCTGTGTCGAGTTGCACTACCGCTGACGGTGTGTCCCGCAACTGTGACGATGACGGTTGTGCACTTGGCGTTCGCTGCTCGTGCCATTAGATTTACGTCCGCTGGTGGGAATGACGCTGCGATCCTTGCTTTTCGGCTTGGGTAGGTTGTTCCAGTGGCAGTGGCTGCGAAAGGGGAACTGCGGCATGGCGAGGTACAACGCAGCGGAGCACTGGTCGGACGTTGCCACGAAGGCCGGTGGGCGGGGAGGCCGGGGTCGGCTGGTAGCCGGTGATGACGCTCCCTACTATCGGTACAAACGCCGGCTATTCCTCCAGAAATTCCTTTCGCAGATCCCGACCGAGGACAAGTCCATTCTCGAGGTTGGATGCGGCCCCGGAGGGAACCTCGTCGAATTGCTCCGCCGGAATCCCAAGCGGCTTGTCGGATGCGACGTCGCACCGGCGATGGTGGAAGCGGCCCGTCAAGAGCGGGAAGCTGAAGGGGCGGAGGTCGTCCTGATCGATGGAGAGTCTCTCCCGTTTGCCGACCAGGAGTTCGACCTCAGCTTCACGGTGACCGTGCTCATGCACAATCCGGAACAGCGTAAGGCGCAGATCATCGGTGAAATGTGCCGAACCACCAGGTCCCAGATCTACTTGATTGAGGACACATTCCCCCCGTCACCGAGCGCAAGGGCGGCGACAACCGAAGGCGAGGCGAGTGCTGGAATAGGGGCATATGGGAGCTTCTTCCCCCGGGCGGTCGGGGAGTATGCGGACTCGTGCGCCAAAGGCGGCTTCGCCTTGATGGATACGCAGTATCTCGAGACATTTGCCAGCCACTACCTGTTTGCGTTCCTGAGCACGAGACTGGACAAACAGCGCACAGCCGAAGGAGAAGGCTTCTCGCGGCTCCACTGGGGAGTCGAGACAGCCATGCAACCGCTCACCCGACAGCTCGACCGAGTTATCCGGCGACCGGGTGGCGAACTGACACTGATGGTGTTCGAGAGACAGCGGCCCTTCTAGATCTTCTGGGCACCAAGAAGATCTAGGGTAGCCCCGGCTGGTCGGGCACCCGGAGGCGCACGGTGTCGGTGTCGTGCCCGGGGCGGACCACACCCGCCTCCCCCAGGCATCGCTCGAGGATGAACCGGGCCACCCAGTCGGCCGAGTTGAAGGCTCCCTCGTGGTGCAGGCGCCGGAAACGCCGCCCTGCCGGGAACGACTCCTCCGGGGTGGCGCGGATGAGGGCCTGCATGTCGGTGTCCACCACGCCGGGCGCCAGGGCATAGGCCCGCAGCCCGATCGAGCGCTCCTCCAGGGCCACCACCTCGGTGATCATGTCGACGGCCGCCTTCGAGGCGCAGTAGGCCGCCCACCCCTCATAGGGCGTCGTCGCCGCCCCCGAGGAGATGTTGACCAGGACGCCCTCCCCCGGGCGTCCCCGGAGGTGGCGGACGAAGGCGGCCGTCCCGTGCACCACCCCCAGCACGTTCACGTCGAGGTGACGGCGCAGGGCGACCGGGTCGGCATCGGCAAGCGGGCCGATGGGCGCAAGCACGCCGGCGTTGTTCACCCACAGGTCGACCCTGCCGAAGCGTTCGACCACCGCCCGGGCGAAGGCATCGACGGCGTCGGCGTCGGTGACGTCGACCGAGGCCGTCAGCGCCGTCTGCCCGTCGTGCGAAGCCGGCCGCGTGCGGGCACACAGGCCGAGCAGCATCCCGTTGAGCGCGAACGTCTCGGCCAATCCCGCACCGAGGCCCCGGCTGGCCCCGGTGATGACGGCGACCCGGCCGGCGTGGGTGCTCACCCGGCGCGCCCCCTCAGCCGTCGGTGGACACGAAGACGTTCTTCACGTCGCTGTACGAAGCCAGGGCCTCGAGACCGAGCTCGCGGCCGAACCCGGACTGCTTCATTCCGCCGAAGCTGGTCTGGACCCGCACCGAGCTGTTGGAGTTGACCGACAGGTTGCCGGCCCGCACGGCCCGGGCCATGCGCAGTGACCGGGCGCTGTCTCTGGTCCAGATGGTGCCCGACAGCCCGTAGGGGGTGTCGTTGGCCAGCCGGACGGCCTCCTCCTCGTCGTCGAAGGGCATGACGGCAACCACGGGCCCGAAGATCTCCTCTCGGGCCATGCGCCAGTCGACGCCGGCCGGGGCGACCACGGTGGGGGGAAACCAGAAGCCCGGGCCGTCGGGCACCGCTCCCCTGGTGCGGGCCGGGACCGGTCCTCCGCCGGGCTCCCCCATCCCCTCGGCCAGGTAGCCCGAGACCACCTCGCGCTGGGCACGCGACACCAGCGGCCCCATCTTGATGGCCGGGTCGGTCGGGTCTCCCACCGTCCACGCGTCTACGGCATCGGCCAGCAGCTCGAGGTAGCGCTCGAACACCGGGCGCTGCACCAGGGCCCGGCTCCGGGCACAGCAGTCCTGGCCGGCGTTGGCGAAGACGCCACCGGGCGTGGCGGCGGCGGCCCGCTCCAGGTCGGCGTCGGCGAAGATGACCGAGGCCGACTTGCCGCCCAGTTCGAGGGAGACCCGCTTGATGGTGCCCGAGGCCCGGGACATCACCTCGCGTCCGACCTCGGTGGAGCCGGTGAAGGCCACCTTGGCCACGTCGGGATGCTCGATGAGGCGGGTCCCGATCACCGAGCCCTTGCCCGACACCACCTGGAGCACCCCCTCGGGGATGCCGGCATCGAGGGCCAGCTCGGCCAGGCGGAGTGCGGTGAGGGGCGTGATCTCCGCCGGCTTCACGATGATGGTGTTCCCCGTGGCAAGGGCCGGGCCGACCTTCCTGGAGGTGATGGCGATTGGGAAGTTCCACGGCACGATGGCCGCCACCACGCCCAGCGGTTCGTGGAAGGTCATGTCGACCCCTCCGGCCACCGGCACGGTGGCGCCCCGGTGCTTGTCCACCGCGCCGGCGTAGAAGTAGAAGACCTCGGCCACCATGCCCACCTCGTCGCGGCTCTCGCCGATGGGCTTGCCGACGTTGGCCGTCTCGAGCTGTGCCAGCTCCTCGCCGTGCTCCTCCACCTGGGCTGCGAACCGGCGCAGCAGGCGCCCCCGGTCGGCGGGTGCGACCGCCCTCCACGCCGGGCCGGCCTCGAGTGATCGGGCCACCGCCTCGTCGGCCTCCTCGACCCCCTGGATGGGGACCTCGGCGATGGCGGCCTCGGTCGTCGGGTTGACTACGGCGGTGACGTTGCCCATGACTGCTCCTCGGTGTGTGGTGGTTGCTGCTACTGGATGCGTGCCGCGTCGACCACGGCATCGAACAGCCGGCGGTCGCCGGACTCCTCGGGATGCCACTGCACGCCGACGACGAACCGATGGCTCGGCAGCTCGACGGCCTCGATCACCCCATCCTTGCTTCTGGCGGTCACCACCAGTTCGCGGCCCAGCTCGCCGATCGCTTGGTGGTGGCTGCAAAGGACGTTCGCCCGCGCGCCGAAGAGTCGCTCCACCGTGCTGCCCTCCTCGGTGGTGACGGCCACCGAGCCGAACGCTCCGGGCCGCGGCTGGTGATTGGTCGATCCGACGAGGTCGGGCAGCTGCTGCACCAGATCACCGCCGAGGTGGACGTTGAGCAGCTGGACGCCCCTGCAGATGGCCAACACCGGAAGGTCCCTCTCCAGTGCCCCCGACAGCAGCCCGAGCTCGAGCTCGTCGCGCTGGAAGTTGGTGCCCCGGTTCCGGGGGTCGGTGTCCTGCCCGTACCACCTGGCGTCGAGGTCACCCCCACCGATGAGGACCAGGCCGTCGAGGACCGAGAGCAACCCGTCGAGCCCGGCCAGGGACCCTTCGCCGCCAGGCTGCGAGGACCCCCCGGTGGCGGCATCGACGGCATCGCTCCCCGGTGGGACCAGCACCGGTCGGCCGCCGGCGGCCACCACCAGATCGAGGTAGGCGCCGGGCACCAGGGCGGCGTCGCAGTCCCAGGACCACCACTTGGTCTCCTGGCGGTACATGGACACCCCGATCAGGGGGCGGGGGCCGGTCCTCGTCATGGCCGCCAGTATTCCATCGTCGCCGCGGTGCCCCGATAGGGTTCGCCAGGTTGCGATCCGAGCGTTCCCCCCGGACCGGGCCGATCGACTCAAGCCGGAACCGACAGCACACGGAATGGAGGCTTCAATGGCACGGCTCGACGGCAAGGTAGCGGTGATCACCGGCGCCGGCAGCGGCATCGGCCGAGTGGCGGCAGCGCTCTTCTCGGCCGAAGGGGCCGAGGTGGTGGTGGCCGACGTGGTGGCCGACCAGGCGGCATCGGCCGTGGCCGAGATCAGGGCGGCCGGGGGCTCGGCCACCGCAGTGACCACGGACGTCTCCGACGAGGTGCAGGTCGAGGCCATGGTGCGGGCGGCCATGGACACCTACGGCGGGCTGCACGTGCTGTTCAACAACGCCGGGATCTTCCCCGACGACGACGGCGGCGTCCTCGACACTCCCCCAGCGACGTGGCAGAGGGTGATGGAGGTCAATCTGAAGGGGGTGTGGCTGAGCTGTCGGGCGGCGGTGCCCGCCATGCTGGAGTCGGGCGGCGGCTCCATCGTCAACGTTTCCTCCTTCGTGGCCCTGATGGGGTCGGCCACGGCACAGATCGCCTACACGGCATCCAAGGGTGGCGTGCTGGCCATGACCCGTGAGCTGGCCGTCGAGTACGCCCGCAAGGGGATCAGGGCCAACTCGATCTGCCCCGGGCCGATCGAGACCCCGCTGCTGGCCGAGCTGCTGGCCGATCCGGCCCGCCGCCAGCGCCGCCTGGTGCACATCCCCATCGGGCGGTTCGGGCGTCCCGAGGAGATCGCCAAGGCGGCGCTCTTCCTCGCCTCGGACGATGCGTCGTTCGTGACCGGGTCGGCACTGGTCGTCGACGGAGGGATCACCGCGGCCTACGTCACACCGGAGTAACGGGCCGGTCCCAGGGGGCAAGAGCTGGACGATTGTCCGCCGATGGACAAAAGTGCTGGAATGCTGACCCTCGAGACCCTCCCCCATCAGATCCAGGCGGGCGACGTCCACACCGTTGTCGTGGCCTTCCCCGACCTCCAGGGGCGACCGGTGGGGAAACGGGTGACCGGGGCGTTCTTCCTCGACCACGTCCTGCGTCACGGCATCGAGGTCTGCGACTACCTGCTGGCCTGCGACGTGGACATGGACCCGCTGCCCGGCTTCGTGTTCGCCAACTGGGACACCGGCTACGGCGATCTCCACGCCGTGATCGACCCTCACACGGTACGTCCCCTGCCGTGGCTACCGGGCAGTGTCCTCGTGATCTGCGACCTCCTGACCTCGGACGGCGAGCCGGTCGAGGTGTCACCGCGCCGGATCCTGAAGCGCCAGCTCGAGCGCGCCGCAGAGCGGGGCCTCCAGGTCAAGTGCGCCACCGAGCTCGAGTTCTACCTCTTCCTCGACTCGTTCGCCGAGGCCGCCGAGAAGCACTGGCAGGGACTGGTGCCCCACGCCAGCACCATCGAGGACTACCAGCTGCTGCAGACGTCGCGCGAGGAGTACATCATCGGGAGGATCCGCAACCAGATGGTGGAGGCCGGCATCCCCGTCGAGTTCTCCAAGGGTGAGGCGGGCATCGGCCAACACGAGATCAACGTCACCTACGGCGGTGCCCTGGAGGTCGCCGACCGGCACCTGGTGTTCAAGAACGGTGTGAAGGAGATCGCCTCGGAGTACGGCCGGGCAGCCACGTTCATGGCCAAGTGGTCGATGGATACCGCCGGGTCGTCGTGCCACATCCACTCCAGTCTGTGGGATGCGGCCACCGACGCCCCCCTGATGGCCGCGGCCGACGGGGAGGACTCCCCCTCGGGCCTGTCCCGCACCGGGCAGCAGTGGGTGGCCGGCCAGCTTCACTCGGCCCAACAGTTGGCGTGGTGCTTCGCTCCCTATGTGAATTCGTATAGACGCTACGTCCCCGACTCGTGGGCGCCGACCGCGGTGGTGTGGGGCGACGACAACCGCACCTGCGGATTCCGGATCATCGGGGCCGGTGCAGGCCGGAGGGTGGAGATGCGCATCCCCGGGGCCGATGTCAACCCCTACATCGCGCTGGCCGCAGCCATCGCCGGCGGCCTGTGGGGCATCGACCACGAGCTCGAACTCGAGCCGGCGTTCACCGGCAACGCCTACAAGGCTCCCGGGGTGCCGCGCATCCCCGCCACCCTCGCCGAGGCCATCGACACCCTGAGCACGAGCGAGGTGGCCGCCGGGGCCTTCGGGCCCGACGTCCACCACCACCTGCTCAACGCCGCCCGCCAGGAGTGGTCCAAGGCCAACACGGTGGTCACCGACTGGGAGCTGGCCCGCAACTTCGAGCGGATCTGATCCTGCGGCCGGACCGCGGCTGCACCGCTGCCGCCCAACGCCGCCCGCCCCCCTGACTGCCCGTGCCTTGACGCGCCGGTCCGGTCCTGGCACGATGGATCCCATCATGTACGCAGCGTCGACCTCGGAACTGCTTCTTACCTGACGGCGAGCGCCACATCGCGTTCGCCCGCAACCTCCTGAGCCGCATCGGCCAGGGGGTTTTTTGTTGGCCGCAACCCGAGGGCGCCGACCGCCGGCCAGCAGGGCATCGACCGAACCGACCGGAAACCGAACCATCACCGAAGTCAAGGGAGCATCCCCAGTGAGCATCGAACCGAACACGACCGGACCGGAGGGCACCACCGACCCGGGCGGCCACCGCCGGCCGGCCATGCCCTGCGACGTGTCACCGATGCCCTTCCACCTCTACCGCCCCTACCGACCCCTCACCCTTCCCGACCGCACCTGGCCGGACCGGCAGTTCACCCGCGCCCCCCGCTGGGCCAGCGTGGACCTGCGTGACGGCAATCAGGCGCTGGTCGATCCGATGGACCCCGAGCGCAAGCTGAAGCTGTTCCGGACCCTGGTGGACATCGGATTCAAGGAGATCGAGGTGGGGTTCCCGTCCGCCTCGCACACCGACTACGACTTCCAACGCCAGATCATCGAGGAAGGGTTGATCCCCGACGATGTGACCATCCAGGCGCTGGTCCAGTGCCGCGAGGAGTTGATCGAACGCACCTTCGAGTCGCTGACCGGAGCACCGCGGGCCATCGTTCACTTCTACAACTCCACCTCGGAACTGCAACGACGGGTGGTGTTCGGACTCGACCGTGCCGGCATCGTCGACATCGCCGTCAATGCCGCCCGCCTGTGCAAGAAGTTCGAGTCCACGCTGCCCGGGACCGACGTCCGCTACGAGTACTCACCCGAGAGCTTCACCGGTACCGAGCCGGCCTTCGCCGTGGAGATCTGCGAGGCGGTCATGGCCGTCATCGAGCCCACTCCCGAGCGCCCGATCATCATCAATCTGCCCAACACCGTCGAGATGTACGGACCCAACGTCTACGCCGACGTCATCGAGTGGTTCGGGCGGACCATCGCACACCGTGACTCGATCATCCTGAGCCTCCATCCCCACAACGACCGCGGGACCGCGGTGGCCGCCGCCGAGCTGGGAGTGCTGGCCGGTGCCGACCGGGTGGAGGGGACGTTGTTCGGCAACGGGGAGCGCACCGGCAACGTGGACGTGGTCACCCTGGCCATGAACCTCTTCTCCCAGGGCATCGACCCGGCCCTCGACTTCTCCAACATCGACAAGGTGCGCCGGGTGGCGGAGTACGCCACCCGGATGCCGGTCCATCCCCGCCACCCCTACGCCGGCGACCTGGTCTACACCGCCTTTTCCGGCTCGCACCAGGACGCCATCAAGAAGGGGTTCGAGGCCGTCGGCGATGACTACGACCACTGGGAGGTCCCCTACCTGCCCATCGACCCGAGCCATACCGGCCGCACCTACGAAGCCATCATCCAGGTGAACAGCCAGTCGGGCAAGGGCGGCGTCGCCTACGTGATGGACACCGAGCACGGGCTCGACCTACCCCGCCGGCTCCAGATCGAGTTCTCCAAGCAGGTCCAGGCGGTCACCGAGGACAGCGGGACGGTCATCCGTGCCGGCGAGATGTGGGACGTCTTCTCGCGGACCTACCTCCCCGAGGACGCCGGCGTCAGGCTGGTCGGCAGCGAGGTCGCCACCGGAGGGCGGCGCACCACGGTCACCGCCCAGCTGCTGGTCGACGGCAGGCCCCACACGGTGATGGGCGAAGGCAACGGGCCCATCGACGCGCTGGTCGGGGCGCTGCGCACCGATCTCGGCGTCGACTTCGAGGTCAAGGACTACAGCGAGCACGCCCTGACCGCGGGCAGCGGGGCCTCGGCTGTGGCCTATGTGGAGGCCGAGGGACCCGACGGCTCCACCTGGTGGGGCGTGGGGATGGACTCGAGCATCCTGGACGCCTCGCTGGCGGCAGTGGTCAGCGCGGCCAATCGGGCCCCGGCCGGAACGACGCCGCGTCCAGGATCTTCCGCCACCCCCCCGGCGTGAGGGCGTAGTTCGAGACGCTGCCGCTGGTGAACCAGGCGGAGGCTGCCGGACGGGCCAGCGTGGCCACCGTGGCCGCAGCCACCGGGAGGGCGGCCAACGCGTCGTGCCGCAACGGTGAGAGCTCCTCGGTACTGTCCCGGTAGCCGCCGGTATGGCGCAGGGCCGAGACCAGCTCGCCGAGCACTTCGCTGCGCCCGCCGCGCTCCGCCGCACCCAGCACGGCCAGGAGCAGCTGGTGCGTGCGCACGCCGGGCCGGCCCTCGGGTGCGACCCGGACCTGTCCGCCCCGGGCGATCTCCATCATGGTGCCGACCAGGTCGACCCCGGAGGCTGCGGCATTGGCCGGCTCCACCAGCCGGGGATTGACGTCGATGATGAGGGGCCCGTCGGCACCCACGATGACGTCGACGGACAGCCCACCGTGCCAGCCGAGGGAGGCGCCCAGCGCCTCGAGGTGGTGCCGGGTCGCCGGCAGGCTCACGCCCTGCTTGTGGCTGGCCCCGCCGTTGGTGCCTTCGGCGAGGCGCTCGCAGGCGTGGAACGCCACCAGCTCCCCGTGGTCGAAGACGCTCTGGACCATGACCAGCGGGCCGCTCACCGGTTGTTGCACCAGGACCGCTCCCCCGTCGAAGACGCCGTCGGCAGCCAGCACCTCGGCGATGACTGCAGCCTCGCTGCGGGTGCGGACCAGATGGACGCCGGACGTGGCGGTGCCAATCGGGAGCTTCACGAAGGCCGGGAGGTCCCCGTGGGCGGCGAGCCCACCGGCGTCGGCGACCACGGATGCCTCGGGCTGGGGCAGATCGAGGCGGGCGAGCGTCCGGTGGGCCGAGACCTTGTCCTGCACCGCGGCCAGGGCGTCGAAGGGCGGGACGATGGTGGTCACCCCGGCGTCGGCCAGGCGGTCGTGAGCGAACGAGAGGACCGCCACCTGCTCTTGGGTCGGGAACAGGACGTCGAAGTGGCCGGCCGCCCACACGGACAGGGCTGCCTCCATCCACGCCAACGGGTCGGGCCCGTAGGCGGGCACGGGGTGCACCTTGCGCACGTACCGGCTGAACCGGCTCAGACACAGGCCGTTCGGGGCCAACACCTCCACCCGGTGGCCCGTGGACCCGAGGCGGTAGGCGACCTGCTTCGAGGTCAGTCCTGATCCGTCGGTCAGCAGTACGCGCATCGACACCGCCCCTTGCCGGGCCGGAATGCCCCGAGAAGGAGAGGCCGCCGGTAGGGGTGCGACCGCCGGACGAATGCCCGAGTTCCCCGGGTAGCGGCAAGGTTCCTCTTCGCCGGAGTATAGATATATTTCATATACCTAGAGTATAAGCATATCTCGTATACAAAGTGTCCAACCGTGGGATACTCCATCGGTGGGACGTCCTCTCCAGATCGACCGGATCTCGGTGCTGGAGGCCGGCCTGCGGATAGCCGACGAGGACGGGCTCCAGGCGGTGACCATGCAGGGCGTGGCCGGCGCGTTGTGCGTCACGCCGATGGCCCTCTACCGGCATGTGGCCAACAAGGCCGATCTCCTCGACGGCCTGGTGGAGCTGCTGCTCACCGATGTCCCCCTGCCGCCCGACACCATGGCGTGGCGCGAGCGTCTGGAGTGGATGGGGGAGGCGGTGCGCGGCGCGGCACAGCGCCATCCCGCGGTCTTCGCCCTCCTCCTCCAACGGCCGGCGGCCACGGCCGGCGCGCTCGTGGTGCGGGACGCCGTCTACCAGGCCCTCCGTGAAGCCGGGGTCGCCGAGCCAGAGGTGGCTCGGACCGAACGGGTGATCAGCACGGCCATCCTCGGCTTTGCCGGCAGCGAGGCCGGAGGAAGGTTCGGCTCGAGATCCAGGCAGGAGGTCGACGCCGATTTCGCCGCGGTCGAAGCCATGGTGAGCGCCTATCTCGACCAGGTGTGCGGAGTCAGCCGGCCCTCGGTGCCGTCGGACTGACGTGACGGTACCCACATCCACCCGGGGTTACGATCCCCATTGCCCCGTGCTCGTCTCCGAGCGCCGGCCACATCCGAATTGGAGCAGCGACCGGTGTCCAAGCGAGCAAACGGCCATCTGGGGAGGGTGATCGCCTCCTTTGGCGGCGGCGACAAGAACGACGCCATTGCCCGACGCGACCGGTTCATCGACGGTCACCTCGAGCAGCTTCCCGATGGCGCCTTCGTCCTCAATGTGGGATGCGGGACGGTGCGGAGGTTCGAGCACTCCGGTCGGTACCTGGCCACGGACCTGCGCGTCCTCCCCCATGTGGACTTCGCCTCCGATGCGGCCCGGCTCCCCATCGCCGACCACTCCGTCGACACGGTGATCTCCCTCGAGCTCCTCGAGCACGTCCCCCGGCCTTCGGCGGTGGTCGACGAGCTGGCACGCATCCTCAAGCCCGGCGGAACCGTCTTCGTGTCCGTGCCCTCGACCGTGCCCCGGCACGATGACCACGACTATTGGCGCTACACGGCCGAGGGCCTGAAGCAGTTGTGCTCACCGGCTTTCGCGAGTGGGGAGGTCAAGGTCTTCGGCGGTACGTTCGAGGCCCTGGGCTATCTCGCCTCGTACTATCTGGCCCTGGTCCTCCACGTGCTCCGGCTGCCGACCCGCACGTTCGGACGCTTCTTCCCCTCGATCGGCCACTGGCTCGACGAGCGGAACCACTGGTCGACGTCGACCACGGCGCTCCACACCCTGGCCTTCGACCTGCTGTTCGTCGGCACCAAGGAAGCAGCGGAGTCACCATCGGGCACGACCGATCGATCGGCCAAGTAGGCCGTCGGGCGGAACGGGCCTCAGAACCGGTTCAACCGTTTGAAGATGCCCTTGGTGTGCTTGTACAGCGCCACGAACTCATCGAACAACAGGTCGTACTCGGGAGCGTTCGAGGCGTCGGGAACGAACGTCCGCCGGACCTCGACCATGCCGGGGATCTGCTCGACGGTGACCCGGTCGAGGGCCAGCAGCGTGATGAGCGCCGCCCCGCGCACATTGGCCAGGACCGGGTCGGCCACCTGGCGGATTTGTCGACCCAGGACGTCGGCGTGGATCTGGCACCACTGCTCGGAGTTGGCCCCGCCGCCGATGAAGGCCAGCGAGTCGAACCTCCTGCCGGCAAACCGCTCCACCGCCTCGAGCAGCCATCGGGAGTTGAAGGCCACGCCCTCGTAGACGGCCCGGACCATCTCGGGCCGCGTGGTGGAGAGCGACAGGTTGTGGAACCCACCCCGGATGGTGTGGTCGTCCACCGGCGAGCGCTCGCCGTTCAGCCACGGGGTGAACAGCACCCGGCCGCTGCCGGCCCCCACGCTGTCGACCATGGCGTCCATGGCGGCGAAGTCGTCGGCGAACCCGAGGTTGTCGCGCAGGAACGTGAGGCATGCCCCTGCCGTCTCGTGCTCGTCGACGATCAGGTACTTCCCGGCCAGCGATGCCGGGATGGAGGCCACGTTGCTCATCGGGGCGGTCTTCTTGAACGGGACGTGGCCGGAGATCCACGACGACGTGCCGATGTAGAGGTGGGCGTCGAAGTCCGCCACCGCCCCCGAGCCGAACACGGCGGAGTGGACGTCACCGGAGCCCACCGCCACCGGAACCCCGGCCGGCATGCCCAGCTCCCCTGCAGCCCCGGCGGTGAGGGCACCCATGATGGAGCCGGGCGGAACCAGGTCGGGCAGCTTGGAGCGCTCCAGGCCGGTGACCGCCAGCAGTCGCTCGTCGTAGGCGACCCGGTCGATGGACCGGTTGTCGGTGACCCAGTGGGCGGCGATGGAGTCGAACGAGGCGCAGGTGCGCCCGGTCAGCTTGAGGTTGAGGTAGTCGACCGGCTCGAGGAACGTTGCCGTGTCCCGGTAGAGGTCGGGGAACTCGTCCCGGATGAACAGGATGTGGGCCACCGGGTCCTTGCCCGACAGGCCGGGCGCCCCCCCGGTCACCTGGATCCACCGGAGGAGCTTGCGCGGGTCGTAGCCGACGACGTTGACCGGGCCGCCGACCACCTTGCGGATGGCCTTGTTGCCACGTGAGTCCATCCAGATGATCGACCGCATGAGCGGCGCGCCGTCGGCACCGACCGCCACCGTCCCGGACCACTGGGAGGTGCAGCCCATCCCTATCAGGTCCTCGGGCGGCACCTCCGCCTCGGACAGTGCCCGGCGGGCGGCGGCACAGATGGCCGACCACCATTCGTCGGGGTCCTGCTCCGCTCCACCGCCGTCGAGGAGGTACAGGGCGACCGGCTCCGCGGCATGGGCCACGATGCGGCCGGTCGTCGACACCACGGCCACCTTCGGCCCCCCGGTCCCGAGGTCGACGGCGAGCACGTACTGCTCCGCCGCACCCGAGGGGCTCCCACGGGAGGCACCCGTGCCCGCAGCCGACCGGCTCATGCCTTGACCACCCAGATCGTCGCCTCCCGAACGGAGTCGATGTCGTCCAGTCGGAGGAGGGTGCCCTCGTCGGCACCCTCGGGCGGCGTGGTGCGGATGGAGCGGGCCAGGACCTCGCGGCCGATCAGGTCGAAGAGGGGGGCCAGGTGATCCAGGCCGACCAGGTAGAGGTGGATCCAGTCCGACACCTCCAGGCCGGTGGCCTTGCGGAGGTCCTGCGCGTGCCGGATCACCTCACGGGCCAGGCCGCGCCGTCGGAGGTCCTCGTCGAGGGTCAGGTCGAGGGCCACCACCTCGGCGCCGTCCCGTGACACGGCGAACCCGAACTGCGCGCGCACGCGCAGTTCGATCTCCTCGCCGCTGAGCTCGATCGGCCCGTCGCCGAGTTGGACGACGACCGGGCGACCGGCGGCGATGTCGGCCGCGGCCGCAGCCCCGTCCACCGAGCCCATGGCCGCCCTCAGCTGCTGCACCCCTGCCCCGAGGCGTGGCCCGAGCAGCTTGAAGTTGGGGACCAGCTCATAGGCCAGCACGTCGCCGAGCTCACCGGTGGCCTCCACCACGTCCACGTTCAGCTCGTCCTCCACCACGCCCGCAGGCGGCGTCGGGCTGCCGGGCGGCAGGTAGACCAGGGCGCGGGCCAACGGCTGGCGGACCTTGATCCCGGCCTCGGAGCGGGCGGCGCGGCCGAGGGACGAGAGGCGCCTGGCCAGCGCCATCCCCTCGTCGAGCGCAGGGTCGAGGGCCTCGCGGTAGCCGGGGGGCCAGTCGGCCAGGTGGACCGAGTCGTCCTCGGCGGCACCGGTGAGGTCACGCCACATCCGGTCGGCCACGAACGGGCACATCGGGGCCATCAGGCGTGCCACCACGACCAGCACTTCGTGGAGGGTGGCCTGGGCGCCCAGCGCATCGGCCGGGTCGGCGCCGGGATCGGTGCGCCAGAACCGGCGCCGACTGCGGCGCACGTACCAGTTCGAGACATCGTCGATGAGCTCGGAGACGGCGGTGGCGGCGGGGAAGGGCTCGTAGGCGTCGAGCGCCTCGGTGGCCGCAGCCACGGTGGCGTACAGGCGGGACCGCATCCACCGGTCGAGCACCGACCGGTCCCCGGGCGCGGGGATGGCGGGGTCGCACGGATCGAAGTCGTTGAGCGAGGCGTAGGTGGTGAAGAACGACCAGGTGTTCCACAGCGTCAGCAGCGCGTCCCTCATGGCCGCGTCGATGACCTCGAAGCTGACCCGGGTCGGCGTCCACGGCGAGCCCTGGGAGAACATCCACCAGCGCAGCGGGTCCGCGCCCCGGGTGGAGAGGATCTCCCAGGGGTCGATCACATTCCCGATGCTCTTGGACATCTTGCGCCCGTCGGCGTCGACGATGTGCCCGAGGCACAACACGTTGCGGTAAGGGGTCGAGTCCCGCACCAGGGTATTGACCGCCAACAACGAGTAGAACCAGCCGCGGGTCTGGTCGATGGCCTCGCAGATGAAGTCGGCCGGATAGACGAACTGCTCCGCCGATCCCGCGGCCAACGGATAGCCCCACTGCGCCGAGGGCATCGAACCCGAGTCGAACCAGGCGTCGATGACCGGCTCCACCCGCCGCATGACCGGAGCGTCGGCGGTCCCGGCAGCACGGTCGTCCCCGTCCGCCCCGGCAGCTGAGCATTCCGGGCACGGAAACGTCACCTCGTCGATGCCCGGTCGATGGGGGTCCACGTCCGAGACGTCCCGTCCGGCCAGTTCGGAGAGCTCCGCCAGTGATCCCACGCAGTGGGCGTGACCCTCCTCGCACCGCCAGACGGGAAGCGGGGTGCCCCAGAACCGGTCGCGCGAGAGGGCCCAGTCGACGTTGTTCGACAGCCACTCCCCCATCCGCCCGTCACGGATGTGCTCGGGGTGCCACCCGATGGCCTGGTTCTGGGCCACCAGGTCGGCCTTGCGTTCAGAGGTCCGGATGTACCAACTGGGCTTGCCCCAGTAGATGAGGGCCGTGCTGCACCTCCAGCAGTGCGGGTACGGATGGACATGGGGATGGCGGCGGAACAGGCGCCCGGCCGCCTCGAGGCGATCGTTGACGGTGCCGTTCGTATCCCGCACGGGCTGGCCGGCCAGCCAGGCCACCGCGTCGGTGAAACGCCCGTCGGGCCCCACCGGGTTCAACGTGGGGAGATCGGCCTCGCGCCCGACCTGCCGGTCGATCTCGCCGAAGGCGGGAGCGAGGTGGACGATGCCGGTCCCCTCGTCGGCCTCGACGAACGCCCCGCCGACCACCCGCCATCCGTGGAGGCCTGCCGACCCCGGTACCGGCGACAGGTCGTCGAACGGCCGCTCGTAGAGGAGGCCCACCAGGTCGCGCCCGGGCACGGTCCGCTCGACGGAGGCGCCTTCGCCGAAGACCTGCTCCACCAGTTCCGCAGCCACGATGGCATCACCGACGATGGCGTACTCGAGGTCGGGACCGACCGCGGCACCGGTGTTGGACAGCAGGGTCCACGGGGTGGTGGTCCACACCACCAGGGCCAGCCCTTCGAGCGAGCTCCGCCCGACGGTGGCGCGCAGCCGCTCGGCGGCATCCCCCTCGTCCCGCAGAGGGAACAGAACATAGGCCGACTCGTCCTCCACCTCGCGGTAGACGTCGGGCTGGCCCAGCTCGTGGCTGCTGAGGGCGGTACCGCAGCGGGGACAGTAGGGGACCACCTTGATGTCCTCGTAGAGCAGGCCCTGGTCCCAAAGGCTCTTCAGGTTCCACCACACCGACTCGACGTACTCCGGCGAGAACGTCCAGTAGGCGGCATCGATGTCGATCCAGTACCCGATGCGCTCGGTGAGGCTCTTCCACTCGTCCACGTAGTTGCGGACCGAGGCGCGGCAGAGCCGGGTGAACTCGGCGATGCCCACCTCCTCTTCGATCTGCCGCTTGGCGGTGATGCCCAGCTGCTTTTCGACCTCGACCTCCACGGGAAGGCCATGGGTGTCCCATCCGGCCTTGCGCGGGACCGCGTAGCCCCGCATCGTCCGGTACCGGCAGAACAGGTCCTTGTAGACCCGGGCCCACACGTGGTGCAGCCCGGGCCTGCCATTGGCCGTCGGGGGGCCCTCGTAGAAGACCCAGGGCTCTGCTCCGGCCCGGAGCTCGACGGAGCGCTCGAACACACGGTGCTCACCCCAACGAGCCAGCTCCTCGGCTTCGAGGGCGGTGAAATCGGCGGTGGCGGGAACCGGGCGGAACAACGGGTACCTCCTCTCGAGTCGGGTGGGGCGGGTCGGGCCGGAGGTGTTGCCGGGCCCGGTGGGGACGATCCCGCACGGGCGGACCCGACGCAACCGGATCGTTTCGACCCCGGCACAGGTGCGGACCAGATACTACGGTCGCCCAGGGTCCACAATTGACCTGTGCCCGAACTACCCGAGGTGGAGGCCCTCACGTCGGTCCTGGCGCGCCGCATGGCCGCCAAGCGCATCGACCGGTGCGAGCTGGCCTCGTTCGCCGCCCTGAGGACGGTGGCACCGGCGCTCCGCGATCTGGTCGGGCGCACCGTCGTCGACGTCCGGCGCCGGGGGAAGTACGTCTGCGTCGGGTGCGGTGACCTGTGGCTGGTCCTCCACCTGGCCCGGGGCGGATGGGTCCGGTGGTACGACGAGGTGCCCGCCGGCACCGCCCGGCCGAGCCGGAGCCCGCTCGCACTGCGGGTGGGGCTCGACGACGGCTCCGGTTTCGATGTCACCGAGATGGGCACCGAGAAGCGTCTGGCCCTGTGGGTGGTGGGCTCACCGGAGGAGGTGGTGCCCCTCGCCGCGCTGGGCGTCGATCCGTTGGGACCCGACTTCACCACCGACCGCCTGTCCGCGCTTCTGGCCGACACGTCGGCGACCGTCAAGACCGCCCTGACCACCCAGCCGCTGATCGCCGGTGTGGGCAACGCCTACTCGGACGAGGCCCTGCACCGCGCCCGGCTCTCGCCCTTCAAGCGAGCCGACAAGCTCGACCCGGCCGAGGTGGCCCGCCTGCACGACGCACTGCGAGCAGTGCTCGGCGAGGCCGTGCAGCGGTCGGCGGGCCTCGAACCCTCCGAGCTGAAGGGCGACAAGAAGCAGGGCCTGCAGGTCCACGGTCGAACCGGCCAAACCTGCCCGGTGTGCGGCGACACCATCCGGCAGGTGTCCTTCGCCACCAGATCGCTGCAGTACTGCCCCACCTGCCAGACCGGGGGCAAGGCCCTGGCCGACCGCCGACTGTCCCGCCTCCTCAAGTAGCCGGGCAGCCGGCGAACTCGCCACAGCCGTGCGTCACCGGACGCCATCGAGGACAATGACGGCATGCCCGACCTCTTCTCCCTCGAGGGACGCCACGTCCATCTGCTGCCCCTGGACCTGGGCCACGTCGACGGGCTGCTGGCCGCAGCCACCGCGGACCGCACGACGTTCGCGTTCACCCCGGTGCCGTGGGATCGGCCGAGCATGACCGCCTACGTGGGGGCGGCCTTGGCCCAACGGGAGTCCGGCGACCAGTTCCCCTTCGTCACCTGGTCGGTCGACGCCGCACGCGTGGTGGGCTCCACCCGCTTCTACGAGCTCACCCCCTGGAACTGGTCGTCGCTCTACCCGGGCTCGGACGCCCGGCGACGGCACGGCCGGCCCGACATCGCCAGCATCGGGTACACATGGCTGGACCCTTCCGCCCAACGATCGCCGATCAACACCGAGGCCAAGCTGTTGATGATGGCCCACGCCTTCGAACAGTGGGAGGTGCGCGCCGTCCGGTTCCAGACCGACGCCCGCAATGCGCGCTCGCGGGCGGCCATCGAGCGCCTGGGCTGCTCCCTCGACGGCGTGATCCGGGCCGAACGGCCCGCGTCGGACGGCACCGTCCGGGACACCGCCACCTTCTCCATGCTGGCCGGCGAATGGCCGGTGCACCGGCGACGCCTTCTCGAACGGCTCGGCCGGTAGCCGACCCCCGGCCCCGTTCGGAGGGGCTCGGCCGGTGGACGATCGGAGGGTGCCCATGCAACGACGCAACGTCCACGGCCGGTGCGCCACCCGCCATGCTGCCCTTCCCTCTGGACCCCCCACTCGATGGCTGCTAACTTGGAGTAGGTTATTCCTAGTTTATTAGTAGGTATATAGGTAAAGCTGACTCTTGGGTCTCACCCATCCGGGTGGATCCGATCGTTACCGAGAGGCCGAACTTCTGTGAACCAACGGCAGGGTGGGCAGTTCGGAACCGACGCCGGACCACGCCGGCGCCCGTCAATCTGGAGGATTCCCGTGCACGCCTTGTCCCCACGCCCACTTCGACCCCGCCGATTCGTGCTGGTCGCCGCGGTGGTCGGCGTCGCCCTGACCGCAACCGCCTGCAGTTCGGGCTCGGGGAGCTCCGCCACCACCGCAGGTGGCGGCAGCACGTCGACGACGTCCAACGCCCCGGTGACGCTGCGACTGGGTTACCTCACCAACCTGACCCATGCGACCCCATTGGTCGGCCTTCAGCAGGGCATCTTCGCCAAGGACCTCCCGTCCGCCGTCACCCTTCAGACCTCCACCTACAACGCCGGCCCCGCCGAGGTGACGGCCCTGCTGGCCGGATCGCTCGACGCCGCCTACATGGGGCCGAACTCGGCCATCAACGCCTACACCCAGGGCAAGAAGTCCATCCGGATCATCTCGGGAGCCACGTCCGGCGGTGCCGCCCTGGTGGTCTCCCCGTCGATCACCACCGCGTCCCAACTCAAGGGCAGGACCATCGCCACGCCACAGCTCGGCAACACCCAGGACGTGGCGCTGCGCACCTGGCTCGCCAAGCAGGGGCTGACCTTCCCCGGGCCGAACGGGGGCAGCGGTGAGGTCGACATCCTCCCCGAGGACAATGCCACCACGTTGACCTCCTTCGAAGCCGGCTCCATCGCCGGCGCCTGGGTCCCCGAGCCGTGGGCGACGCGGATGGTCACCGAGGGCGGCGGTCACGTGCTGGTGAACGAGAAGACACAGTGGCCCAACGGTCGGTTCTCCACCACGCTCCTGGTGGTCAGCTCCAACTTCCTGACCGCCCATCCCGCGGTGGTCACCGGCCTCCTCAAGGGCCAGCTCGCCACCACCGCCTTCCTCAACGCCTCGCCCACCGAGGCCCAGGCCGACGCCAACACCGAGTTGGCCACGCTGACCGGCAAGCCGCTGAAGGCCGGCGAGGTCGCCACGGCGTGGTCGAACATGACCTTCACCAACGATCCCATCGCCTCGTCCATCCTCGCCGACCTGGTCCACGCCAAGGCGGCCGGGTTCCCAACTTCGAACATCAGCGGGATCTTCGACCTGGGACCGATCAACCAGGTGCTGGTCGGCGAAGGCAAGGCGAAGTTGGCCGGAGCATGACCTCGGTGGCCTCTGCCCCCACCCGGGGGCAGAGGGAACGGGCACCATCGGTCCGGCTGTCCCACCTGTCGAAGCGGCACGGGGACGCGGCCACCGGGGTGGTGGCCCTCCAGGACATCTCCCTCGCCGTGGCCCCGGGTGAGTTCGTGTGCCTGGTCGGCGCCTCGGGATGCGGGAAGACCACGCTGCTCAACCTGGTCGCCGGTCTCGACCGGCCGAGCGTGGGGTCCGTGGAGGTCGCCCCAGCCGCCTCGGACACCGAAGGGGCGCCCACGGGCAGGGCCCAGGTCCGCCGGGCCGGCGGCGCGGCCGCCGCCATGCTGTTCCAGGATTCGGCCCTCTTCCCCTGGCTCACGGTGGCAGCCAACGTGGAGCTTCCCCTCCGGCTGCGCGGCGTCGGGAAGACCGAACGTCGTGCGGTCGCCGACGACCTGCTCGAACGGGTCCACCTCGGCGGCTTCGGCCAGAAGCGCCCCCACGAGCTGTCCGGGGGCATGCGCCAACGGGCGGCGCTGGCCCGTGCCCTGGCCCAGGACGCCGAGCTGCTGCTGATGGACGAGCCCTTCGGAGCGCTCGACGCCATCACCCGTGACCTGCTCCATGACGAGCTCGAGTCGCTGTGGATGGACCGGGGGTTCACCGTGCTCTTCGTCACCCACAACGTGCGCGAAGCGGCGCGGCTCGGCGACCGCATCGTCCTCCTCACCAGCCGGCCGGGTCGGGTGGCCGCCACCTTCCCCGTCGGGCTGGACCGTCCCCGACGGATCGACTCCGCCGAGATCGCCGCTCTGGCGGCCACGGTCACCGACCAGCTGCGATCGGAGGTGGGCCGGCATGGCCATTGAACCGCCGATGACCGCAGACGGGCTCGACCTGCCCGGACCCGTTGTCGGGGCACGGCCACATGGCGGGTCGCACGCCGGCTCCGCGCCGGGAGGTACCTCGACCGGTTCCGCGGCGCCGTCGCTGGACCAGGCGCTGGCCGGTCTCGACGCCCTCGACGAGGCCGGTCCTCCGGCCAGGGACCGCCTCTCGCGGCGCCTGTGGCGGGCCACCTGGCCCAAGCTCATTGCCTTCGGGATCATCCTGCTGGTCTGGCAGATCGCCGTGTGGGCCCACTGGAGGCCGTACATCCTCCAGACACCGTCCACCGTTGCCCGTCAACTGTGGGAGCTGCTGGGGACATCCCTCTTCTGGCAGGCCTGCTGGGCCACCGCCCAACAGGCCGTGCTCGGCTACGCCCTGGTAATCCTCATCGGGGCCATCGTCGGCACGGCGGTGGCCCGGGTTCCCGTGCTGCGAGCCGGCATCGGTTCGCTGATCACCGGCATGCAGACCATGCCGTCGGTGCTCTGGTACCCGCTCGCCTTCATGGTCTTCGGCCAGAACGCCAAGGCGATCGTCCTGATGATGGTGCTGGGCGCCGCACCCGCGGTGGCCAACGGCTTCATCAGCGGCATCGACCAGGTCCCTCCGGTGCTGCTCCGGGCCGGCTGGATCCTCGGGGCCAGGGGACTCTCCCTCGAGCGCCACGTGGTGTTGCCCGCCGCCTTCCCGAGCGTTCTCGGGGGCCTCAAGCAGGGGTGGGCCTTCGCTTGGCACGCGTTGATGGCCGGTGAGTTCCTCATCTTGGTGAACCCGCTCAGCCTCGGTGGCCGCACGGTCAACGCACTGACCCAGAACGACTTCCCCGTGGTGGTGGCGATGATGATCGTCATCGTGTTCATCGGCATCATGGTGGACGTGGCCTTCACCCGGGTGAACACCTCGGTACGTCGCCGCTACGGCCTCCTCGACGCCTTCATTCGCTGACCCCGGCGACCCCGGCGCCACGGAGTGCCGGCAGCGACGTCGCCCGGTGATGCCCACAGTAGAGTTCGGTCCGAGCCGGACCAGGGGCAGCCGGCCTGTTCGAGGGCCAAGTGCGAGGTCGACACGGTGCGGCTTCCAGGCCGTGCCCGGTAACGGGAGGCTGCGAGGGATGACGCTCACCGACGAGGCATCACCGGACGCGACCGCTTCACCCTCCGGGCCGGCGGCCCGTGCCGTCGGACTCGTCAAGACCTACGGCACGAGCAACACGGTCGTCCGCGCCCTGGACGGCGTCGACATCGCCTTCGAGCGGGGTCACTTCACGGCCGTCATGGGACCGTCGGGCTCGGGCAAGTCGACCCTCATGCACTGCATGGCAGGCCTCGACACCCCGACCTCCGGTCAGGCCTTCGTCGGCGACCAGGAGATCAGCGCCCTCGATGATTCCGGGCTGACCAGGCTCCGGCGGGACCGGATCGGCTTCGTGTTCCAGTCGTTCAATCTGGTGCCGACCTTGACCGCCCGGGAGAACATCCTGCTCCCGGCCGACCTGGCCGGGCGTCGGGTCGACCCGGGTTGGTTCGACGAGCTGGTCGAACAGCTGGCCATCGGCGACCGGCTGGCGCACCGGCCGAGCGAGCTGTCGGGGGGCCAGCAGCAACGCGTGGCGTGCGCCCGGGCGCTGATCGGGCGGCCCGATCTGATCTTCGCCGACGAGCCCACCGGCAACCTCGACTCCAATGCCTCCGCCGAACTGCTCGCCTTCCTGCGCCGCTCGGTGACCGAGTTCGGCCAGACCATCGCCATGGTGACCCACGACCCGCGCGGGGCGGCCCAGGCCGATCGGGTGGTCTTCCTCGCCGACGGCAACATCGTCGGCGACCTGGCTGCGCCCACCGCCGAGGCCGTGCTCGAGCAGATGAAGGTGCTGGGGAACTGAGATGTGGAAGGCGACCGTCAAAGGTCTGCTGGCCCACAAACTGCGCCTGGCACTGACGGCCCTGGCCATCGTGCTCGGCGTGATGTTCGTGTCCGGCACGCTCGTGCTCACCGACACGCTGCACAGCACCTTCACCACACTGTTCGACAACGTCTATCAGAACGTGAACTTCGAGGTGCGGGGCAAGGCGGCCTTCACCGGCTCCGCCGGCACCGCCGTCCGGAACCCGATAGCCGAGTCGATCGCCGTCCGGGTCCGCTCGGTGCCGGGGGTCCAGTACGCCGACGGCACCGTGTCGGGCTACGCGCAGTTCGTCGCTCCGAACGGCAAGGCCGTCACCACCGGCGGCGCACCGACCATCGGGGTGTCCTTCGAGCCCAATGCGCAACTGTCGTCGCTGCACCTGCGCCAGGGGAAGGCGCCCACCACCCCCCACCAGGTGGTCGTCGACGCCGGGACGGCCGACAAGTACCACTTCGCCGTGGGTGACCAGGTCCGCATCCTGTTGGCCGGGCCGCCGCAGACCTTCACCGTCTCCGGTATCGCGCAGTTCGGCACCGCCAACAACCTCGCCGGGGCGACGATCGCCGCGTTCGACCTCCCCACCGCTCAGCAGCTGTTCAACCGCGTCGGCCTCTACGACGCCATCGATGTCCTGGCCGCACCGGGGGTGGACCAGAACCAGCTCCAACCCGCCATCGCCCGGGTCCTCCCGCCCGGGGTCGAGGTGGTCACCGGCCAGACGGTCGCCAACGAGCAGTCCGGCTCGATCAACCAGGCCCTGTCGTTCTTCTCGACCGCTCTGCTCGTGTTCGCCTTCATCTCCCTGTTCGTCGGCGGGTTCACCATCTTCAACACCTTCTCGATCATCGTCGGCCAACGGACCCGTGAGCTCGCCCTGTTGCGGATCCTGGGGGCCAGCCGGCGCCAGGTGTTCCGCTCCGTGTTGGGCGAGGCCGCGATCGTCGGGCTGGTGGCATCACTCGTCGGCCTCGGGCTCGGCGTGCTCGCCGCCCTCGGGCTGAAAGCGCTCCTCGATGCCTTCGGGCTCACCATCCCCTACGGCCCGCTCGTCTTCCAGGCCCACACCGTGGTCGCCGCCCTCGTCGTCGGGATCGGGGTCACGGTGGTGTCCGCCATCAGCCCGGCGAGGCGGGCCGTGCGCATCGCGCCCATCGCCGCCATCGCAGAGACCCAGTCCACAGAGGATCGGTCGTCCACCCAGCGGATCGTCATCGGCAGCGCGCTCGCCGTGCTGGGCGTCGTGCTCCTCGCCTTCGGCTTGACCAAACCGGCCATCCAGCTCGTGGGCGTCGGTGCGGTCGGCATCTTCCTCGGTGCCGGCATGCTGGCCCCCCTGGTGGCACGGCCGGTGGCGAGTGCCCTCGGTCGGCCTCTCGCACGCGTCCTCGGCATCTCGGGGAGGCTCGGGCGGGAGAACTCGATGCGCAGCCCCCGTCGCACCGCCCAGACCTCCGCCGCCCTCATGGTCGGCCTCGCCCTGGTGTCGACCATCGCCGTGTTCGGCGCCTCGCTCTCCAAGTCGGCGACGGCCAGCGTGGACGACGCGGTGAGCGCGGACTACATCGTGACCAACAACGCCACCGGAGCGGCCGGGTTCAGCCAGTCGGTCGCAGCCGCGGCCGGCCGCGTCCCGGGCGTGACCGCGGTCTCGAGCGTCTACAGCGGCCAGTTCGAGTTACGAGGTTCGGTCACCAACCTGGCCGGCGTCTCCCCCAACCGGTTGTCGGAGACGGTCATCCTGCGAATGGACTCGGGTAAGGGCGCGCCGGCACTGGCGGCGGGGGACCTCCTGGTCGACACCACCACGGCGACGGCCAAGCACCTGACGGTGGGAACGGTCGTGCCGGTGAAGTTCGCGCGGACCGGGGACGGGACCCTCCGCATCGGGGGGATCTTCAAGCCCAACGCCCTGCTCGGCAGCTACCTGGTCGGCGACCAGGTCTTCCTGTCACATTTCGACCAGCCCCTCCCGGAGGCCGTCCTCATCCGGTCGTCGCAGGGAGCGAGCCCGGCGGGTGAGGCCGCCATCAAAGCAGGGCTCAGCGGCTACCCGAACGTGCAGGTCCAGACCCAGGCCGAGTTCAAGAAGACACAGCAGGCCCAGGTCAATCAGTTGCTCGGCCTGGTCTACGTGCTGCTCGCGCTCGCCGTCCTCGTGGCGCTCATCGGGATCGTCAACACCCTCATGCTGTCGGTCTTCGAGCGCACCCACGAGATCGGCCTCCTGCGGGCCGTCGGCATGAGGCGACGACAGGTGCGATCGATGATCCGGTCCGAGGCGGTCATCCTGTCGGTGTTCGGCGCCCTCATCGGCGTCGCCATCGGAACCGTGCTCGGCGTCGCCTTCGCCGCGTCGCTCAAGCAACAGGGCATCACCGACATCGTCGTCCCCTTCACCAGCCTGGTCTTGTTCCTCGTCCTCGCAGCCCTTCTCGGGCTGGGTGCCGCATCATGGCCGGCCCGGCGGGCGGCGAGGCTCGACGTGCTCGCAGCCATCGCCGCCGAGTAGGCGCCGGCGGGCGCTCGCCGGCGCCACCGCCCGGTCGGACCGCAGGGGGCCACATCCTCTGGCAGAATCCCTGCGTGTACATCTCCGCCAAAGTCGATTATGCCGTGCGCGCCCTCTGCACCCTGGCCGACGCCGACGGGCACCCGGTGACGGCCGAGTCGTTGGCGCAGTCACAGTCGCTCCCTGCCAAGTTCCTCGAAAGCATCCTCAACGACATGCGGCGTGCCGGCCTCTTGCTGAGCCAGCGCGGCGCCGACGGTGGCTACCGTCTGTCGCGCCCGGCCTCCGACATCTCGGTGGCCGACGTCATCCGGCCCCTCGACGGACCTCTGGCCGAGGTGCGCGGGCTGCGCCCGGAGGCGACCAGCTACGAGGGGGCGGCCGAGCACCTCCAGGACGTCTGGGTGGCGGTGCGGGCCAGCCTGCGCTCGGTACTCGAGCAGGTGACCATTGCCGACATCGTCTCGGGGCAACTCCCCAAGTCGGTGCAGAAGCTGACGACCGATCCGGACGCCTGGCTGTCGCACTGACCGCCGGCGGCGCGTGCGCCGCCCGAATCGCCCGGGCCCTCCGGCCCTACGATGAGCTTCATGGATTCTCACTCGGACGACCGGCGCGCCCCGTCACCGGTCGGAGGGGGGACGACCTCCCGGGACGGTGAGGACCAGGTGGCCGTCGACCGGTCGGCAGCGGAGATGCTCCACCTGCAGAGGACCGACACGATCATCCTGGTGATCGTCTGCCTGGCGCAGTTCATGGTGGTGCTGGACGTCTCCATCGTCAACGTGGCCCTCCCCTCCATCCAGAAGGACCTCGGGTTCAGCGCCGCCAGCCTCCAGTGGGTGGTGACCGCCTACGCGCTGACCTTCGGCGGACTGCTGCTGCTGGGTGGCCGGCTGGCCGACCTGTTCGGACGTCGCCGCATCTACCTGCTGGGGCTGGCCCTGTTCACCGCGGCCAGCCTGCTCGGTGGCTTCGCCAGCAACCAGGCGACCCTCATCGCCGCACGGTCGCTGCAAGGCGTGGGTGCCGCCGTCCTGTCGCCGGCCACCCTCACCATCCTGACGGTCACCTTCACCGAGCACCGCGCCCGGGCCCGGGCCCTCGGGGTGTGGAGCGCCGTGGCCGCCGGAGGCGGTGCCGCCGGGGCGCTCTTCGGAGGGATCCTCACCCAGTACCTGTCGTGGCGCTGGATCCTCTTCGTCAACGTGCCCATCGGCGTCGCGTTGTTCCTCTTCGCCCGCCTCTACCTGGTCGAGTCACGGGCCGGAGGCCCGCGCCGGCGCCTCGACGTGGCCGGATCCGTCACGGTGACCGCTGGCCTCATGGCCCTGGTGTACGCCATCGTCCACACCGACGAGGTGGCATGGGGTTCGCGGTCGACCGTCCTGGCCCTGTCCGTTGCCGCCCTCCTGCTCGGAACGTTCGTACTGATCGAGGCGAAGCTGGCCGACCATCCCCTGGTTCCCCTCCGCCTGTTCCGATCCCGCGCGGTGACCGGGGCCGACCTGGTCATGTTCTGCTTCGGGGCCTCCATGTTCTCCATGTGGTTCTTCCTCTCGCTCTACCTCCAGCAGGTGCTCGGCTTCGACCCGGTGCTCACCGGTATCAGCTTCCTGCCGCAGACCGCGGCCATCGCCATCGGAGCCACCATCAGCGGCCGCCTCGCCCCGAGGCTCGGCCCACGCAACGTCCTGATCGTCGGCTCCCTCCTGGCCGCCGGCGGCCTCTACTGGTTGTCGCTCATTCAGATCGGGGACGGCTACTGGCCCGGCGTCTGCATAGGGGGGATCCTCAGCACCTTCGGCATGGGGCTGGCCTTCACCCCGATCGCCCTGTCCGCCACCGGCGGCGTCCGCCGGGAGGAGGCCGGCCTGGCGTCGGGCCTGGTCAACAGCAGCAGGCAGATCGGGGCGTCGGTGGGGTTGGCCGTCCTGTCCACCGCGGCCGCCTCCCGTATCACCTCGCTGCTCCACGGTAAGGCGGTGACCCCGGAGCTCCGGCGGGCCGCCATGACCAGCGCGTACGCCCACGGCTTCCTCATCGCCTCGGTCATCGCCCTGGCCGGCGGGTTCCTGGCCCTGATCATCCCGGGCCACCCGTCACCTGCCCCCGCGTCGCCGGTTGCCACGGCGGCGTCCGGCGACGGCGGGGCTCCCGCCGACGTGCCCACGGCCGCCGAGCGCTGAGCGGTTCCGGCCGCTAGCTCTTCCCTCCCCGGGTGGCTGTGGCCGGGGCCGGAGTGGCGACCTCCCCCGTACCCCCGTCCCTGTCCCCGTCACCGGCCGTCCGGTCTCCCCGGCCGCCGCTGCCGCCGGCGCCATCGAGAACGCCATCGACGCGGCCCGGACGGTTCCGGGCGCGGCGGAACGAGCGGGGCCACTGGTGCCGGGCCAGCACCACGTCGAACTCGGCGGCGTAGACCGTCACCATGGCGCCGAGGGCGATCCACCAGATCAGCCCGAGCACCGTGGCGAACGTCCCGTACAGGTTGGACAGGTGCCGGAGCTGATGGCTCACCAGCTGGGCGCCGGCGAACTGCAGCAGTGTCCATCCCACTCCCCCGAAGACGGCACCGGGCCACAGGCGGCCGGCGTCCTCGGGCAACCGCACCAGGATGGCGAAGGCGCACCAGTACATGGCGATGTTGACGACCAGCGAGAGGGCCAGGCCGATCCAGGCCGAGAAGCTGCCCAGCTGCCCGAAGGCCCCGAGGCCGGCCAGGGCGCCGCCCCCGAGGAACCCGACCCCCAGGATGACCAGGAACCCGGCGGCACGCGGGATCCAGTGCCAGAAGTCGGGGAGCTCGTCACGGTCGACACCCCACACCACGGCCATCATCACCTGCGAGCTCCGGCTGAGACGCATGCTCCCGTACAGCAGCCACACCAGTCCGACCACCAGGGCCACGACGTTTTCCGTGGACAGCTGGTGCACGTTCTGGCGCAGGTCGGGGCCGAGCACGGGGAACTGCCGGAGCGCCGAGTCGATGATCTCGTTCTGCACCGATGGGTGGCCGTGCAGGAAGATCCCCACCAGAGTGAGGAGCACCAGCAGCATCGGGAACACGGCGAGGAAGGCGGAGTGGGAGATCTGGCCGGCCAGGCGACCCGCCTGATCGTCGGAGTACTTGCGGACCACCGCACTCGGGACCGCGCCGGCCCAGTGCCGCTGTTGGAAGGCGTCGATGCCATCGACCATCGCCTCGACGCGCTCCCGGATGCGCCCCCACAGGCGGGCGAGGAGCGCGCCCGGCCGGCTCCACCGCTCACCCATCGTCGGGGTCACCCATCGATGAGTCCCTCACGGCCGTGCCGGCCGAACTCGGCTCGGAGCCCGTTGCGGCCGTCCTCGTCCAGGAGGATGTAGCCGAAGGTCGGACCGGCCCGAAGGAAGACGGGCTCGTCCCCCCGCCACCATCCCGCTCGGCGGAGCGGCTCCTTGGTCACCTTGCCGCTCGCCGTCTGGGGAAGGGCGACGGTGACGCGGACGAACGCCGGCGTCCACTTGGTGCCCAGATCGGGCTGTGAGGCCAGGAAGAGCGCGAACGACCGGGGGTCGAACCGGCGGCCCGGCAACAGTTCGACGGCAGCCATCACCTGATCCCCCGAACGGGGGTCGGGCACCGCGTACACCGCCACCGCTGCCGCATCTCCGAAGCGCACCAGCACCCGCTCGATGGGGCCGGCGGCCAGGTTCTCCGAATCCACCCGCATCCAATCGCCACGGCGGCCGGCGAAGTAGAAGAAACCGGCCACGTCGCGGTAGGCGAGGTCGCCGGTCCAGTACCACCCGTGCCGGGTCCGCTCGGCGGTGGCCCCGTCGTCGCCGTAGTACCCCTCGAACCGGCCGATTCCCGAGCGGTTCACGATCTCACCGACGACGGCGTCCCCGTCGACCAGGCGTCCGGCATCGTCGAGGTGGGCGGGCGGGCACTCCTCCAGCGTCCCGGGATCGACGATGGCCACGTCGCCGATCGGTCGGCCGAGCGAGCCGACCGGGGTGTCTGGGCCCCGGGTGATGGCCACTCCCCCCTCGCTGGAGCCGTACCCCTCGGTCAGCACGCAGCCGAAACGCTCCTCGAACGCCGCAAGATCGGCAACCGAGGCCTCGGTCCCGAAGCCGCGCCTCAGGGTGGTGGTGGCATCGCGGGCCGACGGCGGTGTGTCCAGGATGTACGCCAGCGCCTTGCCCACATAGGTGAAGGTGGTCGCCCCGTGCCGGCGGACGTCGCCGAGGAAGCCCGACGCGCTGAACCGCCGGGCCAGCGCCACGGTGGCCCCGACCACCAGGGAGGGGGCCCACAGCGCCATCAACGCATTGCCGTGGAACAACGGCATGGTGCAGTAGGCCACGTCGTCCCGCTCGAAACCGTACGCCTCCGCGGAGCGCATGCCGATGGAGGCCAGCCGCCCCTGCGTGCAGCGGACCGCCTTCGGTGTGCCGGTGGTCCCCGAGGTGAACAGCAACAAGAACAGGTCCGCGGGGACGGGGTCTGCGTCGGCCACGATGACCTGCGGGTCGGCGCCCTCGTGCTGTTCCAGCAGGTGCGGGTAGGCCGCACTGTCGATCCTGAGGACCCGGTCGGCCGCCACGCCGAAGGAGAGCCCGTCGAGCAGTTGCGCTCCCTCTGCATCGGTGACGACGAGCCGGCAGTCGGTGCGGAGGATGTCACCAGCCAGCTCATCACCCCTCCGGGTCGGGTTGATGCCCACCACGACGGCGCCGGCCAGGGCCGCCGCTCCCAACCAGAAGAGGTACTCGGGCACATTGCCGAGCAGGATGCCGACGTGGGGCGGCCCGGCGCCGCCCATCGATCGGAGCAGCGAGGCCCGGACGGCGCCGGCCGACACGACCTGGCGCCAGCTCCACACCTGGTCCTCGAAGCGAAGTCCCGGGTGGTCGTCGGCGGCCAGGGCCTCCAGCAGCCCGGCGACAGACGGGTCGCCATCGGCACCGTTCGACCGCGGCATCACGTGGTCAACTCGACCAGCAGGTTCTGGACGGCACGGCCGATGCGACCGTGCCCGTCCCACAGCTCGGACTCGGTGGCGCCGATGCCCGGAGTGCCGAACCGGGTCCGGGACGAGAGGCACACCCACTCCCCCACCGGCGGGCGGTGGATCGAGACGGTGAGGTCGGGGTTGATGAAGCGGCTCGACCCGAAGTCGAGCTCCGCTCCGACCCCGTTGCCGAAGTCGGCTGCCGCCACCGCCCGCTGCCACGGGGACGGCTCCTCGCCCAGGACCACCGGGTAGCGAAGCCGGAACCAGGCCGTCGCCGGCCCCCGCTCACCGAAGCGGCCCTTCACGAACCGCAGCTCCATGCCCTCGCTGTGCAGGGCGCGGTAGCCCTCGACCCCGGTGGAGAGGAGGACGCCGTGGCCGGGAGGTGCCGGTGCGTCGTCCTCGGGAACCGAGGGCACCGCGAGCTGGTCGTCGGGAGCCCTGCGGATGCGGAGCGCCCGCGCCCAGGCGACCTCCACACCGCCGGCCTCGACCACCGTGTCGATCAACTGCACCTTCCGGCCGGGCCTCGCCAGCGAACACCGCACCGAGAGCGGGGCCAGCGGCACCGGGCGGAGGAGCTCCACCGTGACCCGAACGAGTTGGAGTTCGTCCGCTCCGGCGTACTCCTCGATGCCGCGGGTGACGAGGGCGCCGACGGAGCCCCCGTGCAACGAGGTCGGTGACCACGGCCCCCGGGAGCGGTGGGTCGGAACGAAGTGGTCGCCGTCGGCAACGAACAGCGCCGGCGCCTCGTCGGTGCTGGACGACGGGTCGGTCATGCCCCGCGACGCTACCGGTGGAGCAGCGGACCGGTACCGCCTACCATCTGGTCGGCACCAGAAGCCGCATGCCGGCACCGGTGGCCTTCGGAGACCGGCGAACACAGGGAGCACCATGGGAACAGGCACGGCAGAGATCGACATCGACCGTTCGGCGGACGACGTGTGGGCGGTCGTCGGCGACTTCGGCGGCATCGCCGGATGGATGACCGGCATCGAGACCTGTCGGGTGGAGGGTGGGAGCCGGATCCTCGAGACCATGGGGATGACCATCACCGAGCAGCTGGTGTCCAAGGACGACGACGGCCGGGTGCTGACCTATTCGGTCATCGACGGCGCACCGGTCGAGCGCCACGAAGCGGTCATCACCGTGACGCCGACCGGGGAGACCAGCCACGTGACCTGGCAGGTCGACGCCGTCCCCGACGAGATTGCCGATTTCATGACCTCCGTCTACCAGCAGTCCCTCGAGGCGCTGAAGGCCCACGTCGAGGCATGACGTCCGAACGGGGCAGCGGGGGGTCGGTCGGCCCCCCTGGCCCGGGTCCGACCGGACGCCGGTCGTACCGGGTCCAGGCCCGTTCCTCGGCTCCGGTCGACCAGGTGTGGCCGCTGCTCGGTGAGGCCCGGCGTTGGAAGGAGTGGTCGTTCCTCACCCGCACCGAGCTGGAACGCACCGGGACCCCCGAGCCCGACGGCGTGGGTGCCGTGCGGCGCTTCACCCGGATGGGCGTCGGCTCGCGGGAAGAGGTCGTGGCCTGGGACCCGCCCCACCATCTCGCCTACTCGATCCTCTCGGGGTTCCCGGTCCGCCACTACCGGGCCGACGTCACCCTGGTGGCCGACGGTTCCGGCACACTGATCACCTGGGAGGGCACCTTCGACGACAAGATCCCCGGCACCGGTCGCCTGCTGGTGGCCGTGATGCGTGCGTTGATCGGCCGCTTCGCCGACGGGGTGGCCCGCTATGCCGAGCAGATCCGACCACGACCGAATGAGCAGCCGTCATGACCGATGCAAACCCTGACCTCGGACGGCCCACCTTCAGCCACCCACCCGCTCGAGCCGGTGGGCGCGGGCTTCCACCTGATGGCGGGCCTCGTCGACGTCGACGGTGAGGCACCGCCCGGCCTCGACCACCTGACGCCCTCCCACCCAGACGTCGGTGACCAGGCGGCTCGAGGCCGACCAGACCAGATGCTCGATCAACTGGGCATCTTCGAGCAGGGGGACGAACGCCGGGTCGTCGAGGGTCACCGCCAGCATGTCGGCCCTGGCCCCGACCGCCAGCACACCGAGGTCGGGTCGGCCGAGTGCGAGGCCTGCCCCCCTGGTGGCGAGATCGAGGGCGGTCGCAGCGGGGAGGGCGGCGGCGTCCCTCTCCCTGATCCGGGCCAGCATGGCGGCCAACCGCATCTCCTCCCACAGGTCGAGATCGTTGTTGGAGGCCGGCCCGTCGGTCCCCAACCCCACCCGGGTGCCCTGGGCCAGGAGCTCGACCAGGGGCGCCATCCCCGACGCCAGCTTGGCGTTGCTCTGGGGGCAGTGGGCGACGGCCAGGTCGAAGGTGCGGTAGACGGCCAGGTCCTCGGCGGACAGCCAGATGCTGTGGGCGGCCAGCACCCGGCCGCCGAACACGCCCGCCTCCGCCAGGACGACGGGCACCGAGTCCCCGTGCTCGGCGACGAAGCGGATGCCCTCCTCCTCGGTCTCGGCCAGGTGGATGTGGAAGAGGGCGTCGAGCCGACGGGCCTCCCCGGCGACGTCGGCCAGTACCGGCACCGGCACGGTGTAGGCGGCGTGCGGGGCGAACCCGACCTCGATGCGGTCGTCCTCCCCGTGGCGCCGAGCGTGGAAGTCGACGATCTCCGCGGTGCGGGCCTCCCACCAGTCCTCGCCGGATGCCGTGTCTGCCGGGGTGGCCTTGCCGGGTAGCTGCAGCACTCCCGGGGTGATCACCGCGCGCGAGCCGGCGGCGAGCACGGCGTCGGCCAGCGCGTCCTCGAAGAAGTAGGCCTCGCAGGTGGTGGTGACCCCGAAGCACAGCAGCTCGGCGGTCGCCAGGGTCATCCCCCAGTACACGTCCTCCTCGGTGAGGTTGGCCTCACGCGGCCACAGCACGTCGTTCAGCCACCGGTGCAGCGACAGGTTCTCGCCGGTTCCGCGGAAGAGGGTCATCGGCGAATGGCAGTGCACGTTGACCAGCCCGGGCAGCAGTGCTCCGTGCACGCGGATCTCCTGCACGTCCGTTGCATCCGGTGCCCCGTCGTCCACCGGGCCCACCGCGGTGATGATGCCGCCGGACACCTCTACGGTACCCGGCCGGAGGACCCTTCCTCCCTCGTCGCAGGGCACTACCGCATCGGCCACGTAGCGCATGACGCCGTCGTGCCCGCTGCGCCCCGCCATGAGCACCGTCGTCACGTCGGCGTCGACGAGGGGCCGGAGCCCTGGGCCGACTCCTCGGCTTCGATCTCCGCCAACTCCTCGATGCGGGCGACGTGCCGCCCACCGTCGAAAGGGGTGGAGAGGAACACGTCGACGATCCCGAGTGCCAGCTCGGTGGCCACCACCCGCGCACCCAGCGACAGCACGTTGGCGTCGTTGTGCCGTCGGGCCATGCGTGAGGTGTACTCGTCGTGGCAGAGGGCGGCCCTGACCCCATGGACCTTGTTGGCGGCGATCGCCTCCCCCTGCCCGCTCCCGCCGACGACGATCCCGAGGTCACCCTCACCCCGCACCACCCGGCGAGCCACATCTGCGCAGATCGGTGGGTAGTCGACCGCTTCCGTCGAGAAGGTCCCGACGTCCTCGACCTGGTGGCCGGCGGCGCGGAGGTGGCCTGCCACCGCGCCCTTGAGCACGAAGCCGGCGTGGTCCGACCCGATCACGACGCGCACCGGGTGTCCCCGGGCTGCTTCATGACCCCCACCGGATCCGGGCTGCTTCATGACCCCCACCGGATCCGGGCGGCACGATCGGGTCGCACCCGGTCGGCGTCGACGAACCACCGGGCCGCCCGCTCGAGCGCCTCCCTGGCCGGGCGCGAGGTGTACCCGAGCTCGGACCGGGCCCTCCGGTCGTCGAAGGACATGTGGGTGGTCGACATCCGTGCCGCTTCCAACGGCACCGACGGCTCCCTCCCGAGGATCCGGCCCTCGACCAGATCGGACACGTGGGCGGCGGCCAGGGCCACACTGCTCGGGATTCGTCGGGTGGGCGCCGGCAGGCCGGTCACCTGGGCCAGCGTCGCCAGTACGTCGCGCAGTAGGAGGTTCTCGCCACCCAGGATGTAGCTGCGCCCGATCTGCCCCCGCTCAGCGGCAAGGACATGCCCGTGGGCGACGTCCTCGACGTCGACGATGTTGAGCGTGGTGTCCACATATCCGGGGAACCGGCCATTGAGGAAGTCGAGCACCGTCTTTCCGGTGGGGGTCGGCCCGCGGTCACGTGGCCCCACCGGCGTGGTCGGTTGCACCAGCACCACCGGCATCCCTTCGGCGGCAGCTCGAAGCACCTCGTGCTCGGCGACGTACTTGGACTGCTTGTACGACCCGAAGAGGTGGTCGACGTGCGCATGGGATGTCTCGTCGACAGGCTCGCCGGTGGAGGCACCGTGGAGTCCGAGGGTCCCCACGGTCGAGGTGTAGACCACCCGCTCGCAACCGGCCCTGCGAGCGGCGTCGAGGACGTGCTTGGTCCCTGTCACGTTGACGACATAGAAGGCGGCCGGGTCGGGCGCCCAGAAGCGATACAGGGCGGCGATGTGGAAGACCAACCGGCTCCCGTCGATCGCCTCGGCCACCGAGGCGGCATCGCGGAGGTCGGCCACGACCACCTCGACGTCCACACCGTCGAGGTTGGCGGTGTCTCCCCCCGGTTCGACCATGGCCACCACACGGGCGCCCCGGGCGAGCAGCTCGCGGGCCACCGCCGACCCGATGAACCCGGCGGCACCGGTCACCAGCACCCGGTCGTCCGCGGCCCAGACGAACTCCTCCCGTGCCTCGGTCACGAGCCGACAGGACCGGGCTCGTGGGCCGCCGGGCGTCGATGACCGCGTCGCAACGAGTTGCGCGCCATCGTCGCCCCGACCTCGACCAGCAGCCCGGAGTTCCGATGTGCGTCGCCGAGGACGTCATCGAGGGCACCGACGAAGTGGTCGATCTCCTCGTCGCCGATGATCAACGGGGGCAGCAGCTTGATGATGTTGACGTTGTCGGCGGCAACCTGGGTCAGGATCCGGTGGCGGTGGAACAGGGGCACCACGATCAATTGCGAGAAGAGCCCTTTGCGGGCCAGCTCCATCATCTTGAACCGGGCACGCGAGCCACGCGCCTCGGGCGCGCCGAAGACCAGTCCGATCATGAGACCCATTCCCCTGACCTCGTGGAGGAGCTCGTACCTGTCGACCAGCGGCTGGAGTGCCTCCATGAGCCTGGCCCCGTTGCGAGCGGCCCGGGCCACGATGTCCTCGTCGTCTATGACCTGCAGCGTGGCCAGGCCGGCCACCATGGCCAGCTGGTTCTTGGAGAAGGTGGAGGAGTGGACCACCGCCCGGTCCATCGAGCTGTAGACCGCGTCGAAGACTGCGGAGGTGGTGAGTACGGCGCCCACCGGCACGTACCCGCCGGACAGGGCCTTGGACAGGGTGATGATGTCGGGCTCGAGGCCCCAGTGCTGGTGGCAGAAGAAGCGCCCGGTCCGCCCCATGCCGGTCTGCACCTCATCGATGACCAGGAGGGTGCCGTGGCGCCGGCATGCGGCTTGGACTGCCCGCCAGTAGGACTCGGAGGCCAGGTAGACCCCCTTGCCCTGGATCGGCTCGACCACGAAGGCGGCGACGTCGCCCCGCTTCAGCTCCCGGTCGAGGGCCTCGAGGTCCCCGAAGGGCACCGGGTGGCAGTCGGGAAGCAGCGGGCCGAAGCCCTTCCGGAACTCCTTGCCCCCGTTGAGGGAGAGCGCTCCATTGGTGAGGCCGTGGAAGGCGTGGTCGCAGTAGAGGATCCGATCGCTCTTGGTGGCGCACCGCGCGAACTTGATGGCCGTCTCGACCGTCTCGGCCCCCGAGTTGGCGAAGAAGACCCGCTCGATGCCGACCGGGGCCCGCCCCACCAGCGCTTCGGCCAGCAGACCGGGAAGCAGCGCGCAGTCCAATTGGGCGAGATTGGGCAGATCGGCATCCAGCGCCTGGTGGAGCGCATCCTTGATCACCGGGTGGCTCCGGCCGAGGGCGAAGACCCCGAAGCCGGACAGGAAGTCGAGGTACCGGTCACCGTGGTCGTCGATCAGGTACGAGCCCTCGGCGCGCACGTAGTTCCGATCGAACCCCAGCGTGGTCAACACCCTGACCAGCTGCGAATTCATGAAGCGGGTGTGCAGTTCGAAGCTCTCGCCCTGGTGATCTGCCAAAAGGGCGGCAAGGTCGAACGCCACGGTCACTCTCCCATCCATTGCCCGTCCATTCGGCTGCGATTCATCCAGCCGATCAGCGGTGCTTCGGTGCGCCCAGCGTACCGGGGTCGAACCGGGGGGTGGCTCCTGGGGAGCTCGATCGGCGCAACGGGCGATCCTGGGGCCCGCGGCGCGGCATCCGGCAGGGGCACAGGCGGGGGCGTAGGGTGGAGCGAAGGACGATCTCGCCCATCTCGGGTCCGTTGACGTCCTTCCGGCCCGGCGCAGGACCGTAGTTGGTGGGCCGGGCGATCGGAGGATCATGGTATCGGCCGAAGTATCGCAAGCTGCAGCGCAAGAAGTATCGCAAGTTGGCACCCGGCTCGACGAGGACCACGCTCCGGAGACGAACGGGCGGATGTCGGTCTGCCGGCGTTGCGGGACACTGACCGACGGTCCGGCCGGCCGGCACCACGTTCCCGTCGAGCGTCAACTGGCTCGCTCCAGCGAGTGGCTGATGGCGCAGTCGCGACAGAGGCACATCGACCGCGCCCGGGTGCAGCATCTGAAGTGAACCGGGACTGGCACCAGCAGCACCGCCTGGGAAGTGATGCCTCGCTCGACGATCGCGTCACCTGGCACGTCGAGCATGCCACGGTGTGCGGATGCCGGCCGATCCCGTCCGACGTGCTCGAAGAGATGATGCGGCGCGGCATTCCCCTCGTACATTGACGCTCTGAGCCGGCGAAAGTGCGGACGAATGGGACTTTCGTCCCTAATCATTGCGACGCCTCAGGTTTATAATGACAGTGAGGGATCCGGGAGGATCCCGAAGGAGGCGCTTATGCGATGTAGGCAAGAGGGCCCATCCTGAGAACGGATGGCAGAGGATTGTACGGGAGAGATCCCGGTAGGCCCAGTTAAAGCAAAGGCAAGCAGCTCGAAGTGGGAGCGTTGCAACGGCTGAGGAGCCAGGTGGCTCGTCTGGGTGCCATTTCCCCGCAGTGATCCGTTCTCGGAGTACAAGTGAAGTAGGGCGCCCGATCCCCGTCAGTTCGTGGGACGGGCGCTTTCGCGTGGGGCCACGCCGGTGCCCGGCGGAGGACCACGCCTCGGACGTCGGGGTGTCCCGTCGGTCCGGCGCATGCACCCGGCGCACCGGGGCTGGGCTGCTAGTGCACCCGGTTCGCCACCGACCACCCGGTTCCGGCCCAGAATTGGCACAGGTGCCGTTTCATAGCCGTCTTGACCGCCACCGGAGTGCCGAGCGAGAGGTAGCTGCCCGCAGGAGCGGTCAGTCGGGGCCAGGTGAGCCCCCCGCCCGACGGGCTGCCGGTGATGGCGAAGCGAGCCCACGCGCCGCTCACCGTCGTGGACAACTGTTGCTGGGCCGGGGTGAAGGTGAAAGCTCCGCTCGACTCGACCGGGCCGTCGAACACATAGGGCAGCTCGGAGGAGTGGAAGGCGCCGAGGTCGATGCCCGGGGTGGGGAGGACGAACGGGTTGGGCACCTGGTCGTACTCGTACTCGTAGACGGGCACGTACTTGCGGAGGATGGCCGCGCTGTCGACGGCCGGGCAGGCCAGCACGGCATCCCCCACGGCTTGGCCCAGGGCCGCCCCGGCGTCGGGGTAGTCGGCGAGCGGGTACTCACGTTGCACCTTGGCCCCGACCACCGGCCCGAAGTACTCGTCCACGGCCGAGGCCCACTGCGCATCGGTGAGGGGGTTGCCGACCACGTTGTAGTGGAGCGCGACGAACAGCCGGCCTTCGTCGCGGTTGGCCCCGATGATCAGCGGGACGTGGTGGAAGTGCCCGGCCTCCAGGGCCGCCGTCGGATCGGTGGGCAAGGTGACCCCGTCGGCCACCGGGCCCCAGTAGGCCCCGTCCCCGAACAGGAACGAAGGATCAGGTGGCATCGCCTCGATCACCTGCTGGGCCGGCATGGAGCGCATGCAGTCCAGCAGGGCCGAACCCGCCGGGCAGCCCAGCTTGGCGGCCAGCTGCGTGCCTTCGGACTCGGCGGTGGACAGGGGCTCTGCGGGGAGGGTGCACGGGCCGCTCTCGGTGATCCCCCTCTGGAAGAGACCTGCCGAACCCGGTGACACCAGCTGTGCGCACGTGCTCATGCCCCCGGCCGACTCCCCGAAGATGGTCACGTTGTGGGGATCCCCGCCGAACGACGCGATGTTGGCCTGCACCCACCGAAGAGCGGCCTGCTGGTCGAGGAGCCCGAGGTCGCCGGTCGAGTGGCGGGGGTCCTCTGCTGCCAGTGCCGGAAGGGCGAGGAACCCCAGCGGCCCGAGCCGGTAGTTGAAGCTGACCGAGATGACATCGTGGTCGGCGGCGAAGTTCGCCACGTTGTCGTCGCCGGCACTGCCCACCGTGAACCCGCCCCCGTAGATCCAGACCATGACCGGACGCGGCGTCGTCGGCGGCGTCGTCGGCGCGTACACGTTGAGGTACAGGCAGTTCTCGGTGCCGGTGTAGAGGTTGACGACCGGTACGATCTGGGGGCACTCGCTGCCCATGGTGGTGGCATCCAGCGTGGTCGTCCACGGGGTGACCGGCTGTGGCGCCTGCCATCGAAGCGTGCCCACCGGCGGTCGGGCGAACGGCATGCCGAGGAAGTTCCGGGTGGCAGCCGACGCCGCCCCGTGGACCACGCCGTCCGGCGTGCGGATGGTCAGCGGATCGCCGGCCACCTCGTGGGTGGCCGGCGCGGAACCCTTCGGTGCCGACGAGGTGGAGGTACCCGAGGCACTCGACGCACCGCAGGCGGCCAACACGACCACACAGCACAGTGTGACGAGTACCGCGACCCCCCGGCGCATCAGCCAGACCGTAGTACAGGGGGCCGCCCCTGGCCCCGGCGCCGAACGCCGGCGCGGGGGCCGCCCGTCCGATCAGACGTCGAACTTCACCAGGCCGCGGATGTTGGCCCCGGCATGCAGATCGTCGTACCCGTTCTGCACCTCGTCGAGCGTGTACTCCTGGGTGATCAGGTTGTCCACCTCGAGGAGGCCCGCCTCGTAGAGGCGCAGCAGGTTGGGGATCTGGACCCTGGGGCTGACCGAGCCGAACACCGTGCCCAGCAGTGACTGGTTGAACATGGCGAAGTTGAACAGGTTGAGGCTGACCTGCTCCTGGTTGAACGGCGCAATGGCCGTCGTCACCACCCGGCCGTCCTTGGAGGCCAGTGCCAGGGCCGGTGCGATCAGGTCCCCTGTCAGCACGCCCGGCGTCATGATCACCGCGTCGGCCATGCGGCCCTCGGTGAGCTCGGGGAGGATCAGGTTGGCCTCGAGGATCGACGCGGCCCCGTGGGTGGCCCCGATCAGCTTGGCCTTCTCCACCTTGAAGGGCAGTGGGTCGACGGCGATGATCTGCCGGGCGCCGGCCAGCCGCGCCCCCTGGATGGCACCGGAGCCGACCCCGCCGCAGCCGATGACCACCACCGTCTCGCCGGGCTTCACCTTGGCCCGGTCCACCGCGGAGCCGAAGCCGGTGGAGATGCCGCAGCTGATCAGGGCGGCGGCCTTGAGCGATGCGCCCGGGTCGATCTTCACCAGCGACGCCTCGTTGGCCACCATGAACTCGGAGAACGTACCGAGCTGGGTCATGCGGTTCACGTTCTGGCCGTTGAGGTGGTGACGCCAGCTCCCGTCGCTGATCATCGGTCCGGCCAGGGTGGACATGCCCAGGTCGCAGAGGTGCTGGCGGCCCGAGGCACACCAGAAGCAGCGACCGCAGGACGGGATGAACGATGCGGCCACGTGGTCGCCCACGGCCAGCGACTCGACGTCCGGCCCGACCTCCACCACGATGCCGGCACCCTCGTGGCCCCCGACGGCGGGAAACAACGACTTCACGCCGAACACAGCGAGGACCTCGGCCGGCGCGCTGATGTCTCCGTTGCGCAGGTGCTCGTCGGAGTGGCACATGCCCGCATAGGCCATCTGCACCCGCACCTCGTGCGCATGGGGCTCGTCGACATCGAGCTCCTCGACCTTCCACGGCTCGTTGAGGCCGGAACAGACTACGGCACGGATCTTCATTTGGTCCTCCCCTGGTGACGGCGCCCCGGGGCGCCGAACGTCTCTCTGCCCAGCATCGCGCTTCGGGCCCGACCGCGTCGAGCCTGGGACCGGACGCCCCTCAGGCCTGCTCCGCCCGCAGGCGGTTCTCGTCGAATCCGGTGGCGAGCAGGCGGAACGCCCGGTCCACCTCCCCGGTCAGGTCGTCGGCGTCGTGGCGAGCCCAACAGGCGAAGGCCGCCATGGCCGCGCCCAGGGCCGCCCGGGCCACCGTCTGGGGCCCCAGGTCGCCAGGAGCGGCTCCGATGCGCCGGGCCACGAAGCGGGCGACCACGTCGCACCACTCCTCGTAGCGGACCGCCGAGTGGGCCACCAGGTCGGGAACCGAGCTGATCAGGCCCATCCGGATCCGCAGCTCGTCGAGCTCGCCGGCGCCGAACCGGTTGGTGGCCACCACCGCCCGGCGCAGGACGTCCATCATCGGCTCGGCATCGGGCGCTTCGTTCAGGCGATCGTCGAGGCGGACGAGCTCGGAGTCGAACTCCCCCCAGACCACGTCGCGCTTCGACTCGTAGTACCGGAAGAAGGTCCGACGGCTGACGCCTACTGCGGCAGCGATCTCGTCGACGGTGGTCTCGTCGTACCCCTGCCTGCTGAACAGATCGAGCGCCGCCCGGGCCACGTCCTCGCGCGAGGTGCTCGGACGTCGGCCACGCGCCACCTCGTTCGGGCCGGTGGCCCGTTCGCCGGTGCCACTGCCCCGTCCGCTGGGGCCTTGGGCCTTGCCGGTCGCCTTCAGGGTCATGAGACTTCCATTTTGGCATCGAGTGCTATAAATTCAAAGCCATTGTCCACCGCCCGGCCCCGGCCGGCCGATCACCGGAGGTCCCATGACCGTCACCAGCACCCGGGCCGGCGGCGCCCCGATCGCCGTCGACCACGGCCCATCGACCCCGACCGAAGACCACGAGGTGTCATCCGACGGCGCGGCCACCGACGCCGCGGCGCCCCTCGTCGCAGAGGACATGCTCGTCGAGGACGTGTCCATCGACGGCATGTGCGGCGTCTACTAGACCCGCCGGACGCGCCACCGCCGACGGATCGAGCCCACTTGCCCCCCACACCGCCCGTCGCCGGGTCGCCGGCCTTCGACGCCACGCGGGCCTGGGCGCTGCACCCGCAGGTGTCGCTGCGGCCCGAGTCCTTCGGGGCGCTGGCCTACCACTTCGGCACCCGCCGGCTCTCCTTCCTGAAGAGCAGGACCCTGCTGGCCGTGGTCGAGTCGCTGGCGGACCAACCGTCCGGATACGAGGCATGCCGGGCCGCGGGGGTGGCGCCCACCGAGCTCGAGGCCTACACGCGGGCACTGGCCGCCCTGGCCGACTCCGGGATGATCTGCGAACGGGCCGCCTCATGACCCTGGTGGCCGGCGGGTCCGCGGGGGCCGAGGCGACACCGCAGGCGGTCGAGCAGTCGCTGCAGCGCCACAGTGCTCCTACCGGACGGCTGGTCGAACGGTTCGAACGGGGCCTGGAGGCACCGATCTGCTTGACCTGGGAGCTCACCTACGCGTGCAACCTGGCCTGCGTGCACTGCCTCTCGAGCTCAGGGCGGCGCGACCCGCGCGAGCTGTCGACCGACGAGTGCAGGGCGCTCATCGACGAGTTCGAGCGGATGCAGATCTTCTACGTCAACATCGGGGGCGGCGAGCCCACCGTCCGCTCCGACTTCTGGGAGCTGGTGGAGTACGCCACCGAGCATCACGTGGGGGTGAAGTTCTCCACCAACGGCTCGCGGATCACGACCGCGGTCGCCGAACGGCTGGCATCCAGCGAGTACGTCGACGTCCAGATCTCGCTCGACGGTGCCACCCCGGCGATCAACGACGCCGTGCGCGGCGAGGGCTCGTTCGACACCGCCGTCACCGCCATGGGGCGCCTTGCCGATGCCGGCTTCGTCGGCTTCAAGGTGTCGGTGGTCGCCACCCGTCACAACGTCGGCCAACTCGACGGGTTCAAGGAGCTCGCCGATCGCTACGGCGCCCAGCTCCGACTCACCCGCCTCCGCCCCGCCGGGCGCGGGGCGGAGGTGTGGGACGAGCTCCACCCCACGGCCGAGCAGCAGCGGGAGCTCTACGACTGGCTGGTCGTCCACGGTGAGCAGGTCCTGACCGGCGACTCCTTCTTCCATCTGGCCGGATACGGCGAATCGCTCCCGGGGCTGAACCTGTGCGGCGCGGGCCGCGTCGTGTGCCTGGTGGACCCGGTCGGCGACGTCTACGCCTGCCCGTTCGCCATCCACGACGAGTTCCTGGCCGGCAACGTCCGCGGCGCAGGCGGGTTCACCGACGTCTGGCGCCGCTCCGACCTGTTCGACGAGCTGCGCCGTCCCCAGAGCGCCGGAGCGTGCGGCTCGTGCGGGGAGTACGACGCCTGCCGCGGCGGATGCATGGCCGCCAAGTTCTTCACCGGCCTGCCCCTCGACGGGCCGGACCCCGAGTGCGTGTTGGGCCACGGCGAGGAGGCGCTGGAACGCCGGGGCACCTCCGAGGCGCCCAGGCCTTCACTCGACCACTCCCTGCACCCGAGGCGCCGGACCGGCGCGGCAGGTCGTCCCGGCGATCCCGGCGATTCCCGTCCCGGCGCCGCGGGCCACCTCGGTCCGGTGGCGGTGGCCCTCCTCCCGCGTCGACCCGACCGGGCCTGCGACGAAAGCCCCCTGGCCGCATCCGGCCCCGGGCCCGTCGGCCCCTCTGCCGGCACCGCCGGCCACAGGCCGCACTGAGCCATGGTCGGACTGGTCGATCCCGTGGAGCTGGCCGGTCGAACGGCGCCGTCGCGGGTGGTGTTCGGCCCCCACGAGACGAATCTGGGTGCTGGACGCTCCCTCGGAGCGCGCCACGTCGCCTACTACGAGGCCCGGGCGGCCGGCGGTGCCGGCATCATCGTCACCGAGACCGCCTCGGTGCACCCGTCGGACTGGCCCTACGAGCGTGCGCCGCTGGCCTCCTCGTGCGGACCGGGCTGGAGGGCCGTGGCCGGTGCGTGTCAGCCGCACGGGGCCCTGGTGCTCGCCGGGCTGGGCCACTGTGGCGGGCAAGGTTCAAGCGCCTACTCCCAATCGGTGCTGTGGGCACCGTCGCCGGTGGCGGACGTGGTCAGTCGCGAGCTGCCCATGGAGATGGAGCAGGCAGAGATCGACGCCGTGGTCGACGGGTTCGCGGAATCGGCCCGCTCGGCCGCGGCGTCGGGTCTCGACGGCATCGAGATCGACGCCGGCTCCCACTCGCTCCTGCGGCAGTTCCACTCCGGTATGACCAACCAGCGCACCGATGCCTACGGCTCCGACCGGCTGCTGCTCACCAGGGAGGTCCTCGCTGCGGTTCGGGGCGTCCTCGGAAGCGATCGCATCGTCTCCCTCCGCCTGTGCTGCGACGAGCTGGCCCCGTGGGCCGGCGTGACCCCTGAGCACGCGGCCGAGCAGGTGGCGGCCCTGGCCGACCGGCTGGACCTCTTGGTGGTGGTGCGGGGCGGTCCGTTCTCGGCGTCTGCCTACCGCCCCGATTCCCACACGCCGCCCGCATTCAATGTCGACCTGTGCCGCATGATGCGCGATGCCGCTGCCGGCCGGGTGCCCGTCGCCCTGCAGGGCAGCGTGGCCGACCCGGACGTGGCCGCGGCCGCCCTCGACGAAGGGGTCTGTGATCTGGTCGAGATGACCAGGGCACAGATCGCGGAGCCCCGCCTGGTGGGGCTGGTCCGGCAGGGCGACGGCACCCGGGTACGGCCGTGCCTCCTGTGCAACCAGGCCTGCCACGTCCGCGACGACCGCAATCCCATCGTGAGCTGCGTGGGCGAGCCCCGCAGCGGCCACGAGACCCTCGAGCCGTCCACCGAGGGGGTCGACGGGCTGCCCGGCGAGGTCCTGGTCGTCGGGGCCGGAGTCGCCGGCCTCGAGTGCGCCCGGGTGCTCTCTGCCCGCGGGCACCGCGTCCGTATCGCCGAGCGGGCCGAACGGGCGGGTGGGATGGTGCGGACGGCGGCGGTCGGTCCGGGCCGCGAGCGCCTGGCCCGACTGGCCCACTGGTTGATCGCCGAGTGCCTCCTCCAGGGTGTCGCCATCGAGACCGGAACGGAGGTGACGGCGGCCGACCTCGATGCCGCCCGGGCCGACGGAACCGATGTCGTGCTGGCCACGGGTTCCCGGGCGGCGCCCCTCGCCTTCCCGGCGGACGGCTCCTGCGCAGTGGTCGACGCCCCGGGGCTGCTGGCCGGCGGGGTCGACAGCCTTCCGCCCGGTGCGGTGGTGGTGCACGACCCGATCGGGGGCCCGATCGGCGTCGGCGTGGCCGAGTGGCTGGTCGGCACGGGACGGGACGTCTCCCTGGTCACCCAGGACCAGATCGCCGGCACCCTCCTGTCCCGGACCGGGGACCTGGCCGACGCCAACACCCGGCTGCAGCGCGCCGGGGTCCGGCGCGAGCTGCGGGCACTGGTGCGCGGCATCGAAGACGGCCGGGTCGTGCTCGAGGACGTCTGGACCGGCGAGCGGCGGCGGGTGGCGTGCGGTGTACTCGTCGACTGCGGCCATCGGCTTCCCGAGGAGGTACTCCCGCTCCGGCGCCCCGACGCGGCGCGGGCCGGCGACTGCATCGCCCCGCGCAGCATCCTCGAGGCAGTGCTCGAAGGTCGCCGTCGAGCCATGGAGATCGCCACCGGTGTCGGCGGCGGCGGGGCCCCCGTCCCGGTGGGGGTTGCGTCGTGACCACCGGTCCGGGTCGTCCGAACGGCGCCGCCACCGCCGACGCCGGTCGGACGACCCGGACCGGGCGTGTCGCCGGCAAGGTGGCCCTCATCACCGGTGCTGCCCGGGGCCAGGGCCGCAGCCATGCCGTGCGGCTGGCCCGCGAAGGTGCGGACATCATCGCGGTGGACGTGTGTTCCGATGTCGCCGGCATCGCCTATCCACTGGCCATGCCCGACGACCTCGAAGAGACGGCCCGGCTGGCCGAGGGGGCCGGCGCCCGGGTGGTGATCGCGCAGGTCGACGTGCGTGACCGCGACGCGCTGACCCATGCCGTCGGCAGGGGCGTGGACCGACTCGGCAGTCTCGACATAGCGGTGGCCAACGCCGGCGTGTGCACCATCCAGCGCTGGGACGAGGTCGACCCCGCGGTCTGGGACACGGTGATCGGCATCAACCTGACCGGCGCGTGGAACACCTGCGTGGCCTCCATCCCTCACCTGCTGGCGGCCGGCAGGGGCTCGATCATCCTGATCAGCTCGGCCGCCGGCCTCAAGGGGCAGCCGTTCCTCGCCCCCTATGTGGCCTCCAAGCACGGAATCGTCGGGGTGATGCGCACCCTGGCCAACGAGCTGGCGTCCCGCAGCATCCGGGTCAATTCCGTCCACCCCACCGGGGTCGACACCCCGATGCTGGTGGGGCTGGGCGGCCTCACCGAGCGTATCGAGTCGAGCCCCGACGTCGGGCCCCTGTTCCTCAACTCGCTGCCGATCGACGTGATGGAACCCGAGGACGTCAGCGACGCTGTGCTCTACCTGGCCTCTGACGAATCCCGCTACGTGACCGGGCTCACCATGACGGTGGACGCCGGAGCGACGGCCCGTTGATCGCCGGATGAGCCGATGAGCACGGGAACCCGCTACCGACACCTCTTCACGCCGCTCCGTCTCGGGCCGGTCACCGTGCAGAACCGGATCGTCTTCTCGGCCCACCTGACCAACTACGCCGTCGACGGCCTGCCCACCGAGCAGCACGCCGCCTACTACGCGGCCCGGGCCGCCGGCGGTGCCGGGCTGATCATCACGGAGGAGCATTCGACCCATCGGACCGACTGGCCCTACGAGAAGCTCATCCACGGCTTCAACCCTGCGGTGGTCGACGGCTACCGGCGGATCACCGACGCCGTGCACGCCCACGACGTCCCCATCCTCGCCCAGATCAACCACAACGGCGGTCAGGCCTCGGGCCTCTACTCGCGCCTGCCGGTGTGGGCACCCAGCCCCGTTCCCGATCCGCTCTTCCGTGAGGTGCCCAAGGCCGTCGAGCCCCACGAGATCAGGGAGATCATCGACGGGTACGCCCTCGTGGCCGACCACTGCATGGCCGGTGGATTCGACGGCATAGAGCTGCAGTGTTCCCACTCCTCGATCGTGCGCGGCTTCCTCTCGCCGGCCACCAACAGGAGGGACGACCACTACGGGGGCCCCCTGCGCAATCGGGCCCGGCTCCTGCTGGAGATCGTGGACGCGGTGCGCGACGCAATCGGAGGCGATCGCGCCCTGGGGGTGAGGATCTGTGGCGACGAGCTGATCGAAGGCGGCACCGGCATCGAGGAGGCGGTCGAGGTGGCCCGTCTGGTCGACGCCACCGGCCAGGTCGACTACATCAACACCTCGATCGGAGTGGCCACGGCCACCCTGTACATGATCGAGGCCAGCATGCAGGTCCCTCCGGGGTATGCCCTGTTCATCCCCAGCGCCATCCGCGAGGCGGTGGGCGTCCCCGTCGTCGGCGTCGGCCGCTTCAAGGATCCCCTGCAGGCCGACAGGGCCCTGGCGGAGGGCCTGTGCGACCTGGTCGGGGTGGTGCGGGGACAGATCGCGGATCCCGATTTCGCCATCAAGGCCCGCTCGGGGCACGCCACCGACATCCGCACCTGCCTTTCGTGCAATCAGGAGTGCGTGGGCCGGATGGGGCTCAACCGCTGGCTCGGGTGCATCGAGAACCCGAGGACCGGTCGTGAGTCGACCACGTTGCCCTTCCCCGAGAAGCGCTCGAAGGTGGTGGTGGTCGGTGGGGGCCCGGGCGGTCTCCAGGCCGCGGTGACCGCCGCAGAGCGCGGCCACCGGGTGGTCCTCTTCGAGCGCAACGACCGCCTCGGGGGGCAGGCCCTGGTGGCGGCCTCGGTCCCCAGCCGGGCGGAGTTCTTCGACGTCGCCCGCAATCTCATCGTGGCCGCCCGGCGCGAGGGCGTCGACCTCCGGACCGGGACGGAGGCCACGGCCGAAGCAGTGAGGGCGGAGCGACCCGATGCCGTCGTCGTGGCCACCGGCGCCCGGCCCGCCCGACCGTGGTGGGTCGGCGACCACCGCCGGGTTGTGGACGTGCGCGACGTCCTCGAAGGACGCGTCCATCCATGGGGGCGGGTGGTGATCGTCGACGAGCTCGGGTTCCACCAGGCCACCTCGACCGCCGAGCTGCTGGCCGACCGCGGATGTGAGGTGGAGATCGTCACCAACGGGATGGTGGTGGCCCAGGACCTGGGCATCACCCTCGACCTGGAGACCTGGAACGTCAAAGCCCACGCCAAGGGCATCACCCAGAGCGTGGACCTCGTCCCGATGGGCGTGGCCGACACCGACGCCGAGCGGCAGGGGGGCGGAGGCAACGGGCCGGTCGTCCTCACGCTGCAGCACCATCCGACCGGCACCGACCGGCACCGCGACTGCGACTGGGTGGTGTGCGCCGTGCACCAGCAGCCGGACGACGCGTTGTGGAGGGAGCTGCGGGCCGCACCGTTCCCCGTCCACCGGGTCGGGGACTGCCTGTCGCCGCGGCGGGCCCACGCCGCCATCGTCGAGGGCCATCGAGTGGCCGTGGCACTGTGAGCACGCTGGGCACCCTCGGCCAGGCATCGGGTGGGGCGCCCCTGGCGGCAGTGGCAGTCGTGGTGGCGCGGGACGGGCGGTTGCCGCACGGTGCCGACGAGGCGGTGGCCGAGGCAGGGGGCGCGGCCGTCGTGGTCGGCTCGGGCGCCCAGGCCGGGGCCGCCGCTCTGGCCGGGGCCCGCCACGTGCGGTGGTCCGACACCGGGGACGGGCTGAGGCCGGGCGCACTCGCCGCCGCTCTGTCCCCCCTGCTCGACGGAGTGCCGATGGTGGTGATGCCGGCATCGCCCGACGGGCGGGACCTGGCGCCGCGCCTGGCGGCCGCCGGCGGCCGCCACCTGGTGGCCCGGGCGGTCAGGGCCGAGGTGGTCGCCGATGACCACCCGGACGGGGCGCCCACGGTGCGGGCCACGGTGTCCCGGCTCGACGACCGGGTGATGGTGCCGGTCGACGTCGACGGCCCGGCCGTGGTCACACTCGTCCCCTGCGGTCGCGGCGTGGCCCCGGCCACCACGGCCCCTCTCGTCGAGCACCTCCCGCTGGCCCTGCCCCCGGCCGGTCCGGCGGACAGCGGGAACCACGCCGGCGGACCACCGGGCACGATCCTCGACCCGCAGGTGGTCGCCATCCTCGAGCCCGACCTCCACACCATGGACCTTTCCGACGCCACCCGGGTGCTGGCGGGCGGGGCCGGCCTCGCACCGGGCGCCGACGACCGCCACGCCGCTGGCGCCTTCAACCTCCTGGTCCAGGTCGCCGCGGCCCTCGGGGGGTCCGCCGGGGCCACCCGGGTTGCCACCGACGCCGGCTGGATCGGCTACGAACGACAGATCGGCACCACCGGGGTGACCATCGACCCCGACCTCTACATCGCCTTCGGGGTGTCGGGTGCCGCCCAGCACGTGGGCGGGGTGGGAGCCCCGCGCCACATCGTCAGCGTGAACACCGACGCCTCCTCGCCGATGACCGCCATGGCCGACCTCGGACTGGTCACCGACGCCCGGGCTCTCTTGTCCGAACTGGCCCGCCGCCTCGGTGTGCCGGTGCCCGCCGCTGCCTCCGGCGGCGATCCCCCTCTTGCCGACGATCGAACCGAGGCCGCCCGTGGCTGAGTCCGCCGACTTCGACGCCGTGGTGGTGGGGGCCGGTCCTGCCGGATCGTCGGCCGCCCTGGCCCTGGCCCGCGCCGGTCGTTCGGTGGTGATGGTGGAGCGCGGACCCTTCCCCGGCTCGAAGAACGTCTACGGGGGGGTGGTCTACGGCAGGGTGCTCGACGACATCGTCCCCACCTGGTGGAGCGAGGTCCCGGTGGAACGCTGGGTGGTGCGCCGCTCGACCATGATGATGACCGAGGACCAGTCGCTGGCCATCGACTACCGCTCCCATGCGTGGGGCGTGGCCCCCTACAACGGAATGACCACGGTGCGCTCCCACTTCGACTCGTGGCTGGCGGGCAAGGCCACCGACGCCGGGGCCAGATTGGTGACCTCCACCGTGGCCACCGGGCTTGTGCGCGACGGCGCGGGCCGGGTGCTCGGCGTCCGGACCGACCGCGACGGCGCCGAGCTGCACGCCCCGGTGGTGATCGCCTGCGACGGGGTGAACTCGCTCCTGGCCAAGGAGGCCGGGCTCCTGCCCCTGGCCGAGGCCTCGCACTACACCCTGGGGGTCAAGGAGGTGCTGGACCTCCCTGCCGAAGTGATCAACGACCGGTTCGGCGTGCGGGGCCACGAAGGGGTCGACATCGAGATCCTCGGGTGCACCCGCGGCATCCCCGGGGGTGGCTTCCTCTACACCAACGCCGAAACGGTGAGCATCGGCGTGGTGGCCTCCCTCCCCCACCTGTCCGACGCCAAGGTGCGTCCCGAGGAGTTGATCGCCGACCTGAAGGCCCACCCGTCGATCGCGCCGTTGCTGCGGGGAGCCACTCTGCGCGAGTACGCCGCCCACCTGATCCCCGAGGGCGGATACGACACCATGCCCCCGTTGGCCACCGACGGCATGCTGGTGGCCGGGGACTCGGCCGCCATGACCCTGGCCGCCGGGCTCTGGCTCGAAGGGGTCAACTTCGCCATCGGCTCGGGATACGCCGCAGGCCGTGCCGCCGACCGGGCCGTCGCCGCTGGCGACTGCTCGGCGCGCGGCCTCGCCTCCTACCGGGCCGACCTCGAGCAGCAGTTCGTCCTGGCCGACCACAAGCGACTCCGCAAGGCCCCGGCCCTGGTGCTCTCCGAACGCATCCAGCAGCGCTACCCGGGCCTCCTGTGCGACCTGGCCGAGGGGATGTTCACCGTCACCAATCCCTCCCCCAAGGCCGGCGGTCTCCGGATCACCAGGGCGGCCGCGGCCAAGCACGGGGTGAAGCTCCGCGAACTGGCGGCCGACACGCTCCGGGGTCTGAGGATCTTCGGATGAATGGACCGGGAGCGGCCGACGATGGGATCGGTGCGGCGGACGGATCGCTGCCGCTCGGCGGGGACACCACGCCGGCGAAGGCTCTGGCCTGGCGCGGCATCTCCTTCGAGGAGCGCATGGCCAGCGTCGACTTTCGCGTCGGAGAGCGGGCACACATCACTGTGGACTCCGACGTCTGCCGGTCGTGCACCACCCGGGGCTGCGTCACGGCCTGCCCGGCCAACCTCTTCGCGCCCACGTCCGACGGCGGCATCCTCTTCAACTACGAGGAGTGTTTCGAGTGTGGGACCTGCTACATGGTCTGCAACCACGAGGGTGCCATCACCTGGACCTACCCCGATGGCGGCCACGGCGTCGTCTTCCACCACGGATGAGCATGTCGCACCCCATGTCCACGGCCCCACTGGTGGTGGCCTGCCTCCGGGTGACCGATCTGCGCCCCGAGGTGGACCTGCTGACCGGAAGCGTGCGCCGCGACCGGCTCGGCGTCGGGCTCTCCGCTCCCGACGCATCGGCATTGGAGCACGCCCTCCGGATCGCAGAGGCCTGGTCGGGCCGCGTCCTGGCGGTGGCGGCCGGGCCGCGCTCCGTCGAGACGGTCCTGCGTGACGCGGTGGCCCTGGGCGCTTCCGTGCTGCGGATCCCCTGGGACGACGACTGGAGCGACCACGGGTTCGCCGCCGAGCTGGCCGGTGACGAACAGAGCCTGGCCCGGGCCATCGGCGCCGCGCTGGTGCCGTTCGGGACCCCGGACCTCGTGGTGTGCGGCGACCGATCGGTCGATCGCGGCACCGGTGCCCTGCCGGCGTTTCTGGCCCACGAGCTCGACGCCGCCCAGGCGCTCGGGCTGGTCGCCCTCTCCCCCGGGCCGGCCGACGGCACGTCCCGCCGCGTCCTCCTTGCCGAGCGCCGACTCGATGCCGGCTGGCGCGAGCAGCTCGTGGTCCCGCTCCCCGCCGTCTGCTCGGTCGAGGGCGCCGGTGTCCGGCTCCGCCGTGCGCCACTCTCCGGTGTGCTGGCGGCCGAATCCGCCGTCATCCCGACCTCGGCTCCTCCACCCCGCCCTGCGGCCGGGACAGGACGCGGGACGGGCCCGGTGCTGGTCGGCGCGACCAGGGTCTTCACCCCGCGGACTCGGGTGCTGCCCGCCCCGGAGAGCCCCGACCCCCGCATCCGCCTGCTGGCCCTGACCGGCGCGCTGGTGGCCCACGATCCCCCGACGGTGGTCGGGCCGGTGGGCGCCGCCGAAGCCGCCGATGCGCTCCTCGACTTCCTGGTGCGGCACGGCTATCTCGAAGACCCACCGGTCGCCGCATCGCCGACCGGTGCGGGTGACCGGTGAGCCGGCTCGCCCGGATGACGTGGCCCGAGGTGGCCCGCCGCACGGGACCGGGGGACATCCTCCTTGTGCCGGTCGGATCGACCGAGCAGCACGGGCCCCACCTGCCCGTGTCAACCGACACCGACATCGCCGAGGCCGTCACCGATGGGGCTGCGGAACGCGACGCGCACCTGGTCGTGGCCCCGGCCCTCACCTACGGATCGAGCGGCGAGCACCAGGGCTTCGCCGGGACCCTCTCCATCGGGCAGGACGCCACCGAGCTGGTCCTGGTCGAGCTGGGCCGCTCGGCGACCGCCGACTTCGCCCAGGTGATCCTCGTCTCCACCCACGGCGGCAACTCGACCCCCGTGGCCCGGGCCGTGTCGCGGCTGCGCTCCGAGGGCCGCTCCGTGGCGGCGTGGTCACCGGCATGGGGGGGCGACCTCCACGCCGGGGGGACCGAGTCGTCGTTGATGCTGGCCATCGACCCCGCCCTTGTGCGTCCCGAACTGGCCGCGGCCGGCGACCTCCGGCCCCTCGACGACCTCCTGCCGCTCCTTCGCAGCGGCGGCGTCCGATCGGTGAGCGCCAACGGCGTGCTCGGCGATCCCACCGATGCCGACGCCGCCACGGGACGGCGGCTCCTGGATGCGGCCATCGGCGACCTGGTCGAGTTCGCCGCCCGCTGTCGAGCAGTGCCGAACATGGAGGTGACCCGATGAGTCGAGTGGCAGTGGTGACCGGGGCAGCCCGGGGGATCGGTGCCTCCACCGTGCGCGGGCTGGCCGCGGCCGGGTGGTCGGTGGTGGCGGTCGATCGGGCCTCGGACGATCCGCGGCTCCCCTATCCCCTGGGGTCCGTGGAGGAGCTGCACGCCGTGGTGGCCTCTGCGGCGGTCGGCCCGTCGGGCGTCCCGATCCGAGCCGGCGGGGGCGGGCGGGTCGTCGCCCACGTGGCCGACACCACGGACCCCGACGCGCTCGGGGCGGCCGTGGCACTGGCCGAGGACCGGTTCGGGGGGCTCGACGCCATGGTGGCCGTGGCCGGGGTGATCGCCGGTGGCGTCCCGCTGTGGGAGATGCCCGGAGACCAGTTGGGGGCGGTCCTGGGGGTGAACCTCGGTGGGCCGATCACCGCGGCCCGAGTGGGGATCCCGGCGCTGCTCCGCCGGCCGGCCCCCCGTCAGGGACGGTTCCTGGCCGTGGCCTCGGCCGCCGCCACGCGGGGCATGCCCGAGCTGGCCGCCTACGGGGCGGCCAAGGCCGGGGTGGCCGGGCTGATCCGCGGGCTGGCCGCCGAGCTCGGCGACACCGGGGTCACCGCCAACGCGGTCAGCCCCGGCTCCACCGCCACGGCCATGCTGGAGGAGAGCGCCCGCCTCTACGGGCTCGACGGTACGGGCCCCTTCGCCGGCCAGCAGCCGATCAAGCGTCTGCTGGCTCCCGAGGAGGTGGCGGCCGCCCTGGTGTGGTTGGCCGGGACCGACAGTGGCGCACTGACCGGGGCGGTCATCCCGGTGGACGGCGGCCTCTCGTTGTGACCCCGCTGCCGGAAGGCTTCGGGCTGGTCCTCGACCTTTCTGTCCGCTCCTTCCGCGACGGGACGGTGTTGGTGGGCGGCCATCCGGGGCGGCTGATCGTCCTCACCGCCGAGGGCGTGGGCCAGCTCGACGCCGTCCTCGCCGGTGATCCGGCCACGTCGGCCGGTCGACGGCTCGCCGGGCGGCTGGTGGGTGCGGGCATGGCCCATCCACGGCCCTCCCCGTCCGGGAGGGCGCCGGCGGCCGGCCCCACCGTCACGGTGGTGGTGCCCGTCCGCGACCGCCCCGCCCTGCTCGAGCGATGCCTCCGTTCGCTGGGTACCCGGGTCCCCGTGGTGGTGGTCGACGACGGTTCGACCGACCCGGCGGCCGTGGCCGAGGTCTGTGACCGGCACCGGGCCCGATTGATCACCCGCGCCACCAGCGGTGGCCCCGGTGCCGCTCGCAATGAGGCCCTGTCCGTGGTCGACACCGACCTGGTGGCCTTCGTCGACAGCGACTGCACCGTCACCGAGGAGTGGTTGGACCGGCTGACGTGGCTCTTCACCGACCCCGCCGTAGGGGCGGTCGCCCCCCGTGTGCGTCCGGACCCGTCGGGCCGGCCGGCTCGGCGCTCGGGCCTCGACCGGTTCTCGGACGGCCATTGCCCACTGGACATGGGCGGCGAGGAGAGCGAGGTGGGGCCGGGCCGGGTGGTGCGCTACGTGCCTACGACGGCCCTGGTGGTGCGCCGGGCGGCGATGACCCACCGGTTCGACCCCGGGCTCCGGGTAGGCGAGGACGTGGACCTGGTCTGGCGCCTGCTCGAGTCAGGCTGGCGAGTCCGCTACGTGCCGTCGACCACCGTCCACCACCGCGAGCCCTCGTCGTGGGGGGAGCTCCTCGCCCGTCGGTTCCGGTACGGGACCTCCGCGGGCCCGCTGGCCAGACGGCACCCGGGTCGGTTGGCTCCCGTCGAGCTGCGGCCGGCGTCGACGGCGGTCGTCGTGGCAGCCCTGGCCGGTCGGCCGCGGACCGCCCTGGTCGTGATGCTGGCGTCCTCTGCCGCACTGGCGCGCCGGGCCGTGCCCCTGGGGATCCCACTGCCGCTCACCCTTCGCTGGAGCGCGCAGAGCGCGGGCTGGACAGCCGTCGGCATCGGGCACGCCTCCACCATGCTGGGGGCACCGGTCCTCGTCCTGGCTGCCCTGCGCAGCAGGCGTGCCGCCTGCATCGCGGCCGGACTGGCCGTGGCTCCCGCGGCGCTGGACTGGTGGAGACGGCGACCCGATCTCGATCCCGGTCGGTGGTGCCTCGCCTCCATCGCCGACGACGTGGCCTACGGGGTGGGCGTGTGGACCGGATGTCTGCGCTCCCGGTCGTACGGCCCGCTCGTCCCGGCCGTCCGGCTCAGGGCGGAGTCCGGACCGGAGTAGCAGCCCGGGCCCGGGTCCCGGGCCGACCCACGGCGGCGCCACGGCGCGACGACTCTTCCGTTCCGTTTGGTGTGACAATGCCCTTCGGCCATCCGCATCGTGGCGGCGCCATGGCCTCGCAGCACTCCCCATCCCCACGTCGAACCGGGCACGGAATCCACATGGACACTCACGGCGAGCGCACGTCGAGGCAGTGGCTGATGACGCACCTCGGGCGGCGGAAGGGGTTGCTGGCGACCTGGGTGGTGGGCCTGGTCCTCCTGGCCGGAGCCGTCGGCGCGGGCATCGCCTCGCTGTCCACACTGCACAGCACGGAGGCGTCGCTCGCGTCGGTGCGATCCGGCCTGCAACGAGCCACCACCAACTTGGACGGCACCCGGTCCGAGCTTTCGACGGTCACCGCCCAGTCACGGTCCGCCGCCGTCGCGCTCGCTGCCGAGTCGGCCCAGCTCGAGACCGAGCAGCACCAGCTCGCCTCCGCCGAGGCCGACGTCTCCGCCAAGGGGGTCAACATCTCGGATCTCGACTCCTGTGTCTCGAGCGTCGAGCAGGCCCTCAACCAGATCGCACTGGGAGACAGGGCCGGCGCTTCGGCCACCATCACCGGTGCGTCGGCCACGTGCCTCGCCGCGGAGCCGTCCGCATCGTGACGGTCGGGGCCGAGGAGGCACCTCCCCGCCGCAGTGTCGGGGAGCGGCGGTCTGCCGCTGCGGGGCCGCTGCCGCACCTCCTCCGCCCGAGACGCGTGCCGGTCGTCGTGGTCGTCCTCGGCGCGGTGCTGCTGGCCGCCATCGCCGGCGACGTCGTCGTCCAATCGCAGCTCCGCCATGACCAACACTCGCTGGCGGTGGCCGAACACCAGTTGGACCAGACCCGGTCGTCCGAGAGGGCGGCCACGGCCGCCCTCGCCTCGACGACCACGGGCCGGGACGCCAGGCGGCAGGCGACCGCCCAGGACAGCGCCGAGCTCGCCGCCGCCCGCAACAGCCTGAGCGCGGCGTCACAGACCATCTCCCTGCAGACGCTCGACATCGCCGCGCTCGGCAGTTGCCTGTCCGGCGTGTTGAGCGCAGCGAACTCAGTCGCCACGGCCAGCCTCCCGGCCGCAGTCCTCTCGCTGACCTCGGTGTCGTCGGTGTGCCAGTCGCTGGACGGCTCCGGGGCCGGACTGGCCTACCCCTTCGACTTCCCCGACCCGTTCGTCCTGCCGGTGGGCAGCCTGTACTACGCCTTCGCCACGAACTCCGCCGCCGGGAACATCCAGATCATCCAATCTGTGGACCTGACCCGCTGGACCACGGTCGGGGACGCACTCCCCCACCTGGCTCCGTGGGCGAAACCGGGCGCCACGTGGGCGCCCTCGGTCCTCCAGCGCGGGAGCACCTTCGTCCTCTACTACTCGGCCATCTACGGCCCGAGCAACGAGCAGTGCATCTCCGCCGCCGTGGCCACCGATCCCCAGGGTCCCTACGTGGACGACTCGCAGTGGCCGATCGTCTGCCAACTGGCCGCCGGAGGTTCGATCGACCCCACCCCCTTCGTCGACTCCGACGGCACGCCGTACCTGGTGTGGAAGTCCCAGGGCGCCAACGGCCAGCCGGCGACCCTGTGGTCGCAACAGTTGCAGCCCGACGGGACCACGTTGGTCGGGACCGCACCGGCACCGCTGCTCGTTCCCACCCGGACATGGCAGCACGGCTACGTCGAAGGCCCGGCCATGATCGAATCCGGAGGCAAGTACCTGCTCTTCTACTCGGGCAGCGACTGGAAGACGGCAAGCTATGCCGTCGGCTACGCCACCTGCGCGGGACCCCTCGGGCCGTGCACGGACCAGTCGGCCCAACCGCTGCTCGCCTCGCAGTCCGGGTTCAGCGGCCCAGGGGGGCCGTCCCTCTTCACCGATTCCCAGGGCAACCTGTGGATGGCCTTCGCCGCCTGGCTACCGGGAGAGGTCGGCTTCCCCCACAGCCGACCGCTGTTCCTGCGCCGGATCACCGTCACCGGCGGCATGCCCCGGGTCGACCCCTAGCCTTCCCGGGTCGGCTCCCCCGGATCGGCTCCCGGCGGGCATCGAGCGATGACGGCCCACGTCCTCGAGCACGACCATCGGCCGGTGGCTCCACACAAAGATCCGCCTCGGTCAAATTACCCAAAGAACAGACCCGGTTATTGCCCCCTGAAATGAGCCGCCAGCCCGTGAAATCTGTTGTTTTTCCAACACAAACGACCAGCTCAGCCATGATATTCTCAGGCGTGCAAACATATCTGGGCCCAGCCATGTATACTCTTACTAAGCGCACTTGTGCTGACGAGGCTGCCGAGCAATATGGCCGCCCTGCCGGGAGTCGGGCCAACCGACTGTCGGCAGCAGCAGCACGGACCGAGCGTGTCGCTCGGGTCGGCGCGGCATCGTGGCCTCGAGCCACCGGTGCAGCAGACATCGAACACTGACCAGTAATGAAATGAGTGGTGTCACCACGACGCAATCCTGGGCGTAACTAACACCGGCCGCACACCCTACGGCGTGAAGCCAGGACGGACGAGCCTTCCCGCTCACCGTCCGGGGACCGAATGCAATGGCCGGAGCCCGCCAACACCGAGCAGAGGAAGGCGCTTCGCGCGCCCTACGAAGGGAGGTGCCATGCGGACCCGCATTGCACTCGTGGCGATCATTCCTGTCGCCCTCATCACCGTCAGTACCCTGACGCAGGCTGCCCCCGTGCAGTCTGCCCGGGCGGTAACAACCAGGTCCTCCGGGGCCACCACAGCCACCGCCATGCCGGCCGATCAGTTGACGGCATTCCACACACCGGAGGCGGGCAGCCCACAGGCCGGTGGTTCGAACGTTTCGTTCGATCTGGCCGCATCTCTGCTCTCCGGTCGTCCGATCGGGATCCTGGGGACCGTGCCGCCGGCAGTGCCGGCTCCGGCCACCGTGCCTGTTCCCGCTCCGGCTCCGCCGGCGGGGCCCGTCGACACCGTGACCCCTGCCCAACGGGCAGCGTGGGAACGCGTCGCCATGTGCGAGGAAGGTGGCAACTGGGCCTCCAACGGGGGCCGGTTCAGTGGCGGGCTCGGGATCACCCGGGCCAACTGGGACGCCTTCGGGGGCCTGCAGTACGCGCCCGAAGGTGCGGAAGCGACGCCCGACGAGCAGATCATGGTGGCAGAGCGCATCCAGTCGTACCCGCCGGATCAGGGTGGGTGCAGCGGATGGTGATCGGCGGCTGACGCCCGTCCGGACCACCCGACGCGTCATCATGCCTCCGAATCAGGGGCCCGACCGACACCCCGTCGGTCGGGCTCCTGGCACGTCCCGACCGAGAGGGTCCCGGTGCTTGCCACCCGTCAGCCCGCCGCAGCACGCCGGCGACGGTCTACGGGGACGGATCCACCACCGTGTCGAGCTCCGCGCCGAAGGAAGGGGATCTCGTCATGGTCGAGGGCTCGACGTCGTCAGACTGAACCGTGAGTGCCACGGCAGCAATCTTCGGGTCTGCTCCCTCGGGAGCCCCCGGCACGGACAACACACCCCCGGCAGCGTGAGCCACCGGGGGTTCCGACTCCCGAGGGATGTCGACCCGACGACCGCTACCGGAGAACCGGCAGCGGCGTCGGGTTCGACACCCGACGGATCGAATCAGATCTTGCGGACCTGGCTCGCCTGCAGGCCCTTTTGACCCTGCTTCGTCTCGAACTCCACACGCTGGCCCTCCGCTAGGTCGCGGAAGCCCTCCATCTGGATCTCGGACTGATGCACGAAGAGATCATCCCCGCCGCCGTCAGGCGTAATGAAACCGAAACCTTTTTCGGCGTTGAACCACTTAACTGCACCTACACCCATAACTGAGTCTCCTTGAAATTCACGCACGGTAACGCGGGGATCCATTGTGAAGCCCTACATGCATCGGCCCGCGTGATTGGGTCGATGACCCCACTACCCTAGGCGCAAAGGGCGTCCGCCGCGCCACTTGTCGTCAGAAGGCCTCCGATCGGGTCGATCCGGGCTCGTGGCGGGGCGTCCCCTCAGGCAGGATCGGGGTACTCTGCCGACGCCCCGGCACCCGATCCCCGGATCGGCGACACGGCCGAAGAGCCCGCCCCGCGTGCGCCCACCCGCACGGCCCAGCTCGGCGCGGAGACCCGTCGGCCGACCGTTTCGAAGACCTCCGCCAGCAACATCACCGAGAATGCGATGAAGAAGATCGGCTCCACCAGCGTCCCCAACCGGTCGGTCAGGTAGGCCAGTGCGAGCAGCGGGTACCCCACCGCCAGCACCGTGACCAGGCCCGAGTAGACCCGTGCCCAAACCGTGCCGTCACCGCGGGTCCGGCGCATGGCGATGACCGCAGCAGTGGTCAGCGCAGCGAACTCGACGATGCCCGAGACCATGTGGACGTAGTGGTGCACGGGGAGCTGAAGGTGCCACTCCAACCGCCGGCAGGTGGCACTCAACCCCTCCGAGCAGGCGTAGGTGTAGTGACCGCCCACCGCACCGGCAGCGGCGAACACGACCATCCACCTCCACTCGCGGCGACGTCCTCCGTCGGCCAGCGGACCGCGGAGGAACAGAGCGGCGAGCATCAGCAGGCCGGCGACGAGGTCGGCCCCCGACATCAGGGCGGCGTGCGGCCGGCCGTCGGCCTCGAGGTCGGAGAAGAAGCCGTTCACCGACGGCATCAGACCCGGCACCAACAGCACCACGACCCACCAGTTGTAGGCGATCACTGCGCCGATGGCCAGCACTCGGGCCGCGTTCAGCTCCCCGGCGCCCACCTCGGTGCGCCGCGGGATCCGGACCCGCGAAGGGAGGGTCAGTGCCTGCACGGTCGATTCAACATTGTTGCTCCCCCAATCATTCCTGGGGATCGGAGGTGAACCCTGGCATACGCACCGCTCCCCCCCCCCGGGGATCGTGGGCACCCACTGGTACCGTCGCGTCCCATGGTGCCCCCGATCAGCCGCCGGCGCAACGGTGCCTCCGTGGCGGTCGTCCTCCTCCTGGCCCTGGTCGCCGGGTGCGGGAGCCCGGCCGGCGGCCCGACGGCGTCGACCACGGCCTCTGCCTCCTCCGATCACCTGCCCGCGCTCCCATCGGCACCGGCGATCGAATGGTCGCTGTGCAGCGCAGGCTCCGCCATCCAGTGCGGCACCGTGTCCGTGCCGGTCGACTACCGACACCCGCACCGCGCCTCGATCGCCATTGCTGTCACCCGGGCCCCGGCCCTCGATCCCTCCGGTCCGCACGGCACACTGGTCTTCAACCCCGGCGGACCCGGGGAGAGCGGCAACCAGATCCTCCCGGTGGCACTCAGCCTGCTGCCCCCGGCCATCCGCCAGGACTTCGACATCGTGACCTTCGACCCCCGGGGAACCGGGGCCAGCGACCCGCTCCGCTGCGGCACCTCGCCGTCCGCGATCACCAGCGCGGATCCGGTGCCGGCCGCGCCCGGTCGGCCGCTACCGGGGAGCACGTCGTTCACGACCATGGCCCGCTCCTGCCAGGCGGAGGCACCCGACCTCGAACCGTTCATCGACACCACCGACACCGCGCGCGACATGGACAGGATCAGGCAGTCCCTCGGCCTCGCCACCATCAGCTTCTACGGCATCTCGTACGGGACCGTGCTGGGTACCGTCTACGCGGAACTCTTCCCCCACCGGGTCGGCACCATGGTCCTCGACGGTGCCGTGGACATCAACGCCTCCCTGACCCAACAGGCCCTCGAGGAGGCCCCGGTCGCCGAACAGTCCCTCGCCCACCTGTTCGGCACCTGCGCGGCCACGCCGTCGTGCCCCCTCGGCCCCGACCCGACGGCGTTCTTCTCCGGGCTCGCCGCGTCCCTGACCCGGCACCCCCTGCCGGCCCCCGGGGGCGGCGACACCGAACCGGTCACCGTGGGGGACCTGGACACCGCCACCCTGTACGCCCTGGGCGTGCCCGCCTTCACCTCCTCCTACGAGTCGGCGCTGGTGGCCGCCGAACACGGCGACGGCGCACCCTTGAGGTCCCTCGCCCTCGAGTCCGCCATCGACATCGACGGGGCTCCGTTGGTGGACCCCCAGTGGGCCATCACCTGCAACGACGCTGCCGTGCACCCAGGGCCGATCGCAGCAGGGTCCCTGGCCACGGCCCTGCACGCCCGGTACCCGCTGATCGGCGCCTACGCGGTCATCTACAACATGGGCGGGTGCGTCTCGTGGCCGGCGGGGCGGCAGACCGTGGTGGACGTCCATCCCGCCGGGGCACCGCAGGTCCTGGTCATCGGCAACACCGGCGACCCGATCACCCCGCTGGTCGGTGCCCGCCACCTGGCCGCCATCTTCCCGGTGGCCGCCCTGCTCACCTGGGACGGATGGGGCCACACCTGGCTGCTGAGCGGACCGGACGACGCCTGCATGAGCCGGGCGGTCACCACCTACCTGACCGGTGGAGGGCTCCCCCCGGCCGGCACCGTCTGCCGCTGAGCGGCCGGCCCACGCCCCGGAGCCGGCGCCCGGGCGCGCGTCGGGGGGCGGGGCCGCTCAAGGGCGGCCGTCGACGGCCAGGCGGTCGGCGCGTAGGGGCAGGCGACCGGTGAGGGCGATGCCCAGGACGGCCACCGCACCGGGCAGGGCGAAGGCCACGGTGACCCCGGTGGTCAACGGCCATCCCCTGGCGGCCCCCACCGCGATGGCGGCACCGCCCAGCCCGGCGCCGAGGGCCGCTCCCAGCACGTCGGAGAGGCTCAACGAGGCCGACGCCCAACCCTCCCTGCCGGAGGGCGCCTCGCGCAGCATCATCAGCGTGGTGGGCGCATAGGCCAACCCCATGCCGAGCCCGGCCACCGCCCAGGACAGGTAGGCCACCGACAGGGGCACCGGGGGTTCGAGGACCGCGATCATGCCGCCCACCCCGACCACCACGAGGCTCAGCCCCACCCGCACCAGCCGGCGGCCCTCCCACCGCTGATTGAGGCGGGCCTGGATCCATGCCCCGACCGCCCAGGACAGTGTCGAGACGGTCACCACGATGCCTGCCGCAGCCACAGTGTGGTGGCGCACGGTCACCACGGCCAGGGTGACGAAGGCATCCGCCCCGAAGAAGGCGAACGTCAACAGGCCCCGGCTGAGAATGGTGGTGGGCAGCCCGGGCGCGGCCCGCAGGGTCCCGGCCGGCAGCAGTCGCCGCAGAGCCGGCACCAGCACCACGGCTCCGGCGACCACCAACGGCACCACCAGGACCGGGTGCCCGGCGGTCAGCCCCCCGAGCACCAGGCCGGTCCCCACCGCGGTGCGGACCGCATCCACCATCCGGTGCTCGACCTCGGGGGGCCTGGCCGGCCTCCCCAGCCGGGCCAAGCCGGGCAGGGCCAGCGCCCCGGTCACGGCCACCAAGGGGATCAGGCCCAGGAACACCCACCGCCACCCGAAGACGTGGGCCACCGCCGCGCTGGCCAGCGGTCCGACGATCCCGGGGGCCACCCACGCCGTCGAGAGCACCGCCATCATCCGGGCCCGGAGCCGCTCGGGGAAGGCCCGGCCGATGGCCACGTAGGCCACCGCGGGGATCGCTCCGGCGCCCAGGCCCTGCAGCGTCCGTCCCACCACCAGGACGATCATCGTGGGGGCGAGGCCGGCCACCACCAGACCTGCGCCGAACAGTACGAGGCCGGCCACGTAGGGGCGGGTGGGGCCCGATCGGTCCGCCTCCCGGCCGGCGGCCACGATGCCGACCATGCAGCCCAGGAGGAAGGCGCTGAACACCCAGCCGTAGAGATGGAGGCCGCCCAGGTCGCGGGCGACCTCCGGCATGATGGTCACCACGGCCAGTGCCTCGGAGGCCACGAAGGTGATGGTGAGCACCAGACCCACCGTGAGCGCCCGGCGCTCGGGAGCCCAGAGGCTGTCCCCGGCCCCACCTCCCCGGCCGGGCGGACCTCCGATCGATGCCCCGCTCATAGGGGCAGCCTAAGAGCCGGGGTGCCCGCGACGAGTGGTCGGCGGCGGGGTGCCCCCCCGGGAGGAGGGCTCCCGTCCGCGCTACCGGGGGACGAGCACCTGCTCGAGGAGCACGGCCCGACGGGGGCACTCGGCGGCCGCCCGGGTGGCGAGGGCCACCAGCCCGCCCTCGACCGGGGCGCCGTCGACGATCGGGTACCCCCATTCGTCGAGGGTGACCCGTTCGGGGAGCAGCTCGGCGCAGTAGCCGTAGGCGTCACAGGCCACCGGGTCGACCCGGACCCGCAGCCCGACCCGCTGTCGAGTGGTCATGATGCCCACCGGTCCCGGGTCGTGGCGGCCGGAAGGGCCAGCACACTGGGAGCGCGGTGTCCGGCGCACGGCCGTCCCCGCGCATGGGCCAGCGCGTCATCGGCGAAGACCGCCAGGGCGGTCCTGGCCAGACGGACCACGCCGTCGGGGTGGCGGCACGCGCCGCGCCCGTCGACGACGGCCGCCCGGACCTCGATGCGCTCGAGCACGCCGGCCCCGGCGCGGCCGACCGCCAACTGTTCGAGGTCGTCGGCGATGGCCGGCAGTCCGAAGACGCACGGGCCGCACTGCCCGGCACTCTCGCCGGCCATGTACCGGACGATGCGGGCCGTCTCGGCGATGCCGCACGAGGTGACCGGGAGCGCCACCACGATGCCGACGCCCATGGTGGCCCCGGCCGCGGCCAGGGGGCCGGGAGCGTACGGCGTGGACAGGTGGGAGGGATCGAGCCACGCCCCGCCGTAACCGCCGAGCAGCAGGCCCGACAGCGCACCGTCGAGGCCGGCCCGGCCGACGATGTCCCCCACCGGCGTACCCAGCTCCACTTCGAGCACGCCCGGTGACCGAACTGCACCGGAGACCGTCACCAGGGTGGAACCGGGTGCCTCGGGAGTCCCCAGCCGACGGAACCACTCGGGCCCGTGGCGGGCGATGAGCGCCACCTGCGAGAGCGTCTCCGCGTTGTGCACCAGCACCGGTCGTCGGCCGACGGCGAGCGGGACCGATTTGTCGATCCGCAGGGAAGGGAGCGCCTCCCGGTTGTTCAGCCACGCCACCAGGGCCGACTCCTCCCCGGACACGTACCGTCCCGGTGGTCGTTCCACCGAGATCCGGCGGTGGTCCATCCCCGCACGGGCACGCTCGGCGACGGCTGCCGTCACCGACGCTGCGGTCCGGCCGTTGTCGTCGGCGACACAGATCACGATGTCGGACGCCCCGACCGCGGCGGCGGCCACGTCGGCCCCGTCCAACACCAGGTGGGGCGAGTGGGCCAGCAACACCTTGTCCTTGGCACTGGCCGGCTCGCCCTCCATGGCGTTGACCACCACCATCGGCCGCCTGCCGCCGCGCCGGACAGCGCTCCATTTGACCGCGGAGGGGAATCCCGCCCCGCCCCGCCCCAGGAGACCCGACTCGGACACCGCCCGCCGGACGGCCGCCGTCCAGCCGGCATCGTCCCGCGTGGGGACGGCCAACGCACCGTGGGTGGCCAGATGGTCGGCCAGGACGGGGTTCAGGTCGGTGGCCGACCGGGCCCGGGGGGGCACGGTCAGCAGCCGGTCGTTGGCGTCAAGGGTCATGGCACTCATGGTCGTTCCTTCTCGAGCAGTCGGGTTGCCGAAGCGGTGCGGTGTTCCACGGGTGCTCCGGCTCCGGTCGGAGCCGGAGAGACCGGGCGCGTCGACCCGAGCCGAGGCGTCGAGTCCCCGGTGGACAGCCGGGCAGCCGAACGGTCGGCACGGTGTACGGGCACGGCCCGGGTGATGGCACCCGTCCTTGCGGCCCGCTCACTGGCCTCCCGGTGGTCGTGGACCCGCCAGGCCACTGCGCCACCGACCGCCAGCGTGCACGCCGCGGCCAGCGCGTCCATCCACAGCCTGGAGGCATCGGTGCCCATGCCCAGCGAGTGGGCCATGGCCACCGGCCAGCTGCCGTAGGCCAGCCAGTGGATGGCCCGCCAGGTGCGTGCACTCATCCGTTGGCGCAGAGCACTCGAGATGGCCACCGCGGCCAGGAGGTCTACGCCGACGGTTCCGAGCCCGGTCCACAGCGGCCGGTAGGGCGACACGAACGGCACCAGCACCGACGCCCACCCCACGTGCACATAGGTGTCGACGACGGCGGTGAGTACATGGAGGGCGAGGAAGGCCATGGCGAGCAGCGAGACCCGCTTGTGCAGATCGGCCTGGGCGAAGGCCGGCCACGAGCGTGACCTCACGCGCCCGGCCGTCAGGATTCCGAGCACCACGGTGCCGGTCAGGAGCACCAGTGCGACGATGCCCGTGGCGCGCAAGGCGTACCAGATGGTGGTCGAATGGGAGGCGAGCATCACGGTGCCCTTCGTCCGTGGCGGACGTCGATGGTGTCCAGGGGCCATCCCCCCGCATTGACGACGGTCCCGTCGGCAGCGACCAGCCGGGCCGGCACGCCGTGGGCGGCCAGGTTCCCGAGCGCGTCATGACCCCAGACGACGGCCGCCGTACTCCAGGCATTGGCCTCCACACAGGAGGCCGCGGCGGTCGACACCAGCGACCAGACGGATCGAGCGGCTTCGCCGGTCCACGGGTCCACGATGTGGTGCACCGGTCGCCCGTCGCGCGTCCATGCCCGGGCAGTGGTGCCCGAGGTGGCCAGGCCTCCGCCGTGGATGGACACGACCTGGTCGACCGCAGCCGGGTCCGTGGTGCATTCGGAGGCGATGCCGATGGCCCACCCGTCCCGGGGGCCGGGGCCGGCCACTGCCACATCGCCTCCCAGGTTGACCAGGACGCCGCAGGCGAGCGCCTCGGCGATCCTGGCCGCGGCGCGGTCGGCGGCGAATGCCTTGGCGGTCGCCCCGAGGTCCACGTGGACGCCCGGGGGGATGACAACGGTGCGTTCGACCGGGTCCAGTTCGATCCGCCACCAGCCCGGAGCCGGCTGCGGCCGGTGGCGGGAGGCCGGTAGGTCGCGGCACATCTCCTCGAAGTCACGGTCGTAGCCGAGTTCGATGAGGGCCGACCCGATGGTCGGGTCCACGATGCCCGCGGTCCGCACAGCCACCACGCACGCCACCTCGAGGGCCTCGAAGAGCAGGGGGGTCACCTCTATCGGCTGTCCCTCACTCATCTCCTCCACCCGCCGGAGCTCCGAGTCGTCGCGGAATCGGCTGCAGGCCTGGTCGATGGCCACCAGTTGGTCGGCCAACAGGGCGAGGGCCTCGTCAGCCCGGTGGGCACCGGTCACCGCCACCAGCGCGGTGGTGCCGATCGCCCGCATCGAGCGGGTGGCGGGCGGCGTGTCCGTGCGCGTGCCCGCCGCCGATGTCTCCAACTGGGCGCTGCTCATGACTGCCCCGACACGGTGACCGGCGAGGTCGTGGGGGTGGTGGTGGTGGTCGGGTTGGCCGCCGAGGCGGATGCCGACGGCGACGACCCTCCCGCCCCAGATCCGGTGGACGACTGCCCGGACACCGTGATCGGCGTGGTGGCGCTGGTGCCCGAGGATGAGCCCGACGTCGCGGCGGTGGTGCCGTGCGCGGTGACCGCCGACGAGTGGGCGGTCGTCTCGGACGCCACCAGGACACCGAGGCCGACCGTGCCGGCGGCTGCCGCGATGCCGATAGACGTCGTGGCACGTCGGACCCGACCCATGGCCCGGTCCCTCGACAAGGAGCGGTGGGCAAGAGGGCGGTGGTGCTCGGGGGGCTGGGTTGGCATGTCCTGGGCTTTCGTGTGGAGGGCGGAGAACGTGTGTCGTCGTCAATCGACAGGGGCAACGCCCGGGCGCTGCCCCTCGGTGACCCCATTGCACAGGGCTCGCCGGAGAGTCAGCATTGCGTCAGCTGGGAGGTTCCTGTGAATTCATGCACGAGCGGACCGGGACTCACAGCTGGCCCACAGGCGGATCACACCCAGTAGCCAAACCCCGGTGCGATGCTGGTGGAACTTGCAGCTCAGGACTGTGGACATCGCAGGAGGAGAACACGGTGGAACCCACCCGCAGCCAACGAATTCTGGTCGTCGACGATGAGCCGTCCATCGTCGACGCCGTGGCCACCTCCCTCCGCTACGAGGGGTTCGACGTCGAAGAGGCGGCCAATGGCCGGCTGGCCCTGTCCGCCGCCCAGGAGCACCCGCCGGACCTGATCGTGCTCGACGTGATGCTGCCCGACCTCGACGGACTCGAGGTCACCCGCCGGTTGCGAGCCGACGGCCTCCGCGTGCCGATCCTCTTCCTGACCGCCCGCGACGCCGTCGAGGACAAGGTGGCCGGCCTCACCGTCGGCGGCGACGACTACGTCACCAAGCCCTTCGCCCTGGCCGAGATCGTGGCCCGGGTCCACGCCATCCTGAGGCGGATCGGCAGCGAGCCCGATGACGAGGGCATCCTCCGCTTCGCCGACATCGAGATGGACGAGGGCGCGCACGAGGTGTCCCGGGACGGCCGGCCCATCTCGTTGACGGCCACCGAGTTCAACCTGTTGCGCTTCTTCCTCCTCAACCCCCGCCACGTGCTGTCCAAGTCGCAGATCCTCGACCACGTGTGGCACTACGACTTCGGGGGGGACGGCAATGTGGTCGAGACCTATGTGAGCTACCTCCGCAAGAAGCTCGAGGCGGTCGGTCCCCCGGTCATCCACACGGTGCGTCTGGTCGGCTACGCACTGCGTGAGCCGACGGCGGAGTAGCCGATGTCCCTCCGGAGTCGACTGCTGATCGCCATCGGCGTCATCGCCCTGGTGGCGTTGGCCATCGCCGACGTGGTCACCTACTCGGCCCTGGAGTCGTTCCTCTACCAGCGGGTCGATCAGCAGCTCGACCAGTTCAACGTGGGCTACGAGCGCGGGCTCAACAACGGCGGGACCCTCCTCTGCTACGGCGGTCCCGGCCGGCTCCAACCCGGCGGTTCCGGCCCGGCGGGGACCTCCGACCCCGGCGAGGGTCCCCCGTCCAACGCGGTCCAGATCGCCGCGGTCGAGGTGCGCACCCCCACAGGAGCGGTGGTCAACTCCCAGAGCTGCCCGTCCTATGTGGACGGGACCGCGTACACGCCGCAGCTACCGGGGACCATCACCGGGTTCACCACCGGCCCGGACGGCACCCAGGTCGCCTACTTCGATGCGCCCTCCACGCAGCCGAACGGCCCGGGCTTCCGCGTCCGCGCCTCCATGCTCGCCGACGGGGACTACCTCATCGTGGCCCAGCCTCTGGGCGACACCGGCAGCACCCTCCACCACCTCCTCCTGGTCGAACTTGCCGTCACCGGCGGCGCGGTCGTCGTGGCCCTGCTCGGGGGCCTGTGGCTGGTCCGTATCGGACTGCGGCCACTGCGCGACATGGAGCGCACAGCGGAATCGATCGCCGACGGCAACCTGACCGAGCGGGTCCCCGGGGAGAACGACTTCACAGAAGTGGGCCGGCTGGCCCGGACCCTCAACGTCATGCTCACGCGGATCGAGTCCGCCTTCAGCGCCCGTCTGGCTTCGGAGCGGCAACTGCGAGCCTCGGAGGCACGGCTCCGACGCTTCGTGGCCGACGCCTCGCACGAGCTGCGCACACCGATCGCGGCCATCTCGGCCTATGCCGAGCTGTTCGGGCGCGGCGCCTCCGAGCAGAAGGAGGACCTCGAGCGCCTGATGGGCGGCATCCAGAGCGAGACCTCCCGGATGGAGCACCTGGTGGCCGACCTGCTGCTCCTTGCCCGGCTGGACGAAGGACGTCCCATGGAGCGCCACTCGGTGGACCTGGTCGCTCTCTGTGCGGAAGCGGTGCAGACCGCGTCGACGGTGGGGCCGCAGTGGCCCCTGACCTTCGAGGCGTCCGAGCCGATCGAGGTGATGGGCGACGGCACCAGCCTGCGCCAGCTGATCGACAACCTGCTGGGTAACGTTCGTGCCCACACCCCGCCGGGCACCACCGCCCGGGTGTCGGTGACACGGGACGCCTCCGGAGCGGTTATCGCGGTGGCTGACACCGGCCCGGGCATGGAACCCGAGGAGGCCGATCACGTCTTCGAGCGGTTCTACCGGTCCGACCCCAGCCGGTCGCGTACCCACGGGGGTGCCGGACTGGGCCTGTCGATCGTGAGTGCCATCGTGGCCGCTCACGGGGGCACGGTGTCCGCCCACGGACGTGTCGGATCGGGAACGACCTTCACCGTGCACCTGCCCGCCACTCCCCCCGGGGCCGACCCGGTCGATCTGGCCGACTCCGCTGATGTCGCCGAACGGGTCGATGCGGACGACTCCGCTGATGGCGCCGACCGAGAGCCCGAGACCCAGCCGGCGACCACGCCCTCTGCAGGCGATCGATCGATCGAGTGACCAATCGCGCCGTTGGCGACGCACATCGGCCCCGGTGGGCCCGGGGCACCGTCCAATTCTCACATGGGACCCACAGGTGGCTCCCATCCGCAGCCGAACTCCACCCTGCAGTGTCAGTTGCATGAGCGTCATCCAACTCCCACGCACCCACCAGGACGAGGCCGGAGTCGCCGAGACCTCCTCGGACGTGGACATCGTCATCCCCGTCTACAACGAGGCCGGGCAGCTGGCGCCCAGCATCGCCACGCTGCGCTCCTACCTCGACTCGTCGTTCCCCTTCGTCAGCACCATCACCATCGCCGACAACGCCAGCACCGACGACACCTGGCAGATCGCCCTCGACCTGGCAGACACGCTCCCCCGGGTGCGGGCCGTCCACCTCGACCAGAAGGGCCGCGGCCGCGCCCTGCGGGCGGCGTGGGCCGGGAGCACCGCCCCGGTCGTCTCGTACATGGACGTGGACCTGGCGACCGGTCTCGACGCCCTCCTTCCCCTGGTGGCCCCTCTCCTGTCCGGCCACAGCGACCTGGCCATCGGTAGCCGTCTCGCCCCCGGCGCCCACGTGGTGCGGGGCGCCCGTCGCGAGTTCATCTCACGTGGCTACAACCTGTTGCTCCGCACCGCGCTGCGCAGCTCGTGCACCGATGCCCAGTGCGGGTTCAAGGCCATGAGACGCGAGGCTGCAGCGGAGCTGCTGCCGCTGGTGGAGGACGACGCCTGGTTCTTCGACACGGAGATCCTGATCACGGCCCAGCGCATCGGCCTGCGGATCCACGAAGTGCCGGTCGACTGGGTCGACGACGTCGATTCACGGGTACAGGTGGCCCACACCGCATGGTTGGACCTACGGGGCGTGTGGCGGATGATGGGCCCGACCTCGCGGCAGCGGGCGGTCCTGCGACCGGCCCGCCCTGCGGCACTTCGAGGCACCGGACCGGGATCGAGCTCGAACGGCGTATCCCCTGTCGGCGGCAGTGGGCGCACCGGCCGGGGAGCCGCCGGCAACGGAGCGGGCGCGTGGCCACACGCGATCGGCACCTTCGGCACCGTAACCGCGACGACGGACCCAGAGGTCTTTGCCGATGAACTACTCCGTTTCGCCGGGGTCGGGGTCGTGAGCACGCTCGCCTATGTCGGACTGTTCGCCGCCCTGGAGCCCGGCCTGGGAAGCTACGCCGCCAACGCGTTGGCCATCGGGCTGTGCAGCCTGGGCAACACCGCTGCCCATCGGGGCATGGCCGGCACCGCTCGGCACGGACTCGATCGCTCCCACCGCGTGGCGACGGGGGCTGCTCTGCTCGCCATCAGCCTCTCCTTCACCACCGGCGCGCTGGCGGCCACCCGGGCCCTCGGGCTCACCTCGCTGCTTCCCGAACTGTGCGCCGTCTCCGTCGCCAACGTCGGTGCCGCGGTGATCCGGTTCGGCATCCTGCGCACGTGGGTCTTCCGCCCCGCCTTCGGGACCCACCTGGCAGCGGCGCCCGGCATGCTCGGCACGGGCGACCACGTCGACGGGGGACCGACGATGACGGGGACGCCTCGATGAACCCGACCGACCTGACCGACGACTCACGCATGCTCGACGGATCCGTGCCCGGAGCCGTGGCGCCCGACGCTGCCGTCTCCCTCGGCACCGTCACCGATGACCCGACGTCCACCTACGGGGTGCCTCCTGGCCTGACGTTCAGGGAGACGACTGGCGGCGGGGACGGGGACGACCACGAAGGCGCTGCGCCCGCCAGCACCCCCTTCGCCGACCCACCGATCCCCGGGGACCCCTCCAGGTGGCCGAATCGGCTGGTGCGGGGACGACCGGAGGATCCGGCCTGGGTCCGGCCCTCGCTGCTGGTCCTGCTGGTCGGCACCGGATTCCTCTACCTCTGGGGTCTCGGACAGTCGGGCTGGGCCAACAGCTTCTACTCCGCAGCAGTCCAGGCCGGCACCAGGAGCTGGAAGGCCTTCTTCTTCGGCTCCTTCGACGCGTCGAACTTCATCACCGTGGACAAACCACCTGCCTCGCTCTGGGTGATGGATATCTCCGCCCGTCTCTTCGGGGTGAACTCGTGGAGCATCCTGGTGCCCCAGGCCCTCGAAGGCGTGGCCACGGTCGGCCTCCTCTACCTCTGCGTCCGGCGATGGTTCACCCCCGGGGCGGCCATCCTGGCCGGCGTGGTGCTGGCTCTCACTCCGGTGGCCACCTTGATGTTCCGATTCAACAACCCCGACGCGCTGTTGACCCTGCTGCTGACCGGCGCGGCCTATGCCACCATCCGGGCCGTCGACGGCGGGCGCACCCGGTGGTTGGTCCTGGCCGGCGCGCTGATCGGGTTCGGGTTCATCACCAAGATGATGCAGGCGCTCATCCTCCTGCCCGTGCTCGCGCTCGTCTACCTGCTGGCCGGACCGCCCAAGCTGGGCCGACGCATCGTGCAGTTGGCTTACACGGGCATCGCAGTGGTGGTCTCGGCCGGGTGGTGGGTGGCCGCGGTCCAGCTGACGCCGGCTGCGGACCGGCCGTACATCGGTGGCTCCACCGACAACAACCTGCTCAACCTGATCTTCGGCTACAACGGAATCGGCCGCCTGACCGGAAACGAGACGGGCAGCGTCGGCGGACAGGTCGGCGGCGGCGGCGGCAGCCCGTGGGGCCCGACCGGATGGGACCGCCTCTTCCTGAAGGAGATGGGCGGTCAGATCTCATGGCTGATCCCGGGTGCGCTGATCGGCCTGGTCGCCGTGTTGTGGCTGACCCGGCGCGCCCCGAGGGCGGACCGGGTGCGGGCCGGATTCCTGCTCTTCGGAGGGTGGCTGCTGCTCACCGGCGCCACCTTCAGCTTCGCCCAGGGCATCATCCACCCGTACTACACGATCGCCCTGGCCCCGGCCGTCGGTGCCCTGGTGGGCATGGGGGCCTCGACCCTGTGGCGCCGGCGCCGGGAGGTCTTCCCCCGACTGGCACTGGCCGCAGCCATCCTGGCCAGCATCGCCTGGGCGTTCGTCATCCTCGGGTGGAGCCCGCACTGGTATCCGGCACTCCGCTGGGTGATCCTCGTCCTGGGGCTGGTCGCGGCGGCGGGCATCGCCCTGGTCCCCAAGGCCCGCGGCGTCCTGGCCGCCGGGATCGCCGGATTCGGGATCGCCTCGATCATTGCGGGCCCCGCCGCCTACTCCCTCACCACCGCGGCCACCCCCCACAGCGGCGCCATCCCCTCGGCCGGACCGGCCGTCCAGGGTGGCGGCGGATTCGGCGGATTCGGTGGCCCGGGTGGGCTCCGTGGCTTCCGCGCCTTCGGCGGCACCGGGGGACGCAACGGCACCACGCTGCCACCCGGCTTCACCCTTCCCGGCGGACTCCAACGTGGTGGCGGTGGCTTCGGAGGCGGACCGGGCAGGTTCCCCGGCGGCGCCGGCGGGTTCCCCGGTCGCGCCGGTGGCTTCGGCGGCGGTGCCGGTGGCTTCGGCGGCGGCGGTGCCGGCGGGCTCCTCAACGCGTCGACGCCCGGCAAGCAGTTGGTCGCCCTGCTCGGCAAGAACGCCTCACAGTATTCGTGGGTGGCGGCCACCACCGGCTCGAACTCCGCCTCGGGCTACCAATTGGCCGCCGGTGATCCGGTCATGTCGATCGGCGGGTTCAACGGGACCGACCCGGCCCCCACGCTGGCCCAGTTCGAGAGGTACGTGGCCCAGGGACGAATCCACTACTACATCGCCGGTGGCGGCGGTCTCGGAGGCCCGGGCGGAACCGGAAGCTCCGGCACGTCACCGGCGTCGCAGATCGCCTCCTGGGTGAGCGCCAACTTCACGGCCACCACGGTCGACGGCGTGACCGTCTACGACCTGACCGCGAAGAACTCCTGACGGGACGACCGCGACCCGGCCCGCTGTCGCATCGGCGCCTCGGAGGTCGACGAACCGACCGAGCCCGTGCCGGCATGAACGACGGAGGCCCGTCGCCGACGGGGCAGCCGTTCCGACCAGGGCCGACGCGCCCGGCACCGCTCGATGGGCTGCGAACATCCCCGCTGGGCCATGATGAGGGCAGCCAACCCGGACCCCCGACAAGGAGATCACTGTGGCGATCAACGTGACGCCGATACCCGCCCTGGATCCCGAGATCAACGACATCCGTCGCCGCACGGCCGACTTCATCAACGCCGAGATCCTCCCCAACGAGGAGACGCTGTGGCGGTCGCGCCGGGAGGGGGGGCTCACCGATGACGAGCTTGAGCACAGCCGGCGCCGGAGCATCGAGCTGCGCGAGGAGATCAAGGTCAAGGTCAACCAGGCAGGGCTGTGGGCGCCCCATCTGCCCAAGGAGTACGGCGGCATGGGCCTCGACTTCCTGTCCCTCGCCTACATGTACGAGATCCTCGCCTACGCGGTGGGCGCTTCCACCCTGTTCGGAATCGCCGCGCCCAACTCGGGGAACGCCAGCATCCTGGTCAAGTACGGCACCGAGGAGCAGAAGCGCAAGTGGCTGATCCCCCTCATCGAGGGAGAGATGGAGTCGGGGTTCTCCATGACGGAGCCGGACCATGCCGGGTCCGACCCGCGCTCCATCGAGACCGAGGCGGTCCGGGACGGTGACCACTGGGTGATCAACGGGCACAAGTGGTTCACCTCCAACGGCATCGACGCCAACTTCTTCATCGTGATGTGCCGGGCCAACGACCCCACCGGCGAGTTGGGCAAGCCGGGCCAGATGACCCAGATCATCGTGCCGACCGACGCCGCCGGGGTCAACATCGTCCGGGGCATCGGCATCTTCGGCCACTCGACCTCGGATCACTGCGAGATCAAGTACGAGAACGTCCGCGTCCCCGTCGAGAACACCCTCGGCCAGGTCGGGCAGGGCCACCAGGCCGCCCAGGACCGCCTCGGTGCGGGGCGGGTCTACCACTGCATGAACTCGGTCGGCCAGATGTGGCGGGCCTTCGACCTGATGGTGGAGCGGACCCTCACCCGCCAGGTGCACGGCGGCCTGCTAAAGGACAAGCAGTTCGTCCAGGGGTTCATCGCCGAGAGCTACATGGATGTGCAGTCGGCCCGGCTGATGACCA
>Ga0181523_10000120_pt1 | contig 80739 bp, 67 predicted proteins | sample PEATcosm2014_Bin_43_FD_119752 | JGI IMG/M metagenome (GOLD analysis project Ga0181523, IMG submission 119752) | Peatland microbial communities from MTU Mesocosm Facility, Houghton, MI, USA - PEATcosm2014_Bin05_30_metaG | ecosystem: Environmental > Terrestrial > Soil > Wetlands > Peat | place...
GCGGACTAAGTACGAACTAGCAGCACTAACTAAGGCGTACTAACAGACTTAAGATCAAAACCACGCGGGCAAGAGCGCCCGCGCCATACAGGAACACGTTGAGCATAACGACGTTCATTATCATTTCGATCATCAAGTCGCTGGCCGTGGTTGGGGTTCTGCTTACGGCGGTGGCTTACAGCGTCTGGCTGGAGCGCAAGGTGTCGGCGCACATACAGAACCGCTGGGGCCCGACGCGGGTTGGTCCCTTCGGCCTGCTGCAACCGCTCGCCGACGGCGTCAAGTTCATCTTCAAAGAGGATCTGACTCAGCCGCATGTTTACAAGCCGCTTTACATCGCGGCGCCGATCATCGCTCTGGTCTTTGCCATTACATCCATTTCGGTAATCCCGTTTGGCAACTGGGTCAACATCGGCCCGTTCTACGGCGTCGGCCCGTGGGGGACGCTGCTGCAGATTACGGACATGAACATCGGTCTGCTCATCGTGCTCGGCATCACGTCGATGGGCGTATATGGTGTGGCGCTGGCCGGATGGTCTTCGAACAATAAGTACTCTCTGCTTGGCGGACTGCGCGCCAGCGCCCAGATGATCAGCTATGAAGTATCGCTTGGCCTCTCGCTGGTGGGAGTGGTGATCATGGCGGGAAGCCTCAGCCTGCGCGATATCGTGGATGCGCAGGGCGGAGTGTTTTGGCATTTCATTCCGCGCTGGAATATTTTTCACGGGCAGACGATTGCTTTTTTCATCTACCTGATTTCCGCCTATGCGGAGACCAACCGCACGCCGTTCGATCTGCCAGAAGCCGAATCTGAGTTAGTCGCCGGATATCACACCGAGTACAGCGCTATGAAGTTCGCCATGTTTTTCATGGCCGAGTACGCCAACATGGTGACCGTCGCCTGCCTGGCCACGCTGCTGTTCCTGGGCGGATGGCATGGGCCTATCTATGGTCCGCTCATCCTGCGAGATATAGAACCGGTCCTCTGGTTTTGCCTGAAAGTTTTCTTTTTCATGTTTTTGTATGTCTGGGTGCGTTGGACATTGCCGCGCTTTCGCTATGACCAGCTCATGGCGTTCGGGTGGAAGGTCCTGCTGCCCCTGGCGGTTGCGAATATTGTGTATACGGCGCTGGTGGTGGCTTGGAGAGCTTGAAAACCCGCTTCTAGCTTCTAGCTACTCGCTACTAGCTGGAAGCTGGTAGCTTTGCTGACAAAACATGTTTCACTTAATTTTATTTCTGTTCTTCGGAGCTATCTGCGTGGCGGGAGCGATTAACCTGCTGGTGCAGAGCCATCCCATCAACAGCGCGCTGTCGCTGATCGCGGTGATGGCGTCGCTTGCGGCCGAGTTTCTTCTGCTGGGCGCGGAATTTGTGGCCGCTGTACAAGTAATCGTTTATGCCGGGGCGGTCATGGTCTTGTTTGTGATTACCATCATGCTGCTGAACGCCGGCTCGGAAGAGCGCACTAAGGGCAGCCGGATCGCGATCCTGATCGGCGTTCCCGGAGTGACGATCGGCGGAGTACTCGTCGCCTGGACGCTGCTTAATCGTCCCAATGCGCAAACGGTTCCCATCGGCGCGTTAAAAGGCGATCCCGGCGATATTGCGCGGCTTCTTTTCCACCAGTTTCTATTGCCCTTTGAAGTCACGTCGGTGCTGATCCTGATCGCCATCATGGGCGCGGTCGTGCTGGCCAGCCGTCCCGAAGCCGTGGCCCGCGGCCCGAGAAAGGACGCGGAATAACGATGGTCCCTCTTTCTTACTATCTGCTGCTAGGCGGGATCCTGTTCGTGTGTGGCGTGCTCGGGTTTCTGATCAAACGCAATATCATCACCATCTTCATGTCGATCGAGCTGATGCTGAACGGCGTGAATCTGACCTTCGTGGCCTTCGCTGCGCAATGGCACGCGCTCAGCGGACAGGTCTTCGTCTTCTTCGTGATGGTGGTGGCCGCCGCGGAGGCCGCGGTGGGGTTGGCCATCATCATTGCCGTTTATCGCACGCGTGAAACCTTGAATGTGGACCGGGTGAACCTGCTCAAGTTATGACGCCGCAGACTCTTAGTCCGTTACTCTGCACGATCCCGCTGCTCCCGCTGGCCGGGGCGGCGATCAACGGCTTCTTTGGCCGGCGGTCGTCAAAGAGGGCGATCTCTGCCGTCGCGCTGGTGTTTTGCGGGGCGGCGTTCTTTGTGGCGCTATTGATCGCGGCGAATTTCTCGTCCGCATCCGCGCCTTATTCTTTCCGCCTCGCCCACTGGCTCCGCTCGGAGAGCTTTAGCGTTGATTTCGAATTCTATCTCGACCAGTTATCGCTGGTCATGCTGCTGGTGGTTACCGGCGTCGGCTTTCTTATTCACATCTACTCGGTCGGGTATATGTCGGACGACGACGGTTACTACCGCTTCATGTCCTATCTGAATCTCTTCATGTTCTTTATGCTCACGCTGGTGCTGGCGAAGAACTACCTGGTCATGTTTATCGGGTGGGAGGGCGTAGGACTGGCGTCGTATCTGCTGATCGGCTACTGGTTCACGAAAGATTCGGCGGCGGCAGCGGGCAAGAAGGCGTTCATCGTAAATCGAATCGGCGACTTTGGATTCCTGATTGCGCTTTTTCTGATCATCAAGAATTTCCACTCGCTGGATTTCACGAAGGTATTTGAGCAGGTCGCAAAGTGGCCGACGGAGACCGCAGCCGTCAGCACACTTACTGCGATAGGGCTCTTGCTGATGGTGGGCGCGGCGGGCAAGTCGGCGCAGATTCCTCTTTATGTGTGGCTGCCGGACGCCATGGAGGGCCCCACTCCGGTTTCCGCGCTGATCCATGCGGCAACTATGGTGACGGCGGGGGTTTATATGGTGGCGCGGTCGTCCGCGATCTTTGAGCGGGCGCCTATGGCGATGACCGTGGTCGCGATTATTGGAACGCTCACCGCTTTGTTCGCTGCGACCATCGGCATCGCTCAGACTGACATTAAGAAAGTGCTGGCCTACTCCACCGTCTCGCAGCTTGGCTATATGTTCATGGCTTGCGGCGTGGGCGCGTTCTCGGCGGGCATCTTCCACCTGATGACGCACGCTTTCTTCAAAGGGCTGTTGTTTCTTGCGGCGGGTTCGGTGATCCACGGCGTCGGTGGCGAGCAGGACATGCGAAAGATGGGCGGGCTGCGGGTTTACATGCCCTGGACCTTTGCGACGATGGGAATTGCCACGCTTGCCATCACCGGCATCCCGCCGTTCGCCGGCTTCTGGTCGAAAGACGAAATTCTTTGGCGGGCCTATTCCAGCCCGAACGGTAGCTGGGTGTATTGGCTGATCGGCTTGGTGACCGCTTTCATCACGTCCTTTTATATGTTTCGGCTGATGTATATGACGTTCGGCGGCGAGTACCGCGGCGCTGTGGTGCAGGAAGCACACGGTCACGCTCGCTCCGATCATGATCAGGCTAACCATGGCCGCGACAACCATGGTCACAACGACGACGCTCACGGGCACGACGAGCCGCATGAGAGCCCCGGGCTGATATTGGGACCGCTGGTGATCTTAGCCATTCTCTCCGCCTTTGGGGGATTGGTAGGGGTTGGAAACAAGTTCGAGGATTTTCTGGCTCCCGTTTTTCAGGGAACGAACATAGCCGCAGCGCAGGCAGCGGCCCCCGAAACCGGCGGCGGGGCGCTTGAGTATGTGCTGATGGGAGTCTCCATTGGCGTTGCTGGCCTGGGATGGCTGCTGGCCCATTTGCTCTACGGGCGGCTTCCGCAACTGCCGGCGCGCATTGCCGCCAGCCTGGGCGGGCTCTATCGCGCGGTTGCCAACAAGTACTACATCGATGAACTTTATGCCGTCCTGTTCGTCAAACCGCTCATCGACGGCTCGACCACGATTCTCTGGCACGGTGTCGATCAGGGAGTGATCGACGCTGCGGTCAACGACTCGGCCGACGCGGCGCGCCATGTTTCCGACAACGTGCGCCACATGCAGTCGGGCAATCTGCGCTCGTATGCCGGGTGGATCGCGGCTGGAGGAGCGGTGGTGATCGCCTACATGGTCTGGATGGGAGTGCGATGACCTTTCTTGCGATGACCTTTCTTTCGACGACCTTTCTTGCGACGATCATAGGTCCGATGAATACGGAGAGCATCAGTCCCATCATTCTTTCGCTGGTGACCTTCATCCCTGCGGCGGGCGGGCTGCTGATTCTGCTGATTCCGCGCCGCGATCGCGACATCAGAGTATTTGCGCTGGTTATCTCGCTGCTGGCATTTCTGGCGTCGCTCCTTCTTCCGGTTTACCTGCATCGCAACCTGGCAGGCTTCCAGTTTGAAATCGACAAGCCATGGATCGCGAGCCCGAATATTCATTACCACATGGGCATCGACGGAATTTCCGTGTGGCTGGTGGTGCTGACTACCTTCCTCACGCCGCTCTGCGTGCTGATTTCCTGGACTTCGATTCACGAGCGGGTAAAGGAATTCTTCATCCTGCTGCTGATCCTGGAAACGGCGCTGATCGGCGTTTTCACCTCGCTCGACTTGTTCCTGTTTTACTTCTTCTGGGAAGCGACGCTGATTCCGATGGCGCTGCTGATTGGGATGTACGGCCACGGACGCAAGATCTACGCCGCGGTGAAATTCTTTCTGTTCACCATGATCGGCTCGATGTTCATGCTGGCCGCGATTGTGTGGCTCTACGCCAAGACTGGCAGTTTCGACTTCGTCAAGATTCAGGACGCGATTCACAAAGGAAACGTGCCCGGATTCGAGGCCGCCTCGCTCTGGCTCTTCCTCGGCTTCTTTATTGCTTTTGCGGTTAAGGTTCCAATCTTTCCGCTTCACACCTGGCTGCCCGACGCGCACGTGGAGGCGCCCACTGCTGGATCGGTGCTGCTGGCCGGCGTGCTGCTGAAGATGGGCACTTACGGCTTGCTGCGCTTCAACGTCGGCTTGTTTCGCGATCAGGCGCATCGCAATGCCCCCTGGATCATGGTGCTGGCGCTGATCGGCATCATCTACGGCGCGCTGGTTTCGCTGGTGCAGCCGAATATGAAAAAGCTGATCGCCTACTCCTCGGTCAGCCATCTTGGATTCGTCGTGCTCGGGATTTTCAGTTTCACCGCGGCCGGGCTGAATGGGGCCGTCTTCGTCATGCTGGCGCACGGAGTCGCTACGGGCGGGCTCTTCATGCTGGCGGGCATTCTTTACGAACGGCGCCACACCTACGAGATCACGGAGTTTGGCGGATTGGCGACGCCCATGCCCAAGTACGCCACATTGTTTCTGGTCACCGTGCTGGCTTCCCTCGGACTGCCGCTGCTGAACGGTTTCATTGGCGAGTTTCTGGTGCTGAGCGGAGCGTTCCAGGCGCGTCCTATTTATGGGGTTCTAGGGGCGACTGGCGTGATCTGGAGCGCCTGCTATCTGCTGTGGATGTACCAGCGCGTTTTCTTCGGGAAGGTGACGCACGACGTCAATAACACGCTGCCCGACCTCAACCTGCGGGAGAAGACCGCACTTTGGCCGATTGCGGTGGCGGCTCTGGTGATGGGGGCTACGCCGCTGATGTGGCTGAGCGCAATTGATCCGGCGGTGCACGCGGTGCTTGCCCCGGTCACGCAATTGGCCAGCAGGGTGGTGGGCCAATGATGGGGCCGGCGATTGGGCCAATGACAATGACGATGACGACGTTCTCGCATTGGTTGCCGAGTTTGCTGGCGCAGATGCAGACTTCCACGCCCCCGCCAGGCGCCGACTACATTCGCATTCTGCCGGAGTTGGTGCTCTCTGTCTTCGGCATGCTGATCATGGTCGTCGACCCGCTGCTCGACGAAGAAAACAGTCATCGGTCGCTGGGCACGATCGCGCTGATCGGCACTCTGGCCGCGCTCGCTTCGACGTTTTGGATGGCACGGTATCCTGGAACCGCGTTCTGGGACATGGTGCGGGTGGATGGCTTCAGCGTTTTCTTTCACGTTCTCCTTATCGCGATTGCGGCGGTGGTTATCCTCAGTTCCTTTGAGTACTTGCGAGTGCAGCGCATACGGGCTGGGGAATACTACGGGCTGATTCTGTTCGGCACAGTGGGCATGTGTTTGATGTCGTCGGCGATCGAACTCGTGCTTATTTTTATTGCCCTGGAAATTTCTTCGATCTCGACGTATGTGCTGGCGGGCTTCCGGCGTCGCGAAGCCTCTAGCAGCGAATCGTCGCTGAAATATTTCTTGCTGGGATCGTTTGCCACCGCGTTCTTCCTCTATGGCGTTGCGCTCATGTTCGGCGCTACGGGATCCACCAACATTGACGCGATCAGGCAGGCGCTCGGTTCCGGCGGCGCACCCGCGCCGGTTCTGGCGTATGTGGCGACGGCGCTCATGTTCGTGGGCTTGGGCTTTAAGGTCGCCGCTGTGCCCTTCCATGTTTGGACTCCGGACGTCTACGAAGGGGCGCCGGCTCCGGTTGTCGGACTAATGTCGACCGGGCCCAAGGCGGCGGCATTCGCGATTCTGCTGCGCGTCATGTTCGAAGCGAATGCACCTGGACGCTTCTGGCTGCTCTGGGTCTCGGCCGCGCTGACCATGACGCTGGGAAATGTGTGCGCCCTGGTGCAGGACAACGTCAAGCGCCTGCTGGCTTATTCTTCGATTGCGCACGCCGGATATGTGCTGGTCGCATTTGCTGCACAACCCGCCGCACAGCCAGAACTGGGCGCGTCCGCGGTGATGTTTTACACCGCTGCCTATGCGGCGATGAACGTAGGAGCGTTTGCCGTGGTCAGCCACTTCGCGAACGCGGGCGAAAAGTACGTCACCCTCGAAGATTACGCGGGCTTGGGCAGGCGATCTCCCTTTGTGGCCGCGACTTTCACGTTCTTCCTGATGTCCTTGATCGGTATTCCGATTACGGGCGGCTTTTTCGCGAAGTTCTACGTGTTGAGCGCAGCGTTGAAATCGAATCTTGTCGTGCTGTCCATCATTCTGGTGCTGAATAGCGCCGTGGGCGCTTATTATTACCTGCGCATTATCGTCATGATGTACATGCGGGAGCCACGGGGCGAGGTTCCCGATGCTCCTGTGCCCGCCGCGACGGCGCTGGCCATTGCCGTTTGCGTGCTGGCTACACTTTACCTTGGAGTTCTGCCGGGCCGCGTGCTCGATTACGCCGCTAGTTCCGCCCGCCAACTCCTGAGCGACAATACGCCGCCAGCGGCATGGTCGGGTTCTACGGGCTCTACCGCGACGGGACCGTAGTTTTGTTTGCCCAGGTGAGCACCGCGATTTGCGGCAGGGTCATAATCCTTGCCCACGGCTCATGTTGAGACTTCCGCCGCGATTGCGGACAGCGGAAAAAACGCTGCTGCTGCGATTGACAATAGCTGTCCGAGTCGTCATTATTAGCTACACCAGTTTGCCCGGAAATTTGTTCCCGGGGCCCCGGAGGATTTATGGTTAACCTTTTCCGCAATATTTGGACGGACGAAGAAGGGCAAGATATTGCTGAATATGCGGTTATGCTCGCCGTCATCCTGGTATTGGTGATCGGCACGGTGCGCCTGATCGGAAGTAATGCCAACAACGCGTTCTCCAGTGTCGCCAGTTCTCTAAGCCAATAATTAATTTCGGCTCTACGAGTTTTAGAAGTCGTCAAGGTTCACAGTTCAACTTTATCTTATGAATCGATTTAGCAACTTCCGCCCGTTGAGCCGCTATTGGTTTCCATGCGCGGCGGAGGTGCAGAATCGGAGCCGGTCACCCTGGAAATAAAGACAGCTCAAAGATTCCGCCCCAGCCGCGATAGCATCGCGGCTTTTGTTTTGGGCGGCAAATAGAAAGGGCATCGCCATGATTGTGAATATGTCCGACAGCGCCACCGAAGAGCAGATCGAGCACATCATTCAACGCATCCGCGAAGCCGGATTCCAGCCTCACGTTACGCGCGGGACCGAGCGCACCATCGTTGCCGCAGTCGGGAGCGGCGGGCGGCGCCATGAAATCGAGGCGCTCTCGGTCGCGCCCGGGGTGGACAACGTGGTCGCCATCGCCCAGCCCTTTAAGCTGGTCAGCCGTCAAACTCGGCCGCAGCCGTCGGTGGTCGATGTTCGGGGGGTGAAGATCGGCGGCCCGGAGGTGGTCGTGATCGCCGGTCCCTGCTCGGTTGAGTCGCGCGAGCAACTGCTGGAAACTGCCGAAGGTGTAAAGCGCGCCGGCGCTACCATGCTGCGCGGCGGAGCTTACAAGCCCCGTACTTCTCCGTATGAATTCCAGGGCCTGGGAATTGAAGCGCTGAAGATTTTGCGTGAGGCTCGCGAGATTACTGGCCTGCCGGTGGTGACCGAGGTCATGAGTACGGAAGACGTGGACTTGATCTGCGAGTACGCCGACATGCTGCAGGTGGGCGCGCGCAACATGCAGAATTTCGCGCTGCTGCGACGGCTTGCAACTGTCAAGAAGCCGATTCTGCTCAAGCGCGGACCCTCGGCCACGGTGAAGGAGTGGCTGCTGGCGGCGGAATACCTGCTCTCCGGCGGAAACGACCAGGTCGCTCTTTGCGAGCGCGGGATCAAAACCTTCGAAACCGCTACTCGCAATACTCTCGACCTTTCCGCCGTCGCCCTCGCCAAAGAGCTGTCGCACCTGCCGGTGGTGGCCGATCCATCGCATGGCACCGGCAAGCAGAGCCTGATCGGGGCGGTTTCGCGGGCTGCGATTGCGGTCGGAGCGGACGCCATCATTGTCGAGGTGCATCGCTGTCCGGAGCGCGCCCTTTCGGACGGGGCGCAGTCTCTTGACATCCCGCAGTTCGAGCGCGTGATGCGCGGATTGAGCGCCCCATTGCGTCCCGTGCTCGTTGCCAGCCGAGCGCACGCATAAAAGAGTTCTCGGTTCCCAGTTCTCAGTAAACAACCCCAGGCGGTTTAACCGAGAACTGGGAACTGAGAACTTGACTCTCCGGATCGGGCCAATTTGTCCCATGTCCGCCTTCCCTATTGGCCCACCCTTTGTTTCCAATGCGTTACGGGTTTAGCGGCGGTCCTGAGGCTCATCATTGGGCCAAGATGTCCCTCCGCGCCCCGTCGTTGCGCACGGTCAAGTCATTGTAAATAAGACGCTTAGCCACATTGCGATTGGTCTCGCGATTGCCCATAAGAGGCCAGGCGCGAAGGACTCGTTATACGTCCATCGAAAACGCCACCAGCAAAACTCTTATGAACAACAACCATATATCGCAGACGACAAACGGACGCAAAGAACGTCCGCACAGTTCCCCAGTGTTCCATAGTGCTGCTTGGGGCCGGGTTCTCGGACTGGCGCTGTTGGTGCTTTCGACGATGCCATCCTACGCCGGCGCAAAGTCTGTCCTGAATAGCGGCGCGCCCACGGCCAAGTTTTCCGTGGACCTACAGCAGCGAGCTGGCGCGAACGGCATGGTGACCGTCATCGTTCAACATCGCCAGATGCCCACGAGCGCGCATTTGAAGGGCCTGCAGGGCCGTGGCGCGACGATTAAGTCGCAGTTCCACACGATTCGTGCGGTGACCATGCGAGTGCCGGTCAGCATGCTGGCGGAACTGGCCAAGGATCCCAATGTCGCCTACATTACGCCAGACCGTACGCAAAAAATGGCCGCGAATCCGACGACCGAGGAGTTTGTCACCGCGGTCGAGGCGGATGTGGCAGCATCGCAGTACGGGTTCGATGGCACCGGCGTCGGCGTGGCCCTCATTGACAGCGGTATCGCAGCTCATCCCGATTTGAACAATGCCAGCGGCGTCAGCCGCGTGGTTTACAGCCAGAGCTTTGTAGCTGGCGACGCCACCACACCCGACAAGTACGGACACGGAACCCACGTGGCGGGCTTGATCGGTGGCACGGGCGCCAGTTCCGGCACCGCCAATGGCTATGCGGCAACGTATGCCGGCGTGGCTCCCAATGTCAATTTTATTAACCTGCGCGTCCTGGACGAGAACGGATCGGGCTCGGACAGTCAGGTGATCGCGGCGATTGAGGAGGCGATCACGCTGCAGAGTACCTACAACATCCGCGTCATCAACATGTCGTTGGGACGCCCGGTGTTCGAGAGCTACACCCTCGATCCGGTTGACCAGGCAGTGGAAGCCGCCTGGAAGGCTGGCATCGTGGTGGTGGTGGCTGCGGGCAACAGCGGACGCTCGGCGATTGCCGACGGCTTTGCCACCATCGGTGTTCCGGCCAACGATCCCGCCGTCATTACGGTGGGAGCGACCATGACTGAACTTACGCCGACGCGGGTCGACGACCAGATTGCCAGCTACAGTTCCAAAGGTCCGACCGTGATCGATCACATCGTGAAACCCGACCTGGTCGCACCGGGAAACCGGCTGGTCTCCTTGCGGGTTGCGGGCAGCGCGCTCGACACAGCCTTTCCGCAGTATGAGATTGCCCCGGGCAGCGGAACCGCCATGTACTACGAATTGAGCGGCACCAGCATGGCAACGCCGATCGTGAGCGGCGCGGTGGCGCTGATGTTGCAGCAGACGCCCTCGTTGACTCCCGATCAAGTGAAAGCGCGCTTGATGAAAACCGCGTGGAAGGGCGTCGGGCAGTATACCTATTCCCACGACAGCCACGGAAACCTTTACAACAACGAGTATGACCTCTTCACCTACGGAGCGGGGTATCTGGATATCGACGCCGCTCTTGCCAGCACGGACCTGGCGACGGGAGTAGCGCTTTCCCAGACCGCGGTCCTTAACCCGAACGGCAGCGTCACGGTCACCAATACTACCCTCGACTCAGTTTTCGCCGGCCAGAGCGTTGTTTGGGGCGCTACGTCGGTGGTCTGGGGATATTCGGTGGTTTGGGGCTCTAACGTGCTTTCCGCCGATTCGGTAGTGTGGGGCGCCACCAGCGTTGTCTGGGGCGTGACCTCCGATTCCGGTTACAGCGTAGTCTGGGGTGCAACTTCTTCCGTCGACAGCGCCACCACGGCACTTAGCGATGGCGACCCAGGAGACAACTAGACAACCGACTGAGACCATATTCGGAGATTACCATGACAAATTCACTTCCCTTGAAAGCCAAAGTCATGATCGGAATGGTGGCCGTCGCGAGTCTGTGCGCCCTGTCGTTCGGCGTAGTCCGATGGCAGACGCAAGCCTGGCCACAGTTGGTGCTCCTGTTAGCGGCAGCCGCCTTGAGTTCACGTTTCAAGGTCAAGCTGCCGGGGATGGCGAGCTCAATGTCGGGAAACCTGCCCGTCATCCTTCTGGGAGTCACCCAACTCGGATTGTTCGCCAGCCTGCTCGTGGCGGTCACGGCGGCGATCGCACAATCCTATTCCGGCGGGAATAAAACCAAACCGATCCAATTTGTATTCAACGCATGTACCCTGTTGAATGCAGCCGGGCTCGCTTATCTGGTCTACCATAGCCAGATCCTTGGGGCTCACGCGACTGCCCACACCTTGCCTCTGGTGCTGGCCGCAGCCACCTACTTCCTCGCGAATACGGCGCCGATCGCGAGCATCATCGGTCTAACCGAAGGCGGCAATCCTTTTGCCCTCTGGCACAAGGTCTTTTTGTGGTCCTTCCCGAACTATGTCATCGGCGCGGGATTGACTGCGATCGTCTCCACTTTCAGTACGATCAGCGGACTGGTGGCGCTGGCCGCTCTGATGGCTGTGCTGTTCGCCGTATACCAGTCGCTCAAGTTGTACGTGGGTCGAGCCGACCAGACCCAGCCCCAGGCGATAGGCATGACGGCTGGCCGATAACCGGCAAAGATTTCTTCGTCCTCTCGCGCGCAGCCTGCCGGCTGCGCGCATCTCTTTTTGTAAACGATTTACGAATTAAGGGAGAGAAGTTCTTAGACTCAGTTTATCGAACGCGATTTTCCACCCCGCCCTGGCGCGGGCTTTTTTTTTGGGCGCTGCCCTGAGAAAGCTTATGATGCTGAGTTGCGGGCGGACTGAACTGCTCGCGCATGGGGGCGGAATGAAGGGACATCGGGAACTTCTTTCGGAATTCGAACGGGTCGCAAGCCCCGGAAGCCAAGCCACCGAGGTGATGCAGCACATTTCCGACCGGCTGCACGGCGAATTGCTCCGCTACAACTGGGTGGGATTCTATCTGGCGGATCCGGCCGATCCGAACTATCTATTGGTGGGGCCGCATTCGGGGGTTTTCTCGCCGCACGAACGGATTTCGCTGGGCCAGGGACTGTGTGGCGCGGCGGCCAGCCTGGGGAAGACGCTGGCAGTGAACGACGTCACCAAGGATCCGCGGTATCTGATGGGTTCGGAGCAGACAAAATCGGAGATCCTCGTGCCCATGCTGGTTCGCGGTGTGCTGGTCGCCGAGTTCGATATCAACAGCTTCTTCAAGGACACATGGAACGCGGAGGAGACAGCGTTCGTGGAGCAATGCGCGAATTTGGTGAAGCGCTGTATGTGACGCAGCGTGCGCGAGAGAGGGCATCGCTCTTTTTTGCGCGAGGCTGTATCGATCGGCGGCTACGTTCGATGCCGTACTGTGGATTCTACTTGACGTCTCCGCAAGCCGGACCCAGGTATTTGGAGCTGAAGGTGAAGTCCATGTTCATGGTCTGACCGTGGGTGTTGGTGACCGAGTGCATCGTGCCCTTGACGTTATCCGAACTCAGGGCCTCCAGCACGAGAGTTCCATCGGTCGACGCCTGCTTTTCTTCACAGTGAAACTTGACTTCGAGCTTGCTGCCCGTGGAGTTCACCACGGTGCGGGTACAATCCCCACGGTTGTCGCTGAAAGCGGAGCGCTTTTCAAGTTTCTCTTTGGTGACGCATTCTTTGCGGACGTCGGTGGTTGCTCCACCCTTCATCATGGCTTCCACGCGGGCGCGCTGCTCGGGCGGCATCTTGGCGAGCGCCTCGGGAGGGATGGCTGGCATGTTCGGCATTCCAGTCATGGAACGAGTCACCGTATTCTCCCACAGACCTTCCTTGACGTTGAGGGGAGTGACACCGTCGGCGGCCCAAAGGCCCAGCGAGGACAAGACAATCAGGGCTAGAAGAACTTTCGTTGGCATCGGCACTCTCCCAGTATGGTTTGACCGCATTGCGCTGAACAGCATTACACACGGCGAGTTGCGGAGCAAATCAATTCTGGGGCAAAGCATTGCCGGGAGTGATGCTTTACGCGAAACCTAGGTCTCCTTCAGCTTCAGCTTGCCCTTGTTTTCTTCAATAAAAACCTTAAGGTCGGGGACGGCGTTCAGCAGCTTTGTCCACTGTTCGTAGTAGAGCGTGACCGGAAAGCGGCCCAGTCCATATACGCTGACGCCGCCTTTTTCACTCACGCGAAACTCGATGGCGCCGCTTCGCTTCTTCGACTCCACTTGCTTTTCCAGATCGGCAAGGCGAGCTTTCAATTCTTCGTAACTCGGTTCTGTCATGAATCACCTCGAATAGTTCTTTTTTATCATAGGGTGACGAGGGGGCTTTCGTCGAGGCAGGCTCGCAGCTTGTCTCCTGCGCCGCATTCCCTTTAGGTGAAAAACTCTTCACAGTCGTCGGGGCGTGCGGACCCTCCCCGGCCATCCCTAGCTGCCACAGCCCTTTTGCCGCCGGCATCTGAGCTGCGAATGGAACTGCAAATGCTATGATTTAGCCAACAAGTTCCGATTGGAGAACACAGAATGGCGAAATTGAAGAAGAAGAACGCACTCCTTGAGAGCGTGCCTGTATTGGTGCTGGTGGGGCTGCTCGCCGGCGCTGTGGGCGGCCTGGGAATCGGCCTGATCCAGTTGAGGGCCATGTCGCAAGCATCCTCAAACGCCAGCACTACCAAGTGAATTCTGCTTCCCGCATAGAATTAACCGCAGTCTGGAGCTGGGAGACGCTGGTCGCACCCCGGCATGGGGCTGGAACGATCATCCCAGACGTTACTGAAAACAAAAGACTTCTATAGGGACCGCGCGCAAAGACTCGCATTTGCGGCAGCGGCAGCCGCCTCGGCTGTCCAAACCACGCCAAGCTGATGTTCCCCGATGCCTCACATTTTCTCCAAATTCCTCTTGACAGCTACTACCGATGTAGTAATATCGCACACGTCGATAGGAGATGAGATGCCCAATCCGAAACTCACCAAGCTGGAGCTTCAGATCATGGAAGCGCTGTGGACCCGCGGCAGCGCCTCCATCCGCGAAATTCAGGAAGATTTTCCGGAAAGAGATCGCCCCGCTTACACCACCATTCAGACCACGGTTTATCGCCTGGAGAGCAAGAAGGCGGTTCGCCGCGTGAAAAAGGTCGGAAACTTTCATATCTTCGAGGCCGCGGTCTCGCGCAATGCCGCCCAGAACAAGCTCATTGACGAATTGCTCGCGTTATTCGGTGGACGCACGCAACCCGTGATGGCGCATCTTATCGAGTCCGGTCGGCTCACGCTCGCCGACGTCCAGGAAGCTGAGAAAACCCTCCGCAAGCTCGAGCGAAAGGACAAAGTACTATGATGGAAAAATATGTAACGTCCGCGTGGACTGGCGTCGCTCCTGGTCTCGGCAACCATCTCTGGCAGTCCACGCTGGTCGCGCTGATTGCCGGTCTCTTGACGCTGGCTTTCCGAAAACATCACGCCCGCGCTCGCTACGGGGTCTGGTTGGCCGCGTCGCTCAAATTCCTGGTTCCCTTCTCCTTGCTGGTCGAACTCGGCCAGCGTCTGAGGTGGACGCGGTATTCGACGCAATCCGTCAGCCCAGGGTTCTCCCTCGCCATCGACCAGATCAGCCAGCCCTTTTCCCAGTCGGCTATCCGCGTCTCGTCGGCGCACACTCCTTCGATCGTGCCTACCCTGACGAACTTTTTCCCGCTCCTCGCCGTCCTGTGGCTGTGTGGTTTTTTCACCGTCTTGCTCCTCTGGACTGTGCGCTGGTACCGGATCTCTTCTGCGATGAGATCGTCAGTCCCTTTGCGCGATGGCCGTGAAGTGCAGGCCCTGCGCCGTGTCGAACGCATCGGCGGACTCCGCAATCCCATTCCGTTGCTCTTATCGCACGCTTCCCTCGAGCCAGGGATTTTCGGAATCGCTCGGCCGACTCTCATCTGGCCCGACGGGATTTCCAAGCGACTCGACGAGGCCCAACTCGAAGCAGTCCTCGCGCATGAGGTCTGGCACGTGCGACGCCGCGACAATCTCTTCGCCGCGCTGCACATGCTGGTCGAGGCTGTGTTCTGGTTCTATCCGCTTGTCTGGTGGCTGGGAGCGCGATTGGTCGAGGAGCGCGAGCGCGCCTGCGACGAAGAAGTCGTTGCCCTGGGCAGCGATCGGCAGGTCTACGCGGAAAGTATTTTGAAAGTTTGCGAATTCTGTCTGGGGTCGCCGTTGCCCTGTGTCTCTGGCGTCACCGGCGCAGATCTCAAGAAAAGGATGGTCCATATTATGAACGATCGCATCTTGCACAACCTGGGCTTGGCTCGCAAGCTCCTGCTGACCGCGGCCGCTGCGCTAGCCATTGCCATTCCCGTTACGTTCGGCCTGTTCAACGCGACGCCGGGCCACGCACAAGCGCAGGCCACAAATTCAACTCTTGCGGCGCCCGTGTTCTCGTCAGTGTCGGTCAAGCCGAACGGATCTGCCGACGCAATGCAGTCAAAGATGATGTTCTCTCTGATGGACGGCAGCTTTGTTGCCCGAGGAGTGACTCTGCAAAGGCTCATTCAAATGGCGTACCACGTTCAGGATTCGCAAATCTCGGGAGGTCCCGACTGGCTCAACACTGCCAAATTCGACGTCGACGCGAAACTCGACCCATCGTTCGTCGCCGCCATGCATCAGCAAATCTCCGACCACAAGAACTTTGACGACCAAGCTATCCTGAAGGCTCTTCTGACGAGCGAATTCAAGTTAGCGACGCACTCCGAGGCTCGGACGGTCGCGGTATACGACCTGGTCACCGATGAGAATGGTATGAAACTTCAGGCTTCGGGGAACGAGCCCCGTATGATGCACCTGGGGCCCGGCGAACTTACTTCTTCAGGCGCTCCTTTGGAATTATTGGCCGCGCAGCTCTCGGCGCGCCTGGGCCGTCCGGTCGTGGATAAGACAGGCCTCAAGGGCAATTACGCCTTCAACCTTCACTGGGCCCCCGATCCGTCGGAAGATGAGCGCTTAAAGCAATCGGGGGAACTGGTTGCTCTGGGAGCTCCCACAGATTCCAACGCTCCTTCGCTCATGACAGCCCTTCAAGAGCAGCTCGGCCTGAAACTGCAACCGCAGACCGAGCCGGTGCAGGTCTTCGTCGTCGAGCACGCCGAACAGCCGTCAGAAAACTAGCACTCGAACTGTCTCATTCTCGTGAGACTGCCCCATTCTAAACGTCGTGTAGTCCGCGACATTTAGAGTGGGGCTTTTGATTTCTTGAGTTCTAGAGCCGAACCTCAGTGAATATCGAATTGCTCCTGGTGAAGCGCCGGATCCGACTTCACGATGATCGTCTTCTTGGTGAGCTCTTCCATCTCATTCAGAAACTTCGCGTTGTTTGCTTTCAGCGCTTTCGCGACCTCCGGGTTCACGCGCAGCATTACGTCGCTGTGCTCGAGATGGCTGGAGATCTTGCGCATCTCGACATACACCTCGTTGCAGATGGTGTTCACCGCTTTCACGAAGCCCGTGGCCTGGCAATACGGACACGGCGATCCGATGGTGCGTTCGAGCGATTGCTTCACCCGTTTGCGGGTGATCGCCACCAGACCGAAATCATTGAACTGCAGCACCTTCGACGGCGCGCGGTCGAGGCGCAACGCCTCTTCCAGCGCCTGCATCACCTTCTGCCGGTTGCGGCGCTCGTCCATGTCGATGAAGTCGATGATGATGATGCCGCCCAGATCGCGCAGCCGCACCTGGCGCACGATTTCCTTGATGGCATCGACGTTTGTCTTCACGATGGTGTCTTCCAGGCGCGCGGTTTTGCCGACGTACTTGCCGGTGTTCACGTCGATGGCCACCAGCGCCTCGGTCTGGTTGATCACGATGTAGCCACCGCTCTTCAGCCAGACTTTCGATTTCAGCGCCTTGTTGATTTCCTCGTTCAGTCCGAACTGATCGTAGAGCGGCGTCTCCTTCGTATAGAGCTTGACGCGCTTGACCAGCGCCGGCTGGAAGCGATTCGCAAAGCGCACGATGCGCTCGTATTCCTGCTCGGTGTCGACCCAGATGACGGAAAACTCCGAGCTCACCTGATCGCGCAGCACGCGCTCCACCACGTTCAGGTCGTGATAGATCAGGGCTGGAGATTTGCTGCTGTCGGAGCGCGACTTGATCTCGCTCCACAGATTTTTCAGAAAGCGGATATCGGCCCGCAATTCCTCGTCCGAAGCGCCCGCCGCCGCGGTGCGGACAATGAAACCGCCGCCGCCGTTTTCGCGTTCGCTCTGGATGATGCGCTTCAATCGCTGCCGCTCTTCTTCCGATGAGATCTTGCGCGACACGCCGGTGTGGTTCACCGTCGGCATGAAGACCAGGAAGCGCCCCGGCAGCGCAATGTGGCTGGTGATGCGCGCGCCCTTTTTGCCGATCGGCTCCTTGGCAATCTGGATCAGCACTTCCTGCCCTTCTTTCAGCAGTTCGCTGATCTGCGGCACGACTGTGTTTTCGCGGCTGCGGAACCGGCGTCCACCGCGGCGTCCGCGCCCGCGATCCGATCCACGGTCGGGCCCGCGACGCTGCGTCCGCTGCAACAACCTTGACTCAGGCGCGGGACCGCGCACTTCGGCGCTCGCGTCCACCGTACCGTCGCCAATCGCCTCGGCCTCGAGCAGCGCCTCAGCTTCGGCTTGCGCCTCTTCCAGTTCCAACTCCTCGGCTTCCCGCTCTTCGGCTTCGAGCACGGCTTCGGGAACCGCTTCGCCGTTCGCTGCCACCTCACCGTTCGCTGCCACCTCGCTGCCTGCGACCGGCTCCGGAGCGATCTCCGCTACTCCGTGCCCGGTCAACTCTCCACCGGCCGCCCGCGTCTCTTCTTCTGTTTCCTCGAAGCCCTCGTCGTCTCCCGGCTCTTCCCCGTACGACGTGAGGTCGACTTCCTCTTCCTCGATCTCCTGTTCCTCCACGTCGCCGTGAGTAGCATCGAGAGGAACGTCGAGCGTAACCTCGTGCGTAACCTGCGGAGCGGCGGCGAAGTCCGCTTCGTGCCGCGTCGCCTGCGGCGTCGTCACCGGCGCCGGGTAAGTTCCGAGCGCGGATTGCAGTTGGTCGCGGACTTCCCAATCTTCCGGCGCTGCAATCGAAGCGGTCAGATGGACCTTGTCATCCTCAATCACCTCCGCGTGCTCTACGTGCTCATGCTGTTCGTGCAGCGGCTCGGCAGCCTCCGCCGCGAAGATAGGCTCGTCTTCGGGAAAGTTCGCAACGATGGAAGCTGACGCCGGCGCTGGCGTCTCCGCAATCTCTTCCGCCACCGGAGTCGCCGCCGGCGGCGCCGCGTTCTGAGCTTGTCGCTGGTACTTCGAGATCGATTCTCCGGGAAGCAGGATCGGTTGATATCCCGGAGGCGGTCCGTAATCGTAGTCGCGGCCGGAACGAGCGGCGGGCGGCGCGGGCCGCTGGAATCGCGAGTCCGACCCGCTGCGTCCCAGACGGTCGCCGCGGCTAAAGCGGTCGCTCCTTGATTCGTGATGTGATTCGTTACGCGATTCGTTGCGTGATTCGTTACGCGGCTCGGCGCCCGTCTCACCGCGCACGTCGTTGCGTGTCTCGCTGTGTGTTTCGCCGCGCATTTCGTTGCGAGGTTCGCTTCGAATTTCGCCGCGCTCCGGACGTTCGCTGCGGTCCGCACTTGGCCCGCGGCCGATTTCGCCACGACGTCCGCGACGACGGCGGCGTCCGCGAAAGTCGCGGGCTGCGCCTGCGCCCGCGGAGTTAGCCGAGGCTTCCGATGTCGCCGATTCCTGCTCTTCCCCTTCGCCCGCCACGCTTCCCGATTCGGCAAGCCCTTCGCCATTAATCTCCGGACCACCCGCGTCCAAACTAGGGCGCGGACGCGCCTCGGTCACCGGACGATTGGTCGGGATCGCTTCATCCAGATCTTCATCCTGCGTTTCCAGATCCATGAAATCGGAGACGTAGAGGAAGGCGTCTCGTTCTAGGCCAATATCCACGAAGGCCGACTGCATGCCGGGCAGCACGCGCGTTACTCGGCCCTTGTAAATCGAGCCCGCTAAGGTGTATTCGTTTTCTCGTTCGAGGTAAATTTCAGCTAGCTGATCGTCTTCCGTGATCCCCACTTTCGTTTCATGGGGCGTAGTCGATACGTACAATTCCTTGTTCATTTCCACTCCGGTTTTTCTTCACCGGACCAGAAGCGCAAGGCGGACCAACAGATCGATAGCGTTCAGCGCCGCTCCGGGTAGGAGCGGGCGCGGTCCCAAAGTAAAGAAGATTTCTTCCCGGGACCTCGACTGCAGTGAATTGTTTGTACTCGTCTGCACTGATCGCGTTAAGCCTTCTCTCAGGTCTGTGACCACTCCCTCGCATTCCGCTGAGGGGGCCGTTCCCCGCCTGACTGGCTTCAATCCTGTCCGGCTTTCACTTCGCCGGCGTTCTGCCCTCCTTTTTCGCGAGGGCCTTCGTAATCTTGTTTCTTGCCTGATCTTTTTACGCTGAATCTTGTTTCCTGGCGCCGTTCTCATTGTCGATAAGACCAGTTGACAAGGGCGCCCCAACTTCTGCCGGCCGTCTTAGTTCACGAAGCGGCGCATCCTGACGTTCATTACCATCCCCAGCGCCAAAAACATGAAAAGAACGGAAGACCCACCGTAACTCATGAGCGGCAGAGGTATTCCGGTGACGGGCATAAAGCCAACCACCATGCCGACGTTGACCAGAATGTGAAAGCTAAGCACAGCCACCACACCCATGACCAGGAATGCGCCAGCGCGGTCGGGCGCCGTTTGCGCATTCTGGGTCAAACGCATCAGCACTATGAAGTATAACAGCAGAAGTGCCAGAGCTCCTACAAACCCGTGTTCCTCGGCAAACGCGGCAAAAATGAAGTCGGTCTGCGGCACCGGAAGATACGCCAGATGCGTCTGCGAACCCTCGCTGCTGCCAAAGATCCCGCCCGACCCCACCGCAATCAGCGATTGATTCACTTGATACCCGGAGCCCTGCCGATCCGCATCCGGATTGATGAAACTCGAAAGACGTTCCTTCTGATACGGCTTCAGCACCTTGATCCATGCCACGGGAACCAGCAGCCCTGCGATCATCAGCACGATCAGCGCCTGCTTCCAGCGCAGCCCGCCCAGAAACAAGCCCATGACCGCCACGGGGAGATAGGTCAGCGCCGTCCCCAGGTCGGGTTGCGCCAACACCATGAGCATGGGAAAACCGACGATCGAGCCCGCCTTCAGAAAGTCCGACCACGACAGTTCCCTATCTGGCAAATCGGCAAAGTACTTCGCCACCGTCAGAATCAGGATAATCTTGACCCACTCCGAGGGCTGAAAATGGCCGCCGCCCGGCAGCTTGATCCAGCGCCGCGCCCCCAGATATTTCTGCCCGAACAGAATCACCGCGATCAGCGAAGCCAGGGATGCGATATATACCCAGTGGATTTGTTCCAGCATGGCTTGATAGTTAAACAGGCTGACCAGGAACATCGCGCCCAGACCGGCCAGAATCCAGTAGATCTGCTTGACGTGGGCTCCGGCAAATTTCGTGTGCTCGGTGGCGCTGTGAATCTGCACTACGCCCAGCGCGCAGATCGCCAGCATGAAGCCCAAAAGGATCCAGTCGAAATCTCGGTAGGAAACGTAGCGCGACATGAATTCAGTTGCTCAGGCCAGAAACTCTCGGCCAGGACTCAGGGGAAGAAATCACAGCCAGCAATCTTTTCGTAGCAAATCACGGGCAAGAACTTGAAGGGCACATCGGGCTCACCGGAGGTTCCGGACGCGTCCAAATCCAGATCGCGGCCCCGCCCACGGCTGCCAACCCACCGTAAACCACCGGCGTCGAACTCATGATTCCACCCTTGGCCGCAGTCGCTGCTCCGGCTGAGCGCCGGCGCTTTTTCTTCTTTTTCTCCGTGTCGCTCGTGTCGTCTTTGGTGGTCTGCTGCCCTTGCGTGACGGTGGTGGTCGCTCCCTTGTCGTCTTGCACGGTCACGTCGCCCTTGTTGGCCGCGATCTGCACCCGGCCGTCCACGTCGGTCACCTGAAACTCGGTCCACGTATTGGCCGCCGGCTTTACGGTCACGTCGCCGGCGCGCGCCGCCAAACCGCGCGAGGTGGTCACGCGCACTGCGCCATGCTCAATCTCCACTGCCGGCCCTTCAAATTTCACCAGCGAGTCCGCCAGCACCATCACGCTCGATCCGTTCGCCTGAATACTGGCTGTGGAATCGGGCCGCGTCTGCAACATGTCTCCCGCGAACACGGCGGCCGATTTCGGCACCTCGCTGCCGTTCAACCATGCCGCGCCATTCGTGTACAACATGGCCGACGCCGTCTCTCCCGCCAGCATCATTTGCGCCGGAAACAGGATCGCCAGCAAACAGCACACCGCTGACCGAAACGCTGACTGTGACATGGGTTCAGACCAACTCCCGCATTTCTGCATTTTTTTTATCGTAAGCCGTAAACGGTTACAGGTCAATGCGTTTGTTCATTTCCGTGCACTCCTGAGTTACTACCGTTTGGCGGACTGCCGGCGCCACGTTCCACCGCTGCTCGCCCCGAACCGGTTCTCGATCGTTTTCCACAACCGGCGTACCCACCAGGATCTCGCCGCTCATCCCCTCGACTTTCACGTCCATCCAGCGGTTGGCCTCATGATGCCCGGAGATTTTCATCTTCAGGTAATTGTCAGTCAGCGCTTCGGTGAATTCCGCTCCGCCCGATTGCAGCGTGATCGCCTCGACCACCGTCCCCACCTGCGACCGCATAAACGCCGCTTTCTTCCTAAATGCCATCTCCCGCAACACGCCGTTTCTTCTCCGAGCCACGGCTACCGGAACCTGGCCAGGCAACTCCGCCGCTGGCGTTCCCGGCCGCGCCGAATATGTGAACACGTGCAGATACGTGAACGGCAGTTCTTCGACCGTGCGCCGTGTCTCGTCGAACTCCGCTTCCGTCTCGCCGGGAAATCCCACCATCACATCGGCGCCGATTGCCGCGGTTGGCATCGCCTTCCGGATCTTCAGAATTTTTTCCCGGTAATGCCACGGCCGGTACTTACGATGCATGCGCCGCAGCACGGCGTCGCTCCCCGACTGCATGGGCACGTGCGCATGCTTGGCAATGCGCGGCGACGACGCCACCAGCGCGATCAGCTCATCGCTCCAATCCATAGGCTCGACCGAACTGATGCGCAATTTCTCGAGAGACGTCTGCTCGAGAATGGCGCGAATCAGGGCGACCAGTCGTTGGTTGTTGGAAGTTGGCGTTAACTGAGAGCTGACGACTGAGAGCTGAGAGCTGCCCTCCAAGTCCCTTCCCCACCTGCCCAAATTGATCCCCGAAATCACCACCTCGCGATAGCCTGCTTCCACCAGGGTCCGCACTTCCGCGACGACGCGCTCCCTGGGCAGTGAACGGCTCTGTCCCCGCACATACGGAATCACGCAGAATGAGCAGCGGTTGTCGCATCCATCCTGCACCTTGAGGTTCGGACGCGTCCGCTGGTTGGCCGCTTCAAACACCGGAGCCGCCAGCAATTCGGTGTGCGCAAAAATATCCCCCACAATCACATCGGCGGCTTGATCTGGGGAAAGTTGATTCTTAGAAAGTTGTCCCAGAAGCGGGTGCCCCATTCTTTCGCGTTCCGTGCGAATGAGTGGGTGCCGCTGTTCCCCAGAAAGCTGTGCTAGTGAAACAAATCCCCCCGAGGGAGCCGTCGCGATCTCGGCCGCCTGGTGCTTGTGCGAATTACCCACCACCCAGGTCACACCCGGCAACGCCGCCACTTCTTCCGGCGCGCGCTGCGCGTAGCAACCGGTCACCAGAATGCGGCAATCCGGATTCACCCGCTGTAGCCGGCGTATCGATGCGCGGGCATCTTTATCCGCGCCCTCGGTTACCGTGCAGGTGTTGAGCACCACAATTTCGGCGTCGCGGGCCGCCCCGGCGCGCTCCAGTCCACGCTCGAGAAACTGCCGCTCCAGTGCCGCCCCGTCCGCTTGCGTAGCGCGGCAGCCAAAATTCTCTATGTAGAAGCGGGGCACACTTCTATACTAAACGAGTCGATGCTGCGACTGAAGCTGCCAGCGCGCCGATTCCGCGGCGCACTGCATCTCCAATTTCTCCTTAAGAGGCACTCTGCCATGAAGGAGCAACTTCACTTCTGGACTGCATACCAAGAATACATGGCTAAGAACAGCCCGATTCGATGCCAGAAGCCGCAATCGCGACAATGGATGAATCACTCAATCGGCTGGCCAAGCGACATTCACCTCACCTCGATCATCTCCACAAGGAAACCCGGAACAGGTGAACCGGAAATCAGGGTTGAGTTGGGCTTACTTGGTGCCAAGGCAAAGCAGCGCTTCTCCGATTTGGAGGGGCGACGTGAAGAGATTGAGCGAGCGTGCGGCACGCACCTGAGTTGGCATAACCCGGGCGGCAAGAATATGTGCAAGATCTATGTGAGCAAGGTCGGGGGCGCTGACTTTCTGCAGGAGAAGCTGTGGCCTCAGCAACAACAGTGGCTACGGGACAACCTGGAGCTTTTCCAAAGAGTGTTCGACCCGATCATCCATAAAACAGCTTAGATACGATCAAAACAGGCAGAAGGCATTGCGCCATGAAACGCCGCATTCTTATTGTCGACGACGATCTCGCCGTCCTCCTGACCCTCAAGGCTGTTCTTGAACTCCACGGATTTGAAGTCGACACCGCCGCCAGTTCCGCTGAGGCTTTTGCCCGCCTGAAATCCAGCCTCTACCAGATGGTGATCAGCGACTTGCGCATGGAAACCGAAGTGGCTGGCCTGGAAGTCCTCCGCGCGGCGCACCGCCAGGCTTACGATCCCGCGACCGCTTTGCTCACCGCCTATCCGCCATCCGGCGAACGTTTGGATGGAAAGCAAGGGGACGGAGAGCATTGGAACGGAAGACAGGGTGACGAAAAAGATCGGGACGGGCAGAATTGGACCCGAGAAGACTCGGACTCGTTGCTGATCAAGCCGCTCGGCACCGGCGATCTGCTGCGCCAGGTGGAAGCCCTGCTTATCCGCCGTGCCGACAAGCAGCTCCGCCAGCGCGGCTCCGCCCGCAAGGCGTAACTCGCCTTCGACTCGTGGGATGTGACCAATCCCGTCCGGCCGAGCTGCTCTCAACCTTCAAAGAAAAATCAGGCGCTTGCGACCTGTCGCCCCTGCTGAAAACACTCGCGGCACAGCACCGGCCGTCCTTGCGTCGGCCGGAACGGCACCGTGGTCTCTTTGCCGCACTGCGAACAGTTCGTCCGGGTCTCCGTCTTGGCGTACGAATGCCCGCGCGACGGTCCGTGCCCCTGCGACGTGGCTCCAAGCACTGCCACGCGCTTGCCCTTGCAGTTCTTGCAGCGTTTGGGTTCGTTCTTGAACTGCTTGTCGTGGAAGAACAGCTGTTCACCCGCTGTGAACACGAAATCCGTGCCACAATCGATGCACTTTAAAACCTTGTCCTGGTATTCCATTGAAGAGGCGCTCCCATTACGCGTACCTGCTCTGCACGGGAGACCCGAATAGGGAAAGATCCGGTTCACAACGTGGGCAGGAGATTAAATCCCCCTCATGACCCCTTGGATTCGGCCCGCCATGCGGTGTGCACCGCATGGTTACTGCTTCACTGATCAAGACAACCACCACCGGGGAAGTTCGAACGGCTTGCTTCCAAACAGTCTGCAGAGACGCGGCTAACCGCGCCTCGCTCTACTTTCTGGTGCGAGGAACGGACCGTCCCAATCGAAACGGCCCGTTTTTCCTCAGTCCTGTTCCTTGCGTGCTTTCTTGCGGCTGCGCTTGCGAGCCAGCGCTTCCTTTACTCGCTTTCGCTCGCCGGGCTTCAGGTAAAACGAGTGACGTTTTACTTCCTTAATGATGTCCTCGGTTTGTACCTTCCGCTTAAACCGCCGAAGCGCGTTTTCGAGGGATTCACCCTCTTGAAGTCGAACTTCCGCCAACGGCCTACACCCCCCCACTCGTCCTGACCGGACTTGTTTAGTTATGGCAAGTAATGCCCTCATAAGTCAAGTGGAATGTGCATGAATCTTCACTTAACTTCAAAAATTCAGGCGCATCGAAAATTGCATCTGCCGTGGAGCAAACGCGCTCATCGGTTTCATCAAACTTGTAGGTTGCTGATAATACGCAGGATAAGGAGCTCCTCCCGAAACTGGGTATTGCGTGTACTTGATGAACTGTCCCGCCAGATTATAGTAGCCGCTGTCGCTCAGTTCGTACCTCTGATTGTCGCGATTGAACAGATTGAACGATTCCGCGGTCAACTCCAGATGATACCGTTCGCCCAGGTTTATCTTCCTGACCATTCTCAGATCCATGGTCGCGTAGTCGGGACCGATAAATGCATTGCGTCCATATCCCGACAGCCGGTCATTGCTCGTGTTTCCGTCCTGATTCGGATCGCCCTCCACCGTCGCGTTCGCCGGGCGTCCGCTGCCACATGTCATGATCCCGGAGATCTTCCAGTGGTCGAACATAGCCGCCAGAGTTTTCTGTCCCGCGGCAAATGGATTCGGCTCCTCGATCGCTGAAATCGACAACCGCTGGCGTTGATCCGTCACGCTCGACGCCCGCTCACTCTTCGGGGCGAACGGATTCTCGACCGTTGACGGCTGTCCCGCCACCAGCGCGTCCTGACCGTTGTCTATTGCGTGCGCCCAGGTATATGCCAGCCGGAAATCCATGCCCCGCGACATCCGCTTGCGCAGCGACACCGTCATGCCGTTATAAACGCTCGAGGCCGCACTCTCAAACTGATCGATTGCCCCCAGTTGCGAAATCGGGCGATCCAAGGTGTTGATGCACGGCGGATACGGACAACTGATGCTGTGACTCGTCTGCCACGTCGCAAACGACCACACGTTATAGAACTGATTTTGAAAAGTGTAGCCAGTTGGATCGTAGATCGGATAACTGTAATAAGTGGGCGGCGGCAGATTTACATCTTCCGCCCGGATCATATCGACGCCATGCACAAACAAATAGGATAGCGTCCCTGTGAAGCCGCCCGGCAGTTCCCGCTCCAGGCTCAGACTTGCCTGCTGCACCCGGGGCGTCTTAAAGTCCGGAGCAAATGCCGACACCTCGCTGGTCGCATACTGCTGCAAAGAAGCGGGCAGCGTGCATGAGACCGGACCCGGCGGGCAGCTGAACGCCGCATTCGGATAAGCAGGAAACACCTGGTGCTGGTCGTAGTTCGTATTGTCCAGAGAAAGGAAGTTATCCGTCAGTCCATTGTTATTGATCACCGCCGACTGATAGATGCCGGGAACCCGCGTATAGAAAATTCCAAATCCCGCCCGCACCATCACCGGCCGGTCGTTGCCGAACGCATAGCCAATTCCCACCCGCGGCGCGAAGTTCGTCCCGGGCACCGGCATCTTTCCCACCTGTGGCCACAGCGGATTGCTCGCCATTCCCTTCTTCGAAAACGTCTGCAGGTCGTAGCGGGCTCCCAGACTCAAGCTGAGATGCGGCGTCACTCGCGCCGTGTCTTGCACGAACGCCGCGTAGTCGTTGCTGTCCGGATGCGACACCGGATTCCCGAAATTCTGCTCGTAATAACGCGCTAAGTTGGCAGACGGTCCCGTCCAGCTGCCAGCATCCCAATTCCAGCTTGGCATTATTGTGTGCGCATACGCCCGCAGCGGCGTCAGCTTCAGGCTGCCCCCATTCGCAGGCTCCGGCGCAAACGTCAGCGCATCCACATAAATGTCGTCGAAGAAATACTCTCCACCGTACATCGACGGAAAGTAGTTGTAGTCCCAGGTCCGCATCGCGTCGGCCCCGAACTTCCACTCGTTTCGTCCGCGGCTCAGGCTCAATGTCTCCGCCAAATGCAGCCGGTGTTCCCGCGTCTGCCGCGGCAAGGTCGACGATTGCCCAAGGTCCTCCATCCAACTATAGATGTCCGACTGCGTGCCGGTCGTATTCGGAAACAACTGCTCCAGGTCCTCGGAAAACTGCAACCGCAAATGGCTTGTCAGCCGCGGCGTAAGGCCACTCGACAAACTGAGCGACGCGGTTTCCGTGGTCACGTCCTCTTCTCCATTCGCGCTCAGCGCGTCGTTTGTAATCGGACTCCCCGAATCAAAAGTGACGTTGTTCGTCCCGGTGGACCGCGCCGTGCTCAGCCGCATCGTAAGAAACTGATGCGGCGTCAACACGTGATCCAGCCTTATCGATCCCGTTTCCCCCAGCAACTGCGCGCGTTTCGTCCCCCCGTTCTGCGAAAGCTGCGTTGCCGCCGGCAACACGGTTGGCGCAACACAGGGCGGCCCACCCTCACTCGGAGGGGGGCAGCCAGGCACAATGGCCTGATCGCACGCCGACCCACCTATGGCGGGATCACAGACCTCGTAATCCAAAATACTCGGGTAAGTTCCCTGCTGCGGCACCACCGTTGTGGAACCGTTCATAAACTCCACCACCGCGGGCACATTGAAAATGTGTTGATCGTAACTGGCAAATAAGAACGTCTTGCTGCGCTGGATCGGCCCTCCGAACGTGGCTCCAAACTGATGCTGCTCATCGCTCGGATTGAACCCCACGAATGGCGGCGCCGCTCCTCCCAGTGAACTGTCGCGCAAGTAATAGAACGTGCTCCCGTGCCACTGGTTCGTACCCGACTTGGTCACCACATTTACCACCGCGCCTCCCGCGCGCCCCGACTCCGACCCATAACCGCTCGACTGCACGCGGAACTCCTGCACCAGTTCGTTTGAAAACTGGTAAGGCGAGCGATACCTTCCCATCGCCTGTGCATAGAACCCGTTGTTGTTGTCTCCGCCATCGACCAGGAAGCTGGTGTTGTATCCCCGAATCCCGCCATAGGATAGGTCGCCGTTCGATCCCGACGTCAGGCCTCGCGGATCCTGCGTCACTCCCGGCATCAGCAACAACAGATCGGTGAACCTGCGCCCATTCAGCGGCAAATCCTTGATCTCCTTATCATCCACCAGCGCCGTTAACGAACTCGGATCCATCTCCACCATGCGGGGAGCCTCGGACACAGTGATCGATTCCTTTGGCCCCGCCACCTTCAGCTTGAACGTTACGAGCACCGCCGCTCCTATCTCCACCCGAATAACCGGCGAGACCTCCGGCGACATTCCTTCCGCTTCCGCCCGCGCCGAATACTCTCCGGGCGGCAGCAGATCCACGGCGAATCGTCCCGCCGAATCCGTGGCCGCGTGGTAGCGGATTCCCGTCTCCACCCGGATCGCCACGATGTCCGCGTTCGTAATCGCAGCTCCCTGGGCGTCCAATACCACGCCGCGCAACGCGCCCGTGGACGCATCCTGCCCCCAAACCACGGAAGCGCCAAGAATAAGTTGAAAGAGGAATACGCGGAAGACAACTACGCGAAAGACGTTACCAATCGTAGCCAGAAATGGCTCACTGCAGCGGCCCATACAAATCCCCTCGTGTCCGAGACTTCGGAATCGGAGGGGATTCCGGAAACCCTGCCCTCTGTATACCAAAGCGCGTCGCGCCAAAATGTGACGCACGTACTTGCAATATGTTCAATTTTTTTCTGGTCGCTCGGTCGTCGGCTACGCGCTCGCGGCACCCAGAACGATCAACCAAAAATACCGTTACCGTGGTGACTTGTGCGCGGTTACAGATTCCTATAATAAAGAGGTTGTATCCTCAAGTCCCGCCGCTGAGTTGCAAGTGATGCCAAGCTCTCGTGCAACCCAAGCGGATTGCCCACTAACCCAGCAAACGCCTAAACGGTATTGCAGTCATTCAGGAGGAAGCAGTGGGGCAGCATATTTCTCGGTCCAGTAAACAAACTTCTAGGTCTAATAATAATGCGGTTCAACCCGTAGTAAACCGCCTGCGTTTTTACCGGAAGGTCCTGCACGCTTCAAGTCTGTGCGCGTTGGTGCTCTCTGTCGCCGCTTTGCGTGGGTTCGCACAAACTCAGGAGGAACATCCAACCTTGCGAACCGTGCGTGAAGTACGGCAGTTGAACAACATCCAGGCACGGAACGCTTTTCCGGTACAACTTGAAGGGATCGCCACTTATTCCGATCCGGAGTGGGGACTGCTGTTCCTGGCGGACGGGACCGGCTCAATCTACATCAATGTTCATGGCATGAGTTCAGTATTTCCTGCGGGTAGTCACATTCGCGTAGACGCAGTAACGGGGCCTGGAGACGTGGGGACCGTTCTGGTGCAGCCTAAGGTTCGCGTGCTGGGCCAAAGCGGCCTGCCCGCCCCCGAACGCCGGAACCTCGCCGAACTCAATGCTCTGACAGCCGACAGCCATTTTATTGAAACTCGGGGCGTGTTGTGGGCCAGCGATCAGCCCTGGAAGCGCATTTGCTTCCGAATCTCCGATGGAAAAGCCTCAGCGTTGGTGGTTGTGCCCGCGCCCAGCAACGCGGCAGCCCGCAAACTGGTTGGGGCCACGGTCAGGGTCCGCGGGGTTAGCGGTATCCACCTCGACGAACAAGGCAAGCCGGTGAGCGCAATGATTTTTGTCAACCGTCTTGAAGACATCGAGGTCGAAGGCGGCGCGGCGCAGAATCTAAACGCGCTGGCAGTCGTCGTTCACCGCAATAATCCCGTGACTAACCTAAGCTTGGCGGAATTGCGTGAGATATTGCTCGGCAAGCAACGATACTGGAAAGACGGCCAGCAGATTGTCTTGCTGCTGCCGAACAGCGGGAGCACCGAGCGCGAAACCGCGTTGCGCGCGTTAGATATGAACGATTCCAGCTATAAAAAGTATTGGTTGGAAAGAACCAGTGCGGGAGAACCCGGCGCTGCACCGGCCGCAGTGCCATCCAGTGGATTGGCGCTGAGTCTGGTCTCGGAAACACCTGGGGCGATGGCAGTAGTGCCATTGGCGGAGGTGCGGGACTCGGTGAAAGTGGTCAAAATCGATGGCCACTCGCCGAGCGATCCGGCTTACCCCATTCACTGAAATGGAGGCTGCCGTCAATCCGTTGCAGCTTGCGGAAAAAAGTACTTTCTGTGCAGCAGTTTTGACCTCGGCGGCTTAAAGCCGGTACTGAAAACCACGCCAGTTATCGCAGCGGTAAACCGCTGCGCCACCCAAAATCCAGCAGCTTCTGCTCCACCGAGGATTGCGTGATTCACTACGATCCAACCGGCTCCGTCATCTCCGACCACGATTCCTGCGTCGCCCTTACGCAACTCCAGTAGAGGCCGACCGCCGGGTTCCGTGGATGTGGTGGCAAAATTCCCGTCGCCACCACATCCAACTCACCCGTTGCCGATCTCACACGTTCCGGATCATTCCACTCACCGGAGGTGGAGAAGTAGACGACGCGGCAATCCGCGCGGTTACGCTAAAGGTTCGAAGTGTGGGGATTGAATGTCGAGGGCTGCGAACGCTTCGTCCAGCGTGCGCACGACCCTCAGCAGCGGCCGTTTAGATTCTCCTGCGATCTGAAACATGCGCGACAGACCAAATCCAACTGCGGTCGGGGCAACGATAATGCGCGGACGCCTGGTCGCGTCCGGCATGGCTGGTTCCTGGCTTGCCAGTTGCCGGATATGTTCGGCGGACACGGCAATCTCAGTGACGGATGAATAATCCCAAATGCCAGCCCGGGCATCGGTCGCGATCGAATAGGTTCGAATCGCCCGGTAAAGCTCCGCCAGCGATTCATCCGTGAGCGGGCCCTCAAAGCGCATGAGCAGGATCTTGTTCGCCGGGTCGAACTCAAATCGGAACCCCATAAAGAGCCTCCGACAAAACTCTCCCACAACTGAAAACCGGAGCGTTTCCGAGTTGCCTTGATTGGGGTCTTGCGGGCCGACTCACGAACCGAGAAGGGCTCGGAAATTCAAGCCAGAGCGTACCCCTCTTGGCCACGCCCTCCAGTGACCCGCATCACAGTTGCGTGTGATCGCAAGAACTCGCTATTCGCAGCCGGAGCTGCGAATCCGTCCTGAGCCGGTAGTAGCTTCTGCGCGGCGGGAACGACAGACGCTTTTGGCAACTTGGATGTTGCGACACTTTTCCTAGGGATAGAGAAGCAGAAGAAGAAATACTGGACCGCTTGGTCGGTGGCAGGCCCGCATCCGGAGCGGCTGAGAAGCCCGATATCATTCACTAAGCCCGGCCCCTCGCCGTCGAGCGGCGGCTGGGCGAGATGCCCTCACCCTCTAGCGGGGCCGGGCCGCCAATTTGCGGTATTCAGTTTTAGTACCTCCTATGGCATTACTAAGCCCGCCGGCGCGCCGCTGTCAGTGATTTTTGGCACCATCCACGGTGACCTTTGGTCGAGCTCCTACGTCGCACAAGACTTCAGGCACTTACCGGGGCGCGGAGGTCAGACTCTTTCCGGCTTGCAGAAAGGAATCCAAGTTCGTCTTGTCGATCAGGCCGGAGCCCGTATCCACGAAGCTGGGGACGGGCGCATAAATATCCTTCGACCAGTCCGCGTCCAACACCGGCGGCTTGTGATGATAGAGATTGTCGAGCATTTGCATTCCGACATAGGCCATGGTGTATGGCTTCTGTGCGATGGTAGCGGCGATTTTCCCCTTCTGAATCCAGTCGAGTGTCTCCGGATCGGTATCCATCGCCATGACCACCTTGCCGGTCACGTTGTAACGGTCGAGCAAACCGGCGACCTCTTTGCCCGATTGCGCTTCGAGGCAGACAAAGGCGTCCACTTTGTCTTTTTCCTTGCCGATGATCTCGCTGGTGGTATCGAAAGTGATACGAGGATCTCCCTGGATATCGACCACACGAGTGATCTTGATGTTGGGGAAGCGTTCGAGAGCGTCCTTGTAGCCGTGTTGCCGATCCTGCAGATTGGGCTGGCTGGGCATGGTGAAAATAACCACGTTGCCTTTGCCCTTGAGTTCCTGGGCCAGGCGCTGTCCTCCGATGAGGCCGGCCTGGTAGTTATTGGTGCCGATGAAAAAGAGGCGTTTGGTGGCCGGCGCATCCGAGTCGATCGTGATGACCGGGATGCCCGCGGCCACGGCCTGGTCAACGCCGTCTTTGAGCACAGCCGGATCGGTAACCGACAACAGGATGCCCGTGGCTTTCTTTCGCACCGCCTGATCCAGAGCGTCGCGCTCGGCCTTGGCGTCGTAGCTCTGGGGGCCGACGAATTCATAGCGAACCTTCGCTGCCTCCGCCGCCTTGGAAAAGCCAGAGCTGGCAGCCCGCCAATAAGGAACCTGCACGTTGGCGGCTACAAAAACGTAATATTCTTCCGGGTCGTGCGCCGAACCACAACTCAGAAAAGTTACCAGCAGAACCGCGATCCAAACAGAGTGGAAAAGCTTGCGTGAGAGGAGCACCGGATCCTCCTTCGAAACGATTATCGAATTGAGAGCAGAAAAAGTGCCGGAGTCCGATGAGAACTTCAGCGAGTGGATTGTAAACCCGGGGGCCAAGCGAAGGCCAGAGGCTCACGCAGCGGGTTTTGTGGCTTGGCCACCTCGCCAGACTGAATTTTGCGCGGTTTGGAAGACCGGGATTTGATGGTTGATGTAAACGCGATTGCAGTCACCCGGCCAGTGAGCGCTATGGCGATTTTGCGACAGTTACGCCATCGTTCAGTTGTCCGAGGGCAGCAGGATTTTGCCGTTTTTGCTTGCTTTCCGCCAAAGGTACACGACGGACCAGACTCCGCAGCATCGGATCTGTCTTGGAAACAATAAGTTGCGCGTCGAGGCAGAGGGCCACCTAAATGCACCGGTTGAATTGAGTGAGCATCGTTCTCCTCTTTCAGGTTTACTGAAACTAAGTCAGCCCATCTGAAGTTCTCTCCTCTTAGCGACTACAACTTAGCGACTATAACCCTTAGGAGGTTGCCTCTATGTTTGCACGCAATGTCTCTTTCCATCTGAAGTCGAATATGCTGTCCGATTACACGCGAGCTTTTGAAAAAGACGTCCTGCCTTTGCTGCGTAAGCAGAATGGCTTTAAGGACGAAATCACTTTCGCCGGTCCCGGCAAAGTTGATGTCACCGCGATCAGTCTGTGGGAAAACAAGAAAGATGCCGACAACTATAACGCCAACACCTATCCGCAAGTGTTGAAGACGCTGGCAAGATTTATCGAGGGAACGCCCCAGGTTCACACCTTTGACGTTGTCACCTCGACCCTCCAGCAGCACGAACTCGCGACCGCGTAAAAGACACTCTGAGTTGGTTGCGCACGAGGAGGCGGAGTTACGTTCGCCTTCTCGGGCCACCAACCAGCATGCACTCGGTTCGCGCCGAGGAGGGCGGCCATGCACCTAGCACTGCAAAACGCAGAAACTATCAATCGCCTGGTAGAACAGGGCGAATTGCTACTGAAGACCTTTTATGTTGAGCACGAGAAAGACCCCGCAGGGTGGAATACTGAGTTTGTGCGCGGCGAACTGATAGGCTGGCGCAGCACGTTACACACCCTGTACCGCGATTACGCGGAAGATATCGTTACCCGCGTTGTCGCCAGAACACACTTGACCATTCCCGACGGCGAAGTCCCGAGCGCTGCCGCCCATGGGCTTTGAGGCCATCCTAAACGATTGAATTCGCGCTATGGAACCCGCTTCTTCTTCTTCGTCCTTGTACTCTTTTCCACCCGATTCATCCACGCCGCGCGCAGAGCGCCCGCCAGCACCTCCTCGCTCGCCTTGGACAGCCGAATGTGGGTCATTCCCATCCTTCCCCATCCGCCGGGAATGGGCAGGAAAACTTCCGGCAACTCCCGCACAAATTCCGCCTGCTGCTCCAGCGTGAGCTTCAAGTTGCCGTAGCCCTGGTCTTCGGAGGCCAGCGTGGCGAAGATCTTGCCTCCCACGCGGAAATCAGCTGCCCCCATGTGCGAGCCTTCGACGGCACCATCGAAGCTCAAAGCAATCCTCCGGAAATCTGCTGGCTTCATCGCAAATCACTCCGAATCATCATGAGAACAGGGCACCGCGGCTCTCACTGCCCCGTCGCAATGTACTTCGAAACCTCTTCATCCAGCAACTCCAGCGGCAGCGATCCGTCGCGCAACACGGCGTCATGAAAATCGCGGACGTCGAACTTCGGCCCTAGCCTTTGCTCCGCCTTCTTTCGCAACTCCACGATCTTCAACTGACCCATCTTGTAGGAGAGCGCCTGCGCCGGCCAACTGATGTAGCGATCCACTTCCGCCTGCGCTTCCGTCGGAGCATGCACCTTCAAATATTCCTGTGCCTGCTCCCGCGTCCATCCCATCGAGTGAATTCCCGTATCGATCACCAGCCGCGCCGCGCGAAAACGCTCGCTCGCCAGTTGCCCGAACCGGCTGTAAGGATCCTTATAAACGCCCAACTGCGAGCCCAGCGACTCGGCATAGAGCGCCCAACCTTCGGCGTACGCGCTGTTCCCGTAAAACTTGCGGAATTCCGGCAGCCCCTTCATCGAGCGGGCCAGCGACCCCTGGAAGATGTGCCCCGGCACCGCTTCATGCAGCACCAGCGATTCCTTGTCGTACTTCACCTGCTGCTCCGGCTGATACGCACGCAGGTTGAACCAGCCCGGCGCGCTGCCATCCGGCATCGGAGCCTGCGCGTTTGATGCCGTCGCCTGCTCGCGATCTTCCGGGATGGCGCGAATTCCATACAGCAACATTGGGATGTGCTTGAACTGGTTGGGCAGTTCTGGCTCAATCATCTTCGCCGCATTCCGGCAATACATCAGCATCTCGTCGTTCGAATGGAAGCGCTGCTCCGGCATGTCGGCGAGCTTCACCTCCAATTCGCTCACCGAGCCGTTGAACCCGGTTTGCCGCGCGATGGCCAGCATCTCGTCTTCAATGCGTTTGACCTCCGCCTCGCCCAGGCGATGAATTTCCTCCGGCGTCGCCTGCGTCGTCGTCAAACGGCGGATCAGGATTGCGTACGCCTCGGCTCCTCCGGGAAGACTTCCGATGCCAATGCCCGGCCGCACTCTAGGTAGGTAAACCGTCTGCATGTACGCCAGCAGCTTGCGCCACGCCGGACGAAAATCATTTTCGAAAGCGTCGGTCCCTTGCTTGCGCAGGCGCTCCCGATCCGCCTCCGGAATATTCGCCGGCATCTTCTGAATAAACGCCAGCAGCGGGCTCTTCGAGGCGTCCTGCCCGACCTGCGCCGTCAACTGCTCGATTACCAGATCCGCGACGATCTTCGGCTGCGTCCAGCCGCGCGCAATCGCCTCGTTCATGATGGCGATGTTCTGATCCACAAGGGCCGGCACGGAGCGAATCCGCGCGATGATGTTCTCGCAATCTCGAACCGTGTAGACCGGCATGCGGTCGATGGTCAGGTAAATCCGGTTGTGGAAGCCGTACATCTGCCCCACGCGCAGCAGGTAGGTGTCAATGTCCAGAGAATCCAGTTGCGTGCCGAGGTCATAACGCAGCAGCTTGACGCTTAGCCGGTCTTGTTCCGAAAGCTGGTCGAGAGGAAATTTCCCCAACTGATCAAGCCGCTGCGCCAGATGCGCGCGCCGTTCGTCGCGTCCCTGCCGGGAAACATCCGACCATCGGTCGTCGTACTCGTGACGCCCTACGGTGGTAGCAAATTCCGGCTCGTCCCGCAGCCGCTCCTCAAAGTACGCGGCAAAAAACTTGGACAACTCGGGCGAAGAATCCGCCGAGGCAGACTGGGCAGACAGCTTTGGGATTAACAATCCCGCCACCAGAGCAACCAGCAGAACAAACCAAACCTTCATAGCATGACCCCCATAGCATCACCCCACCGCGGAATTCTACAACGCAATCCGCAAAAGAGGGGAATGCAACGAACCGTCGCCGTTCAGCCCTACCCTGTGCAACCCTGTGCCCTCTGTGGTTAAGCCTTTGGCATTTGCCGCCTGTGCGGCCCTGACATCGGCAATCGCTCCATGATATGTTTTGTGTTCGCAGCTCAAACCGCAGCTCAAGCTGCACCCACGACTATGATCCGTACCTTCAAAGGCGTCGCGCCCCAATTTCCCGATACTGCCTACATCGACGATTCCGCCCAGCTTGTTGGCGACGTCATCGTCGGAGAGCACTCGAGCGTCTGGATGAACGCCGTCCTCCGCGGCGACGTCCACCAGATCCGCGTCGGGCACTATTCCAACATTCAGGACAACTCCGTTCTCCACGGCATGAAAGAACAATATGGCGTCTACGTTGGCGACTACGTCACCGTGGGCCACAGCGCCATTCTCCACGGCTGCACCGTCGAAGCCCGCTGCCTCATCGGCATGGGCGTCATCATCCTCAACGGCGCCGTCATCGGATCCGGCTCGATCATTGCCGCCGGCACTCTGATCCCCGAGAAGACAATCGTCGAGCCCAATTCCCTCTGGATGGGCTCTCCAGGAAAATTCCGCCGCCACCTCGATGAAAACGACCAGGCGACAATTCTCCGCTACGCCGAAAATTATCTGGGTTACAAGAAGTCGTACTTGGCAGAGCGAAAGGGCTCATAGCTGTTGGCTCTTGGCTTGTAGCCATTGACGAGAGAGTTTTCCAGCACGGGTGACGCCTATCCCTTGCCATGCGGCGGCCATCCTTCAGCGATTTTGCGTCCTCCCCTACCAGCTCGCCACACGGTTTTTGAAGCTCGATGCCGCTCCCAGCCCGTTCATCGTCGCGCCGCCCACCAGCAGCGCACGCGCCAGGTTGTCGTGGCGTCTCTTGTGCAACAGATAAGCGGTCGCGACTTCCGCTCCGAACAGCGCCCCTGTAGCCGCAACCTGCACTCCGGTCGTGTGCACAAACGGACGCGCCAGCGGATTGTATTCCTCGCCGCCTCCAGCGATGTTCCTGCGCGTGGCATAGCTGTCGGCAGCTTTGGCGGCTCCGTCGAGCGTGACCAGCGCTATCGTGGACGCCTTCCAGAAGCGCGAAGCGGCAAGATCCCGGCTCGTCAGGTGGGTATGCGCCACAAAAGCACTGCGAGCGACTTGCGCGCGCAGCGTGCCGGCCGTCGCTGCCAGAGCCAGAATCGCCATGAGCATTTTCATTGCAGGGACGGGTCGCGCATACGGACCCTCCCATGCTCATCGGACGACAAATAAACTTCTTGATGGGGGTAACCGGGCTTAGAAAACGAAAGTAACGGCGGCGCGCTTCAACCAGCGTTTTGGGAATTGAAACCGCGCTATTATATTCGCGGAAATTCTCTGGGGAGATATTGCCCGGCCCGCCGCTTGGGTGGCGGCTGTGTGGGGTCGTGGGGTGAGGCCGGGCAATTCTGTGCTTCCATTCAGGATTGCAATTGCTCATTTTATACAGCACCGGGCCTTTTTCTTCCTGTGACGATGATCACTCATCTGCGTGACCCAGCCACCAAGCGCTGTGATGGAGGTCACCGCCAACCCGGACTCCCGCCGCTAAGGTAAGGGTGAAGCTACTTTAGAAACCATCTCAGGAGAAGCAATCATGGCGTACGTAATCACCGACACCTGCATTAAGGACGAGCTTTGCGTGGAAGTCTGTCCCACCGACTGCATCCATCCCAAAAAAGACGAGCCCCAGTTTGAAGCGGCGACCCAACTTTATATCGACCCCGCGGGCTGCATCGATTGTGGCGCCTGCGTCCCGGCCTGCACCTCGGATTCTATCTTCGTGGCCGAGGAGCTCCCGGAGGATAAGAAGGAGTTTCTGGATAAGAACGCCGCGCATTTCGCGTAGCGCGCGCCGGCGTGGCCCCGCCGATCGCGATCGGCCGAATTCACGAGCTAGCCCGTCCAAGCTTCCGCTTGGGCGGGGTTCTTTTTATCGGCCCCGGCTCCGCTGCACACTTCGGAGTAACTTCCCTTCACCTTGCGGACCGAAGAGTCTGCGAAACTATCATCTGCTTCCCTATCTAGTGATCCGCATCATTGCGCAAACTTAGAAATCGTGCATACTTCAGATGCTCTTCGGGCGCTCTTTCAGACAGGAGGCTGTTACCCCGCCATGGCTTCTCGCATCTTATTCCCTGCGATCCTTTTTCCAGCGATCATACTGCTGGCTTCCTTTTCTCCTCTTTATGCCGCCGATACTCCGACTGCTGGCCCTAACTCCGATCCTACTTACCAGCAACTGCGCAACCTTACGCTGGGCAGCGAGGCGGTGAGCGTCAGTAACTTTGAGTTGAAGCGCGATGCCGGCACATTCCATCTGCATTCGGGAACGGTGTGCTTTGTAACTCCAGTGCAGGGCAAGGTTACGGGAGCGGTTTTTGTGGGCGAGGGCAACTTTGTGCTCGACCCGCCGCTGGAATCGGAGCGGAAGAGTCTGAAACTGTTCACTAAAGAAAACGAGTTCAGCGAGAGTTTCAATCATGCCGTCCTGCGCTTTACGGACTCGACTTATGACGACATCAAGAAAGGCGGCAGCCCGGCGTCCGGCAGCTGCGATCCGGGCTTGCTGAAAGACAGCCAGAACACAACGCGCCACAAATTAAAAAACAACCTGGAAACTCGTATCCTGGAGGATGTGTTGAGCCCGGAGCCGGGCGGCCTGTTTTTCGCCTTCATCCACGGCAAGCGCTATAACGACAAGGAAATCTATGAGATTGATCCGGACTGGGGGTCCGAGCAGGTCAGCTTCCGAACCTACGATGAGAATAAATGGGGAAACTGGGCGTCATTCCGTGCTACCGGGGAACGCGCGCGCCGCGACTCTGGCAGGCTGGCGCAGATTGAGCATCAGCAACTCGACGCGACGTTCGAAAAGAGCGGCCATCTTTCCGGGAGAGCTACGACCGACTTGGTTGCGCGCCGCAACGGCGTGCGGGTGGTGCCCCTCGATCTGTTCCGGCCTCTTAGGGTGCAGAGCGTGACCGCGAACGGACAGGCTCTTTTTTTCATTCAGGAGGACAAGAACGATGACGGGAACTTCGCGGTCATTTTGCCTAAAGCTCTTAGCGCAGGCGATAAGTTCACGTTCACGACGACCTATAGCGGAAAAGAGGCGGTGAGCAACGAAGGCGGCGGCAATTATTTTCCCGTCGCGCGCGACGATTGGTACCCCAATAATCCAGGCGGGGCTATGGGAGAATATGCGCTCTACGACATGACTTTCCGCATTCCGAAGGGAATGAAAATGGCGGCGACCGGCGTACTTGTTTCCGAGAGCAATGACGGCGGTCAGAATGTGACCGTGTGGAAAAGTGAAAGCCCGCAAACCGTGGCAGGATTCAGCTTCGGCAAGTTCAAGGAGGAGGAAGCCAAGCTCACCAAGCCCGAATACTTCATCCAGTCGTATGCCAACGAGGAGTCTCCGGACTGGGTCAAGTCACTGCAGAATGCTGTCCACAATGAGCTGCCCTCGCTAACGGAATCGCATATCGGAGCGCCGGTGGCCCTGGGCACCATGAGCACCGTTTCGCTGAACAAGAAAGCGCTGGCGGAAGGCGAGATGGCGGTGCAACTCTACACCGATTATTTCGGTCCTTCGCGGTTCAAACACATGCAATTGACGCAGCAGACGGCGTGCACCTTTGGCCAGTCGTGGCCGGAACTGGTGTGGATTCCGATTTGCTACTACTTTGACACCACCGTTCGCCATTCGCTTGGTCTCGACGCTGGTGACCGGGGATACTGGAAAGCAGTTACAGCCCACGAAGTAGCGCACCAATGGTGGGGGCACACGGTCGGGTTCGCCTCCGGCCGCGACCAGTGGATGAGTGAAGGTTTTGCCGAAATGTCCGCGTCCCTCTACCTCAGCATGATCGAAAAGAATCCAAAGAAGTTCATCGAGTTCTGGAACGACCAGCGCGAATTGCTGCTGGAACGAAATGCCGAGGGTTATCGCGCCATTGACGTCGGTCCCTTGACCATGGGATACCGGGCCAACAGTTTCCGGACCGGGTCCGACATCACCCGGCGCCTCATCTATCCCAAGGGCGCTTACATTCTGCACATGATCCGCATGATGATGTGGGACAACAAAACGGGCGATCAGAATTTCAAAACCGCGATGCAGGATTTTGTGACCACTTATTCCGGCAAGGCCGCCACCACCGAAGATTTCAAGGCTATGATGGAGAAACACATGACTAAGGCGATGGACCTCGACGGCAATCATCGCCTGGATTGGTTCTTCAACGAGTATGTCTACGGCACCGCACTGCCTACCTACAAGATGGATTCCATGTTCGACAAGGACGCAAATGGCGACTTTGTTTTGGGCTTCAAAGTCACGCAGTCTGGAGTAGACGACAAATTCCGCATGCTCGTGCCCATTTACCTGGAGCTGGCGGATGGCCGCACGATGAACCTGGGGCGCATGATGCTGATTGGGAACAGTTCAATCGATCAGAAGGTTCCACTAAAGGGATTGAAAGTTGCCCCCAAACGTGCGCTGCTGAATTACAACGACGATGTGCTGGCATCTAACTAGGAAATAAGAAACAGACGCGGGAGTGCCTCACTCAGCGCGCTCTTCGAGAGGTGGGCCTTACCAAACGCCGACTCCGTGGTTATCGAATGTTATCGAACGAATTCTCGCGACGATGCCCGACGATAACCAGCCAGATAAGTAATGGGCGCCGCTCCAGCGGCTTGCTCTCCGGCCTCCCATTGGTACTCGCTGGCGGCCAGAGTTGCGACGATCTCACGCAATTCTTGCGGCCGATAGGTCCGAAGGCAGGACACCACGCCATCGAACAGCAAGACCAAGGGAATAATCGGAACCAAATACGTCCAGAGCAGCCGCGACCAGCGGAATGGGCGGATCCACGGAGTGCAGACAAGCAGAAGGAGCGCCCAGGCAAACACGAGGCCGATGGTTGACGGAGCGCGCCTCGTTATTTCGAATATGCCGATGCTCTCGCCGGCATCGACCGCATTCTGCAGTATGGCGCGAGCCTCTTCCGGCGGAAAATGATGGAACGTGGTGAACATCGTTCGAAGCCCCTCCAATTCACTCGGAACGTTCATCGCGTCAACCGAATCCGGATAGTAAGTAATGCGATTCTCAGAAGCCGCTCTGACCTTTTGAAATGCCCTGAGATTCGGGTATTTATCGGTGAGCCAAATCTGAAGGCCGGGCTGGTCTCCTTCGAGCTCTCGATGGTGCAGCTTGCGACAAAGGTGCAACCAGGGTCCCCCGCCTCCTGAACCCATGTCGACAATCGATCGGCCGGCGTTGGTCCGGCTCTCCGTGGAGTCGAGCGCGCTTTGCAGCAGCGGAACGACGGGCGCGTAGACATTTAAGAGATTGAACCCAAACTGAAGCGCATCCGTAATTTCATCCCGCAGAGACGATGGGAACCACGGTTGTTCGTGAAGTTCGATGAATTGTATGCGGCGCATGGCAATCCGGTGCTGGAGAGTAGAACTGGTCTCATAAATGGCTGTGGGTAGGGCACGGCCTCAGCCGTGTCGCTCAAGGCCAATAAAGACGCGGGCTTTAGCCCCTGAGGCCGGACAGCCTGCTCGGAGAACCATTTATGAGACCAGTTCTAGTATCCACGCTGCGAGCATTCTCGTCGATTCGACGTTAAACTAATCAAGCGCCTCCCGGAGCGAAGATGCTGGAAGGTGCAACTGAAAGCTGACAGCTGAAAGCCCACCGATGACAAGCCTCAAGCCAAAGGCTTGGGCGAACGGCGAACGACGACCAACGAAATGATCAAATCTCCCCGAGGAACCCGCGACCTTCTTCCGCCCGACACCGCGCTCTGGAACTTCGTCGAAGACGCCGTCCGCGACGTCTTCCGCGCCTACAACTTCCACGAAATCCGCACCCCGATCTTCGAATCCACCGAACTCTTCGCCCGCGGCGTCGGCGAAGAAACCGACATCGTCTCGAAAGAAATGTTCACCTGGGAAGATCGCGGGCGCGCCGAAAGCGACCGCGGCCAATCTCTCACCCTGCGCCCCGAAAACACCGCCGGCATCGTTCGCGCCTACATCGAGCACAAACTCTGGGAGCGCGGCCTGAACAAATTCTTTTCGATCGGCCCTATGTTTCGCCGCGAGCGCCCGCAAAAAGGACGCTATCGCCAGTTCTACCAGATTGACGCCGAAGTCATCGGTCCCCCCGCCAGCGGCAGCCAGTCTCCCGCGCGAGACGCGGAAATCCTCGAACTCCTGGCCACGCTGCTCGACCGCGTCGGCATCACGAATTGGACGCTCGAACTTAACTCGGTAGGCTGCCCCGCCGACCGCGTAAAATTCAACGAAGCCCTCCGCAAAGCGCTCGAACCGGTCGTGGGAAAAATGTGCGCCGACTGCCAGCGCCGCTATGTCACGAATCCGCTGCGCATCTTCGATTGCAAAGTTCCCGAGGACCAGCCCATCATAGAAACTCTCCCCACCATCAACCAATTCCTGGATGAAGCCTGCCGCACTCACTACGACCAGGTAAAAGAAATCCTGAACGCCCTCCCCATCCCCTACGTCGAAAACCCTCGCCTGGTGCGGGGTCTGGACTACTACCAGAAAACCGCGTTCGAATTTACCCACGGCGCCCTGGGCGCGCAGAATGCGATTCTCGGCGGCGGGCGCTACGACGGCTTATCGGAGGCACTCGGTGGCCCTGCGGCTCCGGGGATCGGATTTGCTATCGGAGAAGACCGGCTGGTGCTTTCACTGATGGAGACCGCGTCGGCGGAGTCGGTTGTGCGCAAGCCCGACGTGTACATTGCCCCGCTCGGCGCCGGAATGAATCGCGAAGCCGCCCGCCTGGCTCGCGAACTGCGACGGCACGATCCGGTGGCCGGTCTTGTTGTTGAACTCGGCGACGAGTCGTTTCGGCTGAAAAAGTCTATCCCGACCGCCGAAAAGATGGGAGCGCGTTACATCCTGATTGTCGGAGAGAACGAAGTGGCGGCCGACGCTTTCGCGCTCAAGCATCTGGCCTCCGGCGAACAGGTCACGGTTCCGCGCGCGGAACTGGCGCAGCGAATCTCGCGGAAGTAGTTTTGGCTTTTAGCTAACGACGTCCTCTGTGGCCCTCTGTGTCCTCTGTGGTTAAGGCTTTTTTCACCACAGAGGTCACAGGGGATCACGAGGTAAGATCATCTCTCGGAGGGTTCATGCGAAGCACTTCCCTGTTGTGTGCAGCGATCCTCACTGTCAGCTTGGCCGCGGCGCAGAATTCCAAGCCGATCTCCGCCTTCGACCGGCAACTCATCGACCAGCAGAAGCAATTCCTGCAGGCGGCGCAATCCAAACACACGACCGCCGTAGACCGCGCCATCGCCGACGATTTCCAGGGCATCGGAACCAACGGCGACTTCTACGACAAAAGTGAAGTTGTCGATTCGGCGCAGGAGGGAATGCCCAAGGACACACGCGCCTACGATTTCCACGTGGTCAAACTCACCGGTGACTCCGCCGTCGTCGCCTACAACCTGATCGTCCCCGGAGAGCATCCCCGCTATCGCCACATGGCCGACACCTGGGCAAAAATCGGCGGACGCTGGCAATTGAAATTCCGCCAGATCACACCCAACCTCTGGAGCGCAAACGATCCGGATTAGCAGATCGCCTTTCCCGCTGAGCTCGCGGCACGAAAAAGGGCGTCCCAACTTCGGGACGCCCGGTGCCAGACTCGCTGCTCGTTTAGAAGTAGAACTTCACACCCAATTGCAATACTCGGCCATCGCCGTTGGTCGAGATCTGCTGAACCGAGAAGATCTCGCCGAAATAGGGGCCGGTAATACCAGACGCGTCTTCAGAATTAAAACCGGGAGTGGCCGGGTTCTTAAAATTCGCGTGGTTGAAAGTGTTAAAGGTTTCGAGGCGCAGTTGGATGTATCGCGACTCGTCGATATGAATGTTCTTCTCTAACGCCATATCGGTGTAGTTCAGTCCCGGGCCATAGAGCGGGTTGCGGGATGCGCTACCCATGCCCGTCCCATTGGCGGGGATAGTAAAAGCTGCCGGATTGAACCAGAGGTTCCCGGGGAGTCTGGGGTTGGCGATGCCCAGGGGAGTACTGGTGCGGACGGCGCGGTCCGGACAAAAATAGTACGCGGTGAAAAGATCACAGGTTAGAGAGGTTTCCAGGAGATCGAAGACCGGAATCGGGAGACCGTGCTGGAGTGTGTAAACGCCGGAGATGTTCCAGTCATCGGTCAACCGTTTCGCGTGGTGGGTGAGCTTGAAGAACGGAAGCGTGTAGGTATAGCTCACCACGAAGCGTTGCGGCGCGTCGTTGGCGGAAGGAGCATACATGCTCCTGGCGTCAAAGGGGTTGATCCCGGGGGCGTTGAAAGAACTGTTTTCCAGGCTCGAAGTTTCGTCAAAGTAACGCGACCAGGTGTAGGCGGCCAGGATCTGCAGGCCATCGCTGAAATGTCGATTCAACGTTACCTGCAAGGAATTGTAGTTGGAGTTGTAACCTGTGGCCTGAGCGCCCGGATGCCCGTATACACCGAGGTTCAACGGGGTTGCGCCTGCAACCGGAGTTCCGGGAATGAAGGGCCCCGTCAACGGGTTCACTATGTTTATCGGAGTCTGAGGACAGGCAGGGGAGTTCATGGCGAGCCCTGCAGGACAGCCAAATGCGGCGGACGCCGGGTTCACGCCAGGAGCCTGACCTGCCAGATTCAGGTCGTATGCGCCCTCTTCGTGACGCCCGATATTTCCGACGTAAGCCACGGAAAGAATCGTCGCTTTGTCAAGTTGCCGCTCGACCGTCAAGTTGAAGTTGGTCGACCGGGGCGCGGTGAACTTTGGATCCTCGGTGTTGAAGTCGAGACCGATGGGAAAGAAGACGCTCACCGGTAAATTGGCGGGAAGCTGAGTGGCGCCGAGCGCCGGCGGCGCATAGGGAAACGGATTGATGAGGCTGCAGTTGGGGTTCAAAGTGGGTGCGACGCTGGTAAACGGAGTTGCAAAGGCGGGCGAGCCGCAGCTTCCTCCCGTGGCGCCGCTTGAACCAAGGGCAAAGGGAGCATTCTCCAGCGTTTGCAGCGCCAATTCCTCTTCGCTGCGGTTGTAGTACAGTCCGATGCCGCCATGGATACTCCAATCCTTGTTGCTTCCCGGACTCCAGGCAAACCCGACGCGTGGACCAAACTCATCATAGTGGGGGTTCATACCTCCATACGAGTTGATCCCCGAGTCGCCCGGATAAACAAAGCCAGGGGGCATGAAGGGGAAAATGGTGGATTGCTGGCCTGGCCGGAACGCTCCCATGATATGCCCCTTACCGTACGAGTTCACCCAAGGCTTTTCGAGGTCCCAGCCGGTGCCATAAGTGATCGTCAGGTTAGGTCGCACTTGCCATTGGTCTTGCGCATAGGCATAGTATTCGTAACCCTTAGCCGCGATGATCGATCCACTGCCTTGGGCGTAAGAGTCCGGCGTCCCCAGCAAAAAGTCCGCCAACGGAAGCGACGTTGAATAAGGCCCTCCTCCGTCGAAAGTATATGTACCCGAGAGGTTAGAGAAGAACGGGTTATCGAGTTCTATGCGCTCAAAACTAATTCCGAACTTCAAGGTGTGGTGACCCCAGACCTTGCTGAAGTTGTCGGCTATCTCATAATTGTTTTGTACGCGGGGTTGAGGTCCGTCAGAACTGAACCCAAGGCTGAAAAGCCCAGCCAGGTTCACCACCGGCAGTGAGGCGATTGCGGCGTTCTGGGGTGTAATGCCGGTGAACCCATAGGTCGTGGGATTGATGGGATTCACAGGCTCCACAGCGGCGAAATTAAAACGGGTATAGCCAAGGCGAAATTCATTCAAAGTGGTGGGCGAAAAAGTGTGCGACCAGGAGGTGGCATATTGCTGCGTGTGCGCCTGCTGATCCTCCGCAAAGCCTGGAAGCGATCCCCCGACAAACGGTATCGTATCGGTCCTGGGATTGGTTTCCCAAAACCCATAAAACCAGATCTTGTTGTTTTGGCCGAGATTGTAATCGAGGCGGCCGAGGAACTGATCATCGTGACCGACTGAATCCGGACTGAAATTGTAGTTATTCCCAGAATTGGGCGCAGGAACAAACTGGGCCATCAGCTTGGTCGCAAGTGGGTTGAGATCCTGGGAAGGGATTGCGCCCGTGCTGAACAATCCATTCGTGATTAGGACATTGGTAGGACTGTAAAACATTCCGTAAGGCGTGCCGGCTGGACACATCGTGCCCCCCGACACAGGGCACGTCGAATTAGCGTCTCCGAACATGGCAACGGGAGACGAATTGGGGTTTATGGGCCCACCATTTGTGGCCCCTCCCGGGGTTCCATTGAAGCTCGCGGCAACGGCGCCAAAGTTGCCGCCTTGCTCAGCCGCAGTGCCAACCGGAACCGATGTAATCGCCCCTGCATCCGGCTCCTTGAAATACCTGCCCTGATAGGAGAAAAAGAAAAACGCGTGGTTCTTGACGATCGGGCCACCGATCGTGCCGCCAAACTCGTTCTGGTGAAAAGGCGAGGGTGCCGGCTCAAACCAGGCACCCGCATCCATGAAGGTGTCGCGATAGAATTCAAACGCGTCGCCGTGGAAGGCATTCGTTCCGTTCTTGATGGCCGCGTTAATGATCGAGCCAGAATTGCGGCCGAACTCGGGATTGATAGTGCTGGTGACCATACGAAATTCGCCAATCGCGTCCGGACTGGGAATGACGAGGGCGATGTTCAAGGCAGCGTCGTTGGAGTCATTGCCGTTGATCAGAAATGAGTTCTGCTGCGTTTCCGCGCCGTTGCCGGAATAACCCCCTTCCCCAAGGCCACCGAAACGGTCGGAGCTTCCCACCACACCCGGCTGAAGCTGCTGCAACTGCGTCCAGTCGCGTCCGTTCAAGGGCATATCGCTGATCGTTTGTCCCGACACGGTGGCGCCAAGCTGCATGTCCGTGGACTGCACCTGAACGGTGTTGGCTTCAACCATGAGTACCTGGGAAACCGTGCCGAGTTGCAGCTTCACTGCCAGGTTGTACACTTCGTCGAGATCCAGGCGAATGCTTGTAGTCTGGAACGTCTCGAACCCGGTTTGCTCGGCCCTGACCGTGTAGTCGCCGATCGGCAGTTGCAGGAAAGAGAAAACCCCTTCCTTGTTCGAGGTGGTCGAGAACGTAATTCCCGTGCTCACATTCCTGGCGGTCAGCTTCACGCCCGACACCACGGCTCCGGTCGGATCAGTGACGGTTCCGCGAATGCTGGCATACAGGTTGTCGGCGTTCGCTGGAATCGTGCAGAGAAGCGTGAAGGCAAAAAGAAGAAGGATACTCAGAACCTGGAACGGCTTCATTCGCAGTGACCTCCGTGGTCAAGTTTACTAAGAGACGTTGCGCCCAAGCGCACGGACAGCTTTCGTAAAGCTGCAATGCAATCTGAAACCCAATTTGGGAGAACCATCGTCGGCCGTTGGTAATCTATTGATTTTATTGGCGCTTAGTGCGGAGAATGTGACTTCGGGATGGGCACGTCCGGCAGACGGAAATATGGTTTTCGGTATCACAATTCAAAAATATGGAGTTTCAGATCTCCGCTCCCTTAGCCGGGGAAAACAGAACCGGCTCCGATGCCAGCGGGCTTACGCAACGCACAGGAGGCAAACGCATGTATAAAAAGGAAATCCGTGATTAAATACTCATTCCCACGGATCGCTTTTAAACCATCCTGGACGGTGCAATGCGCTGGTACTTTGGCTTCTTCTTTGTCTCCGGTTTCTGCAGCATTCTCTATGAGCTGGTCTGGCTGCGCCTGGCGATGGCGCAGTTCGCGGTCACCACCGCCTTGGTCTCCATTGTTCTATCTGCTTTCATGATCGGGCTGGGCTTGGGCTCTTGGGGGTCCGGACGCTACCTTCGTGCGCGCAAGGGAGTTTTGCGCTTTCCCGCGCTGCGGCTCTATGCCCTGACCGAACTTCTCATCGGCCTGTCGGCGATCCTCGTTCCCTATGAATTGGTTGCGGGAAGAATCCTCCTGGAGAAACTTGACGCCGGCACTCCGCTCCCCTTGGCAGCGTACTATGTGGCCGCCGGATTCTGGATCGGACTTACTCTGGTCCCTTGGTGCGCGTGCATGGGCGCAACTTTTCCTTTCGCCATGGCGGCCATCCGGGAAAACCTTTCGGAGAAATCCGCCCGCTCCTTCAGCTATCTGTACCTGGCAAATGTCTTAGGCGCCGTTACCGGCGCTGCGATTCCCTTGTTGTTGATTGAGTCGCTGGGGTTCAAAGGCACGCTCCGTGTTGGCGCGGTGCTGAATCTTGGTTTGGCGACATCGGCGTTTGTCCTCAGCCTGCGCGGAGGGCAACCTCTGGTTGAGGAAAAAGAACAACGCTCTGCGGCCTCCGAAGGTCCACAGCGCACTCAACCCCTCATACCCCCGAGCACGGCCTGGCCTTACTTCCTGCTCTTTGCCACCGGCTTCACCAGCATGGGAGCGGAGGTCGTATGGATTCGGTTGTTTACCCCGGCGCTGGGCACCGTGGTGTATGCATTTGCCACCATCCTGGGGCTGTATTTGGGAGCGACGTACCTTGGCTCCCTGATGTATCGCAGAGGGATGTACCGCAGTGGCAAGTTCGCCGAGGCTGGGCCCGACGGCTTTTTCCTGGCATTGCTCGCCCTTTCCGTAGTGCTGCCCCTGCTGCTCTGCGATCCTCGATTGCGGATCATCTATCCGCTGCGCGTGGCCGGCATTATTCCTTTTTCGCTGGCCGTGGGATTTGTGACTCCCATGGTTCTCGATCGAGTTTCCCAGGGGGACCCGGACCGCGCCGGCAGAGGATACGCCGCCAACATCATGGGTTGCGTCCTGGGTCCGCTGGTCTCGGGGTTTCTTCTGCTGCCCCTGCTGGGCGAGCGCTTTACGCTGCTCGCCTTCGCCCTGCCTTGGATCGCAGTCAGTTTCCGGACACCGCAGCCGCGCGTCGCGCTCCCGCCGACGCTCAAGGCGATGTCGGCCGGATTGATGGCGCTCGTTCTGGTTTTTACCACCAAAAGTTTTGAAAGCCAGTTTTCGCCTCGGGAAGTCCGCCGCGACAGCACCGCCACCGTGACCGCCATCGGCGCTACCAGACTCCAAAAGCAGCTCTTGGTCAATGGAGTGGGCGTGACCGGGCTCACGCCGATCACCAAGATGATCGCCCACCTTCCCCTCGCCTTTCTGCCCAGACCTCCGAAAAACGCTCTGGTCATCTGTTTCGGAATGGGCACAACCCATCGTTCGGCGCTGTCGTGGAGCGTGCCTTCGACCGCTGTGGAACTGGTGCCGAGCGTGGTTTCCGTCTTCCCGTTTTTTCACGCCGATGCAAATCAAGTGCTGCGCTCGCCGCTCTCGCAGATCGTAATCGATGACGGCCGTTTTTACATGGAGCGGTCTAACCGGCAATATGACGTCATTGCCATTGACCCGCCCCCTCCGGTCGAGGCGGCCGCATCCAGTCTTCTCTACTCCAAGCAGTTCTATTCCATCGCCAAGCTGCATCTGGCTCCCGACGGAATCCTGCAGCAGTGGTTTCCCATGGGCAGCGCGGATCCTGCCATTATCGCTTCCGTCGCCAAAGCCCTTAAGGAATCTTTCCCCTACGTTCGAGTCTTTCGGTCGATCGAAGGATGGGGCTACCATTTTCTCGCCAGCCAGTCTCCTCTGCCCTCTTTTTCGGCTGCCACGCTCGCCAGCCATATGCCACCCGCTGCCGCCGCGGATCTGATCGAATGGGGACCCGCGCCGGACGCCGAACAACAGTTTGCTGGAGTCTTGCATCAGGAATTGTCGTTGGACGGCCTGATCGCGCAAGCCCCAGGCGTGCCCGCACTTCAGGATGACCGCCCGGTGAATGAATACTTCATCATGCGCCGCCTTCACGACCCCGAGTATCGCCGGAGAATGTGGAACCGATTCCTGGCCAGGGTGGGAGTGAAACCATAAGGCGGGAAAGTTACCTTCTGACGCGCCGCCAGTGCTGACTCGAATCAGGCTAGGGCGAGGGGTACGCGGCGTTAGACTCGCTGCAACCTAGTACCGCACCTTGCGGAAACGGCACACTCACAGGTGACATCCGTCACGTGCCGCGCTTCGGCTACCGACGTACAATCTCCCCATCGGAGGGAGAATATGGCTGATCAGTCCGCAGTTCTCCAGCAACCCGCAATCGCAGGGCCCGCGCAATCCATGCACCCGGAAGACCACTCATTCTTCTTCACCGCTCTATTAAACGCAGCCTTCCGGGCGGAAGAGCTCGGCGTAACCCCGGAACAATTCCTGGAAATATGCCAGGCGGCAGCCGCGCCCCATTACAAGCTGGTCGATTCCAAAGAGGTGATCATCGAGCCCTCGCAGCAACTGCAAGCGCTCGGCGTGACTCCGGAGCAATTGCTGAGTATGTGCGAGATGATCGTGGGCGTGATGCGGCAGTTGTTGACGGAAAATCTCGGCTAGCTTTTTGCTAGTCCGATCTGGGTCAACACCTCAGTGCATCCAGATGTCCGCGTGACGCAGCATGTAGTACTCGTTGACTGGGCGGTCGTCCTGTACTGCGGGCACATTCCCGGCTGCGTTGAGCAAACGGTCGATCGAAACTTCTTCCCCGAGGACAGCCGCAAACTGCTGTTCCGCAGTGGGGAACGGCCCCCATTCCACCAGGTCCGCGGCGGCGCTCGCGGGCATGCGTCTCGCCAGTTCCGCCGCGGAGCGATCGGGGATGGGCTGGCGGCTGGCAAGGTAATGGATTCCCCAGCGCTCGACCGATCCAAACGCGCGAACGTAAGGAAACGACTCCTTCAGCGCGCGCGCAATCGCGGCGGTCGTCACTAAATCCGCACCGGGAAACCACTGCTGCAGGATGCCGTCCGGCCGCAAGCGCTTCTGGGCCGCGGCATAGAACTCGCGCGAGTACAGCAGACTGGTGCCGGCGGCCTCAATCGGCGGAGGCGGATCGATCACAATCACATCGTATTGTCCCGTAGTGCGCTCAAGAAAACGCCGGCCATCGTCGACAACAACGTGGGAGCGCGGCGACTTCAGCAGCTCCGCAGCATCCGCGTGGTAGTACCAGAAAAGTTTGGGAACACTGGGGACAAGGTCCACTACCGTGGAATCGACTCCCCAGGACAACATGGAACGATGAGTCGTGCCCATGCCCATGCAAATCACCAGGGCATTCTGCGGAGGACGATCGAGGAACGCCATGGGCAACGAGGCCATCATTTTGGTGATGGGCGTCAGGAAGGTCATGCTCACGCCATTGACCAAAAGCCGCTTCTCCATTCCCTTGCCGGTTGCGACGACGGTGGCTGTGCTGTCCCGGCGCACCTGAGCCTTGGGAACCCGGTGCTCATAGCTCTGCGTCATGAAGATCAAACCGAACGACGCCGCGACAATCACGCCGCACGTTATCGTAAGCCAAGCTGCAGGACGCACCGCCCCCGACTGCCGGAATAACAAGAACGACACCGCAACCAGTAGCCATGGCAGAGCAAGCGTCACCAGGGCGTAGCGCTCATCGAGATAGGGCAACAACACAAAACCCGCAAAAAACGGGCCTAGGATGCAGCCGGCGACGTTGACTGCGTATCCCGTTCCCGCCCGGTTGGGATCGCCTTCCGAGAAACGGTCGACCAGCCTCGGAGTGAGGAATCCGAGAAGACCGCTGAACGCCGCGATACCCAGAGGCACCCGCAGCCACGCAGAAATCCCCAGGCGTGAGTCGGCGGTGAGCAGAGGAATTAGCGATGCAAGCCAGACGAACAGCCAGGCCAGAGATCCAGCGCCGCTTTGCCGGCCACGCTGCCAGCGGCTCCAGACGCGGTACACACTCGATCCGATGAACGTAGCGGCCAGGTAAACACCCAGAATAGTGGCGAAGGAATAGACGAATGCGCCGATAAAGGGCGTGTATTGCCGGATCCAGACCACCTCCATACCCATGCTGGTGAGTCCGGTGGCGAAGAGCAGCCAGAGCGTGCCGCTCCCCAACATCTGACGCCAGGCGAGGGAGGCTTTGTCGCCGGCATTCGACTCGTCTTCGTCTTCATCATTCTTATTGCCGCCTGCTGGCAGCTTTTGCCGCCTCGCGAGCGCAAAGGCACCGCCGCAGATCGCGAGATTCAGGCACATCCCAATTCGCAGGGTGTGGCTAAAGCCCAAGATCTCGATCAGCAGCAAGGGAATCAGCGCTCCCGCCACCGCTCCGAGCACATTCGCTAGATAGAAGAAGCTGAAGGAGCGTCGCGACTCGACGCGCTTGTCGTTCTGGATGGCAAACATGCCCAAGGGAATGGTCGCGCCCATGCACGCGCACCACGGAATCAGAGTGCAGGCCAGCCACACTCCGGCGCCCACGTAATAGCCGGATGACGACAGCGAGAGGCTGTTCCCCACATGCTCCAGCACGTAGCGGCCAGCCCACAATTCCAGGGGCACGATTACGGCGGAACCGCCAATCAACAACTCGGCAATGGCGTACAGTTGCAGCGGACGAGATGTAAGACGCCGTCCATACTTGCGCACCAGGCGTCCAGCGCTCCACGAGCCCACGCCCAACCCTGCCATGAAGGTCGAGAGCACGATCGACACCAAAGCCGTGGTGACGCCGAATTGCGCCATGGCCAGGCGAAGCCAGATCAACTCGTAGAGAATGCTGCAGAATCCGGAAACGAAGAAGAAGGCGAAATACCAACTCCAACCGCTGGCCGCAACGGCGGCTTCTTCCGGCCGCTTCGTCCCAACCTTCGGGGAGAGAACTTCGATCGTGGCTGGCATCGTCTCCGTGCTCACAGGTGACTCCGTCTGTCAGGAAACTCGAATCATGCGGTTCGCTGGGGCCCGAACGAGCCCCACGAAATGCTCCCTCAAGTCTCGCAGACAGTTCCAGCGTGCAGGCAGAAGTAACTTGCCCCCATGTAACGAAGGTCATCGGCTCTTGATTCGATCTTAAGCTGCGGAAGATTCTGATCCGTGCAGATTTCGGCTGAGGCGCGCGAGCCTAGCGGCGGGTCTCTGCGCCGTTTTCGCGCGCCCAATCGGCCAGGCGTTGAATGACGGCTTGGGTCGTGAGCGCGTCCAACTTCACCGACAAGGTGCTGCCCTTGGTCGCCGCGGCACTAAACAGGCACAGACCCGGATGTCCAAGTTCAGGCACTGGGGCAAAACATCTTTGAAAGGTAACGCCAGCGCGGGCGCAGATTGCGGCGGGGTCCTGCGCTGGCTCGGCAAATGCGGATTCCGGTTTTCGGTGTTTTAAGTAGAACCAGGCAATCGCGAAATTTACCGCGAACATGACGAACACGAAGCTGGGGAGAAGCGTGGCCGGCTCCATCCGCCACATATAGCCAGATTCTTTGCGATCATTCAATCTTTTGCGAAGCGGCGCGGTTACGAAAGTAACTTAGCCTGGGCTTTTTTAGCAATCCAGCCGGCGTTTGGAGCTACGGCCCGCCGGCGTCGACTCCCTCTCGCAGCAGCGAGCGGCGACCACTGCTGTGAGTATCGTGACAGTCCAGACATATTCCTTTTCCTTTCCCGACGGGCGAGTGCTGCTGCAATGCCGCAGATTCCTCATGGCAGGCGAAACAAACCTTTTCCTTCGGCCATGCCAGAGTCAGCGTAGTCATGTCGCCTTTCGTCTCCGCCAAGTGGCAGACAGTGCACGAAAGCCCCATGGCGGAATGCACGGACTTACCTTTGGTTTTATTGGCGTGACAGGAGGAGCAAATGGCGTCCTTGGAAAGAATTCCCGGGTGCTCGATGGTGGAGCCTTGCATGGCTGCGGCTTGTAACAGCAGGAGGAAGCCGATCAGCGCGCTTGCCGTGTGCTTCATGGCGGAATCGCGAGCCTGAGTGTGCAGAGCGCAAGAAACTAATGCAATAGCGTTTTTGCGCTACTAGCCGGGGGCGAGGCCGATTGCGATTCGCGTGCATGTTTGCGGATGCTCGGAACTCTGTGATGCGGCTCAGAGATGCTTTGTGATGAAAAGGGCGGGGGTCCGGTTGCGGAAGGAAGAACTTGCGGCATCCCCACTCATCGCACAGAACGCGATGAGTGGGGCACCCTGACGTTTCTATTCCTGGGCAGTCCCGGCGATCACGGTGCTGGTATCGATCTCGATCAGCAGCAGTTCCTTGCCTCCGTTCACTGCGACCGTATTGAAATTCGCCGTGGCCGATCCCGTCGGCGTAACTTGTGCTGTGCCCGTGCAGTCGGCATTCTGGGTGTACGTGCCCGTAACCGAAACCGTGGAAATCATGCCGCCAACACTAGAGGTTTGGGTGCCGGAAATGTTTCCCTTTCCGTCCAGCGTCACTTGCCCGACAACCGTGGCTACATCCGCAGTCGTACTACTAGTAATAACGGTTCCGAGGAGATTGGTGGCGAAGGTCTGTTTCTTCCCAGTTAGTCCGCAGGTAACAGTTCCTTGAGCCAGAGCAAAGCCGGGCTGGGCCGTGCCGTTGTCGGTCTGGATCATCTGAAAGCCCCTGTGGCTGTCGTCAAGAACAATGTTGTAGTCGGCTGTGGGGAAGTCCTCGTTCTTGAGCGTGATGGAGCCGGTGCAGTTCTTAGAGATCGAATAGGTTCCGGTAAAGTTCCCGGTGGAGACGGTTCCGTTGAGACTCATCGTCCACGATCCGGTGACGTTGCCCTGGCCATCGGCCGTCATCTGGCCGACGACCGCCCGCATACCTCCAATACCGTCCGGTCTGCCATGAAAGTACCCGAAGACGCCGGTGAGAGTCGCATTGGAGCAGACCGCCGCCGCCGGCTTGGCCGCGATCATGGCTGCAAACAAGAAAACGGACACACTTATTTTGCGGAAGCGCATTTTTGTTTTCCCTCCAGATTCAGGCGGCCTCTCGTCCGCCGCGCAGTAGCAGAGGAGATGCGTATCCGTGTGACTTGAGTTGCACGCTCGATTGAAAGTGATCGCGGCAGGGGCGGCAGGGCCGGTCGTGTTAAGGTCACGTGAATGTTGCGGGCGCGCATGGTGGTTTTCGCGCGCAGCAGCTACGCTGCCTTCGAGCCTTCTGCCTTCAAACCGCCGAGTAACTTATTGAACCCCTGCGTATAGGAATCGTGGTTCTTCCAGTTGCTGAAATCGGGGATGTAATATTCGCGAATCTCTTCAGCCAAGTCTATTCCTTCGTCCGCGTAGAAAGACTCCCACATCTTTATGTCGGTGAAGGGCACAATGCTGACCGGGAAGAGTACGCGTCTTTTCTCCTCGATCTCCCGCTTCCGGGCTTTGCGGATTTCCGTCTTTACCCACGGGCTCTTCATGCTGTTGGTCGAAAGGATCAGGAGCAGCCGCTCATATCTTCGTATCGCTTCGTCGATCTGCTCATGTATCTTCTTTCCGCCTTGTATGTCGTGCGGCGCGAACCAGCAGCGGACACCTTTGTTCTGCAAATCCGCGTACAGGCGGTCGGCGAATTGCTGATCTTTGGTGGAATAGCTGATAAAGCAGGAATAGAACTCAAGGGCCTTCCCGGTGAGGGACCCCATATACTCGATAAAGTTCTCGGGAACGCCGGCCCCGCGCAAAAATGCCAGCGGAATCTTGCCTTGGGAGCGGTAGATGGTGTCGATGCCGATGGTCGACGGGCCCTCATGGCGCACGGTCTCAAGGCCCTTCGCCTCACTGAGGTCGTTATCCCCAAAGGTCGTCCTTTCAAGTCGTGCATTGTTGAAGTTGGTCCCGTCGAGGTGCGCCCCGGTGAAGTTCGCTCCGGTGAGGTTAGCGTCGCGAAGATCCGCCCCGCCGAGGTCCGCCCAGCTGAGGCTCGCCCAACTGAAGATGGCATCGCGAAGATCCGCCCCACTGAGGTCCGTCCCGACGAGGTGAGTCCCAAGTTGTACGTGTCTGAATTCCGCCCTGCTAAGATCCAGATCGGGGTTATCCCCGCTGAAATCCGGGATCACTCCAATATGTTCCTTTCTCCAATTGTTCCACTCCTTCGCATCCTTCTTGAGAATTGCGACTTGTTCACGGTTCGCCATGGCACCAGCCTCTCATCGGCGCTCATCATATCCTGCCGTGGCGAAGGCGGTAAACGAGATATGACGGCGCATCTCATATTTGGTTCTTCAGCGAGGGACTGTTCCCGTCAGCTAAAGCCTACCTTGGAAACAACCCCCTTATCGCAGCGGTAAACCGCTGCGCCACCCAAAGGCAAATCCGCCGGGTGCCGTGCCCCGTTTATAATCTTTGGTCCGTATAATCAGGGTTCAGCTCACCACCGCAATTTCGGCTGGATCATTTCGGCGGGACAAGGCGAAACCGTGCTCGATTTCTTAGGCGACCTCAGACGAACTCATATGTGCGGAGAGCTTCGGCTCTCTGACGCGGGCAAAAAAGTTGTGCTCATGGGATGGGTCAACCGGCGGCGCGACCTGGGACAGATCATCTTTGTCGACCTGCGCGACCGCACCGGCGTGACCCAGGTGGTGTTCAACTACGAACGGAATGCCGCGGTGCACGAGAAGGCGGAAGCACTGCGCAACGAGTTCGTGATCGCGGCCATCGGAACCGTCAAGCGCCGCGATGCCGACACCATCAATCCCAATATCCCCACCGGCGAAGTCGAGCTGGTGGTGGAAGAGCTGCGCATTCTGAACGTGTCGAAGCCGCTTCCCTTTCTGCCCTCGGACACGGTGCTGGCGAACGAAGAGATGCGCTTGAAATATCGCTACATCGACCTGCGCCGCGACGCCATGCAGTTCAACATCGAACTGCGGCACCGGGTAGCGATCGCCGTCCGCGACAACCTTGCGGCGCAGGGATTCTTCGAAATTGAAACGCCGTTCATGACGCGCTCGTCGCCTGAGGGCGCGCGCGATTACCTTGTCCCCAGCCGGGTGTCGCCGGGGTCGTTTTACGCGCTGCCGCAGTCTCCGCAACTGTTCAAGCAGATATTGATGATCTCGGGCTTCGATAAATATTTTCAGATCGTGCGTTGCTTCCGCGACGAAGATCTCCGCGCCGATCGCCAGCCCGAGTTCACCCAGATCGATATCGAGATGAGCTACCCGCAACCGGAGCGGGTTTGGGAAGTGGTGGAGAGCTTTTTGATCGCCGCTTTCAAAGCGGCGGGGCACGAGATCAAGACTCCTTTCCCGCGCATGGACTTCGACGACGCTATCCGTCAGTACGGCAGCGACAAGCCCGATTTGCGCCTGCCTGCGTTCACCGACATGGGCGATTGTTTTGCGGCATCCGAACTGGAGGCGCTGGCCATCCACAAAGATCTGCCGGTGATCGCCATCCGCATTCCGCACGTGGGCGAGCTGTCGCGCAAGGAGCGCGACGACATCAAGCCACTGTTTGTCGCCAAGGGCGGGGCGCGTGTGTTCGAAGACTTCAAGCGCATTGAGATGAAGTTCCCCGAGGCGGGAGCGACAGTGCGAGAGAAAGTGCGCGAGAAAGCTGGCGCGGCGGCGGACGATCTGCTGGTGCTGGTGGTGGGATCGGCGCAGTCGGGTGGGTCCGCGGGTGCGCATCCGGCGGGCAAGCGCAAGGTTACGCCCGCGGAGATGGCGGTCTACGCCTCGGCGGGATTGCTGCGGGTGGCGCTGGCGCAGAAATATTCCGACCGGCACAAGCTGTTTCAGAAAGGCGACTATCGCTTTTTGTGGGTGACGAACTTTCCCATGTTCGAGTGGGATGAAAGCGAGAGGCGTTGGATGGCCGCGCATCATCCGTTCACTTCTCCGCACGAAGAAGACATGGACAAGCTCGAAACCGACCCGGCCATGGTGCGCGCGCTGGCCTACGACGTGGTGCTGAATGGGACGGAGCTTGGGTCGGGATCGATCCGTATTCACCGTCAGGATGTGCAGAGCAGAATCTTTCGCGCGCTGGGCATGACGGAAGAAGAGGCGCGCTCGCGCTTTGGCTTCTTTCTGGAAGCGCTCGAATATGGCACGCCTCCGCATGGCGGGATTGCGCTTGGGCTGGATCGTATCGTGATGATTCTGGCGGGAGCGGATAGTCTGCGGGAGGTGATTCCCTTCCCCAAAACCGCCGCCGCGAAAGATCTAATGATGGAGGCGCCGACTCCGGTGGCGGAGGGGCAGTTGCGGGAGTTGGGGATTGGAGTTTTGAAGAAGTGACCTGTCGGAGCTTGCTGGCGCGGAGGAGATCGGGCGACCATTGCATTCTTCAACTCTTGGTGTTGTGAGATTCATCACAGTGTTGCTGGCTTGCAAGTCACTGATTCTAAGCTGCCAATCTCGTCGTACACCTAAGCTGCCAGGAAAACTGAGTTTTGACCTGTTGCGATTTCCATCAAGATGCTGTGGAGAATCTCATCGCAGCGGACGCCGTCGCGAGATCTCCTTCCATCTATCTCCTTTGTTTAAGAGGAGATCGCCGCCTACAGCGGACTTCGTTGCAATTCGCCTCGTTTTGGCATCGCGATTGCCTTTAGAAAAGTGCTGAGTGGCTCGCTACAGACGGCCCTCCGACGAGGTGACTTATGACGGTCCTATTAGTTCTCTTCACATTCGCAGGCTTCCTCCTTATTGACCACTTCCGCAGCCGCCACGCGGTTGTGCAGCCGGCGTTGCAGGTCGCTCCCGCCAAGGACGCGATGCAGCCACGATTGCAGCCAGGCTTGGTCGGCGGCTTCGCGGTCCCAGAGAATTTGCGCTACCACCCGGGCCACACCTGGGCGTTGAGCGAGAGCCCCAACCTGGTGCGGATCGGCATGGACGATTTTGCCTCTAAGCTGACCGGCAAGGTGGAGCGCATCACGCTGCCGCAACGCGGACAGTGGATTCGTCAGGGCCAGAAGGTGTGCACGATTCATCGCGACGGCTGCGCCGTCGACATGGTTTCGCCGGTCGAGGGCAGCGTGTCGGACATCAATATGGAGCTCCTGCAGGATCCGAAACTGGCGCTGCGCGATTGTTATGGTGATGGCTGGCTGGTAACGGTGCACGCTCCCGATGCCAAGACTAGCTTTCGCAACCTGTTGGGTGGCGCGCTCGCCCGCTGGTGGACGGAAGAGTCGGCGAGCCGCCTGCAGCATCGGATGCCGATGACGCTGGGTGCGCTGGCGCAAGATGGTGGCGTGGCTATGAACGATCTCTCCGCCCAGATCCCTGACCAGGAGTGGCTGCCGCTGGCAAAAGAGTTCTTCCTGTCATAAGTCAAACTCGTAGCGAGGCGAGCCACCTCACCGAGGACAATCACCGGCCGCCCGGATCCCAGGCTGAAACAGCCAGGACCACCGGGCGGCCAGCGGCATGAACCCGGACGCGTAATAGCCGCGGTTTCACCTCTTTCGTTTATTCTTAAAAGAACTGGGGGCCGAGGCGATTAACGCACCGGCCCTTTTTCACTTGGTGTTAACCGACGCCTTACGGACAGGTACAGCCCGTAATGACATCGCTGTCCAACGTGACCGCACCATTCCGCGCCAGCGCCCTGCCTTCTAAGTTCACGCCGGTGGTTATTGTGATCGATGTCAGCGCCATGATGTTTCCCTTGAATACAGAGTTTGTTCCCAGGGTCGCTGAGCTACCGACTTGCCAGAAGACGTTGCAGGCCTTGGCGCCGTTGGCCAGGACAATCTGGCTGCCGCTCCCCGTCGTGAGGGTAGATGCGATCTGGAAAATGAACACCGCAGCCGAATCGCCTTGAGCATCGAGAGTGAGCGCGCCGGAATTTGCCAGCGACGAAGTCGATGTATAGACGCCAGTGGTGAGTGTTTGCCCGACCAAATCTCCTGCCACCGAAGTGCCGCCCGTTCGTCCGGCAGCGTCGATATACCCAGCCGTCAAGGTGGCTTGCGCCAGGGAGGCGACGCCGTCCGCAATATGGATCGTCCCGCCCGTAGTCCCCGGCGGAAATCCAGTCACGGCCGTACCCGGACAGACGCCAACATCCCCAGACACTACGGTAGAACCGGTGTTGGTGACGGTGGTTCCAGCCAGGACCGAGAAATTTCCTATGTTAGGACAAAGCGCTACCGGCTGCGGTCCAGCGCCCTGGCACGGACCGGTGGTGAAAGTTTGTTGCAGTGGCGCAACCGGCACTCCGCCCATGTCCGTGGCTCCGGCGGTGATCTTGATAGTGTAGGTGGTATTCGCCGTCAGGTTCGCCGAGGGCGTAAGAGTGGCCTTCTGAGTGACTACGTCATAGGTCACAGTGCCGGCGACACCTACGATGAAAAATGTGCTGGGATTGATGGTGAGCGAATCCATTTGCTCGTCGAAAGTGGCCACGATCGTCTGGTTCAGTGGCACGCAAGTGGCGCCCGCGACAAGATTGACGGCGATAACGTACGGGGCAGAAGTGTCCGTGGTGGCGCGGGTGGTAAAGGAGAAATTGAAGGGCGCAGCCATCGGAGTTCCGCTTATGTCCTTGGCCCCAACGCCAATACTCGCGTTGTACGTAGTATTGGGGGCAAAGTCAGGAGAAGGGTGGAAGCCGCCAATCATGTTGGTTGCGTCATAAGTGACCGTACCGGTCGTGTCTGCAATCGTAAAGCTGCTGGTGTTGATACTTGCCGGGTCCATGGCTTCGCTGAAGACCACGGCAATCTCACGGTTGGTGGCCACTCCGTCGGATTCGGGGACGACCATGGTTACCGCGGGAGCAGCACCGGAAGTGGGCGGGTTGGCAACACTGCCACAGCTAATGAGAAAAACCGCTACCAAAAAGGCGGTTGCGACCTTGGAGAGCTGCTGGATTGACATACGATTCCTTTCACACAGAACGTTAGCGAGCTCTGCCGAAGGACAACTCATCTAACCAGAGCCCAAGCTTGCAAAAGCAACGATTGGAAGCTGCAGCGAGCATGCCAACAATCCTCGAGGGGGCTCACCTGATCCATGAGCCTTCCGTATATTCGGTTGGATTATCCGGCTTGTCGCCTAAGCTGTCTGTGCAGAATCGCTCACGTCGCCGTTTTGAGGAATCTCGGGAACAGATGGCACGTCTCGTATCAAAATCGCAGAAAATGTCCTGTCTGTCCTTAGGCTTTCGAGGTTTTAGGTTTTGGATGCGCGAGGCTGTGACGAGTGGCACCTCCAACGCGCCGCTCTTCATTCCACTGCCGCCAGCACATAGTCGGTCAGTATTTTCTCGGTTTGTTCGTGCATTCCCTGCGTGGCGTAATTCGTGCTTGTGATGATGACAGTCATGTCGAGCGCGGGAATTGCGACTACCTTGTTTCCTCCGTTGCCCGACATGAAGAACACCGGGTAACTCTTCTCTCCGGACTTGAAGGATTTGAGCCACCACAGATAGCCGTATTCAGTGTTCTCGTCGATACGCGCATGGGGCTCGGTCGAGTTGCGTACCCACGCTTCGCTTACGATGCGCTTCCCTTGCCACTCGCCTCTGTCGAGATAGAGTTGCGCGATCTTCAAGAGGTCGCGGCTGCTCAGACGCAGGCCGCCTCCCGTCTGCGGCACGTTCATCGGCGAATAGATCCAGTCCGCACTTGTTATGCCCAGCGGCTGAAACAATTTCTCGCGGGCATAACGATCGGTACGCGTGCCGGTTGCTTTCTCCAGCACTTCGCTCAGGGTGAAGACTCCTCCGGTGCAATAACTGAAGTAGCGTCCGTAGGGAGGCGCTTCGACCTGCTCTCCCACGTGCATGCGTCCGCGAATCGGCAGATCGAGAATGAACTGCGCCCAATCTTCGACCAGATACATGCGGTCCTCGTTACCGCGCGACAAGTCATTCCAGTCGTCGCACTCCAACGGAGAACTCATGGTCAGAAAATCTTCCACCGTGATCGCCGCCTTCCGCGGATCGGGATTCTGAATCCGGCGCGCGCGCTCCGGCAGCAGCGCCAGAATTCTCGCATCGACGCCGCTCAGCTTGTGCTCATCGATCGCAATTCCGATCAGCACATCGGTGATGCTCTTGGTCGCCGAGCGGGTGTCGCGCAGCGTGGCGGCGTCGCCGTCAAAGTAGCCTTCATACGCCAGTTTGCCGTGCCGGGCTATCAACACGCTGCCGATCTTCTTGAATTCGCCGGAACGAATGGCGGCATCGAGCGCACGCAGCCGGACATCCGAAAGCCCGCTCTCGGCAGCGGAAACGGTCGGCCAGCCGCTCGTTGTCGATGAGGTTGATGGTTGGGTTTGGGCGTTCGCAACAAGCGAAGAGAAGAACGCGACTGCGATCGTTGCAGTTGCGACCACTGCAGTTACGATCATTGCAGTCCGGCGGGCAGCATTCATAAGGAGGTCCCCACGCATCTGACGACTGATGGATTCGACGCGGAACTCGGGGCGGCGTGAGCGAGGACTGATCGGGCCTCTGAAGAAGCCTTAGTGCCCCGCCGCGAGTCGCTTCTCCACCAACTCTTCGATTCGACTGAGCACCTCGTCCTCGCTCATATTCGTCGAGTCGAGCACCACGGCATCTTCGGCGGCTACCAGCGGAGACGCCGCGCGGGTGCGGTCTCGCCGGTCGCGCTCGCGAAGTTCGGCAGCCACTGCCTCGGCCGATGGGCCTTTCACCTGTTGCTGACCCAGCCGCCTTTGCTCGCGTATTACAGGATCGGCGTCGAGAAAAATTTTTAAGTCCGCATCGGGGAATACTTTTGTCCCAATGTCGCGGCCTTCCATCACGACACCTCCTCCGATGCCCATTTCGCGCTGCCGCTCGACCATCCACTCTCGCACCTTGGGATGCACCGAGACGCGCGACGCGCCCTCGCTCACATCGCGCTCCCGGATCCGCTCGGAAACGTCTTTGCCGTTCAGCAGAACACGATTGCCGCCGATGGAACGATCGAGAATAATGCGCGAGTCCTCAGCCAGCTTCAGCAGCGCGGCTTCGTCGTCGAAGGAGGCGTCCCACTCGATTGCACGCAGCGCCAGCGCGCGGTACATGGCTCCGCTCTCCAGATTCACGTAGCCGAGTTTGCGCGCCAGGCGGGAAGCGATGGTGCTCTTGCCAGCTCCGGCGGGGCCGTCGATGGCGATGATGAGCTTGCGTGGGAATGGGTCGGTCATTGGGCGAAAGTCATAGAGCAAGCACCATTGGTGCGAACTGAGAATTGTACACGGGGCTTGGAAGAGCCTCACTACAGGGGACACAGAGGAACACAACGGGAATCTCCAGTTCGCCGTAAGAAGCAGGTCCTTCCCCTTCGACGGGCTCAGGGTCAGGATGACAATGTTGATTTATACGGCGAGCCTATGGAACAAACACTAGCTAACCCGCTCTGGGCGCGGCTTGGGAACGTAGGCTTGCTTTGGCGGAGTCACTTGCAGAAGCGACTTGCTCCCGACATGCACGAAGCTCAATTCGCGCGCCGAGAGCAGGGCGTGGATGGCTTCTTTCACGCGCGTCCGCGGCACGAAGTTCGCCAGGAAGTTCTCTACCTCTCCTTCATCCACGGCGATCACGCAATCCAGATATTTTGAGACCAGCGCCGAGAGCGCTTCCGGCACTGAAATTCCTACGCCCTCGCGCACTATCTCAGGCGCCCAGCGCGACAATTCGTCCCACACCGAGCCTTGCTCCACCGTGTAGTCGACGCGCGTGATGCGCAGTTTGGCCCAGAGTTCGCTCAACGCGCGATCCAGGCCGGCGTTTGAAACCGAGCCGCCCAGCATCTCGCCGAGCTTTGATTTCGAAATCGGTCCGCGCCGCCGGATGATTTCGAAAGCGTCGCAGGCCAGCGGCGAATACGGAGACCGCGGTCCGATGGCGGGCGCCTGCTTCGGGTTGCGCTCGCCGACGAGCGAATAGAAATACGGGAACACCGAGGGCGCCAGCAGAAAGGCGTTGTTCTCGTCAATCAGCGGAGCCTCGTAGGCTGCCTGGTCGCGCAGCGCGCGCACCATCAGTTCGGTCGCCTCTTTCGCGCGCGGATCGTTATAAGCGTGCTGGCGTGTCGGCAGCTTGTCATCCGCGCCCACCCAGGCTCCGATGAAAGTCGGCACTAGAATCGCCGGCCGCATGGGATACATCAGGCAAAATCCGACCGACTCGAGGAAGGCGCGCGCCTCATCAAGAGTACGCACGGGCTGCCCGTCGAGGCGCCACCTTTGCGTTCGAGCCTGGTGAAGCTCCGGGTCGGTCATGACTTCTGATTAGAACACAGCTTTTCGCTGTTGGCTGTTCGCCGTTCGCTATTCGCTTCAAGCGCTGGGCGAAGAGCGAATAGCGAGCGCCCTAGATCCTTTTGAACGCCCTCTGAATATCCTGCATGGAATAGCGCAGCACCACGGGCCGGCCGTGGGGGCAAGACATTGGATGCTCGGTTTTCGCCAGCTCCGCTAGCAGCCACTCCATTTTTTTCTGCTCGAGTGGCATGTTCACTTTTATCGCTGCGTGGCATGCGATCGAGGCTGCTATGCGCGTCCGCACCGCTTCCAGATTGATAGCTTGGTCTTCGCGCGTCAGCTGCTCGAGGATTTCGTTCATCATGTGCTCGATCTGCGCCGCGTCCACGCCCGCGGGCGCGACTTTTACGGCCACGCTGCGCGCGCCGAAGGGCTCCGCCTCAAAACCGTTGTGCGCCAGTTCGTCGGCTATGTCACTGAAGATCGCTTGCTGCGCCGGAGTCAGTTCGATGACCAGGGGCAGCAGCAAACGCTGGCTCTCCACCTGCTGCGCCGAACGTTGGCGTAAAACTTTTTCGAACAGCACGCGCTCGTGGGCCACGTGCTGATCGATGATCCAGAGGCCGTCTTCGTTGACGGCGAGAATGAATGAATTTCGAATCTGGCCTAGCGGATGCACCGTCCGCAGCGACTCGAGAGTGGGCGCGGGCTGCGAATCCTGCGGAATCGGCGGCGCGCAGCCGTGATCGGGAATTGGCTGAGCATCAAACGTGGGCACCGGTGCGCGAGCCAGCGAGACCGCCGCGTTGGCCTCGACGGCGATGCTTCCTTCAAATTCGAGCCGCGCCGTGGCCGCGGGAACTGCCGGCGCCTGCAGCGCGAAACCGGCCGCCGCCGCTGGTTCGTACAGGTCGCGCCACGGGGCCGGCTGCAGACCTTCGCTGTTCGTTTCGTGGCCGTTCGCTTCGGGGCCGATCGAAGAATGGGCAAAGCCGGGACTGGTGAGACCGGGACCCGCGCTTGGCTGCGCGCGAATTTCGGTCAGGAACTGCGGCACCGGCCGCGCCTTCATCAGCGCCGCTCTTACCGACTCGCGCACGAAATCGTGAATCACCGTTTGCTGGCGGAAACGCACTTCGGTCTTTGAGGGATGCACATTCACATCCACTTCGGCGGTCGGCATTTCGATAAAAAGCAGAACCACGGGATACACCGTGGGCGGCAGGATGTTGCGATAGGCCTCGATGATCGCGTGCTGGATTAGACGGTCGCGAATGAGGCGTCCATTTACAAAGATGAAAATAGAGTTGCGATTTAGCTTCTGAATTTCCGGCTTGGAAACAAAGCCGTGCAAGCGCACTTCGCCGAAATCCGCTGCTTGCGATTCCGCTAACGGTGCGGACGATGCTTCGCGGGCGGGGGCGCCTGCGCCACTTGTGTCCGCGCTACGCCGCCACGGCGGAGGCTGCGGCAGTCCGACACGCTCCAGTGGCTGCACCGCCGCTAGCGGAATCAACTGGTCGAGAGTCTCGCGTCCGAAGACCTGGTACACGCGCTCGCGATGGCCGGCCACGGGAGGCGCCACCAGCAAGGCATTCGTGGCCGAGTGCAATTCGAAATGCTTCTCCGGGTGCGCCAGCGCGTAGTGAGTTACCAGCGACGCGATGTGGGAGAGTTCGGTCGATTCCGATCTTAGAAATTTCTTGCGCGCCGGGGTATTAAAGAAGAGATCGCGAATGGTGATCGAAGTTCCCAGCGGCAGGCCGGCCTCTTCCACGCGGATGATCTTGCCGCCGCTTATTTCCAGGATCGTGCCGGCAGCTTCTTCTTCGGCTCGGGTTTCCAGATGCAGCCTCGCCACCGACGCGATCGAAGGCAGCGCCTCGCCGCGAAATCCCAGGGTTGAAATGGTTAGCAGGTCTTCGGTGTTTTTGATTTTCGAGGTGGCGTGGCGCTCGAAGGCCAGCATGGCATCGTCGCGCACCATGCCACAGCCGTTGTCGGTAATCTGGATCAGCTTCTTCCCGCCCGCTTCGACCTGAATGCGAATGCGCGTGGAACCGGCGTCCAGCGCGTTCTCCAGCAGCTCTTTCACCACCGATGCGGGACGCTCGACCACCTCGCCGGCAGCGATCTGATTGGCAACTCTCTCGGGAAGGACGTGAATCTTGCCCATGGGAATCAGTGGCTAGTGACTAGTGTTCAGTGGCCAGTGTGACAGATTTTTAGGCGCAGCGTAAAGGCGGCTTGCGGCTCGCAGTGACGCCGCACGACTCACATATCGTATAGTTTTCCTGGGAGCGCTGACATGAAACATGCAATCTTGGGAGCGGGAGCAATCGGAGGATTGGTCGGGACGGCACTGGCATCGCTTGGCGAAGACGTCACGGTCGTGGTTCGAGCGGAGAGGTTGTCGGGTTATCCCGAGAGTTTGGTGCTGGAACGCTCGTCGGGCCCTGGCTCTGGCTTTCTCACTGCTCGGGCGAAAGCCGTCGTCTCGCTGATGGAGCCGGTTGACGTGCTGTGGATCTCGACCAAGACTTATCAACTGCAGACTGCGCTGGAATCGGTGCGGGCGTTGCCGGAGTGCGTGGTTCCCTTGCTCAACGGAGTGGACCACATCGCCGTGCTGCGGGCGCGATTTGGACGTGAGCGCGTGGTTCCGGGAACGATCGCGGTGGAAGCGGAGCGCGTTGCTCCGGGACGATTCATCCAGCGTTCTCCGTTTGTTCGGCTCAACCTCGCTAGCAGCGGCCAGCCACTGTTGGGAGGCATCATTGGACGATTGGGCCAGATTGGATTCACCTGCCGATTCATTCCGAACGAGCAGACTTTGCTCTGGGGTAAGCTCTGCTTCCTCGCGCCGCTGGCGCTGGTGACGTCGGCCTCCGGCATGAACCATGGAGAGATCCTCGCGGACGCGGCGTGGAAACAAAAGCTGCGCTCTGCGCTCGCCGAAGTGTGCGCCGTCGCGAACTCGAGCGGCGCGGAGGTTGACGCGCTGCAGATTCAGGCGGTTTTTGAGAGCGCGCCGCCGGGCATGCGCAGCTCCATGCAGAAAGACCTGGCAGCCGGACGACAACTGGAGTTGGATGCCATTGGCGGTCCCATTGTGCGCGGCGGAGAACAGTATGGGATCGAGGTCTCGACCACGGTGAGCCTGATGGCGGCCATTCGCGCAAAAGCCGTCGCGCGATGACGATGGCAGCCACCTTCACTTTGCCGATTTTGGATCGGGACTGGAGTTTCCCATGTCGACGACTACCTTCCACTGGCCGTCCTTCTGCTTTTTCCAGATCGAGGTGTACTTGCCGTAATTGGCGACCAGCTTGCCGTTTTTATTTTTAACCGTGTAGATGTAAGTGCCGTAGGTGTAGCCGAGATCGCCAGATGCGGACATTTCGGCTTTAATGGGCGTCCAGGTGAGAGTCGTGCCCTCTGGCCAAGGCGGTTGTTTGCGCATGGCGTCTTTGGTGTCGAAGCCGCCACCATCCACGATTTCCACGCCATCGTCGGCGAAGTGAGTAATAAAGGCGGCGTGACCTTGCTTGGCAACATCGGCAACGAAATCGGCTTCGAGTTGGATGAGCAGGTCGGAGCCCGTGGGAGATTTCTGTTTCGTGGCGACGGAAGCGGCGGCAAAGAAGATCAGCAGCAGAAGAGCACTGGTGGCTTTATTCATCGAGAGTTCTCAGGCCGCAGCGGCGGCGTTTGCGAGGGTACGTCCGGCGATAAAGTTAACACGCCCGGAGTTTGGGAGTCGCTGGGGCTGTGGACGAAATCTGCAATAAGCCCTTGAAACGGAGTTTCTTCAGCCGCTCGATCGATTGGATCTTGCCTGGCTTTCCTGGGAGGAATAGTCCAAGACCTTGTGGATTAGCGTGCCACGATGGGGTGGTAAGATCAGGTCCAGGAAGGGGACGAAGTTGTCGGAGCGATCAGGAACTCTCGCTGACGATCCGTTCCGTGGTCGGCACCCAACCAGTCACGAACGGCGGTCGGGACTGCCCTGGGATGCGTCGTACCACGACGGGCCTGCGCCTTGGGATATCGGCCGGCCGCAGCCAGCAATAGTGCGTTTGGCATCCGAAGGCGGATTCGCCGGAGCGATGCTCGATGCGGGTTGCGGGACCGGCGAGAACGCTCTTCACATCGCCTCGCTAGGATTACCGGTTCTGGGCGTTGACGTGGCTGAGACGGCATTGGCGATCGCCCGAGAGAAGGCTAAAGACCGTGGGATCCAAGTTGAGTTTGCTGCGGCTGACGCGTTCCACTTGGAGCGCTTGGGGCGCAGGTTTAAGACGGCGCTGGACTGCGGACTGTTCCACACCTTCGACGGCGACGAGCGGCCAGGATACGTGGCGAGTCTAGCGTTGGTGACCGAGCACGATGGAACCCTGTATGTGTTGTGCTTCAGTGACGATGGCCCCGATACTGGCCCGCACCCCGTCAGGCAGGAAGAGCTGAGAGCGGCGTTCAACCCCAGCAATGGATGGAATGTCGCTACCATCGAACCGGACCGGATTCAGACGAGATTCCACGACCACGGCGCCCCGGCCTGGTTCGCGACCATCAAACGGATCTAGACTGCGGGACTGGCCGGCCCATCGAGCGATCTCGTGCCGTCACTCATGACTCATTTCCTGGAGGAGCTGGTCTTTGATCTTTGCGGGGAGGCGCGAAGTGGCGAGTAGTTCCTGCAGCAGCGGGGCGGGGATTTCCTGGCTGAATTCCAGGGCGCGGGCTAGCGAGAGATACTCGGTTCGCAGCAGGGCGGCGCGAATTTCTCTACGGCAAGACCACTTCTCGTGCTGTGCGACCGCATGCACCAAGGCTGCGCTGGCGGCAGGACGAAGCACGGAGTTGATGACAAGAGATTCGGTGAGTCGCGGGTTTTCCAGCGCGATTTGCATCACTCTGGTCTCGCGGGCTACGGTTTGGGCGTCCTTTGTTATTTTTCCTTCGCCGCTTTCGTCGGGTTTGAGTTTGCCATCCTTGCCTTCCACATCCAGCAGGAGCGCGGCGGCTACTCGGCCTGAAGCGCGGCGGGCCAGCGTCAGACGTTCGCCGAGCGTGACCATGTTAAGGCGCGAGATGAGGACGGCGTCTGCGGCAACTTTTACGTCGGCGGGGACGCGCGGCGAGAGCGCAACTTTCATCAGATCGAAACTGTAAAACTGGCGCGTTAGCGGCACGGACACGTGGCGTGGCGTGTTCGGATGGCTGGCCAGCGCGATCTTCACTTTGCGGCTCTTGAGCGCATTTGTATTCTTGGCGAGCTGCTCGATGACGTCAGGATGCAAGTCGGCGCGCTTGAGGAGGGCCAGGGCCAAGTCCTCGGTGAGATCGGGGTCGGCGGCGGTATGGAGCAGATCAGGGGGCGCGGAGCTGGGGATTTGGGCTTCGTCGACTTTAGCCTCGTTGATTCCAGCGTCGACGATTTCACTTTCGGGCGCGAGCGGCGTTGCCGACGTTGTTGGGGCCGGCACATTTTCCGCTTCGGAGATTTTGTCTTCGGACATTTCGTTGTCGGACATCATGGCCCAGCCTGCTGCAGGCGGGGCAAGCCCCGTCTCTACCTTCGTCTTGCCCTGGCTAGCGCGCCTTCTACCGGATCGACCGGATCTTGACGCACGCCGATGCCGGGAAAGCTGGTCTCCAGCGTATTGTAGAAAACCTTCCGCACCTGTGGAGACTGACGAAAGACGCTGCCCGTCATAGCTACGGGAAGCAAGGCCGTTGGAGCATGGGGCGCGAGACGGCGGACGACGATGGCCGCGAGTTCAGCCAACTTTGTCGCCGCTTCAGACAGCAGATCGCGGGCGACGGAGTCGGCCTCGGCGGCGGCCCGTAGGACGATGGCAAACAAGCGCGGGAAATCGGGTGCCGGAGTCGAGTTGGCTTGCTGCACGAGTTCATCGATGGAGGTGAGTTTCCAGGCCTGAAGGACCATGTCGGTGAGCGCAGTTTTGCGGCTTTGATCGCGGGCGCTCAGGATGGCGGAAATAGCGCGACGGCCGATCCAGTGGCCGGAGCCCTCGTCGGAGACGGCGAACCCCCATCCTCCGGCGCGCGCGGTGCGACCGGCGGCGTCGCGGCCGTAAGCGACGGATCCGGTGCCCGCGATTACGATCACGCCGGGACCGGCGCCGAAAGCGGCTTCCAGGGCAATTTCGGTGTCGCCGACAACTTCGATTCTTGGGAGAGCCGTTTCGGAAATCAGTTCGGCGAGTATGTTGCGAATCTTCGCGGCGATCTCAGGCCGGGCGGCTCCGGCGGCTCCGATACAGATGGCGTGGATTCGATCGGGAGAAATTTTGGCGGTGGCGCACGCCTGGCGGATGGCGCTGTGCAGAGATCCCCTTGCCTGCCCCTCGCCGAGGCGAACGATGTTGCTGCCGCCGGACATTGCCTTCGCCAGCACTGTCGTTTCATCGGCGAGAACGCAGCGGGTTTTGGTGCCGCCGCCGTCGATTCCGAGATAGTAGGCCATCGCGCTAGTTCTAACACAGGTTTGCCGAATCATTGAGACATTGAATCATTGACTCATTCATTCATTGATTCAATGCCTCAATCATGCTTGTACAATGCTGCGAACCGTTGTTCGCCGCGGAGGCGCGGCGAGCCGCGTCTCTACCCTGGAGGTAGAAGGGATCGGGCTTGGGCTTGAATCGGATCGACCTGCTGATTATTGCGTTGTACCTGGCGGGGATCACGCTGTTCGGCCTGCGCTTTCGCAAGCGGCAGCGAACCATGCGAGACTACTTTCTCGCCGGCCGCAACATTCCGTGGTGGGCGATTTCGCTGTCGATTGTGGCGGCGGAGACCAGCACGCTAACCATTATCAGCATTCCCGGACTGGCCTACGATTCGAATCTTACTTTCCTGCAAGTGGTCATGGGATACGTGGCCGGGCGCGTCATTATTAGTTTTGTGCTGTTGCCGCAGTATTTTCGCGGCGAGCTGTACACGGCTTATCAGCTGATCGAGCGGCGGTTTGGCCCGGAGCTGCGTTCAGTGACGGCGGGGCTGTTTCTGTTGACGCGGGCGGCGGCGGAGGGCGTGCGCGTGTACGCCGTGTCGATTGTGGTCTCGATCGCGCTGGGCACGGGCGAGGTCGCTTCGATTGCGATCATCACGCTGCTGACTTTGATCTATACGTTTGAGGGCGGGCTGGCGGCGGTGATCTGGACCGATGTGGTACAGACTTTTATTTACGTGGGCGGCACGCTGGTGGGGCTGGTGACGATTCTTCATCTCGTGCCGGGGGGATGGACGTCGATCGATGCCATTGCGGGCGGGTTGCACAAGTTTCAGGTGTTCGATCTTTCTTTCTTCGATCCTTCCACCGTGGCGCACTGGCCGCACTTGGATTTTGCGAAACCTTATACGCTGTGGGCGGGGATTATCGGCGGCGCGATCTTCACCACGGCCAGCCACGGCACCGACCAGCTCATCGTGCAGCGATTGCTGGCAGCGCGGAATCAACGGCAGTCGGCGCTGGCGCTGGTGTCGAGTGGCTTGGCGGTCTTTTTTCAGTTTGGATTGTTTCTTGTGGTGGGCGTGATGCTGTTCGCCTACTACCGGGTTCCGTCGTCGGCGTTTGGGCGGGCGGACAGAATTTATCCGACATTCATCGTGAGCCGGATGCCGCATGGGATTGCAGGGCTGTTGATCGCCGCGATTCTGGCGGCGGCGATGTCGAACTTGAGCGCGGCGCTGAATTCGCTGGCGTCGAGTTCGATTATGGATTTTTATCTTCGGTTTCGCTCCGCCTCTCGTCCGGCGCTGAGCGAAGCGGGACGGCTTCGGCTGGCGCGGCTGGCGACGGTCGGGTGGGGACTCGTGCTGTTTGGGCTGGCGGTGTTGGCGCTGCATCGGGTCGGGCGCGTGGTGGAAGTGGGATTGCAAATCGCGTCGGTGGCTTATGGGGCGTTGCTTGGAGTGTTTCTGCTGGGCGTGCTGACCAAGCGCGCGCATCAGCGTGGCGCGATCGTTGGCATGATTTGCGGACTGGCGACCGAGCTTTATTTGTGGCTCGGTTCCCGCGTGGCGTGGACGTGGTGGGTGCTCGTTGGGACGTCCGTAACCTTTGCCATGGGCTACGCGGCGAGCGTCCTGTGGAGGGTTCAATCGAAAGCTTGAACCGCAGAGATCGCGGAGGACGCAGAGAACCCGATTATCAAACGAAATGATTTAAGCCAGATTCTCTCTGCGTCCTCCGCGATCTCTGCCGTTAGAATCTTTCTTTCGGCAGCCGGTAAGCATGCACATGCGAGGAACGGACAATCGCACCCGCCCGGAACTGGCGCGCGACCTTCAGTTGTCGCACGCCGGGGCGGTGGTGGTTGGGACGATCATCGGGAGCGGAATTTTTCTGGTTCCTTCCGAGATGATGCAGGCGGTCGGCTCGGCCCGACTCGTATATATCGCCTGGATGGTTGGAGGGCTGCTTTCTTTTTTCGGCGCGCTTACTTATGCCGAACTGGGGGCTATGAAGCCGCAGGCGGGGGGCGAGTACGTATATGTCCGCGACGCCTACGGGCCGCTGGCGGGATTTCTCTATTCCTGGACCTGGTTTCTGATCGCCAAGCCGGCTTCGATTGCGACGGTAACGACCGGCCTGGTGCGGATCCTCGGAACTTTTCCGGTCTTCTCTTTTTTTTCGCGGGCCTGCTTCTCGCTTGCCTGGTTTTTGCGGAGCCCGGTCTCGCATCCATTCACCATCACTTACGGACAACTGGTGGCGATTGCCGCCACCCTCCTGATTTCGTGGCTGAACTATATTGGCGTGCGCCGGGCGGGAGAATTTCAGTTTCTATTCACGCTGCTGAAAGTTGCGATCATCCTCGGAATCGTCGCCGTGGGCTTTTCCTATAGCGGAGGAACTTGGGCTAATTTCGCGACCGAGTTTACCGGGGCAAAAGGCGGCGTGGCTGGATTCTTTGCGGCGCTGGTAGCTGCGCTCTGGGCTTACGACGGCTGGAACGATCTCACCATGGTGGCTGGAGAGATACGGAATCCGCAGCGCAACATTCCGTTAGCGCTGATCTGGGGCGTGGCGACCGTGGGCGCACTTTATATTCTGGTGAACGCGGCGGTGCAGTATGTGCTGCCGGCGGCGGCGATCGCGGGCTCGGAGCGTCCTGCCTCGGACGCGGTGGCGCTGGTGCTCGGGCGCGCGGGCGCCAGCCTGGTGTCGGCGGGCATGGCGATTTCCATGCTGGTGACTTTGAATGGCACCATCATGAGCGGCGCTCGCGTGCCGTTTGCTGCCGCGCGCGATGGATATTTTTTCAAGGCGATTGCCGAGGTTCATCCGCGCTTCCGCACGCCATCGATGGCGATTGCGGTGCAATGCGGGCTGGCGATCGTCCTGCTGCTGCTCGGAGGCAGCTTCCGGCAATTCTTTTCGCTGGCGATTTTCGCGGAGTGGATGTTCTACATGATCGCGGGCAGCACGGTGTTTATTTTCCGCCGCCGCGATCCGCATGCCCAGCGGCCTTATCGCGTCTGGGGTTATCCGGTGGTTCCGGCCTTGTTTGTGCTGGCGTCCGCGGCCCTGCTCTACTACACGTTCACCGACAATCTGAAAAGTTCGGCCGGCGGATGCCTCGCAATTCTGGCGGGTGTTCCGGTGTTCTACTTTTTTGCGCGGCGGCGGGCAGCGGCGACACCAAAGTAAGGGTACCGAAGTAAGCGACCATCGAATTGGGCCGAATACCAAAGGTTGTTACCAAAGGACACGCGCAAGCGACACGTTTACCCCCTGCCCATTCTCCCATAAGGTGAAGACTCCAACCCCGAGCGCTCTCCCCAGCTTCGGGCCCCCTTTTTGGAGTCGACGGATGCCTACGTACGATCGCGGTTTTCAACTCGGACTGCTTCCTGAAAGGAAGTGGAACTGGCGGACCTTCGCGGCGAGCTACGGGATTCTGGTGTGCCTGATCCTGCTGCTGATTGTGGTCGGGATCATGATCCCGGATACCCTGACGCTCAGCGCGAACTATCAAGTCACGGAGTTGGTGCCGCGGCCGCCGCTGCGACCGGAACCGCCGCCCCCGCCGAAGCCGCTGCCGGTGCGTGCCAAGTTGTTGCCGCCACCGCCAGTCTCGGACACGCCGAAACTGATCGTGCCGCAGGAGATCCGGGCGCCCAAACCGCAGCCTCAGGAAATTGAGCCGCCCAAGGTGGCCATGAACAACTTCGCGCCCGCGGTGTTGAAGATGGCGGGCGGGGCGCGCCCGGTGCTGATTCATACCGGAGACTTTGCGGGAAGTTCGGTGGCGCCGACGGTCAACGCTCCGATTGACAAGGTGCAGACGGGCGGGTTCGGCGATCCGAATGGGCTGAAGCCGAGCGCCAACGGCAAGCCGAACGGCAAGCTGATCGCCTCCGCGGCGGGTTCGTTCGACATGCCCGTGGGGCCGGGATATGGCAACGGGTCGGGCGGCGCGAAAGGAATTAAAGGAACGGTGGCCAGCGCCGATTTTGGCAACGGAGTCGCAACCGCGGGACGCGGAGACGGGCGCAGCAGTGGCCGCGTGCAGACCTCGGGCTTTGGCTCGCAGGAAGTCGCGCAGAACACGCCGCATATTCAGCACATCGATAGCGGCCCGCCGCCCACCATGGTCGAGATCACGTTTAAGCCGAACCCGGTTTATACCGCCGAAGCAAGAGCTCTGAAACTGGAAGGCGAAGTCCTGTTGGAAGTGGCGTTCGCGGCGAATGGGCAACTCCAGGTGAATCGCGTGGTCAAGAGCCTGGGCCATGGTCTGGATGAGGCCGCCATCGCCGCCGCAAACAAGATACGGTTCAAGCCGGCCACGCGAAACGGGCAGGCTATCGATTCGACGGCAATTGTGCACGTGGTATTTCAACTGGCGTATTGAGCGCTTTGGAGATGAGAGTCATGCGGAAGGTGATGAGCAATATGAATATGAAGTGGATGGTTTTGGCTCTGCTCGCGGTGACAGTGACGATGACGGCAGCGGCCCAGCAATCGGCGTCCGCGCCGCAGAACCCACAGCCGGTTGCAACGACACAGTCGGGACAGACGGCTGCGCAACCGAGCCAGAGTCCATCGGGACAAGCTCCGTCAGCTCAGGCGCCGGCCAATCTGGCGCCGCCGACCACGATGGATCAGGTGGTCGACCGCGTGGTCCTGCGCGAGAGGGAGTTGATCAAGTTATTGGCGCCGCGCACTCCAATTGTCGAGACCTATCTGCAGAACCTGACGCAGGACGCGCAACTGGGGCCGATTCCGCAGGACGATCATTACTTTCTGGGACGCATGGACCTGAGCGAATCGATCGACCGGAGCGACTACCTTTCGGACAAAGGTAAAAAAGACAGCGACGAAGGTATGGAGAAGCGCCTCCTCGGCGGGATCACGAAGAAGTTCAAGTTCCAGTATCAGCCGCTGGGTTTTTCCTGGATGATCTTCGTCGATCGCAACGACTTTGACCGGCAGCACTACGATTTTCGCTACGCGCGGCGCGAGTTTCTGGGCGACGTGCGCTGCCTGGTGTTCGATCTGACGCCTAAGAAAGATGCTGGACGCGGGCGCTTTCTCGGCCGTATCTGGGTCGAGGATCAGGACTTCAACATTGTGCGCCTGAATGGCACCTATGCGCACCCTTCGCGCAACAGTTATTACTTCCACATGGATAGCTGGCGGTTGAACTTGATTCCGGGCTATTGGATACCAGCATACATCTACAGCGAGGAAGGCGACTTCACGGCGGGAGCCCACAACACGATCGCGTTCAAGGCACAGACTCGTATGTGGGGATATAACCTGAAGACGGGTACGGCGAACGATGAACTTACTAACATCCGGGTTGATAGCGTAAAGGACGATACGCCGGCCGCACAGGATGCGACTCCGCTGGCCGCCGAGCGCGAATGGCAGCAGCAGGCGGAAGACAACGTGATCGAACGTCTGGAACGCGCCGGGCTGCTGGCTCCGGAAGGCGACGTGGACAAGATTCTGCAAACCGTGGTCAATAACCTGGAAATCACCAATAACATCGAACTGCCGCGGCCGGTCCGGACACGGGTGCTGACGACTTCTCCGCTGGAAACTTTCAGCGTCGGCAACACGATCGTGGTAAGCCGCGGGCTGATCGACGTGCTACCCGATGAGGGCAGCCTGGCCATGGTGCTCTCGCACGAACTGGCGCACATTGTTCTGGGACATAACCTGGGCAGCCAGTACGCATTCAACGATCGTATGCTGTTCTCGGACGAGGCAACTTACCAGAATCTCGGCTTCAAACATATTCCCGAAGAGGAAACGGCCGCCGACAAGAAAGCCATCGAGATGCTGAAGGCTTCGCCTTACGCGCAGAAACTGGAAACAGCCGGACTTTTCATCAAGGCTCTGCAGGCGCGCGCTCCGCAATTGAGCGCTCTGCTGCAAGCTCACCTTGGCAACAACATCGCGGAGAACGGCACGGTCACGCGCATGGCGCAGCTGAGCACCTCGGCTCCCGCTCTTGACTGGAACAAGCTGGATCAGATCGCCGCGTTGCCTCTGGGTGGACGCGTCAAGCTGAACCCGTGGGACAACAAAGTGGAAATCGTGAAAGCGCAGCCGGTCGCCATCACTTCGGCGCGCGACAAGATGCCCTTCGAGGTGACGCCGTTCTACCCGCGGCTTTCGCGGTACAGCGCGGCGAACGCGCCTGCGGCTACCACCGCGGCAGCGCCAACCACGACGGCAACCACCGCGAACGCCAGCCCCACGCCGGCCAACTGAGCCGGCTCCCAAGTTGAACGAAGCGCAGGCCGGGACCGGAAGAAATTCCGGGCTCCCGGCCTGTGTCTATTGGGGGAATGCAGGGTCAGGACTAGTACCGTGACCGCATGATTTGTACCGTCTTACCGTTGAGAGTAGCGCCGCCGTCCCGGCGGCTGTCCGGCGGGCGTCCTCGCCCGCCGCGCCGAGGGCGAGACGCCCTCGGGACAGCCGGCAAGGCTTGTCCTGAGCGAAGTCGCAAGATGCCGGCGCTACTCGTTTTCAGCGGCGTATTCATCATGCGGTCACGGTACTAGAAATGTTTTCTGAGGTCGCTGAAGCGATCTACCACCAGCAACCGCTGTGGCGCCGGGGCGGTTGCGACTTCCTCGTGCTCGAGAATCCAGGTCTTGTCGTGGGGTATGAAGACGGCGTGCAGGCCGGCGGCGAGGGCGGGGTTGATATCGGACTTGGGGCTGTTGCCGACCATCCAGGTGGTGTCCGCCGGTAGAGCATATTTAGCAACGGCGGAGCGATAAGTCGATTCGTCCTTCTCGGCTACGATCTCGACGGCGGAAAAACATTCTTTCAACCCCGAGCGCTCGACTTTTCCGGATTGCTCGGCGGGACTCCCTTTGGTCATCAGGATGAGGTGGTGTCGTTCGCCAAGATATTTCAGGGTCTCAGGCACGCCGGGAAGAACTTCGATGGGATGATCGGCGATCTGGCGGGCAAAGCTGCGAATGCGTTCGTGCAACTCGGGCGTGACCGGGTCGACGGAAAGTTGCTCGAAGGTCTCAACCAACGAATGCGCGAAGCTGTGCAGGCCGTAGCCGTGTTTGACGATGGACTCCCGCTCCACGTCGTTCAGGACCAGGCGAACCGCCTCGGGCGAGTGTTCGCGATGGTCGAGGAACGAAATGAACTTCGCGATCGCGCGTTCGAAATAGATGTTGTTTTCCCAGAGCGTGTCATCGGCATCGATGAGCAGAGTCTGGGCCCCGTTCTCTCCCCGCATGTATTTATGATAACGGCTCCGGGCGGATTCGCGGCTTTGATAGACTTGTACTCGTATGAAGAGAGATCGGATCGGGTCCTGGGGCTGCAAAAACTCTTGTAGTAAAACGTTTTTGTTGACGCACTTTTTGACGCGGCATTTTACGCACTGTTTTACGCACTATGGGCCGGCGTTACTTTTCACGCTGCTGCTGTCAACTTTGGGCTGGGCACAGCAGAAGACCGCGCGGACGATGACTGGTTCGGCGTCGAGAACCGGCGCTCCGGCGAATTTGAAGGTCGCGCCCGACCTCGCGCAGCGCCTGGCCAAATTCCGGCGCGTCCAAATGCCGTTCCGGACCGAGGGTCTCACCCTCCGCGAGCAGAAACTGGTTCGAAAACTGGTGGAGGCTTCCGGTTACCTGGAGAGCATTTACTGGCGGCAGAGCGATCCCGAGGCGCTGACCCTGTACCAGTCGCTGGCTGCGAGCCGGAACCCGCGCGACGTGAAACTGCGAACCTACCTGCGGATTAACGCTTCGCGCTTCGATCTGATTGAGGACAACAAACCCTTTGTCGGAACGGGAGTGATGCCGCCGGGGCAAGGATTTTATCCTGCGAACCTGACGCGCGATCAGGTGGAGCTATACGTCAAGCAGCATCCCGAACAGAAGGCGGCGATCTACGATCAGTTCACGATCGTGCGCTGGCATCAGGGAAAACTGGAGACTGTTCCCTACCGGATTGCGTATCGTTCCTTTCTGGAGCCGGCGGCAGAAGCGCTGCGGGCGGCGGCCGAACTCAGCGATGACGACGCTTTCGCTAAGTTTCTTCGACTGCGGGCCGATGCGCTCCTCAGCGACGATTACTTCCCGAGCGACCTGGCATGGCTGGAGCTGAAGAATCCGAAATTCGACATTATTTTTGCGCCCTATGAGACTTATTTGGATGGATTGCTGGGCGTGAAAGCTTCGTACGGCGCGGCGGTGATGGTGCGAAACGAGCGCGAGAGCAAGAAGCTGGAGCTGTTCCAAGAATATGTGCCGCAGATTCAGGACGCGCTGCCGCTCGGGGCGGAAGACCGGCCGTCGAAACTTGGCCTGGAAACGCCCATGGAAGTGATGGACGCTCCGTTTCGCGCGGGAGACATGACGCACGGGTACCAGGCGGTGGCTGACAATCTGCCGAACGATCCACGCGTGCATGAGCAAAAGGGCAGCAAGAAACTTTTCTTCAAGAATTTTATGGACGCGCGGGTGAACTACGTCGTTTTGCCGCTAGCGCGCAAGCTGATGGCGCCGGAACAGGCTGCCAAAGTTTCCAGCGAAGGTTATCTGCTGGGCACGGTCGCGCACGAGATCTGTCACGGACTCGGCCCGGCGTTCGCGCGAACGGCGTCGGGCAAAGTCAGTATTCGGGAAGCGATTGGTCCGGGCTATAGCGGCCTGGAAGAAGCCAAGGCCGATGTGACCGGGATGTTTGCATTGAAATGGCTGGTGGATCACGACGCGCTTCCGAAAGAAAAGCTGAAAGAATATTACGCCTCGTATGTGGGCGACCTGTTTCGCGCGGTGCGCTTCGGAACAGCGGAGGCGCACGGTCAGGCGGAGATGATGGAGTTCAACTATTTCTCCGAGCGCGGCGCGATTCGTCGCAACGCCAGCGGCAAATACGCGATTGACTACGCGAAGATGCCGGGCGCAGTGGCCGATCTGACCAAGGAACTGCTGGAGATCGAGGCCACGGGAGACCGCTCGCGGGCGGAGAACTGGTTCAAGAAGTACGGCACCATGCCGGAGGAATTGAAGGCGTCGCTGAAAGCGGCGGCGTCCGTTCCGGTGGATATCGACCCGGTGTTTTCGTTTGCGGAGAAGGTGAGGTAGGGGGCTGCGAGCTACGAGCCGCGGGCTACGAGCTATCTAACGATCATCCGGCTGCACGGCCTCTCTCCAATCACGAACCAATTTTTCCGTAGCCATTCTGGCGGGCGAACAGCAAGACAAAACGCGCATCTTTGCCGGTAAATGGGATGTAGATGTAAAACTGGTCGTTACGGATCGTGTATTTCTGCAGGACGTCGACCTTCTCGCCCGAGAAGAACCGAGTCAGGTAGTCACAATCCAGATCCTGCGTGCACCTGAAATAGGTGGAAGCGTAGGCGTTGTTTTGCTGGTCCCAGCCGAAATCTTCAATTCGGTAAAATGCAAGCTTACCCGCGAACTTGCCGGAGTAGATCACGGTCAGTTCAGGCAAGTCGCTGCGCTGATTCTGGAGAAATTTTCGAATTTCAATAATCCGCTTGTACTCTTCAGGCTTGCCCGAAACCAATAATCGGCTGGTCTCCTCCAGAAGGCTGCTGTTGGCCTTGAGCACGTCGTTGGCTTGTGCACGAACAACTCCCAAGTACCTCTCTTTAGACAAGTAAGTACCAACGAAAATGAGACATACCAACGCCGCAGCAACTACGAAAAATGCCACGCTCCATTTTCTCAATACACCACGTTGAGGATCGATCTTGAGCTCGCTGATCTTGGCATCGGCAATCAGGCTAATGTTGGTGGCCACATTCAATAGAACCAGAATTGCCGCGACCCCTATAAGTCCGGCAAAAAGAGCACCCAGAAATGATGTGGTGGTTTCCCTGAAAGGGTCGATTTGCAGGCCCACGCATAACACCAGCACGAGAACGCCCAGCAAGAAAAGCGAAGTCACTAACGTGAGTAGAGTCAGTGTTGTTTTGGCGATCTGAGCCTTGGTCTCCAGTTGCATGGGCTGAGCTCTCCTTAGAGCAATCGGAGGCAATTGTAGCGCGGAAAGCGCTTGGCTCGATGCTGGCGGCCGCTTCCTACACCCACTCCACTTTCGGCTTTTTCGGAATGATGCCTGCCTTGTGGCCCATGTCGAGGAGGCGCTTCACGGCTTCGCGGCCATCGTCTCCGTAGTCGAGGGTGCGCTCGTTCACATA
>Ga0181523_10000123_pt1 | contig 79806 bp, 71 predicted proteins | sample PEATcosm2014_Bin_43_FD_119752 | JGI IMG/M metagenome (GOLD analysis project Ga0181523, IMG submission 119752) | Peatland microbial communities from MTU Mesocosm Facility, Houghton, MI, USA - PEATcosm2014_Bin05_30_metaG | ecosystem: Environmental > Terrestrial > Soil > Wetlands > Peat | place...
CTTGATCGGAACTAATAGATCCTTGGCGTGCGCGTAGCTGAGGAAGCGGGTGATGCTGACTTTGTCGACGGCGAGCGACTCGGCGTCGATTTGGGCGCGCCGATTCTCGGCTTCGTGCCGCAATGTTTCAACGGTGGCGATGCGCAACACATTGCCGTCCAATTGGCGGGACAGGTCGTTGTTCTTGAGCACGATGTCGAGCGCCTGATCCCAAGGCACGTCGTCGAGCACAATCGTCAGGTTGCCGTGAACCATCGGATCAAGCACCACGTTCAAACCGCTGATCTCGTGAATCAGGCGAAAGAAATCCTTCAGATCCACATCCTTAAGATTGACCGAGATCGGCTCACCCGTGTACTTGGATCCGCTCGTCGCGGGCTTCTGTTGCAACTGCGCTTTCTGCTCGGCGGCCAGATTCACCGCCGGCTGGATGGGCTGCGCGTTGCCGGCAGTTTGCCCGAGGGCAGCATTGGCATTGGTGGCGACCAGTTCCGACGCCGTCTTGTCGGCAAAGCGACTCGCCGCTTCCTGGGCCTTCGCGGCCGGCGGAGCGGACTTGTCGTCAGCTTTGCTGTCTTTGACCGAATACTTGGGTTCGATGAAAGCGAAGTCGGTCGGCTTCTGCGGGTTTTCCGCCGAAGCCGGGACGGCCGTCGGAGCCGATGTTATCGGAAGCGAAGCGTCCGGAGCCGAAGTCGGTACCAGCTTCGGCAAAGAATTCGCGGCCACTGATTTTGTGTCTAACGATCTTGCGTCTGACGATTTTGCAGCCGGGGCCGATGAGCGATGGGCCAGCACCGCATCGTGGATCTCCAGAATGAAGCTGCCATCCGGGGCCGCCACTATTTCATGCGGGCAGCTGGCGGCGAGATCGATCACGACGCGCGTGGTGGGCGGAGTTTGCCTATCCATCCCCACGCGGAGTTCCTTCACGCCGTCTTGGCCGACGCTGATGAGGTTCTGCGCCGTGGCCATGACGGTGTTGGGAAAGTCGACGACGATGCGTGCCGGAGAATCAAGCGTCGTCATTTTGGGCGTCAGTGTGCCCTTCGCCCGGAACTCGACCCGCAATCCATCCTGGCTATGCGTGACCTCGAGCCTCTGCAACGCAGCGCTCGTTTCTTTGGCCACCCCCTTGCCCGTCATGTCAGCCGCGGCTGCGACCACAACAAACGCCAGCAGCGGAACCAAGAGACCCAGCAGTTGCTTTCGCATTTCCCTATCCCCCCATGCGAGGCGCTTTCGCCTCCATGTGTTTCCTAGAAATCTTTTGTCTCCGGGCCTATACTGCCGGAGCCGTAATCTTCTTCACTACTTCCCGCGTAAAGGTCTTGCCCAACCGGTCCTGCAGTGTTTCCTGAAAAACGATGGAGTCGCCCGTAATTTTCACCACATAACCGTTAAACACCGGGTCGTTTTCCCGCAGAAAATAAGCTTTATTCAAACTGTTGCTGACCACAGCAATGAAACCACCTTCGGCACGCACCACACCGCGCAGGTTAATGGTTCCGATTTCCAGGCACTTCTTGCCAGTGCTGCAGCCCGGACCGCCCGCGTGGCTCACCACCGGACTAATGAAAGGATCGCGTCGTCCGTTCGCGTTGTACTTGCTGTCTGGGACAACCGACTGCTCGCTCGCGTTCTCGCCTTCTCCACTTCCCGGAGTTGCGGCTAGGTTCGCAGCCGCCGACGCATTTTCTTGGGGAGCCGCCGTGAACGCTGGCTGCACGCTTTGCTCAACTAAGACTGCCCCGCCCCGTCTCGCGTGCTCCCTTCTCTTTTCATGCGCCGAAGGCGCACCCGCCCGTGAGGAGGATGAAGAAACCTTCGCCGGCGCGGCCACCGTCACTCCGCCCGACTTCGTCGCAGCGTGGGTAGCGCTCGCCGCCGATGGAACGCTTTGCTTAATGCCCAGAGCCTGGTTGGAGGCGGCCGTGGCGTTGTTACTCACCGCGTTCATGGTGTTGCGCGTGTTCTGGATAACCTTGGGACTCTGGGCCGAGGCCAAGCCCGCAGCCAGTACCGAAACCAGAATTATCGTCGTGATCGTGATTGCTGGCTTCATCTTCATCCTGTCCCTCCTACTTCTTCACCGGTGGTCCGGTCTTGCTGGCCGGCGACCCCGGATCCAGGTCATGACTGAAATACGTGGTCGTGAGGCAGGTCGCCACCACACTCTCACTGGGCGCATACTGGTAAGTATGTTTTGTCTTCGCCGCGCCTGGAGCGCGCGTCGAAGCCACCAGCAGGTTCGATACGTTGACGATGCGCTCCACCTTCCCCAGCCGGTCGAAGAACCCCAGCATCGAGTAATATGGACCGTCCAGCTCCACTTCGAACGGCACCTCGGTGTAGAAATCTTTCGTTGCGTACGGACGGGCCGTGTAGCGGCGGATTTCCACTCCCGACTTGCGCGCTTCTCCGCTCACCATGCGCATGAAATTGTCCACTTCCTTCTCGTCGGGCACGATGCGGCGCTCGATTTCGAGCTGCTGCTTCAAACTGGCGAGCTGGCGCTCGATGTCGGCCAGTTTCGGCCGGTAGGCTTCGAGTTCCGCGTTCTCCCGCAGTTTGGCCTGCAACTTGATCTGCGCCGCATCATTCTGATCGCGCTGCGACTTGAAGACCGTGTAGTAAAGGGCGCCCGTGCCCACCACCGCCACCAGCAGCAGAATTCCCAGCAGCTTTACCCCTGTTAATTCGCCAAGATTCATAGTCGGTTCCGCCTTTACGACTTCGCCTTTTCGCAGGTCAGCGTGAACTGAAACGCCTGCATGTCCTTGATCCCTTCGTCCTGAAAACTTTCCTTGATCTCGATGTTTTTGAAGAAACCCGTTTTTTGCAGGTTGGAAATCAGGTTGGCGACGGCATCGCTCGACAGCGCTGTCCCATCAATGGCCACGCTCGCGCCTTGGTCCTGCATGCTGTTCAGCCAAACCGCTTCGGTGTTATTGACCGTATCGCCGATCATGGACAGCAGGCCGACCGGCCCGGTTTGGTTGTTGCGTAACTGGTCAATTACATCCACCCGCCGCTTGTAGGACTCGGCTTGCCTCTGCCGCTCCAAGTAGCGCGTCTTGATGTCAGCCAGTTCGCGGTTCTTCTGCTCCGCCACCCGGGTTTGTGCCTCGATCGATTTCTTTTCCCGATCAAGCTTGTACCAGTAGCCGGCATTCACGGCGCCCGCGATCAGCAGCACGGCCGCCACCTGGACCATTGGCCCGCCGAGATTGCCCAGGTCGAAGCTCGGCATGCTGACGGCAGGACCTTTCTTGCCTTTCGGTTTCGGAGAGCCCAGCAGATTGATTCGGATCATAGCTTTTCAAAGCTCCTCAGGGCCAAACCCACAGCCACGGCCAATTGCCCGGCGTTCTGTTCGACCAGTTCCGACCCGGCGCCCTCCGCCGGAGCCAGCACTTTCTGGAATGGGTTGAACAACTCGACCGGCATCGAGAACTCCTCGCGCAGCGCTTCCACCAGTCCCGGAACCTTGGCCGAACCGCCGGCCAGATAAATCTTCTCGATGTGCTCGCCGGCGGCGCTGGCGCGGAAGAAGTCGAAGGTCTTCTGAATTTCTAGCACGATGATTTCCGTGACCTGCTGCAGGATCGGCGTCTTCGCGTCGTCATGCACCGTGCCCACCTTGCGCCCCAGCTTGAGCGATTCCGCATCGTCGAAGCTGAGATCCAGTTCTTTCTGCAGCGAATCGGTGTACTGATGCCCGCCCACCGAAACGTCGCGCGGAAACAGCGGCGTGGTGCCTTTGACGATGTTGATATTCATCACGCTGGCACCCAGGTTGAGCAAAGCCACCACCTGCGTCGCGGCCGGTTCGTAGTTGTACTCGTAGCAATTCTGCAGAGCGAGCGCATCGATATCAACAATAGCCGGAGTCTTGCCCGCCATCGAGAGTACGTTGGTGTAGTTCAGAATCTTGTCTTTCTTGACCGCCACCAGCAGCACATCCATGGTCGGGCTGCCCGCGTCTTCGGAAAGAATCTGGTAATCGAGGTTCACATCCGCGAGGTCGAACGGGATGTGCTGCGCCGCTTCCTTCTGGATGGTATCGGCCAGTTCCTGGTCGCTCATCGAAGGCAGCGATATTTTCTTCACGATCACCGAGTGTCCGCTCACCGCCGTGGCCACCGCCTTCGACTTGATTTGGGTGTCGGTGAACAGCTTGGCGATGGCGCTCGAAACCGTGCCGGAGTCAACGATCATGGAATCGACCACAATGTCGGGCGCGATCGGCTCCAGACCGAGGTGCGCCACTTCGATTCCCGTGCGTGTCTTCCTGAGCTCGACCGCCTTGATGCTCGAAGAACCCACATCCAGGCCCACTATCGTCTTCGATCCCATTCCAAACATGTGTCCGCCCTCTTTTTACGAAGTTCGTTTACGAAGTTCGCTTAAACCAGTTCGTCCAACCAGTTCCCTTACGGAGTTCCGGCAGCTTTGCCGGCTGCCTTGATTTTCTTCTTGCCCCGCGGTTCCGTTTCCATCGACTTCTCGTCCATCCACTGATCGAGCTTTGATTTCTTGAAGCGCCAGCGATTGCCCAACTTGAACGCCGGAATCTTTTGCTCGTTCACGTACTTGTACAGCGTGTCCGGACTCACTCCCAGATACTGCGAAGCTTGGCGAATGTTCATCACTTCTCGCGAGTCGGCCATATCGTTCTCCTCTCCCACAGAATCTCGCTCTCAGCCCAGCCTTTTCGTCCCGGCAACGCTGAAGAAATTGGGAGAACCAAGTCCTCGATCCAAACGCGTTCGAGTGTATTTTGGTGTCCCGAGCATATCTCAAAGGGAAGCGCGGGCCTCTCCACGTGAATCTCACGGTTTTGTTGGGTTTTATGGGGTTTTTCTGGATTTCGCTAAAAGTGGACTTGCAGTTCTTATCTACATATAGTACGTATAGATTGCTGCAGCACTACAGATAGTAGCCTCTAGCCAAGTAAAGCACCGGTCACCCAAGTTGAAGTAACTAAGGTACTAGAGACGGTACGGAAGTACTGGCACGGACGCGCAAACCGCTGAAAATGCAGCGACTCGCTCTCCACCCCAAACTCGAAATCGGTGTGCTTTTCGTACGCTTTCAGCTTGGTTTGCGACCAGACCGCGTGCTCCGATCACCCACACTTGCGTGAGCCCCGTCACTTCTGGTTCGGACAAATTCCTGTAGCCTGATCCGTCCTCGAATCGCAAAGTTAAGGAGCACTCATGAAACTGCTCGTCATCGGTTCCGGCATGATGGGTTCAGCCGCTGCCTACGACATGGCCCGCCAGGACCACGTCGACTCCGTCACTCTCGCCGACAACGATCTTAAGCGCGCCAAAGATGTCGCTGCCAGCGTCAACCGTATTACCGCCAACAAAAAGGTCCGCGCCGTCGCGCTTGACGCCTCCAAAGAAAAAGACGCCGCTCGCCTTATGAAAGGCCACGATGGCGTGCTCTCCGCAGTTCCCTACCGCTTGAACCTCGGCTTGGCAAAAGCCGCCATTACCGCCGGATGCCATTTCGCCGATCTAGGCGGCAACAATACAGTTGTCCGCCAGGAGTTGGCGCTAGCCAAGCAAGCCGAGAAGCGTGGTATTGGCATCGCTCCCGATTGCGGTCTCTCTCCCGGCATGGCTTCGATTCTTGGCGGCGAACTGGTTCGTCGCCTCGACGGACGCGCCGACGCCCTCAAGCTCTACGTCGGAGGTCTGCCCGAACGACCCATGCCTCCGTTTAATTATCAGCTCGTGTTTTCCGTCGAAGGACTTATCAACGAATACGTGGAACCAGCCCGCATCCTGCGCAAAGGCAAATTGGTCACGATCGAGCCGCTCACCGAACCAGAGCCATTCCACCTGGACGGCTTCGCCCCGCTCGTGGCTTTTCAAACCTCCGGTGGAACTTCCACCTTGCCCGAAACCTTCGAAGGAAAAGTCGGCGAGTGCTTCGAGAAAACCCTGCGCTATCCCGGCCATTACGACCTGCTCTGCGAATTGAAAGAGTTGGGCCTGTTTTCGAACGAGAAAATGCGAGTCGGCAACGTGGAAGTCGCCCCGCGCGCGCTCCTGTCAAAAGTGTTCGAAGGAAAATTCGCCGGCAAAGGCCCCGATGTCTGCATCATGCGCCTGGAGGCGCACGAATCCATCAAAGCCCCCGGAATCCGCGGCCTGTTAGGCGGAAAACTCAAGGGCCGAGTAGCGACCTTCACCATGGTCGACCACTACGATCCCAAGAGCGACATGAGCGCCATGATGCGCACCACCGCCTTCCCCGCGTCTATCGTCCTGCAGATGATGTGTACGGGCGCGGTGAGCAAGCATGGCGCCGTCCTGCAAGAACGAGACGTCCCCGCCGTAACCTTCCTGGAAGAAATCGAGCGCCGGGGAATCAAGATCGAGTATCGGATGGAGTAGGTGAGTGACGGTCGCGAGTAGCTTGTCCCCGGAATTTGGTTCGAGAATCGCTGTTAAAGTCGCCTGTTAGCCGCAGTGACTCACCTGTCACCGTAATCCAGGCTTCCGAGCGCAAGCATGCTCTCGGCAACCGTTCTCTGAAAAGAATGGACAAATTGGACTTCTTGGAGTTGTTCGGAGATTCGGCATAAGGATTAGCCGCGCAGAGTTCTGCGGCGAGAGAAAACCAATGATTAACAAAATGAGTATCGCGATAGCATTAATAGTTTTCCTCGCGGCGTCGGCGATGTCTCAGAGCAAGGAAAGTAGGATCGGTGACGACTACGCGAAGGCAGCACTGCGGGCTGTGATCTACACGAATGAGAGTGGCATAAGCCCGGAGCGCCTCTCCTTCTTGTTGGATGAGGCCGACGTGGAAGCAAGCACTGCAGCGGAAGAGGCCAATCTTAAGGAACTAAACCGCATCCTGGGTGTTTGGATGGCCAGGCCTCGTCAAGATAACCAGGTCTGCTACCAGGCTCTCAAGATCAACCTTAAGGCCAGGAACGGGGCCATACCCGAGGCGTGCAAGTAAAATCGCACGCTGCCTCACCTGCCATTTAACTGTCGTTTGCCGGACAGAGGTTCGTCGCAATCTCAAGTTATTGCTGCAACATCGCGATTGCACCGACAATCCGCTGGGGACAGCGCCCCTAGGGACAAGACGTCGGCCGTCATCACTGGCGATTCTCCTCCCCCACCACTGTAATCTTCGTATCCGTCCTGAATTTCTTGTAATCGCGATAGGTCTGCTCGACATCGTCGTCATAGCTCTTGAACAGTGCGACCCGCGCGTCGAAGTGGAGCTGCACGCGTTTGGGCAGCCATACCTCATCGTTCACTCTGGTTAGCTCGATGATGAGATGCGTGCCTTTGTGGATCCGGGCGAGCACGAAGCCAATCGATATGGTGTCGATGGCGGTGATATCGAGCTTCACCCATTGGGCTTCGGATTTGTCGATCCAGACGCGGCCCTTGAATTTGCTGAGCATCTTGGCGTTACGCTGCTTGGGTTCATAGCCCGGACGTGGTTCGCCCTCAAACACCCAGGTATCGCGCCCGTCGATCGCCTCGGAGCCCACCAGCCGGAAATCGAACGCGTCGGCGATCTCCAGCACAAACTTGCGATCCTCTTCGCGGTCCTTTTCTTCTTTCGCGAGTCGCTTGCGACGATCCTCTTCGGACTCATTCTTGCGTTTATCGATGACCTTCTGAATCTTATCGTCTTCTTTTTTCGCCTCGTCGGCCGACAGCGGTTTGTCATCCTTCGCGGTCCGCCGCACGACGGGCTCACCATAAATCTCCAGCACTTCCGAAGTCCAGGTTTCGGTCTTGTTTACGCCACCGTGCCCATCGAGCGTGTGCCGCTCCACGCGCTCAATATAGGTGTAATCGCGCTGCTGCCTGTCGTTTTCAATGTCTTTCTCTTCGGCACGGCGCAGCAGCTCGCGAATCTGCTCCGCTGGCACAACGCCGCTGGCATCGGGCCTCAGATCGATTGGAGCCGATACAGGCGTTGCCGGCGTTGAGCTGGGAGGTGGCGTTGAAGCTGAAGCCGAAGCGGAATCCTGCGCGAGAGCGCTGCCGGCCAGGATCGCAACGGCGAACATGTTCCCTAAAACGACCTTGAAACAAAGGCGCATCACAGAAGTACGAGTCGACGCCATTCTCAGTTCCAAATTACAAATCCAAATCAGAAATTACAAATCACTTCTCCGCACGCTCCAAACACCCTGCCCGGAACGACCGTCCATCCAGCCGATGCAGCCGCTTCGCTTGGGCGCGCGTGATCAGCGGATAATGTGAAATCGTCAGTAGGTATTCCGCCACAAACCACACCGGCTGGTCGGTAATCATCCACTGGAGCGAATCAAACCGCCGCATGTGGACAGGCCGGGAAAAAGTCCGCAGCGTTCGCTCTCCCCGCAGATTGAAGTACGTATCAAAATAACTAATCGCCAGCTCGCGCAGGGAGCGATACACCGGCTCACGATAGCGGCATCCGGTGTAGTTCGATTTGGCCAACGCACCCCAGTGTCCGTCAGTGGGATTGCGATACAGGGCAATCACGTGGTCGGTATCGTGCTCAGCTTCCAGGTCGAGAATCAGCGGGGGATATCCGATGACCCGCAACGCCGCCGCCGCAAACAGCGCCCCCTCGTAACAATGCGAAGTATTCTCCCGCAGCACGCGCCGCGGAGACCAGGCGCTATCCGCCAGGTGATACGGCATGTCGTCAAGCGCCCGCTGAATTCCATGCGGAGTTTTCAAGCTCCGCAGTTTGCGCAGTTCGGCAGGGGTAAGGCCCCAGGAGTTGCTGTTGTTCGTCATCCCAACTTTCCCGTGGAGACGCGTCTCGCCGCGCCTCCCGCGGATGGCAGAGTCACTTGAAGGTAGCAGGATCGCGGGAAGATTGGGAATAGAAGAGCGGGTCCGTGCGTGGGCGGTGTTTCCCACGCTCGAGTCTTAGCGATTATCAGGCGGCTTATCGGCTGGCTTGTTCGCGGTCGGGGGAGCAGCGGTCGAAGGAGCGTCGGCTTTAGCTCCCTCGATGGCTTTTTCACTCGCTATGTCGCACTTTTGCTCTTTGCCATTCTCCCGGCGAATGTAGATCTTGTTGTCTTCAATTCGGTAATCCACGGCTTGTCCAGTTTCGAACGGGCCGCAAGCGCTCACTGCGCCCCTCCATGGATGGTCAATTCCCGCGATCTGATAAACCAGCGCGGCCCCCTTCAGGTCATAGAACTTCTTATGTCCCATTAAGGAAGCGCTATCCCGCGCATAGGACTTTTGGTAGACCTGGGTGCTCCAACCCGTGATTGTCCCCTGCTGATAAGTGGGCGGTGTCTTGTCCTTACCGGTCGCAATCGTGGCAATTAGCAGAACGAAAAGTACTATACGGAGGATCGTCAATGGATTCCTTATGACCGTCAACGCTAGTCCTGCAAGCGCAGGGTGTCAAATGCATAATGCCGGAAATTTCGCTGAGGAAATCACGGCTTTCCAATTACCATCCAGGCGATGACTTCTCGTCTCAAACAGCACCTGCGCGATCCGCTTTTTCTCTTGTGTCTGACCGCGGGGCTGCTTGCTTTCGTCGTGCAATCGGGCGAGCTAGGCACGTCCGACACCACTCATCGGCTGCAAACCACGCACTGGCTATGGACGTCCGAGCCGCAGGTTTTCCCCAACGAGTATCCCGAGTTTGGCATGCACGGCCGTGGAGGCCGTCTCTATAGCTGGTACGGCATCGGCCAGTCGCTGCTCATGCTGCCCGGCGATCTCCTGGGGACGTGGATTGCCCACTGGCCTATCTTCTCGAATTACGGCGACGAGGACCCTGCCGTGCGCAGCATCGTGGTCAGCTACAGCACAAACATTTTGGTGAACATTCTCACCGCGCTAATTGCATTCCGATTTCTGCGCCAATTGCGCTTTAACATGAAAGAATCCGTGGCGGGCGTGCTGGCATTGCTGTTCGCGACCACCCATCTCCACTACACGCAGAACATGATGGAGAACAACTACATCATGTTACTCACGCTGACTGGATTTTCGTATCAGTACGAATGGCTGCGCACGGCCAAGCGGCGCGCGCTTTTCATCGGCTCGTGCGCGCTGGGGCTAAACCTGCTTACGCGCCTTACCACTGGACTGGATCTCATCGCGGCGGGAGTCTTTGTCTTGCTCGTGCTTTGGTTCGAGGGAGCAGACTTAGAACGAGCACGCTTAGAAGGAGCGTGGCGGCGTCTCCTCGCCTACGGTAAAGTCGCCGCCCCCGTTTACGCATTCTTTTTCCTGATCGATCGTGCCTACCAGTTTTACCGCTACGGATCCTTTACCAATACATACGTAGCGGTATTTGCCCGGGAATTTCGCCAGCGGGATCCCACTCTGCCCGCGAGTTTTCCCTGGAGCACGTCTTTTCACGCCGGCTTTCTCGGCGCGCTATTCCAGCCGGAGAAATCTATTTTTCTCTTCGATCCTCTTCTTGTGCTGGCAATTTTCCTGCTGGCATGGCTATGGAAACGACTAACTCCAGAGTTACGGGCGTATGGAGCGACTTCTCTCTTACTGTTACTGGCTTATATCAGCCTTTACGCGAGATATACCTACTGGGCCGGCGACTTTGCCTGGGGCGACCGCTATGTTTCAACCACGGTAGAACTGGTGACGCTCGTCGCTGTGCCGCTGCTTATGCGCTATCGAGAGGCTTTAGGAAGAGCGATCTGGAGCGCGGGATGTACGCTGATCGCGGTCAGCTTGACGATCCAGTTAGCCTCATTGGCTTTCTGGTTGCCGCTGGAAATTTACCAAATGGAAACGCTCGGCCATCCGACGTTTGTGATCGCTCTGCGTTTCAAGAACATCGTCGCCTTCGCGCTGGGCAAGATGGATGCCTGGGGCTTGACCACCGAGGCGATGACCGAGGACCCATGGGATTATGTGCACATCACGACCTGGAATTTTCTTCCGTTCCTGCTGCGCCGCGTCGGAACGGCCCCAGGCTGGGTGGTGGACTTGGCGCTCGCCATTTGGCTTGCCGGGATCGCAGCGCTGGGATCAGTCTTGCTCCGCTTACGAACCAGCGTGCGAACGGTCGCATGACGCAGACCTGGGTGACTGAGCCTCACGAATTCAAGCTCCAGAACGCAGCGGGTCTTCCCGGAGAAGTGAAGACGGAACCTGATCAGCCATCCGCACTCACCATCGGGTCAATGAGTGTAATGGGGATTTTTCACCAACTATGCATTCCAAGGCTGGAGTGCGCACGGCGAAGCGGCTTCACGAACGCCCAAGGCCGACACTGGATAAGGCCACTGAACGCAGCAAATCCTCACCCTAGCAGCCGTTTTCCCTTTTTCACGCGGTCGAGCGTATTCTGGCAAGGGCGTTTCAGAGGGATGCACTCATGGCTTCTAGCCCGCGTGTTCGTGTACTCACCTACGTAGTCCTCACCTTCGCGTTCAGCTCCTTTTCTTATGTCCACTGCATTCGCCATGGGATGGAAGCGGCCCACATCGACGGACTGATGTGGTGCCCCGCACTTGCCGGTCTGCTAACCACCCTCCTGACGAAAAGACCATTCCGCGAATTTGGATGGCGTCTAGGAAAGCTAAGGTACCTGCTGGCGGGTTGGTGGGTACCCATGGTGTATGCATGGCCCGCCTACCTGCTGGTTTGGACGACGGGCTGGGGCGGCTTCCCCAAGCAGCGCGCCGTAGACCAGTTTCGAAGTTTCCTGCACTTGGCGTCCGCGCCCACATGGCTCGTGCTCATCGCGGCCTATATTGTTGTCGCCACTCTTGCAGTCCTGTTCAGCTGTCTTTCTGCGGCCGGCGAAGAGATCGGTTGGCGTGGCTTTCTGGTCCCGGAACTAATGAAATTCAACTCCTTCACGCGTACCGCTCTGATAAGCGGCGTGATCTGGAGTGGCTGGCACGTACCGCTGATCATCTGGAGCGGTTACAACTCGGGGACACCCTCGTGGTACGCCGTTAGCTGCTTCGCCGTGATGGTCATTTCGATCAGCTTCGTCTTCGCCTGGCTGCGGCTGAAGTCGGGTAGCGTCTGGCCTGCCGTGCTCCTGCACGCTTCGCACAACGCAATCATCCAAGTCTATCTCGGCGGACTGACCGTTAGCCGCGACCGGACCAACTACGTTATCGGGGAATTCGGCTGCACCATGTTGCCCCTCACCATCTTGTTTGCATGGATCGTATGGAGACGGCGGGCCGAGGTGGAGGGAGGCAGCGCAAGCGCTGCGGCTGCGTAGCCTTTATTCCGTTCGTAAAGGCCCTGAAGTCTCTACGAGCCGTCTAACAGCGGTTTTTCGACAGACTCAATAGTGAGACTGTCGAAACCAGGCGATTTCACTCATTATCCGCACCAGCCGTTAGTGAAACCCCTACCGCAGCAACTCCTCTAACTCGCGAGGCTTCTCAATCAGCACGTCCGGAGGCACATCATCCAGCGTATGCGGAGCGAACCCATAAGTCACGCCGCACGTCCACATCCCGGCATTGCGCCCCGTCAAAACGTCAACCGACGAGTCTCCAATCATTAGCGCCTCCTCCGCCGCCACGCCAGTTTCCTGCAGGATGGTCTGAACTCCCAGCGGATCGGGCTTCTTCGTCGTAAAGCTGTTGCCGCCGTAGATACGCACAAAGAAGTCGCCCAGCCCCAGCGCCTGCACAATATCGCGCGAAGCCCTGACCGGTTTGTTCGTGAGTACCGCCATCTGCCGCTGCACTCCGTTTGACGGCACCCCGTTCGATTCAGCCAAGCGCGTCAGCGTCTCCGGAATCCCTTCATAAACTGTGGTGTGATCAAGCTTGTGAATGCGGTAGTAGCCCAGAAAATACTCGAGAGCCTCGCGCAGCAAGGCCTCATCGTCGGTGTTCTCGAGCGCGCGGCGCACTAACGCGGGGGCGCCGTCTCCCACATAGCTGGCAATGACGTCGCCGTCCAGTTGGGGACGGCCGATATGCCGCAACATCGCATTCACGGAGTGAATCAAATCCAGGCGCGAGTCGATCAGGGTGCCATCAAGATCAAACACCAGCAAGCGGACGCGACGCGGATCAAACGGGCGCAGGAAACGAAGCATGAGTCTTTCAGAATAAATGATCGGGGTAGCGGGCTGCGAGCTAACACGCGATCCATGCCTGTTCTTGCCTGCTCGAAGCCCGCAGCTCGAAGCTCGCAGCCAACCCTGTTCCCAAACCCCTCACCCCATATACAATGTTGCGGGGCTGGAACTCCGTGGGGTGAAGAACGCAGCATGGCCACGACCAAAGTCGATCCCAAGCTCAGCGAAAACAGCGTTGCGAAAAAGGCCAAGACCTATCAGGGCCTGACCAGTCAGCAACTGATTGATGCCTATCGCATCATGTTCACCTCGCGGCGTATCGACGACCGCGAGATCCTGCTCAAGCGCCAGCAGAAGGTCTTCTTCCAGATCTCGGGAGCCGGCCACGAAGCTGTCGGAGTCGGGGCTGCTTTTGCACTGAAGGCGAGCTACGACTGGTTCTATCCTTATTATCGCGACCGCGCACTCTGCCTGACTTTGGGCGCGACGCCTTACGAGATGCTGCTGCAAGGGGTGGGCGCGGCCGACGATCCCAGTTCTGGCGGCCGCCAGATGCCCTCGCACTGGGCGTACAAGCGGCTCAATGTCGTCACTCAGTCTTCGCCTACCGGGACGCAAATTCTGCAGGCCGTGGGGTGCGCCGAAGCCAGCCGCTACCTCGCCAGGCATCCTCGAACCGCCGAAAAGGCGACCGGCGATTACCGCCAATTCAAGGAAGTCCAATTTCAGGGCGATGAAGTCACTTACGTCTCACTGGGCGATGGTACGACGAGCGAAGGCGAATTCTGGGAGGCGCTGAACGTGGCCGCCAACCGGCGTCTGCCGGTAATCTTCTGCGTGCAAGACAATGAATATGCGATCTCCGTGCCCGTGGAAGTGCAGACCGCGGGTGGCAACATTTCACACCTGGTCTCCGGCTTCCCCAACTTCCATTTCGAAGAGATTGACGGCACCGATCCGGTGGTTACCTATGCGGCGTTCAAGCGGGCGGCCGAACATTGCCGGGGGGGTCATGGTCCTGCGTTTGTCCACGCCCATGTGATCCGTCCTTATTCGCACTCGCTGTCCGACGACGAACGGCTTTACCGGCCGGACGCCGAGCGCCGTGCCGATGCGGCACGCGATCCGGTGCCGCGCCTGCAGATGTTCCTCCTGCGGGAGGGAATCCTCGACGAAAAAGGGATCAACAAGATCGAGAAGGACGTCGAGGATCAGATGCAGGCCGATACCGATCGCGCTCTCGACGCAGCGCTGCCGCAGCCGGAAACGATCTACAACTACGTGTACTCGCCCAATCTCGATCCCACATCGGTGGAGTTTGAGACACATCCGGTGATTTCCCCGCCCGAAACTGCCACGGATGGCAAAGGCTCGGCCACGCCGAACAAGTCGCCGAACAAGACTATGGCGGACCTGATCAACGCTACGCTGCGTGACGAGATGCAGCGCGATGAGCGCATCGTCGTGTTCGGCGAAGATGTGGCCGACTGCAGTCGCGAAGAGTACATAAAACAGAAGCTGGTAAAAGGTAAGGGCGGAGTCTTCAAGCTCACGGCGGGCCTGCAGGGCCAGTTCGGCTCCGACCGAGTGTTCAATTCCCCGATCGCCGAGGCCAGCATTGTCGGTCGTGCCACTGGCATGGCCACGCGCGGGTTGAAACCCGTGGTGGAAATCCAGTTCTTCGATTACATCTGGCCTGCGATGATGCAGCTGCGCGACGAACTCCCCACCATCCGCTGGCGGTCGAATAACGCCTTCTCGGCGCCATTGGTGATTAGGGTTGCCATAGGCGGTTATCTGACCGGCGGCGCGATTTACCATTCGCAATGCGGCGAGAGCATCTTCACCCATACTCCCGGATTGCGCGTCGTGTTCCCTTCGAACGCGCTCGATGCCGCGGGCTTGCTGCGCACGGCGATCCGGTGCGACGACCCGGTTTTGTTCCTCGAACACAAGCGCCTCTACCGCGAAACTTATGGGCGCGCCCCCTATCCCGGTCCCGACTACATGGTGCCGTTCGGAAAAGCGAAAATCGTACAGCCGGGAACCGACCTCACCGTCATCACCTACGGCGCAGTGGTTCCACGCGCGCTGCAGGCCGCGCAAAAACTGGAGCGCGAACATCACGTCAGCGTCGAACTGGTCGACCTGCGCTGCCTGAATCCGTTTGACTGGGATGCAATCGCCGCGTCGGTGAAGAAAACCAACCGCTCGCTGATTGCTTACGAAGACTCGCTAAGCTGGGGATACGGCGCCGAAATCGCCGCCCGCATTGCCGACCAGCTATTCCATCACCTCGATGCCCCGGTGAAACGAGTCGCAGCCACCGACACCTTCGTCGGATACCAGCCGATTCTGGAGAATGCCATCCTGCCCCAGTCGAGCGACCTGTTTCGGGCAATGAAGGAACTGGCAGAGTTCTGAAGTTCAGGCGCCGGAGGGAGGTCCGAAATTACCCTTTCCTCACTTTGCTCGAACCGCCGCCCTTACCGAAATTGAATCCCCACCGACCACCGCCAAAACAAAGCAGTGCAAACGCGATCATAGCCACAGCCAGCGGAAATTCGTATCCGCCATTCCCCATAAGCCCGTTCTTAAAGTGCACTTTCCAGATGGCCACGCCCATCTCGATCACGAACGCGAGCGAGAAGAAACGCGTAAACAGTCCCAGCACGATGCCGACCCCGCCAAAGAATTCCGTCCCCGCGGAAAGATATGCCAACCAGGCAGGAAGGCCGAGCGAGCCCACGAACTCCATGTGGTGATGGAATCCGCCAAACACCTTGTGATAACCATGTGCGATCATGATCGCTCCCAGCACGAGCCGCATCACGAGCAGCGCCAGGGGCTGCAGCCGGTTGAGAGAATCCATTCCTCACCTCCAGGATAGGGAATGAATAAGGTAACAGAAAGGCAGATGGCAGGTCTCAGGTCTCGGGAAAATCCTGCAATGGTGCCGTTGCACTCCGCGTGAGATAATTTCCGCCCATGAATCTGACAAAAGCAGCGGCAGTACTCGCGCTGATGGTTGCGCTGGCCGCCGCTGCCGATCTGATATACGAGTCAACCGTAGTCAGGAACAGATACAATTCGGCGCACTTGTCTTGCATGAACTGCACAGCGGTCAAGGAAGCGCTGGCGGCCAATTGGAGGGTGGTCGAATCCAACATTGAGCTTCTTAAGGCAAAGGGGGAAAATCGGGAAGCCGAAAAATTTGCGCGGGACCATGCTGCCGAAAAGCCCATTAGCATCGATGTTCCGTGCCTGGATTGCGACACCCCGGCCCCGGACTACTCTATGCCGAGCGCTGTCGCAGCTGTGGGATTGATTGCCTCAAGGGTCTTGTTTGGGGCGGTGAAGCCAAGAAAATAGCGGCTGCTTTTCTTCCGTCGATTCCCTGGATCCGCAAGGCGTTTTTGACTTATTATGCGGAGCCGCCGATTTTCCTGGGACCTGAGACTAAGACCTGACCCCTGCTCTACCAGGTCGAGTAAGCCTTGCCGTCGCTGCCAATCTTGTCGGAACCACTGTGCACGCCAATGATGCCATCGGTATCCTTTTGCTCCAGCGAGAAGATTGCGTCTGCTGGCTCCGTCTGCCAAGTATCGGTGCTGCCCGTGATGTCCTTCGGAATTTCGTCCAGGTAACCCGCCGAATGCAGATCCTCCAGCGACTGCGGCGCTTTTTGTTTGTCAAGCGTGTACTGGAAGATCATCCGATTCAGCGTGTCCAGGTTGTGGCGCAGATTTTCCTCCCGTTTCCGGGTAATGGCATGGCTGTAGACGGGTATGGCCACCCCCAGCAGGATCAGAATGACGCTGATCGCCACCATAATCTCGATCAACGTGAACCCGCGATCGCGCCGTGTCGCCGTTCTGCTCATCTCCAGACCTAATTCTGCTCGGTTCCCGACCTAGTGCGTCCAGCTCGAGTAAGGGTCGCCGAGGGTCGAGATCTCATCCGAACCGCTGTGCACGCTCTTGATGCCGATCTGGGTCGGATCATAAGCATCTTCGGAGTCTTCCAGATCCAACTTCCATGTATCGGTTTTGCCGGTGATGTCTTCCGGAATGAACTTGATGTATCCCGGCACCAGATCCTCCAGCGACTGGGGCGCTTTGTTCCTGTCGAGCGAATACTCGGTGATGGCTTTATTGAGCGTCGTCAGATTCTGATGAAGCTTGGCTTCCTTGGCAAGCAGCACGCTGTGGGTGTAATTCGGCACCGCGATCGCCAGGATGATCATGATGACGAACATCACGACGACCATCTCAATCAGGGTGAAACCCCGATCGCGTACCGTGAGATTGGGAACCGCGGGATTGCCGATCTTGGGATCGCTGACTTTGAGTTTGCGCGCTTTGGACCTGAATCTCATCTACCAGTCCTTATATTTCGTGCCATCCAAAGCGAGTTGGTCCGACTTGCAGTACACATCGAAGACGTTTTGCTCACCCCATGAATCCGAGTCTTTGTCGTCCTGCATGGAACGCAATCCCCATTCCTTACCGGTGATGGGATCGACTGGAATCTTGCGCAGAAACTTTAGTTTCTTACCGGCAACATCCACGCCGTTGACCAGCGTATCGAGATCCGGAGGATAGTTTTCGCTCCCCACCTTGGTCTGGAACGCGTTCCGGTCGGCCGCATCTTTGTAGCGGTCGATCGCGTCGCGCATCATCCACAGGTCGTAGCGCAATTCGCGCTCGCGATCGCGCTGAAGGACGTGCTTTTCCACCGGAACCGCCATCCCCACCAGGATGCACAGGATCATGGTAGCGACGATCAACTCGATCAGCGTAAACCCGCGTTGCCAGCGCGTAGCCACCCATCTAGCTTTTCGCATGTTTATCGACCGGTTCATAAATCAGTTCCCGGTTCTCAGTTGAGACCCGGTTCGTTCTACTGAGAACCGGGAACTGAGAACTTCTTCACCAGCGCGTGGCCGCCAAAACGCGACTATTGAATGGTAATGGCTGCCTGCGCTCCGCTCATCGCAATCGGCTGCATCGCCGGATCCCGTGCTCCGCCCCGCGTGATGGTCAGAGCCGACTGGCCCGACTCCTTCGCCATGAACGTGAGTGTCACCACCGCGCCCTGTCCCGAGACGCCTCCGGCGCCCGGTGGCCGCGTGGCCGTAATTTGCAGTGTGCCAGTCAAAGGATCGTCGCGATGCACTAGCGCCACGGCTTGCCCGTCTTGTGAGAGGAACCCGCCGTTGGAAACATTGACCACTTGCACTTGATTTGGATCGTAGTTGAGTTGCACCGGTACGGAGTAAACGTTCTGCCCGCCCGAAAGCATGACATTCACTGTAAACGTCGAGCCCTTGGTCTGGTTCAAGGTGGGCGGATCAAACATGAACGTTCCCGTGCCAGCCTGCGCCACACGATTCTGTGGCAATTGTGGACTCGACCCTTGCGGAGCAGGTACTGGTGCCCCCTGGGAAGATGTTCCCTGGGGAACCGGCGCGGCGGGCGCCGCTGCCGGCGCTGCCGGCTTGCTGGTGGATAGTCTCAGCGAAATCCCACTCGCCGTACCCACGTCGAGCATATCGGCACTGCTATGAGAAGTGTCCAGCCCGCGGATAATGTGCGGGACCAGGACGAATACGATTTCGTTCGTGGAGTGGTCCGAGGTATCCTGCGCAAAAAGATACTTCAGGATCGGAATCGAAGACAGACCCGGGATCCCGGTCAGAGCCTTCGTCTTCGTGTCTTCCATCATGCCGCCCAGCAAGCTGACTTCGCCCTCTTTCAGGCGGATTTCGTTCTCGATTTTGCGCTGTCCGATCACCGGCTGGCTGATGCCTCCAATGCTCACATACGAGTCCACGTCCGAGACATCCATCGTCAATTTCAAGGAAATCTCACGTCCGGCGTGCACCCGCGGCGTGATTTCGATGTTCACGCCCACATCGAGGTATTGAAATTGGGTGTTCACCAGCGGATTGATACCCACTCCGCCAATACCCGGCTGGAACGATCCCGTCGCCACCGGCACGCGATCGCCGATCTTCAATGAAGCCTTCTGCCCGTCCAAGGCGCGGATCTGCGGACTCTGGATGACTTTGGTATCGGTATCGCTCATCAATGCCGTCGCCGTAGCCTGCGGAATCGTCACCTGGAAGTCGGTGGCGTTGAGGTTGGCGAGGGTATTCAGGTTGAGGCCATTCGTCGTCGAACCGGTAGTCGTGGTCGTGCCGCCCGTCGTGGTGGTGGTTGGGGCAGCGGTGCTGACATTGGGCTGCAGTGCCACCGAGATGTTGGTCGGAGGGTTGATGCCCAGCGTGTGCGACTTGTCGCGACTCACCTGCATGACCGCTACATCGATCAGCACCTCAGGTCTCGACTTGTCGAGATCGTCCACCAGTTTCTGCGCCAGCGCCACTTGGTCCGGCGTGCCCCGCACCACGATCGCTCCCTGCGAGGGCAACTGCTGAATACGGCTCACTTCGAGGATGGTGCGCATCGCGTTCACTACATCCTGCAATTCGGTGGGCTGGGAAAGGTTCGAAAGATAAAAAGTTTTGATGACGTTCTGTTCCAACTCTTTCCGCTTCGCTGGAGTGTCTTGTGCCACAAAAATCGTATTCGGCGTAACCGGACGCCAAAAGGTTTTGGTCTCAAATGAAATGATCCCCAGCGCATCTTCGAGGGTCACGCCGTTCAGCTCGATGCGTACCTGGCGCGGCGTGTAATCGGGGTCGAAAAGCACGTTAATGCCCGCCAGCTTGCCCACCGTTTCGTAGATCACATTGGACTTCTCCGTGACCTTGAGCGTGATGGGCACGTTCGAGATCGCAGCCAGTTCCACCGGACCCTGCGCCGCTTCCAGCCGTCTGCGCAAAGGCGTCGGAGCGGCGGCTTGCGGTGGCGGATTCTGCGCTTCCTTAATCATTTGCTGCGTCCGCTTCAGCTCCTGCTGCGCGATGAACGAAGAAGGATCGATCTCCAACCCCTTCTGGAATTCCACCGCCGCTTCGTCAAGCTTGCCGGCATCGCGCAGGATCTGCCCACGATGTACGTGCGACGAAGCCGCATAGAAGCGCGTCCGCTCGAAAGCCGTTCGATATCTCAGGTCTTTCGGCTTCAGATTGTAGGCCTGCCTGAAATAGTCGAAGGCCTGCTCATAGTTCTGCCGCGCCTCCGCGTCGGTGCCCTTCTCGTAAAGCGACTTGGCCGAATCATGACTCTTCCCGACGACAGGAAGCCTCAGACAGAGCAGCAACAAGACAAACAGAGCCGGAAAGATCAGGCGTCTCATCAAGCAATCCTCATGAAAATCTCTCTTGCCACAGCGGCAGCGGGCCATTCCCGGATCAAACCTTCAGCCAAACCGGAGTTTATCCAGCCCAGACCCATTCAAGTGCCCGAAAAACCGCAACCGCCCGGACATCGCGGGGCCGTCGCGCGCAAAAAGTATCGGGGATTTTGATTATAGCATCGCGTCAACTTGCACCCGAAGTGGTTGGTAGTCCGATGGTTACACTCATTGGTACCTGTCCCTAAGGGCGGTTCTTCGTTCCCAGTTCCCGGTTGGCGGAGAGGCTTTCCGACAACCGAGAACCTGGAACTGAGAACTAGCACCTGTCTTCGTGTTACTTTCTTTTCAGCTTCTTTTCAGCAATGGCCAAGCAGACTACTCACCAGACCCAGCCCAATCGGGAGAGAAATCCTCGCCGCCAGCCCACCGCTTCGGGGGAGAAGGATGCCGCTGTTAACAGGAACGCGAGCCACAACTACTTCTTGCTCGAAAAATTCGAGGCCGGCGTCGTTCTCACCGGAACCGAGGTAAAGTCCGTCCGCACTGGCAAGACCAATCTCAAGGATGCCTACGGGCTAATAAAGGACGGCGAACTCTGGCTCCTAAACTGCCACATCAGCCCCTACGACCACGGCAACTACGCCAATCATGCCGCCCTCCGCACCCGCAAACTTCTGATTCACAAAGAAGAAATTCGCAAGCTAATCGGCAAGACCCAGCAAAAGGGACTGACCCTGATCCCCACCCGCATGTATTTCAAGAATGGCAAAATCAAAGTCGAACTAGCCCTAGCCAAGGGCAAACAGCTATGGGACAAGCGCGAAACCGAGCGCCGCCGTACCGCCGACAAGGAAGCCCGCGAAGCCATCTCCCGGGGAAGAAAACACATCTGAGCTTCTCAATCTAGCGATTCAGACGGCGCCGTGCACCACCAACGCAAAGCGACTACCCAGAGCACGAAGACAGGCACAGCCAGAAGGCACCCACGCACTTCCAGGATCGGGAAGGGCTCGGCGGCGATGCGATAGAGATAGAGCACGGCAATGGTGACCGCCAAAACCACCGTCAACACAGTTGAAGCTTCGGTGCTTCCCAGTTCGTTTCCAGTAGCTCGGTGCTGTAGCCAGCAGCGTACCGCACGCTCGGCGAGGAGAACCATGGGAAGCAGCGCCATGGTCAGGTCTTGCATATGCAGGTGGTAGCTGATCAGGATTGTCGTCAGGATAGCCACTGCATAGGCCATGCCCTCATCTTTCTTGGCGCGATTGCCCAGCGCCAGCCAAATTGCCATAACTCCGACGACCACCGAACTCATAAGAACGACAGGCAGAATTGTGCCCGCGTCAAGCCACCGCGCGAGCGCCCACTGCAGAAACCCGCGCAGATTCGGCATGAACCAGGGAATAAATCCCCACGGCGTCATTACGTCTTGCCGGCGCAGCATCGCAGGATAGTCGTGGATAATCGTGGGACCCACAAGCGCCAGAGAGAGCCCGCCCACGACGGCACCGCCAATTACAAAGCCTCCCAATCCGCGCCATTTTCCGCGGAGAACGAGAACAAAGAATGCGACCATCAGCGCCAGATGAAACTTGAAGCAGGCCAGTGCAAGCAGGAATCCGGCCAGAAACGTCCGTCCGCTGTCCATGGACCGTAGAGACAAGACGAGCAATAACATAAATACAAGTGAATCCTGCCCCTCCCCGAACACATAGATCACTGGATAAAAAGCCAGTAAGTAGAGAGCCAGCGGCGTCCTTGTCGTTTGCGTAAGAGTTCGACTATAAGGCGCAAGCAGCCAGGCAATCAGAAATACCAGGCCGGCATTGGCCAGCGCCCAGACAATTAGCGCACTCCGATAGGAAAGGCCCGAGACCGGCCAATAAAACAACAGCTCATAAGCAAGATGATTGAAAGGGAGCAGGCCACTGATCCGAGTTTCGGGATAGAGCCGGATCTGCGCCTTTTCCTGAGCGTCGAAGTGGTAAAGCTGTCGGCCCTGACCCGAAGCCACGAGGTTGACGCCAGTCATGAAAATTCGGAGATCGGTTGCGGCCGGACCCTGGGAAAAATACCAGAGCATTTGCTGCCCGCTCACCCCGATAGAGATCAGGCAAAAAACAACCAGCCCCCACCTGGGGACGGGGCCAAGCCGATGAATCGCAGATGTTGATTGCATTTACGGGAGCCGGCCGTAGTGGCTTCACCTTGATACCACGTTATGAGTCATGCCGGACCGGGGAAAGGAATTTCGGAGTCACGCTAGTTACCCACGGAGGATGGGGTCCACCGCTAAGGCGTGCTATGCGCCTCGTCCAGCGCCTTCTTCACCGCCTGTAATTCTTTCAGCAAGCCGCGCAGGTTGCGCGTGTCCAGCGCGTTCGCGCCGTCACTTTTCGCTTCTTTCGGATTGTCGTGGACTTCCATGAACACGCCATCCACCCCCGCCGCCACCGCAGCCCGCGACAGCACCGGGATAAACTCAGGCTGGCCTCCACTCATCGCCGGCTGATCTTCATCGCCGTGCGAAGCCGACGGCAGTTGCACCGAGTGCGTTGCGTCAAACACCACCGGCGCGAACTTGCGCATGATGGCCAGCGAGCGCATGTCCACAACCAAATTGTTGTAGCCGAAACTCGATCCGCGCTCGGTCACAAATACCTGGCTATTGCCCGCTTCGCGGCACTTTTCGATAGCGTGCTTCATGTCCCAGGGCGAAACAAACTGCCCCTTCTTGATGTTTACCGGACGCCCGCTCAGCGCCGCAGCCACAACCAGATCGGTTTGCCGGCAGAGGAACGCGGGGATCTGCAACACGTCCACGACTTCCGCCACGGCCGCCACGTCGGCAGCCTGATGCACGTCAGTCAGCACCGGAATGTGAACTTCGTCTTTGACCTTCTTCAGGATGCGCAGACCTTCCTTCATCCCCGGCCCGCGATAACTGCGGATCGACGTGCGGTTCGCCTTGTCGTACGATGCCTTGAAAATGAACGGAAAATTCAGCGAACGCGCCACGCCCTTGATGATCTCCGCCATGCGCAGTGCGTGCTCTTCACTCTCGATCACACACGGCCCGGCAATCAGAAACAGGTCGCCCGAGCCGACGCGAACCGTATCGATTTGGAAGGACAAAGTCAAAGTCGTTTACCGCCGAGACGCCGAGAACGGCGAGACAATATTTTCCAAATCCACTTCCTAACTCTTGTCATCCCGAGCGAAGCGAGGGATCTGCAGTTCTCGGTTTTCTCGGTGCCCTCGGCGTCTCGGCGGTGGTTATCTTCTTCCCATTTTCTCCGGCCGCAGAAACATTTCCACCTCGGCTGCGCCTTTCTGCTCTTTCCTCTTCTGCCCGTGCTCGTAAGACGCGCCTGTGAAGGCCTTGAACAGTGGATGCGGCTCCAGCGGCTTCGACTTGAATTCCGGATGGAACTGGCATCCGATAAAGAATGGATGCCCGGGAATCTCCACCATCTCCACGTAAGTGCCGTCTGGAGTCGAACCGGAAATGCGCAGCCCGGCTGCGACCATGGGCTCTTCATACTCGCGGTTGAACTCATAACGATGCCGGTGACGCTCGCTGATCTCAGTCTGGCCGTAAACTTTGTAGGCCAGCGTTCCTAACTCGATCTTGCACGGCCATGCCCCCAACCGCATCGTGCCGCCCAGTTCTTCCACGCCGCGCAACTCGCGCAGCTTGTAGATCACGCGATGCGGAGTCGCCGGATCGAACTCACTGGAATTGGCATCCGCCAATCCGCACACATTGCGCGCAAATTCAATGCAAGCCGTCTGCATCCCCAGGCAGATTCCGAAGTAAGGCACATGCTTCTCGCGCGCGTATTGGATCGCCCTCAGCATACCTTCGATGCCGCGCTTGCCAAATCCGCCGGGCACAAGCAATCCGTCGTACTCTTCTAACTGCGCTTCATAACTCTTGTCGGCAGTCTCCAGACCTTCGGCTTCGATCCAATTGAATTCCAGCTTCAGGTTGTGCGCCAGCGCCCCATGCACCAGCGCTTCTTTCAGCGACTTATAACTGTCCTCGTACTCCACATACTTCCCGACAATGCCGATCCGGACCACATCTTTCGGGTTATAAACGCGGTGTACCAGATCGTTCCACTTCGAAAGATCGCGGTCTTTAGCCTCGAGTTTCAGTCGCCGCAAAACTAGGGTGTCGACTTCTTCATGCGCGAACACTATCGGCACTTCGTAAATGGACGCAACATCCTTCGCCGTGATGACCGCTTCTTCTTCGACGTTGCAGAAGAGCGCAATCTTAGACTTGATTTCTTTCGAAAGGAAACGGTCCGTGCGGCAAAGCAGAATGTCCGGCTGAATTCCGGCGCTGAGCAATTCCTTGACGGAGTGCTGCGTAGGCTTGGTCTTCAATTCCTGAGCCGCGGCAATAAATGGCACCAGCGTCACGTGCACAAACAAAGTGTTATCGCGGCCGAGTTCCTGTCGCATCTGGCGGATCGCTTCGATGAAAGGCAGCGACTCGATGTCGCCCACCGTGCCTCCGATTTCAACGATCGCCACGTCCACGTCCTGCGCCACTTTTTTCGCCGCCGCCTTGATCTCGTTCGTCACGTGCGGAATCACCTGCACCGTCTTGCCCAGGTAATCGCCCCGCCGCTCTTTGGCGATAATCTGCTCGTAGAGACGCCCCGTGGTCCAGTTGTTATCGCGAGAAAGTTTGGCGTGCGTGAAGCGCTCGTAATGTCCGAGATCAAGATCGGTTTCGGCGCCGTCGTCGGTAACAAAAACCTCGCCGTGCTGAAACGGCGACATCGTCCCCGGATCGACGTTCAGGTACGGATCGAATTTCATCAGGTTGACTTTGAGGCCGCGGCTTTCGAGCAGGCATCCAATGGAGGCCGCCGCCAGTCCTTTGCCTAGTGATGAGACCACACCGCCGGTTACAAAAATGTACTTGGCCGACATCGTTTCCTCGCTTTAATTTTGTTGGGAAAATTGTGCAACGGGGTCCCCGGAGCGCAGGGTTTTTGTGCGCGCTGGGGTGGGGGTTGGGGTGCACGATCAATTATGGCAGAAGTCGTTCTGGAAGGGAATGTGGAAAAAGCAGCTGTCAGCCTTCAGCTCTCAGCCGTCAGTTCGAACTTTGTCGGAAATGAATGAACCGAGGGTGCCCCATCCTTGCGCGTCCTTTGCGCAAGAGTGGGATTCCACGATCATCGAAGACTTGGGATTTTCCCTAGTACCCGGAACACTTTCAAGGTTCGGCCCTATTGCAGCGGCTTCCACCTCTCTGCCTCATCACGGGTGATAGGTCGAGTGGTACCAAGGTCGGCAGCGCGAATGACCTCGGTCTCATCGATAGCGAAGCTCCGCTGCCCTGTATCATCCCGCTTTGGATGGGATCGCAAGCTATATAGCCATGAACTTCCCGGAGCAAAAAGTGGCCTCACGTCTTTTTCGTATTCCGATGGCACGGCGGCAATCATAAACTTCCCGCCGCTGGCGTCGACGGTGGAACTGTAACGGTAACCAGCGCGAGCTCTACCGTCGAGATAAAGGTCATAAACCCTGGAGTTATCACTTGGTTCCCCCCACGGGAGCGGCAGTGGGGTTCGCGCATCGCGCAGTTGCTCGATGGTCGCGTACCTCTTCGAATCGTTGCTATGGGCGTAGGTCTCTTCCGCCTTCGCCAAGGCGCGAAGATCCTCGACAGCAGTAATCTCGTGGACATGCACAGGCGACCAAACCGCGAGCGAGACGACGTAATCGCTCACTGCGAACAACGTCCACAGGCAGACCGCGATTCCAACGAACACACGCTTGAGGCCTTGTCCACGAATTATTATCTGCACACCACGCGTAAAGCCATACACGAACAAGACGATCAGCGGAATCAACGCAATCTCGGTCCCGGCCATGGCGACAATGACAGCCAGTGCCAGCAAGGAGACGCGGAGCACACGCCATTTCCGCTCACTTGCTGAATACACCGCTCCAGCCAGCCGGAAGCCGATGATCGCCACCGGAAAAATAAGGATGATCGAAAAGAGTCCATCCGGCTGCGGGGCGTTGTTCGCCCACGCTGGCAGACAGCCCAGCGTCAGCATCCAGAGAATCAGTTCCGCTCTGCGACTTAGTCTCATTACTCGCTCCCTGCGGGAGCGCTTGGGGTTATCTCCCGCCACGAGAACTCCCAGTCTTCGTTGGGGTAAAAATCGGTTTTCGCGAACGAATACACGTTCGTGTCCCCGACTAGGGCAACATCGAAGCGGTAGTTCGTGGAGGCCAGTTCGACTCCCGGGGCGAGATGAAGAAAGTAGTCTCCGCGAACTAGCGGATGCCGCCATTTGCGCGTCGTCATGAGGATGTAAGTGCCACGTGGCACGCTCGTGCCCTGCACATAGTCCACCCGCAACCACTTCTCCTCGTGCGGAAGAAGATTCACGCGAAAGTGAACCTCGCCATGACGTTCCGTGGGATGTAGGTAGTCGACAATGGTGCCGTCCTTGGTTGCCGTTGCGATGGAGTACATGGAGGGCCGCGGGTGCTCAGGATCCACCGGGAACGGCAGCACCAGCGAGAGGAACGCGGGCACCGCGAAAGGATTCCTGTAGCGATACAGGCCGCTGACCTGAATCTGTTGCGGCGCAACCCAGACCTCGATGCGCTCACGGTCGAATCGCACCTGCGGAAAAACGTTGCAACCGGCGTAAACGGCCACGCCGATCAGCGCCAACGCGAGCGACAGGTCTGAATTGCGCCTGATGAATCTCCGCAAGTGTCCACCAGAGTTGACGGCAGTATATCCCACACGTGAAACCGAAACACCCTGCACCCCGGGCCCTGGCATCCAATCACTTACAAAAGAACGAAAGAAGGCCGATAATCTTGCGTGGCGTGAAATCTCCGATTCATAGACCGTGCGTTCTTTTCGCCGCGATCCTCGGCTTTGTTGCGCTTTGCTTTTCTTTCTCAGTTCCCGTTCTCGCCCAACCCCAAGCCCGCCGCCTCATCCTGAAAGACGGCTCCTACCAGTCCATCACCAAGTATGAGATTCACGGCGACCGCGTCCGCTATTTCAGCGCCGAACGCGGCGAATGGGAGGAAGTCCCTAAATCGCTGATCGACTGGGACGCAACCGATAAGTTCGAGCGCGGCCGCGACGAGGGCAAGCTCGATCCGGAAGCGGTTGAACTCGACAAGCAACTGGAGGCCGAACGGAAAGTCGAACAAGCCCGTTCTCCGCAGGTCGCACCCGGTCTGCGGCTGCCCGACGAAGGTGGCATCTTTCTCCTCGATACCTATGAGAATCAGCCGCAGTTGGCCGAACTGCAGCAATCGGGCGGGGAGGTGGATAAGAACACCAAGTCAAATATTCTACGGTCGGTGATCAATCCGCTGGCGGGCGCCAAGCAAACGATTGACCTCCCCGGAGCGCACGCCAAGATTCAGTCGCACACCACCGTGCCATCGCTCTACATCAACATCGATTTGAATCAGGGCGCGCCCGCAATCGCGCAGGCCTCTACCGGCGGCCCTTCGCCGCCGCTGTCCCTTTCCCCCACCGAGCGCTTCAAGATCATTCGCATCGACGTCAAGGGCAACAAACGCGTGGCTGGCGCAGTCAAAATCGCGGTCACCGGAAAGACGACCACCGACGAACGTCTCGTCGCAGCCACCGCCGCTACCATGACCGGAGGCTGGATCAAGCTCACTCCCACCGAACCTCTCGCGACTGGTGAGTACGCCATCGCCGAGATAATGGGAAAAGAAGGAATGAACCTCTATGTGTGGGACTTCGGCGTGAACCCCTCCGCGCCCGCCAACGCCTTCACATGGAAACCGGACCCGACCGAAGCGCAGCCCAAAACCGACCAGCCCACGGAGTTGCAAAAGCGAGAAAAACAGTAGGAAAAGCAGCGGAGGACTGAGGCACATTGTCCCTGGCTGCGGTGCGCCTGAGAACCTGTTCCTCTACGTCTCCACCAGCCCGCGCGAAGCAATCCCGATATTGTCCCGGGTGGTGTTCTTCACCACATACATCATCTCGTCCGCCTGGCGGATGATGTCGTGCGGGGTTTGGGCATCGTGCGGAAAAGTCGCCAACCCCATGCTGGCGCGCAAGTTCAAATTCAAGCCCTGCTCGCTGCAGAAAGTCCCCGAGCGCAGAGAATCCTGCAAGCGTTTCGCCACCACCACAGCCTGATCCTTGCTCGTCTGCGGCAGCAGCACGACAAACTCGTCTCCCCCGTAGCGGAAAGCAAAGTCAATCAGCCGCAACTGCGCTTTGATCAGGTATCCGACTTCGGCCAGCAGACGGCTTCCCACCAGATGCCCGTGCGTATCGTTGACCGCCTTGAAGTGGTCGAGGTCGATGAAAATCACGCTGAATTGGTAGCCGAAGCGGGTCGAGCGGTAGACCTCGGTTTCGAGCGTTTTGTGCAGATGGCGTGCATTGAACAGGCCGGTGCAATCGTCGGTGATGGTTAGCTCCTGAATCTTCTCGACCGACCTCGCATTCTCGATTGAAATCGCCGCGTAGTCGCACAAAGCCTGGAGAAAAAACATCTCCTGTTCGCTCATTTCCACGTTGGCGTTGACCAGTTGGATCACGCCCAGTACGCGGTGTTTCGAGCGCAAGGGCACGCAGATCACGGAGCGTGTGCGCAGCCGCGTCATCTCGTCCAGCCGCGAAGAAAAGCGTGGATCGCTTTGCACATCGGGCACAATCAATACCTGCCCGTGCTTGGCCACCCAACCGGCAATCCCCTCCCCCACCTTCAAACGCGCCTTCGACAGCACCTCCGCCGCCGCCCCCACCGCGATGGCAAAGTAGAGCTCATCTTTTTCCTCATCCACCATGAGCAGTGACCAGGTATCGGGGCGGAAGTATTCCGCCATTTTCTCCATGATGGTCTGCAGAATCGAATCCAGGTTCAACGAAGACGTCAGCGCCTTGGCGACATCGTGAAAGATGGTCAGCTCTTGCGACAGGCGAATTGGGGATGTGCCCGCGGCCTCTGCCATGGACTCCTCAGACGAGTGGTTGGACCAGGAAATTATAGGGAATTATAGGTTTGCTCACGGCGCGCGAGCAATGAACGTCGGTAACCAGTACCGGTCACGCCAACCCACCCGATTCATAGGAGCTAACTTAAGGCAGAATCCCCCTCTGAAGAGCCTTCCGTTCGCCCCGCAATGGGGGCCTCCGATTCCATTTTTCACCGGCCCTCAGTGCAGCTGAGTGCCCTCGATGTATGAGTTGCCGATGCCATGAAAGACGGCAACCATCCATAAGTTGCCCGACCTCTCGTACAACACCCCGAAGAACAAGCCTATGGCGAAAATGCCCGCGAACATCGGCAGCGCCGGGTGAGTGTGCGAGAAATGGTAAAAGTGCAACGGACCAAAGGTGTAAAGAGAATTGCTGACAAGAATCCCGGGCAGGGGGCCCCATCGCCGGACGAGTTCGGTTTGCAGAATGCCGCGGTACACCACCTCCTGGTAGAAACCCCAGAGGAGGTAGGGGAGGAAAACTGTCTCCACGCGGCTCAGGAGATGCGGCTCGGCAAGAATTACTCGCAACCGGTCCGCGAAGAGGACAGAAAAGACGAGGTTCGCAATGAGAAAGACCTGAACAAAGTAGGACTTCTCGGTCGCACTCCATTCACGCCATCGGTAAAGGCCGATTTCGGACAGCTTCAGCCCCGCGACAAATCGGACCAACAGCAAGGCAAGGCCCAGCAGGAGCGGGATTCGAAGCCACACCGGCGGAAGAGGAAGGCGCAGCCAGCTAAAAAGCGAGAGCCGGGGACCAATGACTCCTTCAAGGGTGAAAAAGATTAGCAGTAAGCGAAGACCTCCAGTAGCACCGTATGTCGGCGAGCGCTTCATCCCGAACAGAAAGGCGTGCCCCCTCCAATGAGCATTTAGCCCCTGTGACCTGACACCAGCCGGCAAGCCGCATTCGACCGTATAGCCTCCTCCACCCTACTGTGAGTGATTGTGGAGTTTTCTAATTTGGAATTTGTGAACCGATCGCGTCCCTACTCGAGCCTCGGTCTTGATCTGAGTTTCAAATTGCCAATTAGAAATCACCCGTTACCAATTCTCTATGATCTAGCTTCTCGACAGAGTAGAATTCCGTTCGCCATCCAACGCATGCGGGAGACTGGTTTGCCTTCTTTTGGCGAAAAACTGAAACAGGAACGCGAGAAGCGCAAGATCACCCTGGAGCAGATTTCCAGCTCCACCAAGATCGGCACCCGCATGCTGCAAGCGCTGGAAGAGGACAAATTCAACCAGTTGCCCGGAGGCATTTTCAACAAGGGCTTCGTCCGCGCCTATTCCCGCTTCGTCGGGCTCGACGAGGACCAAACCGTTGCCGAGTACCTGCAAGCTTCCGGCGACGCTCCGCCCGCTTCGACCGAAATCGCCGCGCGCGAAGACGGAGCGCGCGAAAATGAAGCAACGGTCAGCCGCCTGGAAGCCATCTCCGACGTTCCCCCTCGCCACCTACCCTGGGGCCTGTTCGCCGCAGTCCTGCTCCTGATCGCGCTCGCGCTCTCCCTCTGGAGCCGGCACCAGCGGGAACAGGCAAGGCAGTCACTTCATCCCACTCCAACCACCGCCATGATGCCGGTACCGGCCGCCCAGTCATCAGGCAAAGCGTCCAACAAAGTGGACCAGGAAGTTAGCGCCTCCACTTCGCCAACAAATAGTTCGCCGACTGGAGGATCGACCTCCGCCCCCCAAGCACCTCAGACCGCAGCCGCTGCCGCCCCTGCCCCAACTCCGGGAGAGTTTACCGTCGTCATCCAAGCCCGCGAAGAATCCTGGATCTCGATCACTGCCGACGGCGAGACTGCCCCATCCGAAGTCTTGGCGGCGGGCAGCGAGCGGACCATCCATGGACGAAAAGAAATTATCATTAAGGTCGGCAATGCCGGCGGCATCGACTTTCGCTTCAATGGAAAGAAACTCGACACGGGAGGACAATTGGGAGAGGTCAAGACCGTTACCTTTGGCCCTGGCGGAATGGTGTCGAATGCTTCGCCACCGCCTTCGACGCCTTAAGTTTTTCTCTTTCTTTTCTTCCATTTGTCGCCCGCCCTCCGCCGTTCGCTGCCAACTCCCTCCCACTCAATGTCAACTCCCTTCGTTACCAGCCAATTTCGTTGCGCTTCACAGGCCATCTCTGATACCGTTTTGAAGAACAGTTAGCCAAACCAAGATTAAGCCAAGCTTGGTCCAGAGCCCTTGGGCTCCGTAAGCCTCCCTTATCGGACGTGAAGGCTCGCAAGTAAAGGCTCAAAGCCACCTTGAAGGAGATACCAGATTGCCTGCAACCAATCGTTTTCTTTTTACCTCGGAATCTGTAACTGAGGGACATCCGGACAAGATCGCCGACCAGATTTCCGATGCCATTCTCGACGCCTGCCTTCGTGAGGATCCGACCAGCCGCGTCGCCTGTGAAACCCTGACCTGTACGGGCCTGGTCGTGATTGCCGGCGAGATCACCACCAAAGCGTACGTCGACTTTCAGAATCTGGTGCGCGGCGTCGTGCAGTCGATCGGCTACGACAACGCCGTCTACGGCTTCGACTCGAACACCTGCGCCGTAATTTCCAGCATCAACAAGCAGTCCGGCGATATCGCCATGGGAGTGGACACCGGCGGTGCCGGCGATCAGGGAATGATGTTCGGGTATGCCTGCAACGAAACTCCCGAACTGATGCCTCTTCCGATTTCGCTGGCCCACAAACTCACTCAGAAACTTTCCGAAGTGCGCAAGAATGGCACCTGCCCGTACCTGCGGCCCGACGGAAAATCCCAAGTCACGGTCGAATACGATGCGCACCGCAGAGTGAAACGCGTGGATGCGGTGGTTGTATCCACGCAGCATTCCGAAAGTGTGGGCAACGACGAACTGCGCGCCGACATTTTGAAGCACGTCATCCAAGCCGTAATTCCGGCCAACCTGCTCGACGAAGATACCAAGTACCACATCAATCCCACCGGACGCTTCGTCATCGGCGGCCCCATGGGCGATTCCGGTCTGACCGGCCGCAAGATCATCGTCGACACGTACGGTGGCATGGGCCGTCACGGCGGCGGCGCATTCAGCGGCAAGGATCCGACCAAGGTTGACCGCTCGGCCGCCTACATGGCGCGCTACATCGCCAAGAACATTGTGGCCGCCGGCCTCGCCGACCGCTGCGAAGTGCAACTCGCATACGCGATCGGGGTTGCCGATCCAGTCAGCGTCCTGGTGGATACTTTCGGAACCGAGAAGGTTGATGCCAAACTGATTCCTGATTTGGTGCGGGCGAACTTCAAGCTGAAGCCGCGCGAGATCATCGAGACGCTCAACTTGCGCCGTCCGATTTACCGTAAGACCGCATCCTACGGACACTTCGGCCGCAGCGATCCGGATTTCACTTGGGAAGCAACCGACAAAGCCGCCAAACTGGCGACAGACGCCGGTTTGAAGCTGGAACCGGCTGGGGCCAGGAAATAGTTCTTCACCGCGGAGGCACCGGGACACGGAAAAAGCGATTCTTGCTTTTTCTAGTTTTTAGATTTTCTCTGTGACTCCGTGCCTCCGTGGTGGATCTTCTTCTGCAGCGTACGAACTACATAGATTCACTCAGCGTCATCATTCGGGGATAGGGAGAGAAATGGCTACTACAACCACATCAATCAGCAGCGACGTTAAGGGGTTTGAACTGGCCGATCTGGGCAAGAAACGCATCGAGTGGGCGAACCAGTCGATGAAGGTGCTGCAGATCATCCGCAAGGAATTCATCAAGAACCAGCCGCTCAAGGGCATCCGCGTTTCCGCCTGCCTGCACGTTACGGCCGAAACCGCAAACTTGATGATCGCCTTGCGCGATGGCGGCGCCGATGCAGCACTATGCGCCTCGAACCCGCTTTCCACGCAGGACGACGTCGCCGCTAGCCTGGTGCGCGACCACGGCATTCCTGTCTTCGCCATCAAAGGCGAGGACAACGACAGCTACTATTCGCACATCATGGCGGCTGTCGACCACAAACCGCAGATCACCATGGATGATGGCGCCGACCTGGTCACGATCCTGCACACCAAGCGCAAAGCTGAATTGTCGGGCGTGATTGGCGGCACCGAGGAGACCACTACCGGCGTGATTCGCCTGCGCGCCATGGCGAAGGAGGGCGTGCTCGGGTATCCGATCATAGCCGTCAACGACGCCGACACCAAGCATCTGTTCGACAACCGCTACGGCACCGGACAATCGACGATTGACGGCATCATCCGCGCGACGAATTTCCTCCTGGCAGGGTCGAAGTTCGTTGTCGCCGGCTACGGCTGGTGCGGACGTGGCCTCGCTTCGCGCGCCCGCGGCGCCGGAGCGGAAGTCATCATCACCGAGGTTGATCCAACCAAAGCGCTCGAAGCCGTGATGGACGGATTCCGCGTGATGAGCATGGAAGAAGCCGCTAAAATCGGCGACGTTTTCTGCACCGTCACCGGCAACAAGAACGTCCTCGCCAAGCAACACTTCGAACTTATGAAGGATGGCGCCATCATCTCGAACTCGGGCCACTTCAACGTCGAAATCGACATTCCGTCACTCGAAAAACTGTCGTCCTCCAAGCGCACCACGCGCAGCTTCGTCGACGAGTACACGATGAAGGACGGCCGCCGCATCAACCTGCTAGGCGAAGGCCGTCTGATCAATCTGGCCGCCGCCGAAGGCCATCCCGCGTCGGTGATGGATATGAGTTTTGCCGATCAGGCCCTTTCCTGCGAGTACATGGTGAAGAACCATGCGTCGCTGGAAAAAAAGGTTTACACGGTTCCGGTCGAACTCGACAAACGCGTGGCCAAGCTGAAGCTCGAATCGCTCGGCATCAAGATCGACCGCCTAACCTCGGAGCAGGAAGAATATTTGGCCAGTTGGTCGGAAGGAACGTAGGATCGTCGTTAGTCGTTAGTCGTCAGGCGAAAATTCGCTGGAGCGACGGGCGTCCTCGCCCGTTCGACCTCGGAATTGAATGCGTAGGGCGGCGCAAGCCGCCCTCACATTCCGTATCGGGGCATCGCTTCAGCGATACCGCAACCTTCTTAAGTTGGGACCCCCTTTACTTCCCCGCGCGGCGATAGAATGAAATGCATGTACCACTACAATCCCGCGACCGCTCTTGAAGAACTGACCGAAGACGCGACTCTGCCCAACCCCGTCCACGTGCGCGACATGATGCTGCGCCGCAAGCTCACCGCCGACCAGTCGCTGGAGCTGAACCGCATCTTCCTCGAATACCAGAAATTTTTCGGCGAAGCGCAGAAATTGGGCAAGGAAATCTTGAAACGCCTGGCGGCGTAGGTCTCCAACGCTCACGTAGGGACGACCGCCCTCGGCCGTCCGGGCGAGCGCACTCGCCGATGTCATTCCCCGCCCGACAGATCAGGCTCTGCCGTGGATCTTAGCCCACCACCAGCGCACGCCGACGAACAGGAAACGCCAGTCGTGGAAGAATTCCGGCGGCTTGCCCTCGAAGGCGTGGCCGATGAATTGGAAAACCCATCCGATGAGGAAAAGACCCAGCGCATACAGCCACAGCTGGTGAAAGAAGATGCTGGCGATGAAAAGCGGGACCGAAAGCAGGATAGTCGGAATGCCCAGCGTGTGACACACCCGGTTCACCGGATGCTGATGACTGGAGCCGTATTGCGCGATCCACTGCTCGTTCGTGCGTCCGCCTAGCACGCGCAGGATGATATCACGAAAGAAAAAAATCGGGCCATCGGGTGATCGGGCCATCTAAAGTCAAAGGCTGTTGATTTCGATGGCCCGATCGTCAGATGACCCGATTTGCTGGCCCGATCTTGTTGTTAGCGACCGCCGCGGGATCCACCACCGTGGAACCCTCCGCGAGCCGAACCGCGGGCTACGAGACCGCGCCCACCTGCACCGTGTCCAACAAAGCCGCGTCCTGCGAAACCACGTCCCTCAAAACCGTGTCCGTAAAAGCCGCGCGCGTAGGGGCGTCCATATCCATGTCCCCAGCCGTGATACCACGGGCCTGCGCCGATGAAGACGCCGCCCGAGAACCAGCCTGGGCCATAGAATCCATAGGGCGCGCAAGCATAGGGATAATCTGGGTAATAGCCGTAGGCGCAGACTGGTGGGCCAGCCACAACGCCGACGCCGCCGATTCCGATTCCGACTCTGACCTCAGCTTGCGAGTACGCGAGCGGCATGGCCAGTAAAGCCAGCAGTACAACATATCTCAGGTATTTCATGGTGAACCTCCCTTTTCTTCCCCTTAGCGATTCGCTCGTTTGAATCGCCGGAGCATGAGGTCCTTCAGTTTTTTGTTTCCTCTGAAGCGCCTACGGATATGAACCAGGATCGGGGAGAAAAGTGGCATGAATATACTTGACAAATCATGATTCGTTTAGTACAATTCTCATATTATGCAAGAGCCAAAGACATTTCAAGAGGCAATTTTGTACTTCGCAGACCGCAACCGCTGCATTGACTACCTCGCGCTTCGTCGCTGGCCTGACGGTCGAGTGCTGTGTCCTGTCTGCGGTCGGGATGACGCAAAGTTCCTAGAGAAGCAGGGCAAGTGGCAGTGCAAGAGTGTCCACCATCATCGCCAGTTCTCGGTCAAGGTCGGAACTGTGATGGAGGACTCACCGATACCGCTAGAGAAGTGGTTGCCCGCTGTATGGGCTATCGTAAACGACAAGAACGGCATCTCTAGTTGGGAACTGCATCGCGCTCTAGGGGTGACTCAGAAAACCGCCTGGTTCATGCTCCACCGGATACGGCTAGGCATGTCGCTACAGCACAAAAGGTTCGGCGCACGCGGAAAGATGGGGGATGGCGGGAAGGGAAACGGTAACGGAGCCGTGGAAGTTGACGAGAGTTTCATCGGTGGCAAACTCCGCAACATGCACCGGGATCGCCGCGCCCGATTCGCCGCTGAATCCGGTCACACTGGCGGGCCAACGGGCAAGACAATCGTTCTCGGAATGCTGGATCGGGAAGCACGGCAGGTTCGGGCGAAAGTCGTGCCTGATGTGAAACGCGAGACGCTACAGAACGAAGTCTTAGAAAACGTCAAGTATGGTACTCACGTCTACACCGACGATGCCGTGCCCTACGACAAGCTGCATTCGCGGTTTGTTCACGAAGTTGTGAACCATGCCGAGGAATACGTGCGCGGACAAGTTCATACGAACGGATTGGAGAACTTCTGGAGTTTGTTGAAACGCGGACTGAAAGGAACTTACGTAGCGGTAGAGCCGTTCCACCTTGACCGCTACATTGACGAGCAAGTGTTCCGCTACAACAATCGGGCCACAAAAGACAATCCACTGACCGACGCAGACCGATTCAGCTTGGCGTTGACGCAGCTTGCGAACAAGCGGCTGACCTATGCCGAATTGACGGGCAAGACCGACGATGCGAGGAGTACGACGGCAGAGCCTTTCTAATTCCCGCTACCGGAAACGCGGTCGGAAGCCGAAGTCCGAAGATGTTTCGGCTTAGGGCCGCGCTTCGGCTTTCCCGCATTCGCTTGTTTCTCCCGCTCCAATGCGGCTTTGATCTCGGAATGTGGAACAGACATTAGCCCGTCCATTGCTTTCGTGAATCGCTGGAATGGCGTCTCCGGTTTCGGTTTCACAGGAGTATCATACCGCACGACGCAAGGAGGCATGATTTATGGCAAGCGCAATCACCGAATACACCATTGTCAATGGGACCACAGATATTGAACTGATCAGGGTTGTAGTGGCGCAAATCCGCAACGGCTGGCGTCCTATCGGTGGACCCGTCACGGCACAAGATCAAAACGGTCAGGGAAAATTGTTACAAGCTCTCGTCAGATGATTTTATTCCCACTGAACCGGATTGCACTCTTCTCAGGATCAGCAGTTCTCTGGCGATGGTACAAGCACTCTCCGCTTCAATAATGTTGGGGTGTCTTAAAGCCAGATCAGCAATACTATCTGCCAGTTTCAGGATTTCGTCGAAGTCTGACGTTTGCGCTTTAACCCGAGTCTGAAGCATAATTCACCTCAGGCGCGACTGAGAAGGACGCGACGACATTAGCCTCCAGCGGGAACTGGGGGCTTTTCTATTTTCCGTTGTATCATGCCCGTCAAATGGACACTACCGTTTTCAAATGGTTATTCGGGATCGCGATACTGGCTGTAATCGTATGGTGGCTACTCCCTAACGACTGGCGAATAAAATATGCCGCTGAATACCAACTTGATCCTGACCAAATCACGATTGAACACAAGCCGCACGACTGCGACTGGGACTCCGCGCCTCTCGGTAACAAGCACTGTCATTACGAGGAGTTCGTTACCGTTCTCAATCAGGATGGTAAGGTTATCGAAACCAGCTTCGGGAAGGCTGATCCCGAGCCGTCCGACCAGAAGCCTGCGAAGGCTCACATCGAGTGGCGACGGGTAGCAGATTAAGGTTTTGAAATCTCTTTCAATCCCTGAGTCGCTAGCCGCTCTATCAGCTTGCAACTGTGTTCTAGCGCATCATGCGCATCGTCTTCGCTGTAGTTCTCGCGCTTGTGGCAAACATAGTCTCGGTAAGTGAATTGCAGATACCTGAATTGCGTCCCGACCTCGGCATAGAACTTGATCTCACGATCCCGCTTCTTCGTGTGTTTCGTATTCGTCAGTTGGTCTACTTTGGCGGCTATTCTCCGGTTGAAATCCCCCCAAGTGGCAAGGTCTGGATGCTTGGATAATTTGATCTTCATGGCCTTTGCCAGTGACCGCAAAGGCGATTCCAGCGCCCGCATCGCGTGAAACACGCAGGCATCGTTACAGGCAGCAGCATAGCAATTCCCCGCTTCAATTAACTCCTCACAGGCTACCGGGAACGCTTCTCTCGCGTTCTTGCCAAGCACACTGCCGTTCTTGTAGTGTTTGGCTTTGGCTTCGGGAATATACATGAACTGCTTGGACGGGAGCGCTTCCTCAATGTATTCCCGCCGCGTTTGAAGTTCGGTATGGGCAGTCTGCGCCAGATAACCGGGGCGTTGCATCCTCTCCTCAAATCCGGTTATCAGTCCAACGCCGGATACTTCCTTGAGGAGTTCCAACTCGCTCATTTCCCCCAACAGGGCCATTAGAAGATCACTTAGTTTTTGCTTTTCGTTATCGGTCAGTGTCCGACCGAGATTCGTGGCTTTCAGTTCTAAATCCCGCTCCATCTCCTCAGACTTCCGCAGGCACGCGAATAGCTCGTCAACCTTGTAGCGGATCATAGCGAGCGAGCATAGATCAGTGGATCGGTCGGTGTCATCAAACCAAGGCCACGGACGGGATTGGATTGGCGAAAGGGTTTCACTGGCGTTCATGATAGCCCTCCCCGGTTTGATTCGTCAAAGATATTGATGCCAGAAAAGTTGCGGAAAGAAGAGTGGCTGATTTCAGCCATCCTGCGTGAAATCAACCAGTTGCGGGGTAGGTGGGGCGGAATGTCCGGCAACAAGGACGCTTCAGCGGCTTCTCGCCGTGCATCCAGTCCTTTTCGTTGGCAAGGGTTGCCAATGCATGGGTAGCTGTGATGATCTGGGGATGCGGTCTGATGGCGAAATGCGCTAAACTTTCTGCATAAAAGCCATGACCGACGACGAGAAAAACCAACCCGCAAACGAGTTTCATCCAAGAGACATCACACGCCGCGACTTTGCTGCCCTGGTGGTGGGCGCGGGCATTGCTGCATCTGTGTCATCATCCTCGACTGCGGCCGCGGATGTTGGCATTGAGATGGTCGAGACCGACGTCGAGATCAAGACTCCGGATGGAACTTGCGACGCCGCATGGATTCATCCGAAGACACTCTCGAAAACCGGATCCTATCCAGGAGTATTGATCTGGCCCGACGCATTCGGCTTACGGCCGTCGATGCGCACCATTGGCAGGAATATTGCGTCCGAGGGATATTCCGTCCTGGTGCCCAATCCCTTTTATCGCGTGTCCAAAGCGCCTTTCACCGATGCTTCCAAATTCAACTTCCAGAATCCGGACGATATGGCGAAGCTCAGACCGCTGATGGCGTCGGTGAACGCGCCCGGCAACGCCGAAAAGGATGCGGCCGCGTACGTTGCCTTCCTCGACGCGCAAAAGGAAGTGAACACGGCAAAAAAGATTGGAACCCAAGGCTACTGTATGGGCGGCGCGCTGGTGGTGAGAACGGCCGCGGCCGTGTCCGATCGCATTGGCGCGGGCGCGTCGTTCCATGGCGGAGGGCTGGTGACCGACAAACCCGATAGCCCGCATCTGCTCGCGCCGAGGATCAAGGCTCGTATGTATTTCGGAATCGCATCGAGTGACGATGCGAAACAGCCGGATGCCAAGGACAAGCTGAGGGAAGCCTTTGCCGCCGCCCACGTGCCAGCCGAAATCGAAGTGTATCCAGCCCAGCATGGATGGTGCGTGCCCGATATGCCCATGCGCGATGGCGCGCCGATCTACGATAAGGTCCAAGCCGAGCGTGCCTGGGGGAAACTCGTTGCGTTATATAGAGCGGCGCTGGTGTAGCGGGTTGCGGAGAGTGTCGTTTCGACGCGAGGAGTATTCCCTCAGCGGCTAAAGCCGGCGCAATTGCGCGCCTAGATCGCAGCGGTGAACCGCTGCGCCACCCAAAATCAGGCCCGTCGTCGTTTACAATCAAGGATTCTCTCTCGATTGGAAAACATAATCATGCACCGCTGGTCGCAACTTTTCATTCCTACGCTTCGCGAGGCTCCGGCTGATGCCGAGGTCGCTAGTCACAAGCTGCTGGTGCGCGCTGGATATATTCGTCAGCTGGGTGCGGGCATTTACTCGTTTCTGTTCATGGGCAATCGCACTACCCAGAAGATCATGGGCATTGTCCGCCAGGAGATGGACAAGATCGGGCAGGAGTTCTATCTGCCGGCGCTGAATCCGCGCGAAGTTTGGGAAGCTAGCGGGCGCTGGACGGCGATGGGCGAGAATATGTTCCGCCTCAAAGATCGCAAGGGCGCTGATCTGTGCCTGGGCATGACCCACGAAGAAGTGATGACCGACATCGCGCGCAAGGAGCTGCGCAGCTACAAACAACTGCCGCAGATCTGGTATCAGATTCAGACCAAGTTTCGCGACGAGCCTCGTCCGAAGTCGGGCCTGCTGCGGGTGCGGCAGTTCATCATGAAAGACGCGTACTCGTTCGACATCGATGCGGCGGGGCTTGACGTTTCGTATCAGAAACATCACGACACTTATTGCCGCATCTTCGACCGCTGCGGGCTGAAATATATGGTGATCGATGCGCACTCGGGGGCTATGGGCGGATCGCAGTCGCAGGAATTCATGGTGCGCACTCCGGCGGGCGAGGATCTGGTTGTTAGCTGCGAGAAGTGTAACTACGCGGCGAATATGGAGAAGGCTACTTCGAAGTTGGAGGCGGTCGAAGATCTCAAGACTGAAGGCGACGGCTCGCCGTTGGAGGTGCACACTCCGGGACAGAAGACGATTGAAGACGTTGCGCGGTTTCTCGGCGTGTCGCCCGTGCACACCATCAAGACTCTGGCGATGATGATTACCGCTGAGGAGCCGGAAAAGGGAAAAACTCGCATCCCCACCCGTTGGGAACCGGGCCCGGTATCGCGAGCCGTTGTGCTGCTCATGCGCGGCGATCACCAGATGAACGAAGCCAAGCTGTCGACGGCGGTCGGCGGCAAAGAGACGCGTCCCATGCAGGAAGAGGAGATCCGCGAGCTGTTCCATTCGCCCGCTGGATATCTTGGTCCGCTCGGCATCAACTGGGCTAAGAACATGGATGAGCCTGGCAAGCCGATCCTGCTGGCCGACAAGGCACTCGAAGGGCGCACGAACCTGATTGGCGGCGCGAATAAAGAGGAGTATCACGTCAAGCACCTGACGCCAGGAGGGAATTTTTATCCCACCGCTTATGCCGACGTGCGCAGCGTGACCGCTGGCGAGGCTTGCCCGAATTGCGGCGCGCCCCTGCGCATCGATACCGCGGTCGAAGTCGGACACATCTTCAAGCTGGGGTACAAGTATTCCAATTCGATGGGCGCGCGTGTGCTCGACCATAATGGCAAGGAGGTCGCGCCGATCATGGGCAGCTACGGGATTGGGATCGAGCGCATCCTGACTGCGGCGGTCGAGCAAAGTAACGACGAGAACGGCTTTTGGCTGCCACCTTCGATCGCGCCGTTTGAGGTGGTGGTGGTGTCGACTAACTCCAAGGACGAGGCCGTCCGCAGCGCGTCAGAGGAGGTAGCGCGGCAGCTCGAAGGCGCGGGATTCGACGTTTTGCTCGACGACCGGGACGAACGGCCAGGAGTGAAGTTCAAGGACGCCGACCTGGTGGGTATCCCCTTTCGAATCAACGTCGGAAAGAAGGTTACCGAAGATACCGTGGAAGTCGTTCGGCGCTCGACTCTGCACAAGGAGGACGTTAAGATTTCTGCCATAACCGGGTATTTCCTAGAACTGCGCAAAGGCTTGTGAAAAAGGACAGGTCACGGCCGCTCGCCAGCCGGAAGAGCATAGCCCTTAGCGCACCTTGCAGAGTTTCGCGCACTATGGAAAGCTCGCACTGGAACTTCGCAACTTGGAACTCGCAACTGGCGATTGAGCGATTGTTTTTATGGGAACTTTGAAATTAGCCCTTGGCGTGGCCGTCTTCGGGGCGTTGATCCTGGTGGGCATCAAGATCATCCCGCCGTTTTTCTCGAACTACGAGCTTGAGGATTCGCTCAAGACCGAAGCGCTGCAGGCAACCTATAGCACGCGCACGGAAGATGACATTCGCGAGGCCGTTATTAAGGAGGCCCGCAAATACGATATTGCGCTGACGCCCAAGCAGGTGTCCGTCTCGCGAGTGGGCGGCTTCGCCTCAGGCACTCTTGCGATCGAGGCCGACTACAGCGTTCCCATCGAGTTGCCCGGCTACTCGACCACCATCGAGTTCCATCCTTCGACGAAGAACAAAGGCGTGTTTTAGGGCTGCTGTCAGCTCTCAGCCGTCAGTTCTCAAGCCCCACCGTTGAGACCCCACCACAGCGTTTTACAAGCCCCTTACGCTGAGTGTATCGTTGGTTCCGAATCTAGTTCCGAAACCTGGCTCCGGAATTCTCCGCATCTTCGCATCCCAAGAGGACTCATATGTCCACGTATCGAACCATCTGCCGAACCGGCCTAGTCGCCTTCCTGGCATTCGCCGCCTTTGCGCCGAGAGCGACGTTTGCTTCCAACCCCGCAGCGTCGCCACAGACAGACATAAGGTCAGCGCCGGAGCTACTGGCGGCGGATACCCCGCGCGTGACGCCAGGCGGAGCGACGTTCACGGTTCCCGCCGGTTGGTCGATTGTGACGGGCAAGAACCTGGTTACACTTGCGCCTCCCGAGCCGGACGCGCACATCGTCATCGTCGACTCCCAGGCGGCCGATGCCAAGGCAGCGGTCACTGAGGCGTGGGCCGCCTATAACCCCCCGAAAACGTGGCCGCTCAAGCTGGTCATGCCGCGTCCTGCGCGTAACGGGTGGGAAGAACGGCAGGTATTTGACTACGAGACCTCTCCGAACGAGCGTGTTGTCGTACAGGCGATCACGTTGCGCGTCGGCAGCTCGTGGACCGTGGTCATTCTGAACTCCAGTGAACCGACCCTGGAGAAGCGCGCCGCACCCATTAACTTGATCATCCAAAGCCTCCGTCCCAAGGGCTATGCGCGCGAGTCTTTTGCCGGACGCAAGCCGGAGCCGCTGGATGCCGCACATATCGCTGAGCTCAAGGCATTCGTTGAAACCTCCATGCAAGAGCTTGGCATCCCCGGCGCATCGATGGCGCTCATAGATGGCGGCAAAGTCGTGTACGAGGGCGGATTTGGCGTGCGTGAACTCGGCAAGCCTGAGCGCGTGGACGAAAATACCTTATTCATGGCGGCGTCCAACACCAAAGGTATGACGACGCTGCTTCTGTCGGAACTCGTCGACGAGAAAAAGTTGAAGTGGGACGAACCGGTGACCGAGGTTTACCCCAGCTTCAAACTGGGCGATGCCGACACCACGAAGAAGGTTCTGGTCAAGAACCTGATCTGCGCCTGCACTGGGATGCCCCGGCAGGATATGGAATGGCTATTCGAGTTCAAGAATGCCACGCCTGAATCCACTCTTGCTTTGCTCGGCACCATGCAACCGACCAGCAAGTTTGGCGAGGTTTTCCAATATAGCAATTTAATGGCGGCGGCTGCAGGATACATTGGCGCACATCTGGTGTATCCGAACCTGGAACTCGGCGCCGCATACGACCAGGCGATGCAGGAAAAGATTTTCGATCCGCTAAGGATGAAGTCGACAACGTTCGATTATGCGCGCGCCCTCGCCGGCAACCATGCCAGCCCGCACGGGGACGATGTGGATGGCAAGCCCGCCGTGGCCAACATAGCGTTCGACTACTCGATCATGCCCGCCCGTCCGGCGGGTGGCGTGTGGACCTCGACCGGCGATCTGATCCGCTACGTACAACTCGAGCTTGAGCTGGGCAAGCTGCCCAGCGGCAAGCAGTTGGTTTCGTCAGAAAATCTGCTGATGCGCCGTGCACCGCAGATTGCCCTCGGCGAGGACCAGAGTTATGGGATGGGATTGATCGTTGACCGCACCTACGGCGTTCCGGTGGTGCATCATGGCGGCAGCATGGCTGGTTATAAGACCGACATTTACTTTCTGCCGAACTCAGGCATAGGCGCCGTGCTGCTCACTAATTCGGATAATGGGGGAATGCTGCTGGGTCCATTCCGGCGTCGCTTGCTGGAAGTCGTTTTCGACGGCAAACTCGAGGCAGCCGGCGACGTTGGCGGCCAGGCAGCACGCTATAAAGCAACCCTCGTGAAAGAACGGGAACGACTCGTAGTGCCCGCCGATCAAGCGCTGGTGGCTGGTTTGGCAAAGCACTATTCCAGCAAAGAGCTGGGTGATCTTGACGTGCTCAATCAGGGCGGAGTAACCACTTTCGATTTCGGCGAGTGGAAGAGCGCCGTGGCATCCCGAAAGAATGACGATGGCACGATCTCGTTTATCACTATCGATCCCACCAATGAGGGGTTCGAATTCGTAGTGGGTGAACGTACCGGCAAGCGGGTGCTGATTATTCGTGATGGCCAGCACGAATACATTTTTACCGAGGCTGCCTGACCGCATCCTTTTGAGGGGTAACCGCTAGTCCAGATTACTTCGATTCCCCGTTCCGTCGACTGCAGGTTACCTCGACACCGGCCAAACGGCCACACGCCCGTCTATCCTTTGACACGCATCCAAATGATTGCAGGGGTGTGCTGGTGATTTAAAATCAAGAGAAACGCACCTTAGCCACAGAATCGGTTCGGACCTGGAATTGCTTTTCTGAATTGACGCACAGCCGTATTCATGGCCATTAAGCTGAAAATCCCGACGGCTCGACGTGGCGGCCAAGGCGGAAAAGGCCGCGGTAAGGGCCGCCTGCTGTCCCGCGACCCTCTCGTGCGCCTAGCCCTGCTCGGCTTTCTCTCGGCATCGCTTGCGGTGGTCGTTTTTTTTGCCTATTGGTATGTAAAGTACGACCGCATCATCGAGCAGCGCTTCCGCGGTCCGGCGTTCGCGACTTCAGCCAAGATTTTTGCTGCCCCGCAAGTGGTCAGGGTCGGATCGAGGTCGACCGTCTCTGGAATCGCGGCCGAACTGCGCCACGCCGGCTATACGGAAAAAGAGGGCGAATCTCCGTTGGGCAGCTATCGTCTGCATGGCGGCTCGATTGAGGTAGTGCCCGGCCCCGAGTCCTATCATAGTCCCGAGGCAGCGACCATCATCGTCGCCGAGGGAACAGTTTCGGCCATCAACAGCCGCTCTGCCGGAGAACTGGAGGCCTACGAACTCGAGCCCCAAATGCTGACCTCGCTGTTCGATGCCGAGCAACGCTCCAAGCGACAGCTGGTGAAGTACGATGACATTCCCAAGGTCATGGTGGACGCGGTTATATCAATCGAAGACCGCCGCTTCTTCCAGCACAACGGAGTCAATTTCATGCGTCTGGCCGAAGCCGCCTGGATCGACTTCACTCATCAGCGCCACCAGCAAGGCGGTTCGACGATCACCATGCAGCTATCGCGGGCATTTTTTCTGAGCCCGGAAAAAACCTTCAAGCGCAAGATGATCGAAATGCTGATCGCGGTGGAGTTGGAGCAGAAGTTTTCCAAGCAGCAAATTTTCGAGTTCTACGCCAACCGCGTCGACCTGGGACAGCGCGGCTCTTTCACTATTTCCGGGTTGGCTGAGGGCTCCCGCTCCTATTTCAACAAGGACCTGAAAGACATCACTGTGCCGGAGGCCGCGCTGCTCGCCGGTTTGATCCAGGCGCCCAGTTATCTTTCGCCCTATCGCCATCCGGAGCGCGCTCTGGAACGGCGCAATACCGTGATCGAATCCATGGTCGAGACTCATGACATTACACGCGAGCAAGCCGAAAAAGCCAAGGCAACTCCGCTGAAACTTGCCCCGCCGAACGTGGAGGCCAGCGATGCGCCGTACTTCGTGGATATGGTGCGCGACACCATCGTCAACAAACTGAACGAGCGCGAGGTCAACGAACAGGAGTACCGCATTTACACGACGCTAGATCCTGACCTGCAACGGGCGGCCGCGCAAGCGGTCGAAACCGGCATCAAGCTGGTGGACGATCAGATCACGAAGATGCGTACCAAACGGACCAAGGTGGGGAACAAGTATGAGACCACGGTCGCGCCCGGCCCGCAGGCGCAGGTGGCGCTCGTCGCCATGGATCCTCACACCGGCGAAATCAAGGCGCTGGTCGGCGGACGAAACTACGGAGCGAGCCAACTCAATCACGCGCTCGCCAAGCGTCCCACCGGGTCCATCTTCAAACCGTTCGTGTACGCGGCCGCCATGAATACGGCGCTGGACGGGTCGACGAGTGTGATCACGCCAGCGTCCACGGTTGCCGACCAGCCTTCGACGTTCTCCTACGGCGACCAGATCTATGAACCTCGCAACTACAAAGAGGAGTACCACGGCGACGTCACGCTCCGCTACGCGCTGGCGCTCTCGCTCAACAATGCGACAGTGAAAGTGGCAGAGGAAGTGGGCTACGACAAAGTGGCGGATCTGGCCAGGTCCGCCGGAATCGCTTCTGTGAAAGCCACTCCGGCGATGGCTCTCGGAGCCTACGACGCCACGCCCGTCGACATGACGGCCGCTTACACCAGTTTCGCCAACGGCGGCGAACGGCTTTCACCCATTTTCGTAAATTCGGTGCGCAACTCCAAGGGTGACGTCATCCTCAACTTTGGAACCGAGAAGACGCAGGTTCTCGATCCGCGCATCGCGTTCGTTATGACCAATATGCTGGAAGGCGTGATGAACTTCGGCACCGCCGCCGGGGTGCGCACTCGCGGATTCACCGCCCCGGCGGCAGGGAAGACTGGCACTTCGCACGACGGCTGGTTCGCGGGATATACCAGCAATCTGTTGTGTATCATCTGGGTGGGATACGACGATTACAGCGACATTCGCCTGAGCGGCGCGCAGACCGCAGCCCCCATTTGGGCAGAGTTCATGAAAAAGGCGGTCACGCTGCCCCAGTATTCGGACGTGAAGCCCTTCACCCAGCCCGAGGGCGTGGTCGATGTGCAACTCGACAAAATCACCAACCGCCTGGCGACGCCATCGTGCCCCGATGACTACACGATTGCCTTCATCGCCGGCACCGAGCCGCACGATACCTGCGACCAGACGGGCCGCGTGCAGGGATTCTTCTCCCGCATTTTCGGCGGAAACTCCGAGAAAGCGCTGCCTCCAACCACCAACGGGAACTCGCAGGCAGCTACCGGTGTCCAAACGGAAGAAGAGGCCAAGAAAAAGAGAAGCTTCTTCGGCAAGATTGTGGGGGTCTTCAAGGGGGACAGTAGTTCCGCGAAGAGTGACAAAAACGGGGCTGCGCCGTCTAAAGGCAGCGACAGCGGCGTTCCGCCGCAATAGTGGGGTGCATGTAGTGGGGTGCACAAGAACTGGGGTTGGGAGCACAAGGACCGCGCGGGTTCGCGGCCTCAAACTTGCAAGGAATGCAGCACCGTACGCTGAAATGCCATGAAACTCTGAAATTTTGTATGTTTGGCCGGGGGTGGGATATGTTTTCCTGGATCCGCATCAGCGCTGTATCGCTCCTCTTCTCCGCTGTTCTCGTTCTTCCGCTGCAAGCCCAAAACACTGAACAAGTGGAAGTCGGCCCGCCACCGCTGCATCGCGCCGATCCACCGGCTCCCGGAGCGACGCCCGAAGAGCTCGAACAACGTGGCGACGAATTGCGCGTTGCGAAGAACTTCCTGGACGCTATCGACTACTACCATGCCGCCCTGAAAGGGGCGCCGGGCAACGCATCCCTGTTCAATAAGATCGGGATGTGCCAGCTCCAGATGCATCGGGACAAGGAAGCCAAGAAGAGTTTCGAACGCTCCGTCAAGGCCGATCCTAACCATGCCGACGCCTACAACAACCTGGGCGCCGCCTATTACGATATGCATAACAACAACGCCGCGATCAGGTACTACGAGAAAGCAATCTCGTTGAACAATGACGCTGCCTCCTACTACAGCAACCTGGGAACGGCATATTTCGGCAAAAGACAGTTTGAAAAAGCCATCCAGTGTTATGCCAAAGCGGTGGGGCTTGATCCCGAAGTCTTTGATCGCAGTTCGCACGCGGGACTGCAGGCCCGACTGGCTTCTCCCGAGGACCGGGCCCACTATGACTATGTTCTCGCCAAGATGTACGCCAGGGCGGGTGTGCCCGACCGCTCCTTGCGCTATCTGAAGAAGGCTATGGAAGAGGGTTACAGCAACATCAAGGACGTTTATAAGGACAATGAATTCAGCACGCTGCGCAAAGATCCCCGCTTCGCCGAACTGATGGCAGCGAAGACAACGGCCATCCCAAATTAGATGCCGATAACTCGCTGGCGGGAAATAAGTTAGAAAAACGCGAGGAAATCGGGAAAGGCACGAAACTTTCCCGGCGAACTTGGGTTTGCAAGGTCATTCCTCCTGAAAACAACAGGGTGAGTAGGGAGAACAAAAACCCACCGGTTGCAAACCCGAGCACGCCCCAAGCAAGCAGCCGGTGGGTGAATTTGACTGAGAACTGGGAACCGAGAAGAACTGTCGGGAAGTTTCAGCTTCTCTCCGCGGTATATTCCTCCACTGCCCGTTTCCATTTGCTTTGCGCTTTCAGGATGTACTCAACCGCGTCGCGGGCGGCTCCATCACCCCCCGCGTGCGACGTAGCCCAGTGCGCTTCAGCTTTGACCTCGGGCCGCGCGTTCTTCACCGCGATCGCCAGTCCGCACTTACGCATTGCCGGTAAATCGATCACGTCGTCGCCGACGAAAGCAGCCTCGGCGGCGGTGATTCCGTCTTTTTCCAGAATCTGGGCCAACACCGACGCCTTGTCCTGAACACCCTGGTAAACGTGGTCAATCTTGAGATCGCGCGCCCGCAAGGCAACCGTCTCGGAGATGCGCTTGGTGATGATCCCGGTCTTGATGCCTGCCAGGCGGGCAAACGAAAACGCGGTGCCGTCGTGGGCGTGAAAGCCCTTGGCCTCAATCAGGCTAACGCTGTGCAGCCCGAAGCCGCCCTGTCCCTGTGGCTGCGAGAAGCGCTGGGCGGACCGTTCGAGCACACTCGGCTGAGCTTCAGACTGCGAGCCTCCCGGCGCAGGAAAGATCCAAATTTTGCCGTCAGTGAGCACGCCGTCGACGTCGAAGAGGATGAGTTTAATCTTGCGCGCACGAACGGTAGCAGATGATTTGGGCATCGCCGCGATTCTAGCAGGCCGCGGTCAGGCTCGTGTGGGAGACGGGCGCCTTCGCAGCCAATTCGCGCTTGGTCGGTAATGAAAACAAAGGGAGTGCCACTTGCCGGCTTATTTCAAGCCAAGCTCGCCGTCGTACTGTCGGATAACCCCGTAGCACTCGCAGGCCGAGTCTTCAAGTTTCTTGCGGTTCACGATCTCCACTGCACCACGAGTGTACTCGATGAGTTCCTTCCTCTGCAAAACACCAGCTGCCAAGCTCACGCTAGGTCTGTCAGTCCCCAGCATGGTTGCGAGAAAATCGTGAGTGATGCGCAGCGACCCCGAATCCACTCTATCCTGAGTCATTAGCAACCACCGCGCCAGGCGCTGCTCAATATTGTGCAGCCGATTGCACGCGGCTGTTTGCGCAACTTGCATGCCCCGCACTGCGGCATAGCGGCTCAATACCATTTGAAAGCGTGGGGTGGATTCCAAAGCGTTTCGCAAAGCTTCAACCTTTATCCGAAACCCGTCCCCCGTGATTTGTACCACCGCCCGCAGCAAGCCCCGGCTCAGGCCAACCGCCGCCGGTGCTCCTGTAAAACCCTCATTGCCAACTATGCCGGCCTCGGCGGTTCGGCCGTCTTTCATTACCACGACAAGAGAAATCAAACCCCGGTTCGGGAAGTACGCAAACTCTATCCTTCCACCCGCCTCGTGAAGGACAAGATGGTTTGGCAGGTTGATGTATTCGAGGTGAGGACGCAGTGAGCTATAGTCGCTATCGGAGATCGATAGAAGCATTAAGTTGCTGACGGGCTTCCCCGCCGGATTCGTACGCTCGCCGGACTTCACGATTTTGAGGTCTTTGTTCGCCACGAACCAGAACCGAAAAGCCTTCCGGAAGCGGGGATGAACTCGCCCGTCTCGGTCCGCGAAATGACAACTCTACTGATCCGCAGTAAGCGCGAAATTATACAGACCCAGATACTACGCTTCTGTCGGGTACCCTACATTTCGTTCGTAGCTGCTCACGCGCAAGGATGGCGACGTACGAAACACGACCGGCACTTGAGCAATTCTGTTCACTTCAAACGAGCCCCCGAGTCAGGTTCGCGCAAATAAAATTCTCCCGTGGATGTAGGATTCCCGACGGACCACCCAAAATCAGCACACGTAAACTTCTTCTTTCTTCTTTCTTTTATGCAACTCCCGCTCCTTCCGGATTGGATGAGGGATTTTTGTTGCAATCTGGCCCTACGGTCGCTGCGAAAAAAAGTCGCTAATGGCAACCAGAACGCTTCATCCCTTGACAGCACTCGGGTACTCGTTGGGGCGCAGCGACAGAGGCGGCAATAAGCCGGAATCTGGTGTGGATCAACGATGGACCCCGAAGCCACGAGGGAAGCGAGAATCGCTGTCTTGGAGGAAGAGATAGAGTTCGTCCATTACGCCAACGAACTGTATTGGCGACAGACGAACCCCAGCCATGCAGCGAAGGCAGATTATTACCGCAGACAGGACCGGTTAGAAGAAATCCGGGGTGAACTTGCTGAACTGCAAAAAGAATGACGTACTCGTTGGGGCGCAGCTCCAGAGGAAGCCATGAGCCGTCAGATGGTCTGGATTGATCAAGAGCGTTTTCGGGGTTTTGGTTGCTCCGCATGTGGCTGGCGGTTCAAGCCTTCCAGTGTGGCCACCAGTGCGTCTTTCGATGAGATGATGCGCAACTTTGAGTTGCAGCGCGACAAAGAGTTTGAGTCCCATGTTTGCGCCGATCACACCAAACGGGGTTAGGTGGTCCCAGTCCGAGCAGTGATTGCGGTGCGCCTCTCTCGGGATTGTGCCCGGACCTGGATGGCAGACCACTCGGACGCAATCCAGCTCCCAACCGTATGCGCCGCCGAAACTGATCCGCGGCCAGCGTGAGGCGAACGTTTTACGAAACTACCAATTCCCGCTACAGTCACTCGCATGCCGTCCGCAGTCTCTCCTTCGCTCGCCTGGGCTCATCCGCTGGTGCAGGAGTGGTTCACTGCGCGCTTCTCGACTCCGACCGAACCGCAGGAGCAGGACTGGCCGCACATCCTCGCCGGACACACGACGCTGATCTCGGCTCCGACTGGATCGGGGAAAACGCTGGCTGCTTTTCTTGCTTGCATTGACCGACTGGTGTGCAAGGCGCTCGCGGGCGAACTGCACGACCGCACTGAAGTTCTCTACGTGTCCCCGCTCAAGGCGCTGGGCAACGACATTCAGAAAAATCTTGTCCCGAGCGCGCGGTGAATACCCGCGCGCTCCAGGCCGTAAAATGCACGTGAGAACCAAAGTTGCGCACCGTGTGGTTACTTACGGCGGCGCTTGAACACGAGCGGCAGAGAAAGTCCGCTCTGCTTCCACTCACCTGTGATTTCCGAGTTGTCGTGGTTCATCTTGCCGTCATAGCTGCTTCCCAAGCTTTCGATGGCAAAGTGTAGATCAGGCTCTTTGTAACTGGCCGTGCCGATCGCTATCCCGGCCGCGCCCTGGTCCGGGCTGTCCAGGCTTCCGGTCAATTTGCCATCTGCCGACTGTGAAATGTGCACGATCACTCGCAAACTGCCATTGCCGGTATCGATCTTTCCTTCCCAGTCACCGATCGCGGCTGAGACGGAAGCAGTTGTCATGGCGCTAAGGACCACTGTAGATGCAATCACGGTCAGCAGACCCGCCAAGAATCCCAAGCGTAACGCCCTGTGCATGTTCATGAGGTAATCTCCTTTTGGTTTATTTTGGTTTATTTTGGTTGATTGTGAATATTTTGGTCGCCACCGGGAACAGGCTGGCGTGGTGGTAAGCCGGCAGATTTGTCATCGCCGGGTTCAAAGATGGCTTCAATGGTTTGCCCGAAGAGTTGCGCGATTGCAAAAGCCAGCGGCAAACTCGGGTCGTACTTCCCGGTTTCAATTGCATTCACGGTTTGGCGCGAGACCTTGAGCCGGCCAGCCAAGTCTGCCTGGGACCACTCGCGTTCTGCCCGGAGAACTCGAAGGCGGTTTTTCATCACGCACGAACTCGTGGACAATCGGTGGTGCTCGACCGGTTCATCGGTACCTCCAGGCTGAAAGCGCGTAGGCGCCAGCCCAGAGCAGAAGCATCAGGCCTCCTACCCTATCCCACGGTGCGCGGCCGATTCCGGCTTGCTCGATGCCGCCGAAAACGGAAGTGATGATGAGAGTCAACAGGAACGCAATGGATGCCGACTCCAGGCAGATGCGCTGATGCATTTCGTCCATCTTCAGGACACTGCGCACCAGCGCCCAGAAGAAGCACATGTACGGCAGAAGCGGGAGCAGCCCCAACCATCGCGGACCTCCCGTGTGAACGAGAAGCCATGCCGCCACGAGCTCCGTTAGCGCGGCCGCTACCGCCCAGAGAAAGACGGGGCGAGTAAAGCGGGAACAGAACAGTCGATTAGTGGTCATATGTAAGCACCTCTTTACATACAGTAAGTTATACTTTACATATTGTCAAGTTTATTTTACTTTCATAAGGCAGAACTTCAACTAAAGCCACAAAAAGGGCCCTACCCGCGAGGAAACGGGGGAAATCGGGCTTCGGAAGATAAGTGTGAGGCGAATGTTTTACGAAACTCTGAATTCTCGCTACAATCATTTCCATGCCTTTCGCGGTTTCTCCGTCGCTTGCCTGGGCTCATCCGCTGGTGCAGGAGTGGTTCACTGCGCGCTTCTCGACTCCGACCGAACCGCAGGAGCAGGGCTGGCCGCACATCCTCGCCGGACATACGACGCTGATCTCGGCTCCGACGGGATCGGGGAAAACGCTCGCTGCTTTTCTTGCTTGCATTGACCGACTGGTGTGCAAGGCGCTCGCGGGCGAACTGCACGACCGTACTGAAGTTCTCTACGTGTCCCCGCTCAAGGCGCTGGGCAACGACATTCAGAAAAATCTCGAAATCCCGCTGGGAGAAATTCTGCAGATGGCGGGCGACCGCGGCCTGCTGATGCCGGAGATCCGTACGGCGGTACGCACCGGCGACACGTTGACGAAAGACCGGCGCCTCATGCTGAAGCGTCCTCCGCATATTCTAGTTACCACGCCCGAGTCGCTCTACATTCTGCTGACGGCGGAGAAGAGCCGCGCCATCCTGCGCGATGTCGAGACCGTGATCGTGGACGAAATTCACGCCGTGGCCGACGACAAACGCGGCGTGCATCTTGCGCTTTCGCTGGAGCGACTGGAGGCGCTGACCGAGCGTCCGCCCGTGCGCATCGGGCTCTCGGCGACGCAGAAGCCGATCGAAGAAGTCGCGCACTTCCTCGCCGGGAGCGCGGATCCTCAAAATCCACGCCCCGATCCCGTCATCGTCAACGTTGGACACAAGCGCAAACTCGATCTTGGCGTCGAGGTGCCATCGTCGGAGTTGGGCCCGGTCGCCTCCAACGAGATGTGGGACGAGATTTACGAGCGCATCGTGCAGTTAGTGAATGCGCACCGCTCGACGCTGGTCTTCGTAAACACGCGCCGCCTCGCCGAGCGCATTGCCCATCAACTTGGTGAGCGACTGGGCGAGGAAAACGTGGCCGCGCATCACGGAAGTTTGTCGCGCAAGCTGCGCCTGGAAGCGGAGCGCAAGCTGAAAGAAGGCCAGGTCAAAGTTCTGGTAGCGACCGCCTCGCTCGAACTTGGCATTGATGTAGGAACGGTGGATCTCGTCTGCCACATTAGTTCGCCGCGTTCGATTGCGGTTGCTCTACAGCGGGTGGGGCGGTCGGGCCACTGGCGAGGCGCAGTCCCTAAGGGACGATTTTTTGTCACGACGCGCGACGATCTTGCCGAATGCGCCGTACTGGTGCGCGCGATTCGCCGAGGCGAACTCGACCGGCTGATCTTCCCCGAAGCTTCGCTCGATGTGATGGCGCAGCAGATTGTCGCGTGCTGCGCGGCTGCTGGCAGCACCGGCGCAGGCGACAAATTAAACGACGGATGGGATGAAGATGAGTTATTCGCGCTCGTAAAGCGAGCTTATCCCTATCGAAATCTCTCGCGCGAAACTTTCGACGCCGTGCTCGCGATGCTCTCGGAAGGAATCGCCTCCCAACGAGGCCGCTACGGCGCTTACCTGCATCACGATCGCATCAACCGTAAGCTGCGGGCGCGGCGCGGCGCACGTCTGGCGGCGATTACCAGCGGTGGCGCGATTCCCGACAACGCACTGTTTACGGTGGTCGCCGAACCGGATGGTGGCGTGGTGGGGACTGTCGATGAAGATTTTGCCGTCGAGAGCATGGCGGGAGACGTCATGCTGCTCGGCAACACTTCGTGGCGCATCCGTCGCGTCGAAGCGAAAACGTCGCGCATGTTGGTCGAGGATGCGCACGGGACGCCGCCCAGCGTACCGTTCTGGCGAGGAGAAGCTCCGGCGCGCACTTCCGAGCTTTCGCAACAGTTGGGCGAATTACGAAAAGAAATCAGCGACCGGTTGCCCGGCGTGATTCCGGTAGAGGGATGGCGGAATCTTCCTGTAGTCACTGACGCCGTAACTTGGCTGCGAGAAGAATGCGGGCTTGATCTATCGGGCGCCGAGCAACTGATTCAGTACACGCTCGAAGGCCGCACCGTGCTGGGCGATGTGCCGACGCAAACGACCATCATCGCGGAACGGTTCTTCGACGAAGGCGGTGGGATGCAGTTGATCATCCACGCGCCCTTCGGCGGCCGCATCAACAAAGCCTGGGGACTTGCGTTGCGCAAGCGCTTCTGCCGCGGCTTCAATTTCGAACTGCAGGCGGCGGCCACCGATAACGGATTGAATATCGCCCTCGCCGAACAGCACAGCTTTCCGCTGGCCGATGTTTTTCAATTTCTGCATTCGGAAACCATGCAGCCGATCCTGGAACAAGCGGCGCTGGCATCTCCGATCTTTCAAACCCGCTGGCGATGGGATGCGACCAGAGCCCTCGCTCTGCTGCGTTTTCAAAGTGGCAAGAAAGTGCCGCCGCAGATTCAACGCATGCGCTCCGACGATCTGCTGGCCTCGGTATTTCCCGACGTAGCCGCCTGCCAGGAGAACATCGAAGGGGACATCAAGATTCCCGACCATCCGCTGGTGCGCGAGGTAATGAAAGACGTGCTCACCGAGGCGCTCGATATCGAAGGTCTCGCCGAGGTGTTGCGGGGAATCGAGCAGGGACGGATTCGTTGCCTGGCAGTGGATACTCCGGTGCCGTCGCAATTCTCGCACGAAATTCTCAATGCGAATCCGTACGCGTATCTGGATGATGCGCCGCTAGAAGAGCGCCGGGCGCGGGCCGTCGAGATGCGGCGAATATTGCCAGCTTCGGTCCTCGAAGAGGTCGGTGCGCTTGATCCCGCAGCCATCGCACAGGTTCAGCAGGAGGCGTGGCCCGATGTGCGCGACGCCGATGAACTGCACGATGTGCTGCATACGCTAGTGATGATGGCGGCGCCGGAGGAGGCGAGCTCTCAGCTTTCAGCTCTCAGCTGTCAGGAAACGCGCTCGCGGCTCGCTGCCAACTGGACTGGATTCTTCGATCGCCTGCAGCACGAGAATCGCGCCTTCGTGGCGCAAGCTTCAGGCAAGCAATATTGGGTGGCCGTCGAGCGGCTCGAATGGTTTCAAGCAATGCATCGTGTGGGAACGGAGCTTGCTCCGTCTCGCGGCGTGAACCAGAGCGGTGGCGACGCGGCAAGCCGTATCTCTACGGTGAGAATTGACGACGCTGTGCTAACCGCAGTGCAAGGATGGATAGCACATCTCGGCCCAACCACCGCGTCGGAAATTGGCGAGTTGCTGGGGCTAGCTGCGTCTGAGATTGAGAAAGCTCTACTCCGCATCGAAGCTAGCGGAGCGATTCTGCGCGGCAACTTCCGCTCCACTGATTCGTGTAAGGATGATTCGCGCCCAGCGGCATCCCCTTCCCACGAACCCGAAACGGAGTGGTGCGAACGCCGCCTGCTGGCTCGCATCCATCGCCTGACGGTTGCGACGTTGCGCAAGCAAATCGCCCCCGTCACCGCATCGCAGTTCATGAGTTGGCTTTTGCGCTGGCAGCATATCGCTCCGGGCACGCAGGTGCGCGGCGGGCATGGAACGCTCGAAGTGATCCGGCAGTTGCAGGGGTTTGAGATCCCCGCCAGCGCGTGGGAGCGCTTTGTACTGGCACGCAGAATCTCGGACTACGATCCAGCCAATCTCGATCAGCTTTGCTTGGCCGGTGCCGTCGGCTGGGGCCGGTTGTCGCCCCATCCGGCGACTCTCGAAGCCGCAGGAACCGATGAGAATGGCCGCGAGAACCGGCGCCGAGTAATTCCCACGCGCGTGGCACCCATCGCCTTCTTCGTCCGCGAAGATGCCGACTGGCTACGCCCACACCATCCCGGAGCGGAAGACTCTGGTACTTCGTTCTTAAGCCCGGTGGCGCAGTCGCTCCTCGAACTGTTGAAGCAGCGGGGCGCGTTGTTCTTCCCCGACATGGTGCGAGCCACGGGCCGGCTCAAAGCGGAAATCGAAACTGGACTGTGGGAACTGGTTGCAGCCGGGCTCGTGACCGCCGACGGATTCGAAAACCTGCGTGCGCTAGTTACGCCGAAAAACTCGTCTGGCGCCAGCTTCGGTAAAACAATGGGCAAAGTCCGCCGCCCGCGGCATGCGCCCGGACGCTGGTCGCTCTTGCACACTGAAGGCGCCGATCGTGATCGCAGCGTCGAGTCCTGCTGCTGGATGCTGTTGCGCCGCTATGGCGTGGTCTTCCGCGATCTGCTGGTACGGGAGACCAATCTCCCCCGCTGGCGTGAATTGCAGATCGGCTACCGCCGTCTCGAAGATCGCGGCGAAGTGCGCGGCGGCCGATTCGTCGATGGATTCCTGGGAGAACAGTTCGCGCTTCCGGTGGCCGTCGAATCGTTGCGCGCTCACCGCAAGCTGCCGCAGAATACGCCGAGCGAGCGTGTCATCATCGCCGCCGGAGATCCGTTGAACCTGGTCGGAATCATTGTTCCCGGCGAGCGCATCCCCGCCATCTCGGGAAGAAGTGTCACGTTTCGCGATGGCGTGTGGGATGCCGAAGATGCGCTGCTGGCGTCCGGCAACTAGCCACGATCCTAGCTGAACATCACCTTGCGCTCGCCCTTGACGATGCGGCCGACGCTGTAGAATTTTTCTCCGGCGCGCTCCAGCAGCGTCTGCGCTTTTTTGAACTTCTTGGCGGGAACCACAATCAGCATACCGAGGCCCATATTGAAGGTGCGGAGCATCTCTTCCTCGGCGACGTTGCCGAGTTTTTGCAGATGTTCAAAGATGGGCAGCACCGGCCAGGTGCCGAGTTCGATCACAGCCGACGTGCCTTTGGGCAGCACTCGGGGCAGGTTCTCGGTGATGCCGCCGCCGGTAATATGCGCCAGCGCCGCCACGCACTCGCCCGCGATCATCTTGCGGATGACCGACCAGTAGCTGCGATGGGTCCGCATGAGTTCGTTGCCGACCTTGTTCTTGATCTCGCTGACAAAAGTTTCCGGGGAATAGCCCGCGATTTCAAAAAGCAGCTTGCGCGCCAGCGAATATCCGTTGGTGTGCAGGCCATTCGAGGGCAGACCGAGCACGCAATCGCCCACCTGCACGTCTTTGCCGCTGATGATCCGCTCGCGTTCGACTACTCCGACAATGAATCCGGCAAGATCGTACTCGCCTTCGGGATAGAACCCAGGCATTTCGGCGGTCTCGCCGCCGATCAAGGCGCAGCCGTTATGCTTGCAGGCTTCGGCAAGACCACCCACAATTTTTTCCGCAACCTCCGGCTCCAGCCTGCCCGTGGCCAAGTAGTCCATAAAAAACAGAGGCGCCGCACCTTGCACCGCGATGTCGTTCACGCAATGATTCACCAGATCGGCGCCAATGGTGTGGTGCATTTTCATTTCGAAGGCCACTTTTAATTTAGTGCCCACGCCATCCACGCTCGAAACCAGCACCGGATCCAAATACTTCTTATCGACCGAGAACAGCCCGCCGAAGCCGCCAATCTCGCTCAGAACTCCCTTGGTAAAAGTTTTGTGGGCCAGATACTTGATGCGCTGTTTGGTGCGGTTGCCGCGATCGATGCTGACACCGGCATCGGCGTAGGTGATGGAGTCGATTTTAGCGTTGGTATTTGAAGCCACTTTTTCAGTCCGTCAATGCCAGGGTGGAGGACCGGTGCGCCACCGAGCCGGTGGAAGCATTTCAGGCGCAACAAATTCTAGCACGTCTGGAGTTGACTCCGGCTTTTTCAGGTGCGATCGGCGAAGGCGCTATAATGCTGATCCAATTCTTTTACCCGGAGACAAGCGTGAGAATTCCGATCGTTCTCTTTTTCGCCATGTTGACGATTCCGTTTTCTGTGGCGCAGCAAAACCAATCCTCGGACACGACGCCCGAGAGCGCGAAGCAGGCTTCGTCGAAGAAGGATAAAAAGCAATCAACGGCGGCGAGCGCCGCAACTCCAGAGAAGCCCGCGGAAAGCGGAAAGCCCGCCGAGTTGCCCAAGACCGACGCCAACGAAGCTACCGACAAGGAAGAGCATTACGATGTGACGGAAGTCCCGCCTGTAATTACCCATCACCAGACCACGGTGAACGGCAGGACGCTCGGCTATACGGCGACGGCTGGCAGGCTTCCCATCAAGCGCGGCGACGGCAAGACGGAAGCCGAAATGTTTTTTGTCGCCTACACGCTCGAAGGACAGGATGCCGCAAAGCGTCCGCTAACCTTCTCGTTCAACGGCGGCCCCGGCTCCGCTTCGGTGTGGCTGCACATGGGAGCGCTCGGACCTAAGCGCGTCCTGCTCCAACCGAATGGCTTCATGCCAGCTGCGCCCTATCGCCTGGAGGACAATCCCGACACGCTTCTCGACCGCAGTGACATCGTCATGGTCGACGCCATGTCCACTGGTTATTCGCGCGCCGCAACCGCTGAACTTACAAAGAAGTTTCTGGGCGTAAAAGGCGACATCCAGGTCTTCGGAGAATTCATCCGCCTCTATCTCTCCCGCTACGATCGCTGGAGTTCGCCGCTCTTCCTGCTCGGAGAAAGTTACGGCACCACACGCGCCGCCGGCATCGCCGGATATCTCGCCGACCATGGCATCGCCTTCAACGGCATAACCCTGCTCTCGATGGCCGTGGATTTCCAGACGCTCGAATGGAACAAGTCGAACGACCTGCCTTACCCGCTGCTGGTGCCCACGTTCAACATGATCGCCGGCTACCATCACAAGTTGTCCACCGATCTCACCCAGGACATGGCGAAAACGCGCGAAGAAGTCGTGCGCTGGTCGAACAATGAGTACGCGCTCGCTCTGGGTAAGGGCGATGCGCTGTCACCGGAAGAACATCGCAAGATGGTCGAGCAACTATCGCGCTACATCGGGTTGCGTCCGGAGGTGATCGAAGCACACAACCTGCGCATCGACGTTCCCACTTTTACCAAAGAGTTGCTGCTCGATCAGAAACTGATCAGCGGCCGGCTCGATGGCCGTTTCACGAGCCCCGATCCCGGCGAAGATCGTTTTTACGATCCGACGAGCGCCGCCATTCTGCCGCCTTACACCTCGGCGTTCAACAACTACCTGCGCACCGAACTGAATTACAAGTCCGACATGCCCTACCGGGTTTTCGCCTACGACCAGCCGGGCTTCCGCGACTGGGAGTGGGGCAACGCCGTCGAAGGCTTTCCCAGCACGGCGGGCGGGTTGCGATCGGCCATGATCAAGAATCCATATATGAAGATTCTGGTGATGGAAGGCTACTACGACCTGGCCACGCCCTTCACCGCCGCCAACTGGACCATGGATCATCTCGACCTCGGCCCGCAGTTCCGCCAGAATATTTCCTACGCCACCTACAATTCGGGACACATGGCGTACATCGATCGCACCGAACACGACAAGATGAAAAAAGATCTGGTGGATTTTATGGAGAAGTGCCTGCCGAAGTAGTTTGTCGCTGACGATTCGTTTCCTGGCGGTGCGTGTGTTCTAATGCAGGACGCATGCGCGCCGCCGTCATCTTCGGCTTGGGAACTTCGCCGGCAGACCTGAAGCCGTTCCAATCCGGCTCTCCGACAAAATGGCTGCAAGGCCTGCCCGCGGCATCCAGTGACGGCGGCGCCGACGCCGACGCCATCCTGATTTTCGGCGGGGACGGCACCATTCACCGTCATCTCCCCGCGCTGGTGCGGCTCCAACTCCCCGTGCTGATCGTCCCGGCGGGAAGTGGAAATGACTTTGCCCGCGCGCTGAATCTGCGCTCGACGCAAGACTCCGTGCACGTCTGGCGTGATTTCGAAGCGGGGAAAATCTCAGCCCAGGCAATCGATCTCGGGGTCATCGCTCCCTCCGCCGCGCCGGAGCGCAGCCACTATTTCTGCTGCGTCGGCGGTTGCGGCCTGGACGCTGCCACTACCCGCCGTGCCAATCGGATGCCGCGCTGGCTGCGCGGACACGGCGGCTATGCGCTGGCGCTATTGCCGGTGCTACTCAAGTTCCCGGCCTTTTCGATGCGGCTGACAGAGTTCAACGGTAAAGATCATAGCGAGGCCGAAAAGCTCACCCTGCTCGCCGCCTTCGCCAATACGCAGTTCTATGGCGACGGCATGCGCATCGCGCCGCAAGCAGATTTCCGCGATGGCAAGCTCGACGTCTGCCGGATCAGTATGTTGAATCCCTTCGAACTGCTTTGCATGTTTCCGACGGTGTACTTCGGCCGCCATCTCATGCACCCCAAAGTCGAGTACTCGCGGGCGGAGCGAGTCCACGTCCAGACCGAGACTCCGATCGATATCTACGCTGACGGAGAGTTTGTGTGCCAGACACCCGCCGAGATCTCTGTTGCCGCCGGCGCCCTGCGAGTGATCTATCCGTCGCGGTGAAAGATCGTTTCGCAATATCGCGAACCGGCGAGATGGGGTACTATGGTGCGGTTTTCAAGATCAAGAAGAAGATCAAAAAGAAAAGTCCGGGCAACACGAGCGACCTCGGACGAAGCAGTAGAAGGTCGCAATTTCACGTATGAGGAGGTGTGATGCAGCTGCGCCTGGAGAGCCGCCCGGTCGGCGATGTTTTGGTCATTCAGTGTCACGGACGGATCGTGGCCGGGAATGAAGTCTTTACCTTGCACGCTTTTGTAGGAGACTCTTTCGTCAAGTACGGCGACGTCGTGCTGCAACTCGACCAGGTGGAGTTCATCGATAGCAGCGGCTTGGGAGCGCTGGTGCGCCTGACGCAAGCCGCGCGAGCGAAGGGAGGAGATCTCAAACTCAGCGGAGTGCCGCCGAGGATCCGTAAGACCTTGCAGATGACCAACCTGCTCTCGCAATTTGAACTCTACGATTCGGTCGAAGAAGCGATCACCGCCGCCTATTTAGGATCGCGCTATTCGCGAGGAAAAACCGGGGACGCCCGGCCGCGCATGCTTTGTGTTTACGAGTCGACGGATGTGTGTACGTTCCTACGCGAGGTGCTGTGCAGCGCGGGATACAACGCCTTGACCACCACGGCCATCGACGACGCCCGAATCCTCCTCAAGGCAACGAAGGCAAAACTGGTGGTGGTTTCCGCGCGTATGCAATCGGTTCATGGCAAACCGACACGCAAGGCGCTGGAGGAAATCGATCCGGCCGTCTCTCTCCTGATTTTGGATGAGAACTTTCACACACAAGATCCTGGAGAGGCGGCGGAGAAACTGCTGGGCAGCGTGGGCGGCCTTTTGGCGGCTCCGGATTAGACTACCGCAGAAGTCTGCGCCACCAGATTGCTGTCCTCATGGCAAATGCAATTTGAGCAGTACTTGCGGGTCCAGATACACGCCTTGCCAGCGCACGGCCAGATGCAGATGCGGCCCCGTCGCCCGGCCCGTACCTCCGCTCAGTCCAATCGCCTGCCCTTTGTTCACGTCGTCGCCTTCTTTGACGGAAAATTTTGATAAATGCAAATAGAGCGTCAGCAGTCCCTGGCCATGGTCGATCACTACGCAATTCCCTTCAAAGAACAGAGGGCGCGCCAAGATGACGCGGCCACGATTCACTGCTGCGACCGAAGATCCACTGGGCACTCGGAAATCGAGCCCCTGATGCGTGCTCTGGACCGCGCCGTTGAAGATGCGCTCGACTCCGAACACGTCCGAGATCGCGGCATCTACCGGAGGCGCGAACGAACCTTTCCATTCGCGCTCGGGGCTGGCGGTCTTAAAAGCCTCGGCTTTTGTTTCCTTGTCCTGGTCGATCTGGCGCTGGTCTTCGGGACTGGGCGCCGTGTAGCGCGCGGGAACCTTCAGCAGCACACGGGGATAGCGCTGGTGTTCCACCCGAATTTTCTTTTCGAATGAGATCGCTTCTTCGGCGGACCGTCCGGTGGATTGCCCAGGGAAGGCCTCGCCGTGAAGTTCGAGCGGATAAGCTCCCGGCTTGGTTTCGAGACTGACCCCGGCCAGCGCGAACCAGGTTGCGTGGCTGGCGTCGAAGCTGAACAGGATCTCGTGCCCCAGCCAATTCCCTGAAAGCGCGCGCACCGGCTTCGGAGTGGTGACGCGAAAGAGCACTGGGGTTCCGTTGACGAGGCGGACGGGTTGGTTGATGACAGTCCAGTGGGCGGCGGCCGCAGATAGATCTGCGTCCAGCGCAAGCAGCACAAATACAATGAGCGCAACGGAATGGAAGAAGCGTTCGCGCATCGCGGCTTCAGGCTCGCGTTTCAAATGATTAGCATACATACTGACGTCATGATCCTACTGTTGCTCATCGGGATGCTGGCCGCGGAAACGGATGCGTAGCGGCTACGAACGAGGAGATGGGAGAGTTCCGGGAACTCGACTTCGCTGAGGCGGGGTCTTCACCGTACGAGTTCAACAGAGAGATTTGGTGGACCTGGTCGGGATCGAACCGACGACCTCCCCGGCTACGCCGGGGCGCGCTCAATTGTGGGTCTTGGAAGCATCGATCAGTTCCTGAATGGAGCGATGCGACTTCCAGCTCTTCAGCTGGCGCTCGCGTTTTCGAGCTTCCGAGAGCGTCTCGAAGGGCTCCTCATAGTCCAAGGTCCAGGGCCCTCGTCCCCGAGTGGAGATGGTCTGCCCCCGCTGGTGTTCGGTCAAACGGACAAGCGGCTGTTCCGCGCAGCCGATGTAGAATCGGCCGCTAGTTCCGCTGCGCAGGATGTAGACGAAAGGCATACAGCAAGATTTTGGTGGACCTGGTCGGGATCGAACCGACGACCTCTTCCATGCCATGGAAGCGCGCTCCCAGCTGCGCCACAGGCCCACTTGAAATTGCTATGATTCAATTCTCGCTTAGCTTTGGCGTTGCGTCAAACTCGACTCGGATTGCCGAACTCGAATAGGATATGGTTGGCAAAACACTAAGGACACGAACGGAGCCCCATGTTGAACTCACGCGATATTCTGGTTCGGTCATTTCCGTTTCTCATCGCTGTGCTTGCGGCAGCGGCTGGGGCGCAAAACTCAAGTGGCGCGGCGGGCGGGCAGCAACCACCGGTTGCTTACGCATCGGTCAGCGAACTGAACGGCATCCTGACGCGGTTGCAGCAGACGGCGAAGAGTATGCAATCCGATCTCGGAAATACGCGGATCGAGAGATGGAAGACCGACGCTTCTACCAAGCGACAGACGCTGGCGACTGTGGAATCGATCCAACGCAACTTGCAGTCGGCGCTACCGGAAACAATCGCGCAATTGAATAACTCGCCCGAAGATCTGGGAGTGAGTTTCAAGCTCTATCGCAACCTGGTAGTGCTGTATGACAACTTTGGTGCGGTGGTGGAAAATGCGGGAGCTTTCGGATCCAAAGATGAATTTCAGAACCTGAGCAACGACATGTCCGGACTGGAGAGCGCGCGTCGTGGATTTGGCGAACGCATGCAGAAACTGACTGCGAGTAAGGAAGATGAGTTGACTCGCCTGCGCACGCAGGTCAAGACGCTGTCCGCGGCGCCACCTCCGACGTCGAAAAAGGTAGTGGTGGATGACACCGAGCCTCCGCAGAAGCCGGTGAAAAAGAAACCGACGAAACCCAAACCACCAGCGACCACAACGAGTGCTCCGCCAAGTGCTGCGCCGACGAAGTAAGAAGGCGGGATTCGACACTTTTGTACGGGCGATCCCCATCCCCCTCGAGGGGGCGTCTGATCCCCATATAGATGGGGCTTGCCGCGTCTCCAGAAGGTATTGCAAATACTGGATTTACCCCTGGAACTCCACGGGCCGTTTCGGAGTCTAACTAATTAAGCGGGCAAGGGCTTCCGTCGTGGTGTCGGCAGGAGTGAAGATTCCCGCCGCTCGGGCTCGGAGTGACTCTATAATAGGAGGCAACGCCGCCGTGGCGGGAGCTACTACATTGGGCGATCTTGCCAGCGCTATCGGAGCTCGAACTGAGGAATCCGCCGTCATTGCTGAATTGAAGGCGGGCTCGGAAGAGGCCTACTCCTGGCTGATTGGCCAGTTTCATCAGCCGATCTACGGACTCATCTACCGCATCGTGAACGATCCGTCCGACGCGGCGGACACTACCCAAGATGTGTTTCTGAAAGTCTTCCGCGGGATGAAGCATTTCCACGGCGAGTCCAGCTTGAAGACTTGGATTTACCGCATCGCCTTGCACGAAGCGGCGAATCGCCGGCGCTGGTGGTTCCGGCACAAGGCGCAGGAAACGCCGATTGATCCGATTGGAGCGGGGGAATGCGAATTCTCCGGAGACGAGCGGCTGGTCGATCCGGGCGAGTCTCCCTTTGAGAAGTTCGCGCATACCGAGGTACGCGTTGCCGTGGAACAGGCGCTGCAACAGGTGCCAGAACCGTATCGGACGGCTTTGATTCTCCGCGACCTGGAAGAAATGTCGTACGAAGAGATTGCGGAAATTTTGGCGATTTCGCTGGGAACCGTGAAGTCGCGTATCACGCGCGGGCGCGACGCGCTGCGCAAAAAGTTAACGGGATATGTACGGGAGGTGGGTCCGGAGTTGGGGTTGCTCGCTCCTGCCGATGATCCTGCCGGCGCTTCTGTAAATGACCGGCGGAGCGGATCCCGAAGCGCGCGGCAAGGTTCGCGCGGTGGCAGAGAGGTTGAGGTGACACCATGACGTGCACTGAGATCAAGAAATTATTCTCGCCGTATCTCGACGGCCGGGTGAGCGGGTCGGAGATGCACGCGCTCACGCGCCATGTTGAAGAGTGCGCCCGTTGCGCGCGGGAATATGCCGCGACCCAACGCACGCAACAGTTGCTGGCAAGTCTGGGCCCGGCGAAGGCCCCCGCCGACCTAGCGTTGAAGTTGCGGCTGGCCATTTCACGCGAGGCCGCACAGAAGCGGCGCCCGCGGTTCGAAGGTTTTCTGGTGCGACTGGGAAATGCGCTGAACGCATTCATGGTTCCGGCTACGGCTGGGCTGGTCAGCGCCGTGTTATTTTTCGGACTACTGCTGGGCTTCTTTGCCTTGCCGGCAGAACTGCGGGCGAGCAGCGGAGACGTTCCGCTGATGCTGTACACCGGGCCGCAACTTGAACAGTCGGCGTTCGGCACATCGCTCGGCAATATCGGCGAGGATGCGGTGGTAATTGAAGCGTACGTGGATGCCAACGGGCGCGTGGAGGATTACCGCATCCTGTCGCAACCGGACGACGCCAAGGCGGTGCTGCCACAATTGAAAAACCTGCTGATTTTCACGACCTTCCATCCCGCGCTTTCCATGGGGCGGCCGACAACGGGGACGGCCGTGCTGTCGTTCTCGAAAGTTAGCGTCAAGGGCTAGATCTCCGATTTCGGCTTGGAGCGCCCACGTAGCGACAGCCGCCCCGACTGTCCAGCCGAGCGTCTCAGCATTATCAAGGGTTGTTTGCCTTCCGATAGCGACACTCCGGCCACCCCGGCACTAGATTCAGTAGATTGGTCCCTAATTGCGGCCCGCGGGACAATACATATGGGCATGCGGTTTGTCATTCAAGTCGAAAACTCGCGAGCTGCGCTCGCGGGACAGCCGAGGGCGGCTGTCACTACGTGAGCACCTCTCGGATTGACCGCAAACTGACCAGTTCGTACACTATTTTCTAGCGCATCCGTCTATGTCTGATGTCACAACGAGCTTCCTGAAACAACGCGTTCGACTGGTGTTCGCTGTGGGCTTGGCGGTAGTTCTGCTCGTGGCGCCCGGCTGGACGCAAAACCTGCCCAATGTGTCGCTCGAAACCAGCGAGACGCTGTTCACGGTGCTGACTGCGATCAACACCTGCGGCTATGACCAGGAATTGAGTGCTTCCGACCCGCTGCGAACGCAGATGCGGTTGGAGGTCGCCAAGGCAGTCGAGGATACCGCCGGGGCTCAGGATGTGGTTGGTCCGATGTGCTTGTTCTACCGGCAGCATTCGGTGCCAGACCCGGCACACGACCTGTCCCACTATGTATCGCTGGCGCTCTATTTGGAGGAGCCACCGACGTTTGCGTTGAAAGTGAAGCCGCCGGAATTGCCTCCCGATGCCAACGCGGTAGCCGATATCGTGCCGCTGATGCAGGCCTTTTACCAGAAGATCGACTTGCATGCCATCTGGGTGCGGCACCGCGAGCGCTATAAGGAATTGACTGAGGTTTATCACGCTCCGCTGGCGAAGATGACGTTCGACACTGAGATTTATCTGAAAATGCCGTCCGCGGGTTATCTGGGACGGCAGTTTACCGTCTATCTGGATGCGATGGGCGCGCCGGGGCAGACGAACGCGCGCAACTATGCGTCGGATTACTACGTGGTCATTTCGCCGAGCTCGGGGACGGCGATCAAGCTGCAACAGATCCGGCACACGTATCTGCATTATCTTCTGGATCCACTGGCGCTGAAAAACGGCGACTCGTTCAAGCGGCTGGAGCCATTGCTCGATGACGTGAAGAACGCTCCGATGGATGAAGCTTTCAAGAGCAGCATTTCGCTGCTGGTGACGGAATGCCTGATACGGGCGATTGAACAGCGCTTGACCAAGGTTCCGGAGGCGGAGCGGGCAAAGAGTATCGAGGAAGCCGACAAAGAAGGTTACGTGCTGACGCGGTATTTTTACGATGTGCTGGGAAAGTTCGATAGGGATCCGACGGGCATGCGCAATGCGTATGCGGACATGGTCGGCTCGATTGAGGTCGGCAAAGAAATGAAGCGTGCATCGCTGATCGAGTTTTCGGGCGAGGCGGCGCCGGAGCTTTTGCATCAGGCTGGCCCTCACAGCGAGCGCCTGCTGTTGAACGCGGAGCGGCGGCTGGCGGCGGGCGATCGGGAAACCGCGCAGAAACTGGCGCAGCAGGCGCTTGATGAACAGGAAGAAGATTCGGGACGCGCATTATTCATTCTGGCGGAAGTCGCCACCGCCAATCGGGACATCGATGGGGCGCGCACGTATTTTGAACGAGCGCTGCAGACAGCGCATGAACCCAAAGTAATTGCCTGGTCGCATATTTACCTGGGACGCATTTTCGACTTGAAGGAAGATCGGCTCGCCGCCGTGGATCAGTATCGGGCGGCCCTGGACGCGGCGGGTGGAACGCTTCCGGAAGCGAAACTGGCGGCACAACGGGGATTGGATCAACCGTATGAGCCTCCGGTGGCGAGGCGGCCGGAGTGACCCAAGACGGTTTCAAGGTTGCACGAAACCTGGCGAACTGCGCTGGCCGGACAGCCGAGGGCAGCTGTCGCTACGTCAAGAGATCTAAGGTTTGAAATTCTGCGTTATGGGAGACAGTATGAAGCGAGCAGTCATTCGGGGGCTACTGATTTTTGGTGTACTGAGCTTCGCGGTTTGGGCCGAAGCCCAGAGCAGCGGACAACCGGCACAGCAGAACCCGGCGGCAGCGGGTCAGGCGACGCCAGGCGCGGCGCCACAGGGTAAGCGTCCACCGCAAGCCAAGACCGATCCGGAGTTGGATGCCTGGAAGGCAGCGACCGCAATCAAATCCGATCCTGCCGCGATGGAGAAGGCGTCTGACGATTTTGCGGCCAAGTTTCCGGACAGCGAACTTCGCGTACTGCTCTATAAGAACGCGATGCGGCTCTACCAAAATGCCAACAACGCGGAGAAGACCGAGGCCATGGGCCGCAAAGTGCTGGGCCTTGACGGGGAGGACCCCGAGGCTCTGGTGACTGTCGCCGAGGTGATCGCCGAGCGAACGCACGAAGGGCAAATCGACACAGATCAGCGCTTCGCGGAGGCGATCTCGATGGCGCAGAAGGCAACGCAGACGGTGGACACCGACATAAGCGTCCCTGCGGGCACACCGCAGGAGAAGATCGACGCCTACAAGGCGCTGCTACGCTCCAACGCGTATTCGATTGTCGGCACCATTGAGTTCAAGAAAGAGAATTACGTGGCGGCGCAGGAGAATCTGCAAAAATCCATCGATGTCTATCCCAGCGACCCGGATCCCGTAGTCGTTCTCCGCTTGGCGTTGACGCTGGATAAACAGGGTAAGTATCCGGAGGCACTCAAGGTGGCGACTCACGCGGTGGAAATCGCGAAGGACAACACCGTGATTTTGACTCCGGCAAAACGGGAAGTCGACCGCTTGCAACAGCTCACCGGAGGCACGGCGCCGGCTCCGCCAAAGAACTAGCCACGACTCTGGTAGGCGCCAACCCCGCCTAGTCTAGAGCGCGGGCAAGTTCTCAGACGTGGCCAGCCACATCTCTACCAAAATCCGGGCCGAAGGATCGTTGCCCGTCTGTGTGATGAAGTCACGCGAAATCATGGTGCTGGAAGAAAGCCTGGGTCACCAGTTCCAGCGCCCCGAACTGCTTGAGCAGGCGCTTACCCACAGCTCGCAAGCGCGCGAGGTGGAGGCGCTGAACGCGGGTAGCGGTGCGTCCGGCGGCGGTTCGTCCAGCGGTTCGTCTATTGGCGACAACGAGATGCTCGAGTTTCTGGGAGACGCGGTGCTCGGATTGGCGACCAGCGAGGCGCTTTTCCAACGCTTTCCGGAATTCCAGGAAGGGCATCTTTCCAAGCTGCGTGCTCATCTGGTCGGACAACGGCATCTGCTGCGGGTAGCGGAGCAGCTTCAGATAGGCCATTACATGCGTCTCGGCCGCGGTGAAGAAAAAAGCGGGGGACGTAACAAGGCAAGCCTGCTGGTGGACGCGCTGGAAGCCATCCTGGCGGCGCTCTACCTCGACGGCGGCTGGCCGGTGGCGAGGGACTTTATCGTGCGCGTAATTGTAGAGCCGGAACTGGCGCACATGAAACTTGAAACCAGCACCATCCCGGTGATGGATTTTAAGTCCGCATTACAGGAAGCGCTCCAGGCCAGAGGCGGATCGCAGCCGGTTTACGCTCTGGTAAAAGAGGAAGGGCCGGAACATAAGAAGACCTTTACGGTCGAGGTGAGGCTGCCGGAACTCGATCTGGGTCAATTCGTGGGGCGCGCCCAGGGCGCAACCAAGAAACGGGCCGAACAGGAAGCGGCGCGGCAAGTTCTGGAGCATCTGGCCACGTTGCCCGGCGCGCGGCATCCGAATATGGGGAAGGACGGCGGCGGATCGTAGCGTGGTGTCCCGCAAAAGCGCGGCATAACTCCACGCCAGATTTATCTTGCGAAGTTAATTTATGTCGTGGAGCGAAGATATTTCCGCTGGGGATTGGCCCGCGACTGTTCAGTCGGTCGCAGGAACGGTGGTGATCGCCGTTTTTGTCGTCACCTTCCTGTTGCAGGCATTCACCATCCCTTCGGAATCCATGGAGCAAACACTGCTGATCGGCGACTACCTGCTGGTGGATAAATTTTGCTACGGCGGCACCACCGGGTGGAACCGCCTGTTGCCTTACCGCAACGTCCGCCGCGGCGATGTCATCGTCTTCCATTACCCCGTGAATCCTGCGCAGGACTTCGTGAAGCGAGTAGTGGCCTTGCCCGGAGATCGCCTGCGCCTGATCAACAAACGCGTCTACATCAACGGCGTTCTCCTGGTTGAGCCCTACGTGCAGTACATCACCGCGCTTCGCAGTCCCTATCGCGACGACTTTCCGCGCACCGATTCTCCCGACTACGGCGTGGACGCAAGATGGTGGAAAGAAATGCCGAAACTGGTCGAAGACCACCAGTTGATTATCCCCGAGGGCCACTATTTTGTGCTGGGTGACAATCGCGATGACAGCCAGGACAGCCGCTATTGGGGTTTCGTGCCGCGCGAAAATATCATTGGACGCCCGCTCTTGATTTACTGGTCGTCGGGCGGTTTGACCAACGATCTTCCCGGGTCGCCAACTGTGGGTGATAGACTTTATCACCTTGCCTACGCGGTCACACATTTGTTCCAGATAACGCGCTGGGAACGAACCTTCAGGCTGGTGCGCTGATCTAATGAAGAGGCGCTGAGAAGAAAGCCTTTTGAAATGGATACCGACGTGCCTAAGAAAGAAAAAGAAGCAGTTGTGGAAGAAAAGCCGCGCGAGACTACAGTGGAATTCCTGGCTTCCCTGGCGGGAGTCCTGGTCACCGGCTTGTTCATCATCACGTTTATTCTGCAGGCGTTTGAGATTCCCTCCAGTTCCATGGAGGACACGCTGCTCATCGGCGACCACGTATTTGTGAACCGGGAGCAGCTCGCGCAGCCAACGCGTTGGATGGGACCGCTGATGCCCTATCGCGACATCCACCGCGGTGAGATTGCTGTGTTCATGTCGCCAGAGCAACCGGGTTTGTTCCTAGTGAAACGGATCATGGGGGTGCCCGGCGACCGCATCCATTTGCGCGACGGCGTTGTGTATCGCAATGGCGAGAAACTTAATGAGCCCTACGTCCGCCACAAACGGCCGGGCGACTTCACTTACCGCGACAACTTTCCCGCTGTGCTGGCCTCAGAAAGCGATTCTCAGGTAACCAATGAGAAATGGATACAGGAAATGCCTTCGCATATTGAGGGCGGTGACATTGTCGTGCCGCCGAACAGCTACTTTGCCATGGGCGACAACCGCGACTTGAGCTATGACAGCCGTTACTGGGGGTTTGTTCCCCGCAAGAACGTAATCGGCCGTCCCATGTTCGTTTACTGGTCGTTTATTACTCCGGAGGACCAGTACCAGATGCGCGATATGGGCGACCGGTTGGGGTTTCTGGCGCACATCATCATTCACTTTTTTGATGAAACGCGCTGGCGGCGAACCTTCATGCTGGTACGCTGAGAGGAAGTTTTCCAAAACAAATGCCGGATGTGCCGAAAAGCGCGCCGAACAAAGAAGAAGTCGTGGTCGACGAAAAGCCGCGCGAGACGCCGGTGGAGTTCGTCGCCTCGCTGGCGGAATTGCTGGTCATCGTTCTGTTCATCATGACGTTTGTGCTGCAGAATTTTGAGATTCCTTCCAGTTCCATGGAGGACACGATGCTCATCGGCGACCACGTCCTGGTAAACCGGGAGCAGTTTGCGCCGCCGACGCCTTGGATGGAACCGCTGATGTCCTATCGCGACATCCGCCGCGGCGACATCGTTGTATTCCTGTCTCCCGAGGAGAAGGGGCTGTTTGTAGTGAAGCGCATCATCGGTGTTCCCGGCGACCGCATTCACTTGCGCGATGGCTACGTCTACCGCAACGGCGAAAAGCTCGATGAGCCATACGTCCAGCACAAAGTGGCGAATTACGATCCCTACCGGGACAATTTTCCTGCCGTGCCTCCGTTGGAAAGGTATGGCATCACAAGTCAGGACTGGATCGCCACGCTGTCCTCCTATATCCAAGGCAACGATGTCGTCGTACCTCCGAACAGCTATTTTGGAATGGGCGACAATCGCGACGTGAGCAAGGACAGCCGCTACTGGGGCTTTATTCCGCGGAAGAATGTAATCGGCCGCCCGATGTTCATTTACTGGTCGTTTATCACTCCGCCCGACCAGTACCAGATGCGCGGCGCGGGCGACCGGCTGGGGTTTCTGGCGCATATCGTCATTCACTTCTTCGATGAGACGCGCTGGTCGCGAACCCTCAGGATCGTGAAGTGAGATTTCCGGGGTCCAACTTTCTACGCTCCAAGCGCGGGGTGGCTGCGGTCGCGGCGCTCCTACTCATCCTGTTTCTGTTCCGACCCGGCGTGCACCAGTTGCAAAACCGGATCGCCACTTCCATAGGAAGCGCTTTGGGACGAAGAGTCGCACTCGACAACGTGCGTTTGCGGCTTCTGCCGCGGCCGGGCTTTGATCTGGAAGGGCTCGTCATCTACGACGACCCCGCATTTAGCGCGGAGCCGATGATCCGCGCGCAAGAAGTTTCCGCCGCAATCCGGTTTCGTTCCCTGCTCCGCGGGCGACTCGAGATTGCCACGTTGAGCGCGAACGAGCCCAGCATCAACCTTGTGCGCAACGACCAGGACCACTGGAACCTGGCGAGTTTGCTCGAGCGCAACGCGCAAATCCCAGCGGCGCCGACGGGAAAACCCGCATCCGAGCGCCGTCCGGCATTCCCTTATCTCGAAGCCGACCATGCTCGCATCAATTTCAAGATTGGACAGACGAAGAAGTCTTACGCGCTGATGGATGCCGACGTGGCGCTCTGGCAGGACTCGGAGAATTCCTGGGGCGCTCGCATGAAGGCCGAGCCGGTACGCACGGATTTTAATCTCACCGATACCGGGATGCTTCAGATAAATGCCACCTGGCAGCGCGCTGCGAGCCTGCGGTCGACGCCGTTGCAACTCAGCGTGCAATGGCAAAAGGGGCAACTGGGGCAGATCACAAAATTACTGACCGGAAAAGACCGGGGCTGGCGCGGCGGAGTGAATTTCACGGCGAACGTATCCGGCACTCCGGAAGCGTTGCTCATCGCGAGCCAGACCGCGATCGAAGATTTCCGTCGCTACGACATCGTTGATAGCGAGAGTGTGCGCCTGGCAACCGATTGCTCGGGACAGTACAACGCGGTCACCAGCACACTTGCCGACCTGCTATGCGAATCGCCGGTAAGTGGCGGGATGCTCCGCCTGCGCGGGGCGTTGTCCTTAGTGGCCCAGGTACCCAATTACAATCTGACGCTCGAGGCCGAGCAGGTGCCGCTCACTTCGGTGGTTCGATTGCTGCGCCAGGCAAAAAAGCAGATCCCGGGCGATCTGATTGCAACTGGATTGCTGAATGCGGAGTTCCGTGCCACAGGCAATGCGTCTGACGTTCACGAGGACACGCAGCGCGGCTTTCTGCCGCGCTCATCGCAGACCGCGTCGCCAACATGGACCGGTACCGGCTCGGCGACTAACGTGCGCCTTTCATCGAATGAGGGGAATGCGGGTAAGGATAAGGATGAGGTTGCGTTGGGTACGATTCCACTGACGCTGGTTCCAGTGACTACGGCGGCCGCCGACTCGCACGGAGGCCGGCCTAGTCACTCGCGGACAAAAGAAGATAAGGACAAGAACAAAGACCACGAGCCCCCTGAAACCCACCTGCGGATTGGGCCAGTCGCTGCGTCGGTGAACGCATCCGCGCCGGTGAACGCTGGTGGCTGGATATCCGCTGCCGGTTATCGTTTTTTTCTGCGCGGCGACGTGGAACTGAAAGACCTGTTTCGTCTAGAGAACGTGCTGGGCTTGCCGGTGTCGCGCCCGGCGGCAGAAGGTTTCGCTAAATTGGATGTGAGCGTCTCTGGGCCATGGCAGGGATTCGCGCCTCCCGCCACGCTTGGGACGGCGCAATTGCGCGACGTGCGCGCCGAAATGCACGGCCTGAATACTCCCATTGAGATTGGCTCAGCAACCATGACTCTCGCTCCGGACGCGGTGCTAATGCAGAAGATTGCCGCTCGCACGGGAAGCACACATTGGAGCGGCGAGGTTATGGCGCCTCGGCATTGTGCCGCTCCAAGCCTGGCTGCAGGCGTCGGTCCGAGCGTCGCACCGACTTGTGTGTTTCAGTTCGATCTCTCGGCTGACCAGCTCACGACCGGAGATCTCGCCGAATGGTTCACGCCACATCCCACCAAACGTGCTTGGTACCGCATCTTGTCTTCCAACTCCAATCAGCCGGTGGGCCCTTCGCCACTATTCGCGATTCAGGCGCACGGCGACTTGCATGTTGGCCGGTTGGGCTTGAAAAAGGTGTTCGCGACCCAGGTTGCGACGCAAGTGAACGTGGGTCGAGGCAAGATCACGCTGACTGCTCTGCGCGCACAACTGCTGCAGGGCACACATCAGGGGAATTGGGTCATCGATGTATCACCTCACGATACATCGAGCCATGACCCGTCGACTCGTGAAGAGGCGACTCAGCCTGCGCGGTACCACGGCACTGGCACCTTGCGCGATATTTCGCTGGAGCAGGTGGCCATGCTGATGAACGACGCCTGGATTACCGGAACAGCGGACGGAAATTTTGACGTCGAAGGATCCGGAGACAATTTTCGTGAACTGCTGGCGCGCTCCGACGGCAAGTTGCAGTTCGTGATGCGAAACGGGAACCTGCCCCACATTGAGATTCCAGGCGCGCCGGCACCCCTGCCTATTCACCGGTTCAGCGGAGAGCTGCGGCTGAAAAAGAATACTTGGGAACTTCCGGTCGGCAGACTGGAATCGCGCGACGGCATTTATCAGGTGAGCGGAACCGCTTCCCCGAGCAGCGGTTTCGATTTCGTGTTGACGCGTGGTGATGAGCAATCGTGGACGCTCACCGGGACGCTCGCCAAGCCGCACGTCGCGTTGATGGGTCAAACGGAAGCCAAGCGTACGGACGCAGACCTGAAGACGGTCAAACCGTAAATTGACTCGATAATGCGAACTTGCGGGACACAGCCCTACTGCACGTACCCGGCGCCTCGCAATACTTTCCCTGGCAACGCTCCGGTCATCTTTCCGTTTTCGATCACGGGCACTCCGTTAACGAGGACGTACTCCATGCCTTCCGACAAACGGTTCGGGTCGTCAAAAGTGGCGACGTCACGCACCGTCTCCGGATCAAACACGACCACGTCTGCCCACATTCCCTGCTTCAGCACGCCGCGGTCCGTAAGCCTCATGCGCTGGGCTGGAAGCGCCGAGAACTTGCGAATTGCCTCCTCCAGCGTGAGCATCTTCTCCTCTCGAACGTATTTGCGGAGGATGCGCGGAAACGTGCCGTAGGCTCTGGGGTGCGGGTGCTCCTCGCCGAGGATGCCTTCGGGCGACGCGCCGGAAGCATCGTTGTCCACCGAAACCCACGGCTGCTGCAGGGCTAATGCGACGTCGGGCTCTGACATACCGAAGACCGCGCAACCGGTGAACGCTTTATCTTCGATGAGCAGATCGAACAGTGCGTCCATCGGGTCTTTGTTCATGATCTTGGCAACTTCGCTCAGCCGCTTGCCCTGAAACTTTCTCAGCGCGGGATTCTGGACCACGCCGATGATTACGTCCTGCGGACCGCTGATCTCATCCCACTCGTTGTCCCAGTCTTTGGAAGGCGTTTCCATGTCTTTGCGAATGCGCGCCCGAGTGGCGGGATCTTTCAGCCGCTCAATCAACTTGGCATCGCCGCCATCATGCGCCCACGCGGGAACGAACGCCGACATGCTGTTGAACCATGCAGTGTAGGCGTAGGTGTCGGCTTCCACGTCAATGCCATCGGCGCGCGCCCTATTGACTCGCGCCACCAACTCGGGCATGCGTCCGAAGTTGGCTTTGCCCGCCACTTTGAAGTGCCATATCTCCACCGGAATGTGCGCCTCGCGCCCGATGCGAGCGGCTTCGTCAATCGCCTCCAGTACGCTGTCGCTCTCGTTGCGCATGTGGGTCGCGTAGATTCCGCCGAACCTCGATGCTTCCGAAGCAAGTGCAATGAGCTCTTCCGTTTTCGCGTAGGGGGCGGGCGCATACTCCAGCGAGGTCGAAACACCCACGGCCCCGTCGCGCATGGCTTCTCGAACCAGAAATTTCATCTTTTCGAGTTGCTCGGGCGTCGGCTGAACGTCGGCGTCGCCCAGCACTATGCGCCGCACCTGGGTCGCGCCCACGTAACTGGCGAGATTGATTCCCATGCCCTGCTTTTCCAAACGCAAGAAATATTGGCGGAACGTCCGCCAGTCGGGATTGATCTTGTAATGTTCGTAGCCGGGGCGATCGTTCGCGATGATCGTGTCATTTAGCGGAGCGGCGGATCCGCCTTCCCCAGTGATCTCGGTTGTAATGCCCTGATAGATCTTCGAAGGCAAGCGGGGATCGACCAGGATCGTTGTTTCCGATTGGCCGAGCATGTCGATAAAGCCGGGAGCAACGACTTTGCCTTTGGCGTCAACTGTACGCTTGCGTGCGGCGCCAGAAAGATTGCCGATGGCGGCGATGTGGCCGTCGCGGATTCCGACGTCGCCTGAGTACCATGGAGAGCCGGTGCCGTCGACGATGTGTCCATTGGTGATGACGAGGTCGAAGGGCAAGTTGGCGGCAAAGGCGACGGTGGAGAGAATCAGCAAGAGTGTCAGCGTGAAACGGCGGGATGCGATCATGAGTTTCTTTCCTAGTCGGTTTTTCCCTTCGCAGCTTGCGAACCCTGCGGGTGTCCGATCCTTGGGTGTCCAATCAAAGTGCCCAGCATAATCCAGAGCCCGAGCGCGAGCCACTCCCGGCCGGAAAAATGTCCCGGCACAAATGGGAGAAACTTCATCAGCGCCATCGCCAAGCCAACCATTACACCCATCGCGGCAATCAAGCGGTCGGCGATGCGGGGCCTCATCCCTTGAGGCTCCATACAAAGATAGGCGGCGCACACCGCGAACCATCCGATGGCGGAAGCGACCGATCCGACCTCGGATATCGGAACCAGAATCGCGCTGCCCAGAAACATGCACGCAGCCGTAGCGATCCCAACCCAGACGACAGCCGCAGCTGGTGTTTGATTCCTCGGATGCACGCCGGCCAGTCGCGTATCCACCAGCCCACGCCGACCCATGGCAAATAGCAAGCGGCTGGCGGCGATGAAATTTCCGTTGAATACCTTGAAGAGCGAAAGCAACGCGGCGCTCAGAATGATGCTCACGATCCAGCGCGAGCCCACGGCATGCTCGAAAGCAACAGCAGTCATGAAGGGCTCGCCGGTCAGCGCGCGCCATGGCGCCACGTAGCCCACCGCCGCAATCACAATCATGTAGAACACGGCGCCAACGACGATCGCCGCAAAGATGGCCCGGGAGAATCCCTGGGCGTGAAATTGCGGATTGGCTTCCTCGGCGGCCTTGGATACCGATTCAAATCCCAGCATGTAGTAGGGAACAATCTGCAGCACCAGCAAAATGGAAACAACCGGCGTGTGCGTAAACAACGGCGGGAAATTGGCGGGCGATCCGCGCGTGACGCCGACGGCGACGAAGACCACGAAAAGTGCCAGCGTGCCGAAGGTGGTCCAGTTTTGAAACGTGGCGCTCAGCCGGACGCCCCGATAGTTCACCACCGTGACGAGCGCGGTGAGCGCAAGGCCGATGGCCAGATGCGGCAAGTAAACTGGCTTCCCCGCCACGCGGTACAACTCGACGGAATCGAGCGCGGGAAAAATGTAACCGGCAATGCGGCCGACGGCCACGGCCTCCCACGGACAGACGATGAAATATGCCAGCATCATCATCCATCCGGTATAGAAGCTGACCGGTCGCGGGAAAACCTTCGCGGTGTAGGCCACCTCGCCCGCGGCGTCGGGCATGGCCATCACCAGTTTGCCGTACACATAGCCAATGGGCAGAAGCAGAATGCTGCCGATCGCGAAACCGAGAATACCGCCGAGCGGTCCGCCGCGCAGCAGCCAATCGTCCATGACGACCAGCCAGCCGACGCCGACCATCGTTCCCCAGCCGAGGGAGAAGTAATCGATGACGCGCAATTTGCGGGCGAGTTGGGTCATCCGAGTAGCTTCATCGGGAGGGGGAAGTTGCCGAGCTTGGCTCGGCGGACAACCGAGGTAGGCTGTACCTAGGTGTAGTTTGGCAGGAAGGCTTCATGGGCGCGGATTATATCGCATCGCGCCCATGAGCCCGATTGCTTCAGGCGACCGCGAAACGAGGAGGACGTTCCGGCGACCGCAAGATGCAAAGCGCCTCTTTCAAAGAGGAAATTTCAAACACCGAGTTCAGATGCGTCGCCTCCAGCATTCTGCGGAAGAAAACCGGCGGGTTCACCAGCTTGAGCTTCGCAGACCGCTGCGTTGCCCAACGGCGCACCAGCAGCAGGGTTCCCAAACCACCGGCATCCAGATGGTCAACGTCCGAGACATCGAGCACCAGTACGCGGACGCGTTCGAGTTGCTCGATCCGGCGCCGGAACTCGTCGAGCGCTGCCCCACGCACCATGCGTCCCGAGCAGTTCACGACCGCCACATCCTGCAAGCATTCGACTTTGAATTTGAGTTCCATATATCTGTTCATACGAACCTGCTTTGGAAAAAGTTCCGTGCGTCATTGAATTGGACGCGTGAAAAGGGGAAAAGTAATCAGCGGAAAAGCAGTTAGCGAACAGCAAATCTTTGAATGTTACGGATATATAAGCCCATCTAAGAGTTACAGCCCCGCCTCAATACGGGATCTCGGGTCGAGAAGATCGCGTAAGGCGTCACCGATAAAGTTGAACGCGAGGACGGCGAGCATCACCGTCACCGCCGGGAAGAGCACTAAATGAGGAGCGTCGAAAAGGTGCGAGCGGGCGTCGTTCAACATCGATCCCCAGCTTGCGGTGGGCGGCGGGACGCCTAGTCCCAAGAAGCTCATTGTAGCTTCGGCCAGGACCGCGCCCGCCATGCCGATCGCTGCCTGCACTATTACCGGCTGAATGATGTTGGGCAGAATGTGTCTGGTGATGATGTGGAAATCTCCTGCACCGAGCGCCCGCGCCGCTTCCACAAATTCGCGCTCGCGCACGGACAACACCTGCGCGCGCACAAGGCGGGCATAGCCTACCCATCCTCCGAGCGACAGGGCAAGAATGAGATTGAAAATGCCGGGGCCGCGGAAGGCCACGAAGGCAATGGCGATGAGGATTCCGGGGAACGAAAGAAACGCATTCATCAGTAGGACGTTCACGAAGCGGTCGATGCCTCCGCCGTAGTATCCGGCAAGGCTGCCGATGATGAGGCCTAGCAAAAGCGAACACGCCACCACGCTGCTGCCGACGAACAGAGAGATTCGCGCGCCCCAGATCAGGCGGGAGAGGATGTCGCGTCCAAGTTCATCGGTGCCGCACCAATGCTGCGGCGAGGGCGATTGCAAGCGGTTCGGCAGATCGATGTGCGCGGGATCTTGGGGAGCGATCCAGGGCGCGAAGATTGCGGCGATGACGAAGATGGAGACCAACACGATGCCGACGGCCGCCAACGGATTGTGGCGCGCTACGCGCGGGAGCGAGATGGCTACGGTGGACATCTTTATTATTTTTGGCGGCGACGACTTGGGATCCACTGTGTGCTGTACATACAGTAATACATACACAAGCGTCCCACTTATATAGAAAATACAGGTGAGGAACAATGTTGAGTTGTCGACTGCGGTGCGCGGCGCCCTCGTTGTCGATGATTCATGCCGGGAGCCAGTAACCCTGGTTTTAAGTAACCCCCCCCCCCCCCCCCCCCCCCCCCCCCTCACCAACACACACATTAATATAACAACTAAATACAAACAAACAAATATAAAACCACAACAATTCTATATA
>Ga0181523_10000124_pt1 | contig 79735 bp, 81 predicted proteins | sample PEATcosm2014_Bin_43_FD_119752 | JGI IMG/M metagenome (GOLD analysis project Ga0181523, IMG submission 119752) | Peatland microbial communities from MTU Mesocosm Facility, Houghton, MI, USA - PEATcosm2014_Bin05_30_metaG | ecosystem: Environmental > Terrestrial > Soil > Wetlands > Peat | place...
GAACCCGCCGCGACCCATTAGGCTTTTCCGCATGGCGGAACATAGCACACCGGATCTTTTTGCGAGTCGAGTCCCCGTTCATTCGGCATTGGTTCAAAAATCGGTTGCCACCATCACCAACCTCGCAGGTCGGCTTCCACCTTGGATGCTAGGAAACTGGGAAGAGATTCGCAAGAGGAAAATGCAAAATAGTTGGCAGGTGGTTTGCTAGGAGTCGGGTCCGAATGCACTCCAAGTGCGCCCCCAACGCACTTTGGAGATGAACCCCAGGTTACGATCGATTCTCAGCCCGTCCGCCGGGTATCTTGCAAAACTTCATCTAGGGCGTTGGCCAGTTTGCTGGCCCGCTGCCGCGCCTCCGGCGAATGCGTCTCCAGCTGCCGCTTCAGCAGATGATATTCATCCGCTATATTCAGCGCCGCCAGCACCGCCAGCCGCACCGAATCGACCGTGGCCGTCTGTTCTGATACCGCGCGCATCTTGCCGTCCACGTACTCGGCAAGCTTCAGAATGTAGGCCGCGTCCGAGCCCCGGAGGTTGTAAACCTGGTCGAAGATCTCGACGCGCACGCTGCCACTACCGCTGGCGGCATTGGTGGCCGGAAGGTTTTTCGTCAACGCGTCGGTTAGAGGTTGTTTGCCAGCAGCGGCCATGTCACTCCTCGGCGGATCACTTCCCGCCCGACGACTGCCGCACTCAGGCTTAGAGGACGAACCTTGTCCGCCATCCGTTGGTTCGCCGTCATTGAGTTCGCCGTCGTCGTTCAGCTTGCTGCCTGCTCCTGCGTCAGGCTGTCCATCTGGCCCAACATCTTTTCTACCCGGGCTCGTATGTCCTCGCGGTCCTTGCGCAGTTGCACCAGTTCGCGGCGCATGGTTTCGTTTTCTTCCTCGCGCTCTTCGAGTTGCTCCCGCAACCGCTTGGCGTCGCGCTCGGCCGTAGCCCGTGCTTCTCTGGCGGCCTTGTACAACTCAATGGTGCGATAAACTTTCTCTTCCAGCGCCTGAAAATCTTCAGCCGGAACCTCGGCAGATACCTCTTCCACGGTTTTCACGGACATGGACATCGACACTCGCTTTCGGGGAATAATTCAGCGTTGAGGCGAAGTATAGCGCAGTTTGCTGTGGATTTTACGCTACTTTCGTACCAGCTTTTCCAGCCGTCGCGCCGCCTCATCCAGTGTCTCAGGCTTTTTGCAGAAGGCGAAACGTACCTGTTGGGAGCCGTCTTTCGGATGCTTGTAGAAACTCGATCCCGGCACGCAGGCGATGCCGACGTCCTTGACCAGGTAAGCCGCGAACTCCACGTCGTTCGCGAACCCGAAGGTGCTGATATCGGTCATCACGTAATACGCGCCCTGCGGACGGTAACAGAGGAACCCAGCTTTCTCCAGCGCCGGAATCAGATGATCGCGCCGCGCGCGGTAACGCTCGGCCAGTTCGCGATAGTAACTGGCAGGCAGGCTCAACGCCGCCGCTCCCGCTTCCTGCAAAGGCGCGGGTGCGCCCACGGTTAAAAAGTCATGCACCTTGCGGATCGCGTTCGTGATCGCCGGCGGCGCAACCGCCCAGCCCACGCGCCATCCCGTGACGCTGTAGCTCTTTGATAGGCCGTTAATAGTGATGGTGCGTTCGCGCATGCCGTCGAGCCGGGCAATCGAAATGTGCTCCGCTCCATCGTAAAGAATGTGCTCGTAAATTTCGTCGGTGATGGCGAGCACGTTATATTCGACACAGAGATCGCGAATCAGTTCGAGTTCCTTAAGGCTGAACACCTTGCCGGTAGGGTTGTTGGGCGTGTTCAGGATGATGGCCTTGGTTCTAGAAGGATTGGCCTGTGTCGCCGTCTGGCGTTGGCCGATCTTAGGCTGAAAAGCTTCGCGCAATTCCTGTTCGTCGAACGTCCACTCGCCTCCGGCCGTTTGAGGAGGACGCAAACTGACGAAGCGCGGCTTCGCTCCGCTAAGAACCGAGTCCGGCCCATAGTTCTCGTAGAAGGGCTCGAAGACCACCACCTCGTCTCCCTTATTGCACACCGCCAGCAGGGTTGCGATCATCGCCTCGGTCGAGCCGCAGCACACCGTAATTTCTTTTTCCGGATCGACCTCGATCCCCTGCCACTCCCGCATCTGGCGGGCAATCGCAGCCCGCAAGCTCTTCGCGCCCCAGGTGATGGCGTACTGATTCACGTCGGCGGCAATGGCTTCCTGCGCGGCGCGCTTGATTTCAGCGGGCGCGGGAAAATCTGGAAACCCCTGCGCCAGATTGACGGCGCCATATTGCATCGCCTGCCGAGTCATCTCGCGAATCACAGACTCGGTAAAATGCTCAACCTTGTCGGAGAGAAAGTGCTTGGGATGGGCTGAAACTTGGGTCATGGAAAGCAGCCTAGCACAACCAATGCTCACGTAGGGACGGACGCATTCGTCCGTCCCGCAGGCAAAGCCCCGCACGCGCGAATATCCCAAAGTAGTCAAATAGACTGACCATAGTATGCTAAGATGACTATCGGAGAGACGCCATGCAAGAAGTCGCCATTTCCGAGTTCAAGGCCAAATGTCTCGCTTTACTGGAACAGGTTCGCGCCACGAAAAAGCCGCTTCGCATCACCCGGTTTGGAAAGCCAGTGGCCGAAGTTATACCGCCGACCGCAGTCGAAGATCGTGCGGCCTGGGTCGGATCGATGAAAGGAACCTTCGAAATTCTCGGCGACATCGTGTCTCCGGCGAACGATGAGGACGAGTGGGAGGTTTTGCGCGATTGAGACTGCTGCTGGACACGCACATTTGGCTGTGGAATTTTCAAGACCCGCGGCGGCTCGGCCGTCGTGTCTTACGTCATCTCCAGGACAGGGAAAACGAACTCTGGCTTTCGCCGATGAGCACCTGGGAAGCGCTGACCCTGAATTACAAAGGAAGAATTCGCATCAACGAAGATTTGGCGACATGGCTGGCGCGAGCCACCGCCGGAACCCGCGAAGCCCCGCTCACCCACGAGATCGCGTTAGTAGCGAGGCAATTGTCCCTGCACCAGGACCCCGCCGACCGCATTTTGGCCGCCACCGCCGAGGTCTTAGACCTGACTCTGGTCACAGCCGACGAACGTTTGCTGGGATTGGGAACAATCCGAACGATAGCCAACCGCTGATTGCTCCGATTCGTTTCCGCGCACGTGGGCAGCGCCCTCCTGCAGGCGCCTCGGCGCGAGAACTACTGCGGCTCCTCTACGGAGCGCTGCGAAATCTTCTTCGCGCTGCCATTCAAGTCCACCTGATATTTAACAGTGAAACTGCCTGGAACTCCGCGAGGAGGGGGATCGTCGAAGTGCCCAAACAAAACGACAAGCAACTCATGAGAGTTGAGCCAACGCTTTGCTCTGATGTATGAATGTCCGGCTTTTGAGAACTGTGTCGCTTCCGCATCGTTGTCCACGATTATGGCGCCAAGGTCTGTCGTCTTCAACGTAGCTGGGTCGATCACGTAGGAATCTGAGCCGTTACTGCCGTAGTCGTCGTTGACAAAGAATCGCTCGCTGTCAGGTGCCCAGGCAATGGCCAAGCTTCGTTCGTACTCTTTCACCAGCTTCCGTGCATGCGAGGTACTGTCTTCAGCCCACAGCTTTCTTTCTCTGCAATTGTCCGGGCATTCAAAGATCAAAGTCCAGCGTCGGTTAGGGGCTGGAATGCGAGTCACCGGCCCTCGTGGGAGTTCCACAACCCCCGTATGAACCGATTTGATTTGAGCATTCGCAAAATATGGGAGTTGCGCGAGGAGTGTAATCATCAACAGAGTGCGCCAGCGCATATGGGTCACCTCCGTTTTGAATCTGCCACGCATCTGAGTGCGAATAGTTGACGAGCGGAAACTCTTGAAATCTACGCTCCTACGCCCTCTGCACGCCGCCTAGCGCTTCCAGCGCCTTTGTGATCTGGCCCACCCACTGCGCCACCTCGTCGTCGCGGAGGGTGCGGTCGGTTGACTGGAGCTTGGCTCGCATCAGGATCGAGTACTTGCCCGCGCCAACTTTTTCGCCGCGGAAGATTTCTACTGGGACAAAGCTGCGCAGTTCGGCGATGCCCAATCGGCTGACGCTCTGGTGGATTTTCTCGAACTCCACGCCGTCATCAAAAACAAAGGAGAAGTCGCGCTCGACGGCAGGGAAGCGGGGCAGCGCTTCGTAACGCACCTGGCGCAGATCGTGCTGGTAGAGGCGGTCGAGATAGATCTCGGCGACAAAAACATCCTGCCGCAGTTTGCGGGCCGCGGCCACATCGGGATGAATCTGGCCAAACTGGGCGACGGTCGTGCCATCCATGACGGCGCGGGCCGAGCGTCCGGGATGATAGTAGTCAGCCGTGTGCTCATCGTAATAGAGCGTCCAATGGCTGAAAGGCGCGAGCAGAGTTTCGATGTCGCCCTTGAGGTCGAAGAACGACAGCGGACGCGCCGCCGCTCCCGGAGTCAGCCCGCGCACCACCTCCGCATCGGCGCTGCCGGTCGCGCCGATCGAGATACGCTTCGACTCCAATGACTTCCCATTCGACGCTTCAAATACATTTCCGGCTTCGAACAGGCGAACATTGTCGCTGCCGCGATTCAGGTTATAGGCCAGCATGTTCAACATGCTCGGAACCATCGAGGTGCGCATCACCGAAGCCTCGTCGCTCAGCGGGTTCGCGAGGTCGAGCTCGGCCGCGGTCGAAAAGCGCCGGGCGTCTTCCTTCGAAATGAAGCTCAGCGAAATAGTTTCGTTGTAACCGAGCGCCAAAAGCGATGAGCGCAGCCGCGAATCTTTTTGCGCATCGGGCAGGTCGCATACCTCGCCGCTGTAAGCGGGAAGCGTGTTGGGAAACTTGTCGTAGCCGTGCAGGCGCGCCAGTTCTTCGATGACGTCGATCTCGCGCTCAACGTCGAGACGCCAGCTCGGGATGTGGACGAGGTACTTATCTTCGCTGCCGGGAAGCATCGTGAATCCGAGACGGCTAAGAATCCGGCTGATTTCCAGCATGCCGAGTTTTTGGCCGAGAATGCGGTACACCTCGCGCAGGTCAAGCTCTACCGGAGCAAGGTCAAGCTTACGGGCGACCACATCGATCACGTCGCCAATGAGCGTGCCTCCGCCGGATGAAATAATCAGGTCGGCCACGCGGTTGGCCGAAACGACGGTCGATTCGAAATCGGCGCCGCGCTCAAAGCGGTGCGAGGCGTCGGTGTGCAGACCGTGCCGCTTAGACATGCGCCGCACGGTCACTGGATCAAACCAGGCGGATTCGATCAAAATATTCTTCGTCTTCTCGGTGATCATGGTGTCGAAGCCGCCCATCACCCCGGCCAGTCCCACTGGCTTTTTCGCGTCGGCCACGACGAGGTCTTCGGCGGAGAGCTTGCGCTCCACTCCGTCGAGAGTCTTCAGCGTTTCGCCGGCCTCAGCGCGCCTTATGACTAGCCGCCGGCCTTCAAGCAGATCGAGATCGAACACGTGCGTAGGTTTGCCACTTTCCCACAAGACATAGTTAGTAGCGTCTACCGCATTGCTGATGGGACGCTGATCGAGCAATTGCAGGCGTTGGGCGACATGCGGAGGCGAAGGCCTAACGGCGGCATTGCAAATTTCGCGCGCGGTGAAACGTGGACACAGTTCCGGCTCCAGGATGTCGATAGTGACTTCGGATTTGCCTTGCGACGGTGGCAGCTTCGGCTCGATCGGCTTGAGCGGCAGATCGTAAAGCGCCGAAGCCTCGCGTGCCACACCATAATGATTCATGGCATCGGGACGGTTGGTCGTGATCTCCATCTCGAAGACAGTGTTGTCGCCGGAGCCGGAAATACCTTCGACGGCAACCCCCGCGAGAGTAAGTTCGTCCGCAAGCCGGAGATAATTGACCGGGGGGTCAACAAAATCGCGAAGCCATGATGCAGAGATCTTCATTTTTGCGGTGTTTGTTCACGCGTGGTCTGGTTATTAAGGTCGAACTTCTTCAATCTTCTTAGCGATCTCCAGAAAACAGCGATTAGAAAAATGTCGATTGCCAGACCAGGAATTGCGTATTTCAAAGGAACCTCACGTTGCACAATGAGTCTGATTCCACTTAGTAATGCAAGGACATAAAACACGAGCCCCGCTTTGAGCCACTTGGTTGGGGCCGCTCGTCGCGGTTTTGCTTCTTCAGCAGTCTTGTCCTTAACCAGTTTCCGAGCTGTACGGCGTATGGCAACGCTTCCGACGACGATAGTTGCCACAAAGAAGCACAGCATCGATACTGGAATCCACCGCCGGATTGGACCGGGATGTGCCTGAACGTAAAATACCAAAGCGACAACGACACACATGTACGGCAGCACAAGCCATGCAAGAACCGCACCGATTCTATGTTGGGATTTCATCTTGCGAAATGCCCTCGAATGAAACGTGCTCTAAGTGAATTGCTCCAAGAACCTTACATCGCCCTGAAAAAACAACTGAATATCGTCTACGCCGTATTTCAGAATCGCAATCCGTTCCACGCCCATACCGAAGGCGAATCCCGAAACCTTTGTCGCGTCGTAATCGACAAAGCTGTACACATTCGGATCGACCATGCCGCAGCCCAGCAGTTCAATCCATCCGCTGGCCTTGCAGTTGCGGCACGGAGCGCCGTCGCGCGTGCCTTTGCCATCGCAGAAAATACAACTGATCTGCACGTCGGCACTGGGCTCGGTAAATGGGAAGAATGAAGGATAGAAGCGCGTCTTCACGCTCGATCCAAAGAGCGCCTTCATGGCGTGGTCGAGCGTGCCCTTCAGGTCGCAGAACGTAATGTTGGTATCGACCGCCAGACCTTCGACTTGATGAAAGATGGGCGAGTGCGTTGCGTCGAGTGCGTCGTTGCGGTGAACTTTTCCCGGGCACACCACGCGCACCGGCGGCTTCATCTTCTGCATGGTGCGAATCTGCACCGGCGAAGTGTGCGTGCGCAGCAGCAGGCGGTCGCGCAGTGGCTTCGATTCCTGGCCGGCGATGAACAGCGTGTCCTGCGTGTCGCGGGCGGGATGGTTCGGCGGAAAGTTCAGCGCCTCGAAGTTGTAGTAATCGGTTTCAATCTCCGGACCTTCTTCGACCGAGTAACCCAGATTGCGGAAGACGGCGATGATCTCGTTCATCGTCTTGATGACGGGATGCTCCGCGCCGATGGGACGGCGAATGCCGGGAAGGGTGATGTCGAGACGCTCGGCGGCGAGTTTGCCGGAGGAAGCTCCGCTCTGAATGCGGGCGAGCGTGGCATCAACCGCTTGCTCGACTTTGGGCTTGAGGTCGTTGACGCGCTGCCCTACGTCGCGCTTATTCGCTCCCGGCGCAGCTTTCAGCCACAGTTCATTGAGTTGGGTGAGGATGCCGTTCTTGCGCGCCATCCAGCGATAGCGAAATGCTTTCCAGTCATTTTCGGAAGCAACTGCAGCTGACTCTTGCTCGATCGCAAACAAAAGTTCGCGCACCGCGCTGTCGAGGGCCGGTGGCGAGAAATCCGTAAGTTTAGGAACGGTGTAAGGCATCGCCTCAAAACTCTTAAGGAGACTGTCATCCCGAGCGGAGCGAGGGACCCCTACTCTTCCGAAAATGTGTGCGGGTGGTAGGGGTCCTTCGACTCCGCAGAACGATTCGCTTTGCGAATTGTTCTGCTCCGCTAAGGATGACACGGCTCATAGAGACTGAAAGCTGAGAACTGGTGACTGAACGCTATGCTGTCGCGGTGTTCGCCTTCTTCGCCTGCTCTGCCAGACTGCCAAATCCCGCCGGATCGTTCACCGCTAAATCTGCCAGAATCTTGCGGTCCAGTTCCACGCCGGCTTTCTTTAGACCGCTGATGAACTGGTTGTAGTTGAGTCCGTTCAGGCGCGCGGCGGCGCCGATACGCACGATCCAAATCGAGCGGTACTGGCGCTTCTTCTGCTTGCGGCCGGAGTAGGCAAACTTCAGCCCGCGCTCGACCGCTTCTTTCGCCGAACGGTAAAGGTTCGATTTAGTTAGGAAATATCCACTGGCGCGTTCAAGGATCTTCTTGCGCTTGGCGCGGCGTTTGGTTCCGCGTTTTACACGAGGCATGGTGCTCTCCTTTTTTGGTTCGTCTGGCGGCTGGAGGTAAGGAGGCTTCTACCCTACGGGATTTCCGAAGCCCAGCCTCTTCACGCGCCGCTGCGGGGTCTAGATTGTCCCGCAGACTTTGCTATGGACGGGCGCGGACGCCCGTCGCTCCATTCTCAACCTAGTACGGGATCATCCGCATTACTTTCTTGTAATCAGCGTCGCTGACCAATACGGCGTCGCCCAGCTTCTTTTTGCGCTTCTTCGCCTTGGAGGTCAGGATGTGGCGCAAATTGGCCTTGTGACGCTTGATTTTTCCCGTCCCGGTTTTCTTGAAGCGCTTGGCAGCGCCTTTGTGCGTTTTCAGTTTAGGCATAATAATCAGTTCTCAGTTGTCAGTTCTCAGTTAGGTCATCAGAGTTACGCAGCGCGCGAATCGATCGCGGTACGCAGTTTTTACTGATGACTGACAACTGATAACTGACGACTGAATTTACGCTGTCTGCGCGCCGCCTTGCGACGCGGGAGGCGCGGGTGGTGCAGGCTTCGGACGAGCGGGCGGCTTTTCTTTCGCTCCTCCGCCTTCTTTCTTCGGCGCCAGAATCAGGTGCAGCGTGTTGCCTTCCTGCCGGGGACGGAACTCCACCAGGCCTTTCTGTTCGACGTCCTTGATCAGACGCTCCAGAATCTGGCGGCCCAGGCTTTGCCGCGTCATTTCGCGTCCGCGGAAGAAGATGGTCGCTTTCACCTTGTCGCCTTCGTCGAGAAAGCGCAGCACATGATTCTTTTTGGTTTCGTAGTCGTGATCGTCCACGTTGATACGAAACTTAACTTCCTTGACCGTAATGGTCTTCTGCTTTTTCTTGGCTTCGCGCTCGCGCTTTTCGTTCTGGTACAGGAATTTCCCGTAGTCCATGATGCGGCAAACCGGAGGTTGCGCGGTTGGGGAAATTTCCACCAGGTCCAGGTTTCTTTCGCGGGCCATCTTGAGCGCCTCGAAGGGAGGCATCACGCCAATCTGTTCCCCTTCGTCGCCGATCACGCGAACTTCACGCGCCCGGATACGCTCATTCATGCGGATAAAACGTTTGTCGATACTGTCCTCCGTCCACTTGTCCTGCCAGGAAAGATGCTTAAAAAGTATAGCATGGGGCTGCCCGAAGCTTTGTCCTAACAGCTTCTTCCGCCTTGACCGAACTCGCCCGAAGCCGCTAGCATTGCCGGATTGCGCGTCCAGTGGTTCTCCCCGCCCGGGGCTGGAACCACTAACCCTTTACTGCTTCCGGAGGTTCTGACTATGCGTCGCTCAGCTTCTATTTTCTTTCTGGGTGCTATCGTTTTTTCCTCCGTAGCTGCTTGCGCGGAGGGTCTTGCCGACACCCCCAAGCCCATCATCACCGGCCCCATTGACGAGTCCCAGTTGGTCACGCTCACCGGGAACACGACGCCCGCGGCGCTGCGCGTCCAAAACGATCGCGGCCCGGTCGCCGACAACCTGGCCTTCGATCACTTGCTGCTTACGCTCAAGCGCGCGCCGGAGACCGAAGCGCGCCTGGAGAAGCTGATTGACACCATGCACCATCAGGATTCGCCCGAATATCATCATTGGCTGACTCCGCGGCAATTGGGCGAGCGTTTCGGGCTTGCCTCTCAGGATCTGGAAACCATCCAGCGCTGGCTGGAAGCGCACGGCTTTTCCATCAATCGCGTCTACCAGAATGGCTTGGTCATCGACTTCGCCGGAACCGCCGCACAGATTAGCGAGACGTTTCACACCGAGATTCACAACCTGGTTCTGCCGAATGGCGAAAAACACATTGCCAACATGCGCGATCCGCAAATCCCCGCTGCGCTCGCACCGGCCATCGAAGGCGTCGCTTCGCTCCACGATTTTTTCCCCAAGTCGCACGCCGTTCAGCTTGGTCCCGTCTCTTATGACCTCGCGACCCACACGTGGCATCCGCATTTCAACGTCAAGTATCAGGGACAGACCTTCCATACTGTAAGCCCCTACGACTTCGCGACCATCTACAATGTGCTGCCGCTCTGGCAGCGCGGATTCACCGGCAAAGGCGTCACCATTGCGCTGGTCGAAGACTCCAACCTCCTCCACCCATCCGATTGGTACTCCTTTCGCAATACATTCGGCCTGAATGGCTTTAAAGACGGCAAATTCAAGCAGATTCATCCCAACTGCCCGAACCCCGGCCAAAACGGAGACGAGATCGAAGCCGCCCTCGATGTGGAGTGGGCAAGCGCCAGCGCTCCCGACGCCAACATCGAGCTTTCCGCTTGCCCCAATTCCAAGACCGTCTCCGGGCTCGATCTCGCCATACTCAATCTCCTCGACCTTGAGCCGCCCGACATCATCTCCGACAGTTATGGCTTGTGCGAGACCATCACCGGCCAGACCGAAATTGCGCTGGAGAATCGCGAAGCGCAAATTGCCACGGCGTTAGGCACGACTTTCTTCATCGCGCAGGGAGACACCGGCGCCGACGAATGCGCTCCGGTCGAAAGCACTCCCTACTCCAAACTCGGCATCAACAGCGGAGACAATACCGCCTCGGCTTATGCGGTCGATGTCGGCGGCACCGACTTCATGGCCCAGTACAACGCGGACGTCAACGGCATTCCCGTCAGCGACTACTGGAGCGCCACCAACGATCCGGTGACGAAAGCTTCCGCGCTCTCGTATATTCCGGAGATTCCCTGGAACGACGGTTGCACCAGCCAGCTCATCTACAGCGATCCCGTATTTGGCGGGTACACGCAGTCTTATGGACCAACGGGATTCTGCAACACGAAGCTCGGGAGAGAATTCAAATTCGCGGTGAGCGGCAGCGGCGGACCGAGCACCTGCTTCACTGGGAAGCCGTCCATCCCCGGAGTGGTCAGCGGGACCTGTCAGGGCAATCCCAAGCCGTCGTGGCAAACCGGCGTTCCCGGCATTCCGAACGACGGTTTGCGCGACCAGCCCGATCTTTCGCTCTTCGCCGCGAACGGCGTCTGGGGAAGCTTCCTGGTCGAGTGCATGTCGGATCCGAATCAGTTCGGCGCTCCCTGCACGGCAAAGAACGACGCGCTGCTTGAGGGCGGAGGCGGCACATCCTTTGCTTCGCCGGCCATGGCGGGCATTCAGGCGCTGATCGATCAGAAATATGGCAAGCAGGGAAACGCCAACTACGTCTATTACGCGCTGGCGGCAAGCCAGTTCACGAAACAAGGAGCGAAAGCCTGCGACGCCAGTCAAACTACCGGCAAGCTACCCGCCGCTTCCTGCATCTTCAACGACGTTACGCTCGGAGACATGGTCGTCCCTTGTGGCCAGAATTCGAAGGGCGTTTCCTATGATTGCTACGGTGACGGCAGCAAGATCATCGGCGAGCTGTCGACATCCACATCCGCCGGCGAACCCGCGTACCCGGCCACGGTCGGCTATGATCTCGCCACCGGACTCGGCTCGGTAAACGCCACCAGGCTCTTCGACGCTTGGCCCGCCGGCAATCCATGAAGTCTTCCGTCCGTAGAGACGGGGATTGCCCCGTCTCCGCCGCGGGCAAAGACGCGGCGAGCGCTTCTCTACGGGAAGTCAGAATTCTCTTTAGGGGCCGAGCAGGGCTGGCCGGCGCTACGCCGCCGCGACTTTCGCGGTCCGCAGGCGGCGGTACAGGCGCATATAGTCGTCCACCATCCGCCGCGCCGTGAAGCGCTCGCGCGCCCGGTTGTACGCCCGCGTGCCATAGAGGCGCGCCAGTTCGCGATCTTCATCCAGTTGGCTCAGCACCTCGCTGAGACTCTCGGCGTTGTCGCGCTCGAAGTACAAGGCCGCGTCGCCCCAGAGTTCGCGATACACTTCGGTGTCGTTCGCGACCAGAGCGCAACGCGAGAACGCCGCCTCAATCGACGCCAGTCCCGTAGGCTCGTAGCGCGACGTCGCCGCAAAAATCGTCGACTTGCTGTAGAGCGAGCGCAGTTGCGATTCGGTCTGCGCTCCCTTCACCGAAATCTCGTGTTCGCCGGTGGAGACGCGCACGTCGGCGCGAATCGGCACAGGCGGCGCCGGAATCGGGTTATCCGCTCCCACAATGCACACCGGCAAGCCATGCGTGTGCTGGGTCAGCAGCGCCACCTGTTTTCCCGAATCCCACAGCCGCCCAATGGCCAGCACCGACTCTTCCTTGGCCACAAACGGATTGAAGTAAATCGGATTGCGTCCCGGCGGAACGACGTATCCCTCAAAGTCGTTATTCGTGCCGTAAGCAGCGCGCAGCATCTTTTCCATCCAGTGCGAAGTGGTGACTACGGCCTCGGCGCGCCTCATCCCGGCGACCATCGTCTCGCGATACCACTTCAGCCATGCCGACGCCGCCGGCTCGTGTCCGTGGATGGCCAGCCACCACGTGATCACATCGCCATGCGCCACTACCAGGCGCGGCGTCGCCACCGGCAGCGCTCCAAAACTCAGCTGGTTCAAATGCAGAAAATCGGGACGCGTGTCGCGCACGATGGCGCACAAATAATCCTCGGCCGCATGGAAGTCCTCGACGCCTTCCTGCATCCAGTCGAGACGAAACGCGGTGGGATAATATTCCAGGCCATGCAGCCCGTCCATCCAGGCGGTCTGATGGGGAAGTGGAATCTCTCCAAAGCTGACAAGCATGACCTGCGCGCCGTGGGTGACCAGGCCGGAGACGAGTTCGCGCGAGTATGTCCACACTCCGCTGAACGTGTCAGCCGTTACTAAAACGCGCACAGAACCCCCGGGTTCGAGGGCTGAGTTACCCTCGGCCTGCCTGCCCTTAGTTTAGGGGCGATGGCTGTGCCGTGGGAAGAGTTTTCTTGGGTTCTCGGGGCAGATTTCAGGACAAGTCCGCCCATTGTGTCATCGCACGCCGATCCGCCGTCCCTCGTGCTTCCGTAGAGACGCGGAGCGCCGCGTCTCCCGGCGCCTATTTTCGACTAAGGCGGCGAGATCAGCCGCACCGTCACCGGAGAAGCGCCATTGCCAAGAATTGGAGTGCCGGTGGCAGCGGTTCCGCAGCCTGCCATGTTGACGATCGTCACGGGAATCTGGTTGGCAGTACCAGCGTACGTCTGCGGCATAGAGAGCGCTGCCGGGTTCAGAAACACTTGCAGGAAGCCGATCACGGTGACAGGGTTGGTCGGGGGGGTTCCCGTGGTGGAGTTGTATACCGGAATCGTCACCAGGGAATCGCTGACCATAATGTCGGCCCCAGCCGCCAACGCACCGGATAGTACGACCGGATTTTCCGCGCCCGCCCGGAACTGCAACGGGGGGCTCGGAACGGCCGTGGCGTCGATGCTGTCGGTGTCTCCCGGAGCACTGTCGTAGTGGATGAGGCACTCCGCTGCCTCAACTGTATCGCCATTGCGACTGCCTGTCTTAGACGCGTAGCCAGTAGCTATGTTGATGGTGGCGCCCGCGCCACACGAAATGGGCCGCGGAACGCAGCCCGCTATAGCAACCATATAGGGATACGTTGAGAAGCCAGCGCTGCAAGCGGGCAAAGCTTGGGTGGGTTCTGGAAAATCGTCGGCATCGATGACTCCGGCATAGTATCTCCCGGGCACCGGTGCTGTTCCGATGCCGATGTGGAAGAGGCCGTTTTGGTTGAGCGCGGGGATTGCCGACGGCCAACCTTGGCCGACCAAACCAGGGTTCACAATGGAACCGTCCGAGTTGAAGATCGCTGGCGGGGCTGTCGCAGTCGCCGGTTGCGTGGGATCGATGTTCGGCAACAGCCAAGGTTTCACACACATGGGTGCGACCGGCGGCGTCCCGCTCGAACCCGAGGGATTGTAAGCCTCCGCCGTGGCCGACGCACCTACAGTGAGGAACTTCGTCCCCCAGATCCGCGCGAAGAACGTCGGCAGATTGGTGACTTGCACACTTACCGTGACCGTTGGATTGCTATAGGGTCCACTAAAAGTGATATTCGCTCCGGTAAGGTTTGCTCCCCCCACCTGGTTCTGCTCCGCCACCTGAATGGCGACCGTCCGGGCGGGGCCGGGGGAAGCCTCCACGCTTGTGAGCAAGGTGCCGGTCGAGTCCGAAGTCGCCCCCGAGTTGGCGATCACGCGGGCCGCCGCCAGGGCCGCGGCATCGGCCGCCAGTTGTGCTTCGCTGCGGGCGGTGTAGATGGTCACTACGTCAATCGAAAGCGCGGCCATCGCTCCGACGACAAACAGCATGACCACAGCTACCAGCACGATTACGATCCCTCGCTCGCCGCTGCGCCGCGAGCCGGACCGCAAGCTAGTTCGCAATTTAGTTCGAGGTCGTCGCAAGCATCCTCACATCTGGTTGTGAACCGTAGCGCTCTCCGTCAACTGTGTTGTAGCCGCATAGCTGGCGCCTGGAATCAGCACCTGAATCACACTATTGAACCGCCAGTGGTAAGGATACTGGATGGTCACCGTAGTGCCGATGACGGCAGGCGAACCGGCCGTACCTGCGCCGGATACACTTCCGCGGTTGATGGTGATGATGAGAATGTCGGGGCAGGGCGAAATCGAGTAAGTCCACGTCAGGCCGGACGGCGGGGATACTATGGCCGGAGGTTGGCAACCTCCCGGCTGGTTTGCGTTAGGCAGGACGCCACTACCAGCCAGCGAGTTGAAGATCGCAGCCACCACGGGATGCAGAGAGTCCGGGTCGAATTTGCCCGGCTGAATGTCGCTCATGGGCTGAGCGCCGGCAAGGATGGCGCCTTCCTGCGCCGCCTGCTCGATCTTCTGCTTCTGATTGAAGGCGCCGCTGAAATCGTAGATGCCCACCACGAACACCACCAGAAGCGGCAGGGTGATGGCAAACTCCAGCAGCGCCGAGCCCCGCTCGTCGAGGAATCCAGCTCCGGAGGGGCACACCACCTTAGCCCAGCGCTTCAGCGCTGGGAACATTGGAAGAAACGAATTGAGTCCCGGAGGGACGACCCAAATGCCAACCATCTAGTTCTCCATCCTGCTCTGCGCTTGCGCCGACAGAATAATCTTCTGCAGGTTGAGGGAAGTGAAAGGCAGATAGAACTGAAATGGATATTGAAAGCTCACGATGGTCCCACATTGCGGGAGCTGGGTCGCGGACGCCGGGGGATTCAGCAGCACGTTGCGGCAGACCGTGATGTTGTCGGTGGTCGAGCAGGTATTCGGAGGATTTGCGCAGAAGACCGGGGCAGCTGGATTGGGGTTTGGGAGGATTTGAGTCGTATCGAGATTTGAGGATTTCATCACGGTCTCAACCGCGCCTGTCACCGTGCCATCCAAGGGAAAGGTGTTTCCACCCGAGCAAGTGGCGCATGTCGGACGTGCGGCCGTGATCGCTCCCTGCTGCGCCGCCTGCTGGATGGTCGAGTAGATATTGAAGGCCCGTCCAAACCAGACGATGCCCAGCAAAATCATGAACACCAGGGGCAGCACCAGCGCCGCCTCGGCGATCTCCGCCCCGTCGGTGTTTGCGAGTTTTCGCGCCATCCGGTTGATGTTCCGTTTGGTTATCGGCAAACTACAGATCCCTCGCTCCACCCATCCGGCAAATGCGGCCGACTGGAGGCCCGATCGCTCGGGATGACAAATCATAAATGAAAAGACGACATCATAAGGGGAATGACAAATTACCGATTACAAACCACGAATTACAATTTCCCCATCACCCTTCCCATCCCATAGAACAAAACCGCAACCCCCATGGCCACGCCAAACGGAATTTTAGTGGACTGCGGATCGTCGAGCGAAACCTCGGACCCCGGCATCCGCAAGCTGAACAATGCTCCCAGCAGATGCGCGATATTCAGGAGCGTTCGTTTCAGCCGCCCTTTCCAGATGACCACGGCCAGGGCCATGACTCCCGCCACCAGAATCGTACCGATAAGCACGGAAAGCAGTTGCCGCCATCCCAGGCACGCTCCCAGAGCGCCAGCCAGCTTGCAGTCGCCGGCGCCGAGGCTGCGAATCATCACAAAGGGCAGCAGCAGCCCCAGGCCCAATAGCGTCCCCAGCAACGCGGTCTTCAGTCCCGGCCAGCGAAACAGAATCGTGTTGACGGCGACCCCGGCCGCGAAGCCCGACACCGTGAGCCAGTTCGGAATCCGCCGGTAGCGCCAGTCGAGAACACCCGCGCCAATCGCCACCAGCACCGCCGGAATCCAGGGCCCGGATTGAAGCATGATTGCCGCTGGCAGAGAGGCGCCTCCGCGCGTTTCGCTTCCTGTACTTTAGGGCTTTCGCAGCCCACACTCAAGAGGCAAGTTCCCGTTCCCAGTTCTCAGTTGTCAGTAATCAGTGGCATTCACTAGACAGGCTGGTTTTTCTGGGAACTGAGAACTGCTTGCTTTGGGCAAAGCAAAAGGCCCGGTTGCCCGGGCCTGAAATGACAATCGAAAAAATCGAAATCATGATCCTCTAGCGCGTAACCGCCGGGGCCGAGTTTCGTTCTGCCACCACCTTCTTAGCATTGTCGGCCAGAGCCCGCGCTTGCGGCATCAGATCCAAAGCCTTGATCACATCGGGATCGGTTTCCGCCCGCACTTTCAAGCCTTCTTCCTGGCCAAAGGCGTCCACGAAGAGCTCGCTCTTGATGTTGGAGCGCAGCCAGTCGTTGCTCTCGATCATCTCGGCTTCGGTATACGAAATTTTTTCTTCGTCAAGGAATTTGCGGAAGTCCTGCAACAGCGCGTCGTCTACTTCAAAGCTCTGCGTGATTTTGTGAGTGAGCGCATAGTGCTTGGCAAAATTAAACAGAGCATAGTGCTGCAGTAACTCGTCCTGGAACTTGGTGGACTTGTAAGGCGCCAACTTCACATCGGGAGTAATGCCGCCGCCGCCATAAACCGTGCGTCCGCCATCCGTAAGCTTCACTTCATGATTGGCATTATTTTCTTCGCTCTCGCGGTTGTAGTAGTAATCGTAGAGCGAGAGGTTGGAGTAATCGCGCTGGATCAGGCGTCCGCTGGGGGTGTAGTACTTGGCGGTGGTCAGAGCCAGGCCGGTATTTTCGGCGAGAGGATAGACGGTTTGCACCAGGCCTTTGCCGAAGGTCACTTCACCAACGATCAGGCCGCGATCGTGATCTTGAATCGCTCCGGCTACAATTTCGGCGGCCGACGCGGTGCCGCGATTGACCAGCACCACCAGCGGATATTCCTTGCCGCCGTTGCCGCGAGCGGCTACGTAGCGCTTTTCCGGTGACGACCGGCCGTGATGCGAGACGATTAGCTGTCCCTTCTTGAGAAACTTGTCGGCTACGCCCACGCCTTCACTTAGCAGGCCTCCGGGATTTTGCCGCAGATCCAACACCAGGCCTTTCAGATCGCCCATCTGATCGAGAGCTTCGGCGACTTCATGCTCGGTCGTTTCCTGGAATCCGGAGACGTGCATGTATCCGATGCCGGGCTTGATCATGAAGTGGAGATCGACGCTGTAGCGCGGAATCTCGTCGCGGACGACGGCGAATTCGAGGGGATGGTCGGAGCCTTCGCGCAACATCGTGATGCGGACGGTGGTGCCTTTCGGTCCCTTGAGCAGATCGGCCACATCGGAGGTGCTCATGTTGTCGGTGGGCTTGCCGTCGATGGCGGCGATGATGTCGCCGGGGCGAATGCCGGCGCGATAGGCCGGAGTGCCGACGAAGGGTGCGATGACAATGACTTTATTATTGCGCGGGCCGACCGTCATACCCACGCCGTAATACTTCCCGCGCTGCTCTTCCCTGAGGGCAGAATAAGACTTCGGATCAAAGAAGTTCGAGTGCGGGTCGAGCTGGTGCAACATGCTGGGGATGGCGCCGTTGTAAATCGCCTTGTCGGCATTCACCGGGTCGGCGTAGTTCTCCTCGACCTTCTCATAGATCTCGGTGAACTGCTTCAGGCTGTCGCGGACGTCAGAGTCGCTGCTGGGCGTGGTCGCCGGGCTGATTCTCTGCGCGAACAACATGCCCAGCAGACCGAACGCAGCAAGCACAAAAACTATCAGGAAGAGTGAACGACGAGCACTACCGGCCATGTTTCGGAATCCTCGGGCAGGGACTTGGAGGGACCCAGCCACCCCATCTCAGCGCAGTATAACATGCGAAAGCGCCTGTTTACTTGGATGCTGAAACCCGCTGGGGGTTACCGCCGGAGGGGCATCTTTATGGGGGATCTCGCTTCTGGTCCGGGCTGCCCGCTATCTTCGCTGGCATAAGCGAAATGCCGTAAAGGATATCGGCGCGCTGCCGATGAATGATGATATGGACCGCGGGAAAGACCGATGAAGTGCTGTGCGCCCTAAGAGGCTGCGTAAAAAGTCGATTTCGCTGCCTCAGCCCCTGAAGGGGCGTCTGATTTCGAAGGGGTCAAGGTATCGCTGAAGCGATACCCTGACGCGAAACCGGAGTTTTTCCGCAAATTGCTAACGAACGCCGGATCACGGAACCCAGGCTGGGAATGGACGTCCTCGAAGGAGCAAAGGTCATGGAACCTCATTATCCTCATCAAAGAAGAGAAGTGCGCTTCGTGATCGAAGCCGGAGCGACCGTGGAGGTGGGCAAGAACGGCCAGACTATCCACGCAACCACGGTGAATATGAGTGGAGGGGGTGTGCTTCTGCACTTCGAAGAATCGGTTCCACTCGCGGTCGGCGATCAAGTGAGCTGCGAATTCAAAGTCGAACACGGGGCCGACTCGCCGCTCCCGTATTGGGGGTTGGGAGAGGTCGTCCGCGTAATCGAGGGCTGCAGCTTCGCGATTGTGCTGAAGGCCGGCGGCTTTTCTCCATTGGAATCGGGGATTGGCAGCGCAGCTCAGCCCGAATCCAATCCAGACGCGCCGTAGCCTGCCGTCCTCATCGATTATTGGCGGGCTACTGTTGCGGATTCACTGACTTCAAATAGGCAACGACCGCCTCGGCATCGCTGCGCTCCATGCGGAACTGGGGCATGGGAAGCCGAAGACGATTGCCGGTGGTCCAGATGCCGGTGGTCAGCAGTTTGACCATGTCGGCGTCGTTGGCGGGCGGAGTGCCTCCGATTCGCGGGGCGCTGAGAGGCCAGTTCTGGTCAGGCTTCGCGGGCAGCCAGGGGACGGGCCCGCCCTGCAGCCATCGCGTGCGGTCCAGATTTCCATTGCGGTCGCGCGGGGTGTGGCATTGTCCGCACACGGCCACGCTCTCTACCAGGTACTTTCCGCGAGCTACGTCGGGCGCCGCGCTGGCGGTCTTGCTCTGACGCGGCGGATTTTGACTCTGCGCAAAAGCGAGACTAGACCCACCCGCGAGCAGTGCGAGAGCGACGGCGGCGGAGAGCGGGATTGATCGTGGGAAAATGGATCGGAGGAATATCGACCCTGAAAACACCGATCGCGGAGACATCGATCGCGAGAAGATTGACCTTGGAAGCATTGGCTTTCACCTCCTCCATGCTACGCCTCACGACGCTCGAGGGGTGTACTCCCACTCATCGCAATGTGCGCGATGAGTGGGGCACCCGGGGAAGATCTATCGCACTGGTTTCATTCGCCGACTACAGTGCGCAGCCGGTTTGCAGTCGGTAATCATGACGGTTGTATTGCGGAAATGCAAGCCGTTCCGCACCTGCAGGTCCAACAATGCCAACACAAAAGCCGCTTGGCACTCCCTTTGGCCTGCAGGCGCAGTTTTGGCTCAATCTTCAGAACGACTACGATTTGAGAATTGCAGAACGCAGCGGAATCGGCAAAGGGATTAGACCGCGAAAGATTACGGATGGCGCCGCACTTACCGCCGCCGGTTAGAGCAGAGGGTATGGTCGTGGGAAAAGGTTGGCAGCCTCGCAGGGATTCGAACCCCGATACTCTGCTCCAGAGGCAGATGTCCTACCGTTGAACGACGAGGCTACACGAGAATTCTAAACCATTTTGCGGCGGCTGCAAAACTGCGCTCCCTTGTGCTGATCGTTCTTGCCCGAAGCAAGCGCAAGCACCCGGACCCGCGCTAGAATCTCTGGCAGCGATGCGAGGAGTTGCCATGCCCAGCAGCGGAACTTTTCCAGGAACTTTTACAGGAACCATCATCCCAGCCGAGACGGACTATGCCGAAATGGCGCGCCGCCCGCTTGATCCCGAGCAGTGCGCTCTCATCGTCGTCGACATGCAGGAGAAATTGCTGCCGCCAATCTGGGAAAAGGAACGGCTGGTGCGGAATGTGCAATTGCTGATTCGCCTGGCTGAAATCCTGAAGATCCCGGCGCTGGTAACCACACAATACGCGAAGGGTTTGGGCAACACCGTGCCCGACATTGCGTACTTGTTGCCGGACAGTCCGCCCATCGACAAACTGATGTTCTCGTGCTTCGGCAGCGATGCGTTCTGCTCCCTGTTGAAACGCCTGCCGGGCCAGCGGACGACCGTGCTGCTGTGCGGCATGGAAACCCACATCTGCGTGATGCAGACCGCGCTGGGAGCGCTGCGGGAAGGCTATCTGGTGCACGTGGCTTCCGATGCCGTCAGCTCGCGGACGGAACTGAACTGGCGGATCGGACTGGATCGCATGCGCGCCGCTGGAGCCATTCTTTCCTCGGCCGAAATGATGATCTACGAACTACTGCGCTCGTCGGGCGCGCCCGCGTTTCGAGAACTACTGCCCTATCTGAAGGGCTGAGACTCGGCCCGGCAGGTTGCGGAGGAATCGAATTTCGTATCGGGGCACCGCTTTAGCGATGCCGCAGACGTTGAGGCCAGGACATCGGCGGCGGAGAGTGTGATGGCGATATTTGACACTGAAACTCCTCTCAGCGATGAGGAAATCGTAGGGGTTAGGCACTATGCGAGGGAGGGCATAGGTCTCTGGCGAAAGCGCTCTATCTACTCCGCGGTTGTATTTCTACTGAGCTGTGCGTCCGTATACCCATTCTTGGAAGGGCACGCGCTTCACAAGTATTGGGAGTCGTTTGGCAAGTATCTCATCCTCGTGTCGATGGCCCTGCTGGTTGCGTGCGTCTACCGCACCGAATTGTTCTGGAGCGGGTGGCAAGCTCTCCGCGATGTGGAGAAGAGGCAAGCATGACCCAGACGCTTACGCCATCTCTACCCCGCCGCTTCCTCTTTTTGCTTCACGCGGACGACAGTGATCTTCGAGAAGCCCTCCTCGAAAGTCGGAGGCTTCAGCTTGCCCGCCATTTTGCGCATGATCTCTTCCGGCACCGCCCGCCCGCGGCGCTGGTGCCGTTCCATGCAAACTTCCAGCGGGACGTCGAAGAACAAGCCCTGCACATCGTAGCCGTAATCCTTGGCCAGCTTGATCCAGCTATGGCGGTCGTGAGGGGTAAGGTTGGTCGCATCCACGTAGTTCAGGGGACGGCGGGCAATCAGCCTCGCCTTAAGCATCGATCGCAGGTTCGAAAACACGAGATCCTGAAAGCGCTGCTCCTGCGCGTCATCGAAAAGCAGTTCGCGCAGCAAGTCGCTCGAAAGCGGATGAATGTTGTGCCGCTTGAACCACGAACTCTTGCCCGAACCCGGCAACCCGATCGCCAGCACAACCGTCCCCTTGCTGGCGCGGGCGGGAGCAGGAGCAGCATCAGCCTTCGCAACCGGAACCGGCGCAGTCTCAGCCGGCAAATGCCGGGCAGCCACCGGTTCTGCGACCGACGCTACCGGCGCGGGCGCTTCCGCGGCGGATGCTTCCGCTGGCAAAGGTTCAGTGGCAACTGCGGGCGCAGCCGCTGCCGGCTTCTGCCGAGATCCGCCCCGCCCGCCGCGGCCGCGGCGGCGGCGCGACGCTCGTGGCCGCGGTTCAACTGCCGCGGAAGCTGCGTCCGGCGCCGAAACCGGCGCAGGCTCCGGTTCAGGCGGGCGGCGCGACTCGACAACCGGGGCTTCGTCCGGAACCTGGAGCGGCGCAGCCGGCTCATTGTCGTAGTACTTCGGCTGCAAGGGCAAGGGTGCGTTGCCGGCTTCCTTGCTGGAACCTTCTACGGCTTTCTTGCGGCGCTTCAAGCGCTCGTTCATCCATTTGCGCATATAGCTGCTTGTAGCACATCGGCGCATACCGGGGCAATCTGCGCCCCGTAGCGGCTGGGGTACCGGGGTGAGTCATTGAATCATTGAGACATTGAATTATTGTCTCGATCGTTTAATGATTCAATGTCTCAATGCTTCAATGATTCAATACAATGAATCCATGAATCCAACGCCTCCCGCGACTCTCCCGATTGCCGCCGGGCAACTCCCGGCCGTGCCGCTGACGCTCGAAGGCTACGCCACGCTTCACCAGATGATGCGCTTCCGCTGGACCGCATGGCGCGCCACTCCGGAAAACGACCGACGCGAGATCGCGAACGAAGCCGCCAAGCTGCTGGCCGAAATGGAAGCCAAAACCGATGGCCAGTCCGCGCTCTTTTCGTTGCTGGGACACAAAGGCGACCTGATGCTGGTCCACTTCCGCGAGAGCTTCGACCAGCTCAATCAGGCCGAGCTCGATCTGGCGCGACTTCGACTCCACGACTTCCTGGAGCCCGCGACTTCCTATTTGTCGGTGATTGAGTTGGGGCTCTATGAGTCGAGCCTGAAGACCTACAAGGCGCTGGCCGAGCACGGTGCGGAGCCCCACTCGGAGGCATGGAACCAGGCCATTGCAGAAGTTATCGCGCGGCAGAAAGAAGCAATGAAGCCGCGCTTGTTCCCGGCGATGCCGCCGAACCGCTATATCTGCTTTTATCCCATGGATCGCCGCCGCGGCGAGGACAAGAACTGGTACACGCTCCCCATGGAAGAACGCCAGCGCCAGATGAACGAACACGGCCTGGTCGGACGCCGCTATGCCGGAGAGGTGAAGCAGATCATCAGCGGCTCCATTGGTTTTGACGATTGGGAATGGGGCGTCGACTTGTTCGCCGACGATCCGCTGGTTTTCAAGAAGCTGATCTACGAGATGCGCTTCGACCACGTCAGCGCCGTCTATGCGCTGTTCGGAAGCTTCTATATCGGATTGCGAGTTCCGGCGAACCGGCTGCACGATTTGCTGGAAGGAAACTTGCCGGGAAAAGCTATTTAGGCATTGAATCATTGAGGTATTGAATCATTGATGTTCAATGACCAAATGATTCAATGATTCAATGATTCAATGACTTAAATCGAAATTCGTGCCGCTTCATATCCACGCGCGCCCCGCGGAAGGCAACGCCTTCCATGCGCAGACGGAATCTTTGTTCGGCGCCATTTTCTCCGCATAACTTGATCGCGCCTCCCGAGCCCACCACGCGGTGCCAGGGCAATCCCGGAACCTGTTGCAGGATACGCACTACCTGACGGGCCGCTCCAGGCCAGCCTGCAGCTTTGGCTAAAGCTCCGTAGCTCGATACCGTGCCCGCCGGCAAGGCTCGAATGCAGCGCACGACGCGGGCTCGCTTATCCTCGGACCCAGCTTGGGCGGACTTGGTTCGGCCGGACTTGGCTTGAGCGGACTTTGCTTGAGCAGACTTGAATTGCGGTTGACGATTCACCGATCAACCCTCATTCGACAAATATCACTCGACAATATCACTCGACAATATTTACCGGGCAATCATGCTATCTTAGAAGCTTCGCCATACAAAAATTTACAGCAGCCCGTAAAACCTGGGATTACGATATATGCATCCCATGTTCTTAATCACAACCAAACTGCCTTTGGAGAATACTATGGTTCGCGCGTTGAAAGCCCTTCCGCTTGGGTTGGCCATTGTGGCCTTGATCGTCTGCGCCGCCTTCGCCGCCAGTTGTGGTTCGAGCACTACGCAGGCTCGTTTCGTCAATGCCATCGAAGACTCCAAAACCGGCTTGGATTTCGAGGTCAACGGAGTGAGGGATTTTACCGATTTATTATTCCTCAGTTTCCAGCCGACATCGGGCTATGCGACCATACCTGCGGGCAATGACATGGTTGTCGCGCTTGCCACCGGCACCACCACGCCGCCGGTCTTTAGCCAAACCATTAGCTTGAATTCTGGGGTGCAATACACTTTGGTTGCGGCTGGACCGCTGAGCGGCTCCGTCGACATCATGAATCCAGTCGACAACAACACGGAACCGGCGGATGGCAGCGTGAATTTTCGCGTCATTAACGCGTCGTCCTTCGGGCCTACCGGGAGCGGAGGCGCTGTGGATGTTTATATCCTCCCCAACCCCAGCCCCTGCTCACCCGGTAGTACTGGTTGCACACCTACGGTCTCCGCCCTTGCCTACACGGACACGAGTTCCTACATAACCCTTCCCTACAATTCCGAGGGTAACGGCTGGACGCTGATTGTCACTGTGGCGGGGAACCCGACGCCCTACTTTACCGACTCGATCGGTGGGTTCGGCAGCTCGACCCTGGGGGCGATCTGCACCCTGGTGCTCACCGACATTCAGGATGGATCTGCAATGAATAAAAACCCGCTGGTATTTCAAGATCTCAATGCCTCCGGATGCGCCGTCAATTAGTCGCTGGCGAGCCGCGTGCCCGCAATCACGCGACTCTGCAGCCTTCAGGAGAAGGAACCGGGCCTTGACCGAGGCCCGGTGAAGCACCCAACAAGCTGCTAGAATCCTCTTTGCTCACACCAAACTGCGTTTTGGAGAATTTAAGGATGTCTTGCTGGTTGAAGGCCCTGCCCCTTACGTTGGCCATTGTGGTCTTAAGCGTCATCGCCATCAGCTGCAATACAGGCAATACATCGCAGGTTCGTTTTATCAATGCCGTCCCCGACACTGCCCAATACGGCACCGCCCTGGACCTCGAGTTCAACGGGACGAAGGATTTTACCGGAATCGCATTCTCCGGTTATCAGCCGGCATCGGGCTATACCAGCGTCCCTGCGGGCGGCGACACGATCAAAGGGTTTGCGACTGGCACCACTACCCAGGTCTTCGTCTCCAACGTCAGCTTGGACACCGGGCTGCAGTACACGCTGGTGGCGACTGGATTTGCCACGAACGCCAGCTCAGTTGCCATCATTTCCGCGGATGACAACAACACCGTGCCGGCCAACGGCAAGGTGGAATTCCGCGTCATCCACGCATCGCCCAGCGGGCCCGCTGTGGATGTCTACATCATCCCGATCGACACCAGCCTCCCTAGCTGCCCGTCGACAAACTGCATTTCCGATCTCACCTACCGGAGTACGAGCAGCTACGTAATAATTCCCTACAGTTCGAACGTTGTAGACGGCCTTAACTACACGTTGGTCGTGACTGCGACCGGAACCACGACTCCAATTCTTAGCCAGAACCTTTATGCCGGCGACGCGTCCGCGGGAGCGATTTGTACCCTGGTGCTTACCGACACGCTGAACGACAACCCGCCGGGAATGAATCCGCTGGCCATCCCCTTGAATGACCTTAATTGCGCCAACAACTAGCGGGCAAGCCGCTTCTGTCCAGCCAGATATCTGGCTGCAACTCTCCGAAAAAGGAACCAAGCGTCAGCCGAAGCCGGGTGAATCGCCTCACAAGCTGCTAAAATCCTTCTTGCTCACCACCAAACGCCTTTTGGAGAATCTTAGGATGTCTCGCTGGTTGAAAGCCCTGTCCCTCACCTTAGCCCTGACGGCCTTGAGCGTCTTCGCCACCAGTTGTGGTTCAAGCAATACGCAGATTCGGTTTGTCCATGCTATCCAGGACGCCGGCGCACTGGACGTCGATGTCAGCGGCCCCAATGTCAGCAACACGCCGGAATTTACCAACATATCGTTCCTGGGAATTCAGCCGAACCAGCCGGGCTATACGAGCATACCTTCGAGCACGAACACGATCGAAGGCTTGCTGACGGGCACCACCACCGAGGTCTTCAGCGACTCCGTTGGCTGGAGCGGCGGGTCGCAGCACACGGTGATTGCCACTGGATTTTCGCAAACCGGCAGCAACGGCAGCAACGTTGTCCTCATGTCTATAACCGACGTCATTCCCACGCCGCCAACGGGCGATGTTTCCTTCCGCGTCATCCACGCATCACCCAGCGGACCCGGCGCCGTGGATGTTTATATCGAACTGAACCCGAACAACGGTCCCGGGCTCCCCATTACGATTCAGGGCCTCGCCTACACGCAGGCGAGCAACTACGTATCTTTTTCCTTCAACCCCAATAACGACCCCACGCCCCCGGGCTATACGGTGTACGTTACCGCGTCGGGGAGCATGACCCCAATTATTAGCGAGGGCATCTATCCGGCAAATGCAGGAGCCGTTCGCACCCTGGTGCTCATGGACGTCCAGAATGGAACTTCCATGCGGCCGCTCTTCCTGGAGTTGTCGGACGCCGATTAATCCAGGGCGCGCCGGGACGTCTCGCCAGAATCTTCGCTAGAGACGGGGCTTGCCCCGTCTCCCGCTGCAAGTACGAGAGCGGTCGGCGGGGCAGGAGACGCGGCAAGCCGCGTCTGTACAGGAAATCAAAAGCCCTTCAGGGAGACGAATTGCAGAATACAATTTGCCCGCAGCACTAAGCCGCATCTTTCTTGAAAGACCTCGCGGCCGCTTCTTCATCGTCGAACACTTCAAAAATCGTGAGCAGCTTGGTGATCTGGAGAAGGTCGCCGACGCGCTGGCTCAACTTCGCCAGTTTCACCGCGCCGCCCGCGCTGCGCGCCGTGGTGTAAAGCGAAACCAGCGTTCCGAGCCCGCCGCTATCGATGAAATTCACTTCGTGCAGGTTCATCACCAGCTTCGGATTCTGGGCCAGCAGCTTCTTGACGGTGTCGCGCAGGCTGGCCGATTCTTCGCCGAACACGACTCGACCGCTGCAATCCACCACCATCACGCCCCCCACCGTTCGTGTGCTCATTCTCAGTTGCATAAGCGGCTTCTCCCCAATCTTCGCAGTAAGCGCAATGCAAGAGCGTACCCCGCCTGAAGCACTCGCGCAAGCGAAAGGGCCGCGAGCTACGAGCTGCGGGCGATCCGGCTTGCTCGAAGCTCGCAGCTCGTGGCTCGAAGCTGAACCGCGTGAGACTGTATAATCGGGGTTTCCGATGAGTTACCAGGTCCTGGCGCGCAAATACCGGCCGCAGAAATTCTCCGACGTGATCGGCCAGGAGCACGTCACCCGCACCCTGCAAAATGCCATCGCGCAGGAGCGCATCGCCCACGGCTACATCTTCAGCGGCCATCGCGGCATCGGCAAAACGACGGTCGCGCGCATCCTGGCGATGGCGCTGAACTGCCGCTCGTCGGAAAAGCCGGTGGCCGAACCCTGCGGCGTGTGCGATTCCTGCACCGAGATCCGCGCCGGCAACGCCGTCGATGTGATCGAAATCGACGCCGCCACCAATCGTGGCATCGACGAAATTCGCGAACTGCGCGAAGCCGCGCGCTATCGTCCGGCGCGCGATCGCTTCAAGATCTACATTCTCGACGAAGCCCACCAGATCACCGACGCCGCCTTCAATGCGCTGCTGAAAACGCTGGAGGAACCTCCCAGCCACGTCATTTTCATGATGGCCACCACGCAGCCCGAAGATATTCCGCAGACCATCCGCTCGCGCTGTCAGCACTTCAGTTATCGCGCCATGAAGTTCGACGACATCATGGGGCAACTCCGCGAGATCGTGGCCAAAGAAAATATTCCCGCCGACGAGGACGCGCTCGCTCTGCTGGCCGAAGCTGGCGACGGTTCGATGCGCGACGCGCTCTCGATTCTAGATCAGGCAATCGCTTCGACTTCCGACCATCTGACTGCCGATTCCGTTCGCAGCCTGATCGGCTCTGCTCCGGCAGCGGCGCTCGAAACCGTGATGCAGGCGGTCGCGGAAAGTTCCAGTGAAAAGATCCTGGTGCTGGTCGATGAACTGATCGGCGAAGGCCACAGTCCCACGCATTTCGCGCGCCAGTTGGTGCGCTTCCTGCGCAACGTCACGATGGCGAAGATCGCGGGCAAGGACTCGGCGCTGCTACAGATTTCCTCCGATGAGCGCGCCCGCGTCGGCCGCATCGCCGAACTGTTCAGCGAGGAAGATCTCACGCGACATCTGCAAATCATGCTGCGCACCCACGGAGAACTCGGATACCGCCAGGAACAGCGCTTCCATCTTGAGCTGGGACTGCTGAAAATGGCGCATGCGCAGCGTCTGCTGCCGATCGAGCAGTTGCTGAGCGAGGCGGCGGCGTCCAGTTCCCTCCCAGCGCGAAGCGCGCCGAGGCCGATCCTTGCTTCGCCCGTGGAAGCCCGGCGCAACGAGCCGCCGGCATCGGCAAGATTGAATTCGGTGTCGCCGTTCGCCGCCGACTCCGCGCGCAAAGGCGCTCCCAAAGCGGAGTCGTCCGGAGATACGAACGCCACGAGCGCATCAACCGCCAACGTCGTCATCATGGGATCGGCCGCGCCGGCCGTTGCAGAGATCTCTCCAGACGCGCGTCATGAAACAGCTATCGCGGTAGAGACGGGGCTTGCCCCGTCTCCGGCCACCGCCGACTCGCTTCGCGACGCCGTCCTCAACGCGCTGGGCAACCAGCAAATGCTTGTCTCCCTATTGGAAAACGCCGAGTGGAGACTGGAAGGAAATGCGCTGATCGCAAAGGCATCGGCATCGAGCACCATGATCGAAATGTCATTCCCCGCCGACGCGCGCCGCATCGCTGGCGCCGCCGCCAGCGGTCTGGCCGGACGACCGATCAAGCTGCAAGTCGAGCCCGGTGGAGCGCCGCAGGCGGAGTCCGCGCCCCGCCGGGCAACGGCATCGAACGGAAGCGCACGCAGCCGCGCCGAGCAAGACCCGATCGTGCAGCGCATGAAAGAAAGATTCGGGGCGGAAATCCGCACCGTGATCGATTATCGGGAGAAAGGGTAGAACCATTGTGTAATTTGGCAATTTTGTAATTCGAAAACCCATCGTCTGCTGGTTTTGAAATTACAAAATTACCAAATTACACAATTACAAAATCTTCTTATGTCTGGATTCAATTTGCAGGAACTGATGTCGCAAGCCAAGCAGCAGTACGAAACGCTGCAGAAGAAGATGGAGCAGACCGTGGTCGAGGCTTCGGCCGGCGGCGGCTCCGTCACCGTCAAAATGGATGGCCGTAAGCAGGTGCTCGCCATCAAGATCGACCCTGAGGCAGTAAAAGCCGGCGATGTCGAGATGCTGCAGGATCTCGTGATGGCCGCGCTCAACGAAGCTGGGCGCAAAGTCGATCAGGCCATGCAATCGAGCCTTGGCGGAATGCTCGGCGGCCTCGGAGGACTCATCGGGTGATTGGGCCATCTGGCCATCGGGCGATCGAAATTCAAAGACAAGCATCTGCGACTCAGATCACCCGATGGCCCGATCACCCGATGACCCGATTGGTTTACCTATGTCTCGCTTTGCCGAACCGATGACTCGCCTCATCGACGAACTCAAAAAACTGCCGGGAATCGGCAGCAAGAGCGCCCAGCGCCTCGCCTTTCATATTCTGCGGTCGAGCGAGGATGACGCCGAAGCTCTCGCCTCCGCGGTGCGCGACGTCAAGGCCAAGCTGCGTTTGTGCTCGATCTGCAATAACATCACCGAAGTCGATCCCTGCGAATACTGCACCAGTCCCACCCGCAATCAGAAGCTCGTCTGCGTGGTCGAGGAGCCGACCAACATCGCCGCCGTCGAGAAGACGCGGCATTTCAACGGCGTCTACCACGTGATCCACGGCTCGATTTCACCATTGCACGGAGTGGGGCCAGAACAGTTGCGCATCGCCAACTTGATCAGCAGGGTCGGCCAAGGCGAAATCGAAGAAGTGATCCTCGCCACTAATCCCACGGTCGAGGGCGAAGCCACCGCTACCTACCTCGCCCAGCAACTGAAGCGGCAGGGACTGCGCGTCACCCGTATTGCCATGGGAATTCCAGTAGGCAGCGACATCGAATACACCGACGAAGTCACCATGCTGAAGGCCATGGAGGGCCGGCGGGAAATGTAGATTCGGCTCCAATCCCCCGTTGCAGACTCGCTGACCCAGCGGATTCCGCGCCCATTTCGACACAATTCCCAGTTGTCGGACGTCGGGATGAACACCCGCGAGTCCCTTTTGTGCGGTGAAGCTGACCCCGTCAGGGTTGAATTGAGGGCGGCAGAGCGAGTTTGTTAGAAATCGCGGTTCACAGTCCTTGCACTCCATACTGTGCAAAACTTTGAAGCACTCCTCTGTCGGCAGAGATGGAACGGGCCACGCCCAATCCAGCGGCGACGGCAACTAACTGGCTTTACCGTCTTTAACTTGACGAAACCCCTGAGGCCGTCGCAAGAAAATCTAGTTCTGGCCAAACAGTTGCTCCTTCCCTGACGATTGCCTCCTCGCTCCTCTGAACGCTTTGCTGGCGCGGGATGCACAAGCGGACGCCAACCACGCCCGCGCAAATCTCCGAACCAGCCCGCGCCGGGCTACGATGTAACCGCATCTCAGCCGGCGCCTACGGAACCGGGCCTGACCGCCCGGTTTCTTTTTTTCGGGGAGTTCTTCCGGTAGAGACGGCGCTCGCCCGTCTCACTCCGCAGCTAGCGGCGCAGCAAATCGCGTCTCCACGGGAAGCCGGACGGCAGCCCAGGGTTGGGCATCGGTTTCAGTCGCCAGCCGTTCCCAGCAAGAATCCGTTGGCTTCCTCTTGCTCGGCAACCAGTCCTTCCGGCAGCCTGCCCCGGTTGTATTCCGCCATGCGGTTCTTCCACTTGAGAAAGTCGGTAATGCTCTCGGGCTCAATGCGGATTTCGACCCGCCGCAAACTCGCCAGCAGAAGGTTCATCTCGTTCTGGAAGCCGATCTCGGAACGCAGGTTTTTTGCCGACGCCTTGGCTCGCTCGATCTCGCGCCCGGAAACCTCCAGCAGTCCCCAGCCCGTGGGAAGTTCGCCGGTTCGTATCAGGCCTCGCGGCGCCAGGTAATAGCGCTCGCAGCCGACGCCCATATCCGGCTTTTGCCGGAAGGGCTTGTCGCGATCGGCCAGAAAATCCGCGCGCGAAACTTTGCTTTCGATCAGCACCGAATGGCACGCTTTCTTCCAGCCAATGGCGTCCGGCATCTCGCCACTCGCGCAGGCCTGTTCGCTCAACACCACTCCGCAGCGATAGCGCCGCAACCAGCGCACCGCCATCGAAACCAGTTTTGCGTGGGTCACAAGAGAAGTTTGGAAGGCGAATGCCGTTCTGAAAAGTGTCAGGGTAGCTACTGCGCTGTTCGCCCTTCGCTGTTGGCTCGTGGCTCTTAGCTTTTGGCCTTCGACTCCTATTTCCCGGCCCGTTTTTTAGGTTGTCATCCAGAGCAAAGCGAGGGATCTGCATTTTGCGGCGAACTGCAGATCCCTAAGCTCCGCTCGGGATGACAATAGATGACAATATCTGGTGAGTTCGAAGTCGAAGGGATGCTTCTCACTTCTATGGAGTGGCTTAGTGGCTTCTAGCTTCCAGTTGACGGCGCCCGTGCCGTGGATTTGCTGTCTCCCGCCGGAGGACGCAACGTCCGCACCAGTACCGGCCGGCGCAGCACGGTTTCCAGCAAATGTCGTGCCGCGGCGACGCCTTCCGCCGAACGGTCCAGCGCCGAGTATCCCACCGCCCGCACCAATATGAAGCGGTCCTGCAGACTAACCTCGAGCCGAGGAGTGCTTTCGTTCTCGTTTTTCTTCCCGTGCGCGTCCAGCGCGCTGGCCAGACGCAAAATGCCAGCCAGTTCCATGGCCACCGGCCGATCCGGCAGTTCCAGCAGTTGCACGGTCTTTCCTCGCAGACGCGGCAATGCCCCACGGTGATAGCGCGCCACCACCGCCGCCAATTCCAGCTCTCGCGCACTCCAGCCGATAGGCCGCGCCAGCCCGCGGATCATCCGGTACGAATCCTTCTGATGATTTTCCGCACCCTTGGCTTTGCCAACGTCATGCATGAGCGCCGCCGCCTGCAGCACCGCACGCGAGTCGCGATCGGGGTCGTGCGCCGCCGCGCCCGTCGCCAGCAGCTCCGCGTTGTTCAGCCCGTCGTACAAAAGAAGCGCGAGATGCGCGACGCGCTGCGAGTGCGGGAAATCGGGATCCAGATATCCGGCCCATACTCGAAGACGGCTCATCGCCGCCCGGCGCAACCGCGGACCCGACGGCAACTCCGCCTGCCAGACGCGCCATAGCGACTCGCGGCCCACCATCTTTTCGCGATAGCGCTCGATCCTCTGGCCGCGCTCCACGTTTAACTTTTCCCGCCAGCGGCTGCGGCTTTCCGCGTCCGGAAACGCACTCACATCGCTCTCGACGGCCGTGGCCCACAGCACATCCAGATCGTGCACTTCTCCTAACAGATCCTGCAGTTCTTTCAGATCGCCGCCCCACCGCGCATGCTGGCGCGGCAGAAAGTTTTCCACCGTGTAACGGAAGCGTTTGATGCCGATGCGCAGTTGGTGCCAGCCCACCTGCGAGCGCGTCCGCAGAGCGTGTCTGTGCAGATCGTAAGCGGCCGTCCACTTTTCGAGCGCCAGATGCATATACACCACGCTCCCCGGACGCACCCGCGCCGCGCGCTGCGGCAGAGTTCTCGACCACTGCCGCCATTGCTTGCGGTCGAACTGTTGGAGATCTTTGAAGGCGCGCAGCTTGCATTCCGCTTCGCGCGCGTGCACATGATCGAGCAGTTTGATCGCGACCGGGTCGCCCGGACCTGGATCGTCAGAACTTAGATCGTCAGAACTTCGGTCGCCCGAATTTGGATCGCCCGTGGGTGCCCCGTCCCTGCGCGTTCTTTGGGCAAGGGTGGGTGCGTCACCCGCCGCTGCCGAATCGCTGGCAATGCCGAGCTTCTCGATCCACTCCTCCATCACCTGCATGTCGCGCAGCTCGCCCAGCGCCTGGAAAAGCTTTTTGCCCGCCTTCTTCATGTCCTTCCAGGAAGAGTCGGGATCGATGGCCATCAATCCATCTGCCAGAGAACGGCAGCGCCGCAACGCCACTCGAAGATCGTGCACCGCATCGACGTCGAAACCGATAGCCGCGCGATCACACTCCACCAGCACGCGCTCCATCCAGGCGCGGAGCCCAAGCTTCGGCTTGGGATTCGTGGGCTTGGGATTGGGCTTCGGACTGGGCTTCGGACTAGGACTTGCTCCCACCGGGGCTCCTTTGGGGTGATGGGAACCATTGTCGCCCCTTTGCGCGGATTCTTCTAGGAGCAGGCGTAGGCTACTCGGCGGTCAGATTCTGGGACGCGATACGAAGATGAGGTTCTGTTCGAGCGAGCGCACTTTAAGGTGACCCCGGTAACCTTGCTAAAAGCGCCCTGTCGTCAGCAGAATGGCTGGAAGGAGCTGTCATGGTCTGTGCAAAGTGTGGTTCTGATTTACCCGGTGACTCGCATTTCTGTCCTGGCTGTGGGCAAATCCTGGGCGTAGTTTCCGTTGGAGGAGGCGCAGCGGCAGCCGTTGCCCCGGCCCGAATCCCAGCGCCTGAGCCAAAGTCCAGCCATACGGTCTGGAACGTTGTTGGAGTGGCGCTACTGTTGGCCTTACTCGCCGCTTCGTGGTACCTACAAAAGAGAACCTCGGGTCGGTTGCCGCAAGCGGAACAAGTAGTTCAACCGGAATAGACATGCGGTTCACATGCCGAACAACAGCGGCAAGGCAACACAGGAACCCTTGAGCGTCACGCGGCCGCGGGCACGGATTACGTCCTTGTCGTCCTTACGTAGTTCGTCAAACCTCGAGATAACGCTAACAACGGTTCTGACCGCAAACGCCTGCTTACAGCAACCATCCGCCTCCGGCTTTGTAAAAACTGCGGATTGGTTCCGGTTTCCCGTCAGCGCCCGAGATGACGTGTTTTGGCGCGAACAACGCGAAGCCATGGTGCGAGCACGCAAGGCGGCTCAACCTACGCTGGCCGCCTCAAAACCTGGATGCCCGCCAGGCCGCACTCCGCGCGGCAACTGATGGTTCCGATCACATTGCTGCGTGACTGAGCGCACTGACGAGGCGCGCCAAGAGGTATCTCTAGTTATGTTTAGGAACATTCCGCGAAGCCTAACCCCACTTAAGTGGGGGGGTGGAAAGTTATGGGTCTTTAAGCATGGTTCTGAAAAACTAAGGAGAAACTGTATGCGCAAGGGTTTTCTTGCACTTGCATTCATCGTAATTAGCCCCCTGCTCTTTGCACAGACTATGAATAATGACGCAGTCATCAAACTGTCAAAGGCTGGCCTGTCGGACGATCTGATTGTCTCCACCATCAACGCGGAACCGGGAACCTATGACACCTCCGTGAATGGGCTGATCGCCCTGAAAAAAGCAGGCGCCAGCGACAAGGTGGTCTCGGCGATTGTCCTGAAGGTCGCAGCCCCAAAGCCCGCCGCCCCAGCTGCCATGGCCTCAGCTTCTTCACTAGCCCCAGCTCCTCCACCAACCGCTGCCGCGCCTGACCCTGACGACCCGGCGTCGCCGCACGATCCCGGCGTTTACTTCATGACCACGACGCCGGACGGGAAAACGAAGCTGGTGTTCATGGACCAGGTAGGGGTTCCGGCCTCAAAGACTTCCGGCATGATGGGCGCTGCCTTTTCGTTCGGAATCGCCAAGGCCAAGGTGAAGGTGGATCTGGTTGGAGGCCACGCCGCTCTGCGTACGGGCTCGAATCCTGTCTTTTATATGTACTTTCCACCCGCCGTCAACCTCGGCGGACTTGGCGGCACCGATGTGGTTCACAGCCCTGCGCAATTCGCCTTGCTTTTGCTGGAGGACAAGAAGGACCACCGGGAGACGATGGTGGCGAAGGTTGGCATGGGAAGCCAAAGCACGGGTAATGACGAAAAGAGAACATTCCAGTTCCGTTCCGAAAGGTTACGTGCCGAAGCCTACAAAGTTACCACTCTGGGGAGCCTGCAGCCGGGCGAATATGCGTTTCTGGCGACCACTAAGGTGACTGGCACGCTGGCCAGCGCCACGTACATCGTTTACGATTTTGGAGTCGATGGCAGGTAGTCCCACGCCCCACAATGAATCGAGTCGGGTATCTGTTTGACTCAGGCGGGACCGACCGGTGGGGGCGACGGTGGCCAGCGATGAGTTTTCGTTACGCGTCGTCGCTCTCCCGACCCTAGGAGGAGACTTCCTTAGTTGCTGAGCACCTTCTCGCGCTCCTCGGCGTCCAGAAGTTCCTGGCGGGACGAAATCGGCAGCGCGAATTCCAGCACCTCGTCGATGGTCTTCACGTAGTGAGTGGTCAATCCTGTCAACTGCTCGGGCGTCAGGTCTTCCTCGACATTGGTTTTGTTTTCCGACGGCAGGATCACGTCATGCACACCGGCGCGCTTGGCGGCCAGCACTTTTTCCTTGATGCCGCCCACCGGCAGGACGTTCCCGCTCAGCGTGATCTCGCCCGTCATCGCGGTCAGCGGACGCACTTGCTTGCCCGTCAGCAACGACACCAGCGCGGTCACGATGGTGACGCCCGCCGATGGCCCGTCCTTCGGGATCGCGCCCGCGGGCACGTGAATGTGGATGTCATGGTTGGCGAAGAAATCTTCGTCGATGCCGAACTGCTTCGCGTTCGAACGCACCCAGCTTAGCCCAGCCTGCATGGACTCGCGCATCACATCCTGAATCTGCCCGGTGATGGTCAGCCCGCCTTTGCCTTTCATCTGGTTGGCTTCGACAAACAGCACGTCGCCGCCCGAGGGCGTCCACGCCAGTCCCACCACCACGCCGGGGCGCTTGGTGCGCTCGGCAATTTCGCCTTCGCTGCGAACCTTGATGCCGCCAAGAAACTCCTGCACAACCTCGTTCGTAACCACCAACTTCTCGGTCTTGCCTTCCGCCAACCGGCGCGCCTGCTTGCGGCAGATGGTGCCGAGGGTGCGTTCCAGGTTGCGTACGCCCGCCTCGCGCGTGTAATGCCGTATGACGTGGCTGACCGCTTCTTCCGGAAACTCGATCTGCTCTTTCGTGATCCCGTTCTCTTCGATCTGCCGCGGAATCAGGTACTGGAAAGCGATGTGGATCTTCTCTTCCTCGGTGTAGCCCTGCAGTTCGATAATCTCCATGCGGTCACGCAACGGCTCGGCGATGGGATCGAGCATGTTCGCGGTGGTGATGAACAACACCTTGGAGAGATCGAAAGTCACGTCCAGGTAGTTGTCGCGGAAACTCGCGTTCTGCTCTGGATCGAGCGCTTCCAGTAACGCCGACGCCGGATCGCCGCGGAAGTCGCGCCCGACCTTGTCGATTTCATCGAGCATGAAGACCGGATCTTTCGTTTCCGCGCGCCGAATGCCTTGAATGATCTGCCCCGGCAAGGCCCCGATGTAGGTGCGCCGGTGGCCGCGAATTTCCGCTTCATCGTGCACTCCGCCGAGCGACAGACGCGTGAACTTGCGCCCCAGCGCGCGCGCAATCGACTTGCCCAACGAAGTTTTGCCCACGCCTGGAGGCCCGACAAAACACAGAATCGGCCCTTTCATGTTGGGCTTCAACCGCCGCACCGAAAGGTAGTCCAGGATGCGGTCTTTCACTTTCTGCAAATCGTAGTGGTCAGCGTCGAGAATCTCTTTCGCCTTCGGAATTTCAATTTCCCCACCCGAAGTCTTCGCCCAGGGCAGGATCGCCAGCCACTCGATGTAGTTGCGCGTGACCGAATAATCCGCCGCCATCGGCGACATGCGCGCCAGCCGCCCTAGTTCCTTCAGCGCTTCTTTTTTTACGTCGTCGGGCATGCCCGCGGATTCGATCTTCTGCTTCAGTTCGTCGGTGTCGCGCTGGCCCTCGTCCTGCTCGCCCAGTTCTTTTTGGATGGCCTTCATCTGCTCGCGCAGGTAGTACTCGCGCTGCGTCTGCTGCACCCGATCCTGCACTTCCGACTGGATCTTGTTGCGCAGTTGCTGGACTTCGAGCTCTTTGGCCAGGTGCTGATTGATTTTTTCCAGACGCACGCGAACGTCGCTCGTCTCCAGCGTCTCCTGCTTGTCGGACGTCGAAAGCGAAGGCAGCGACGAGGCGATAAAGTCGACCAGCCGTCCCGGTTCTTCAATGTTCATGGCCACGGTCGAAAGCTCGTCGGAGAGCGTCGGCGAACCGGCCACGATCTGCTGGAACAGCGTCAATACGTTGCGCTGCAGCGCTTCAATCTCTGAATCCTTAGGTGGAATCGTCTCCGGAATCGTGGTCACGCGCGCCCGCATGAACGGCGAAAGCTGCGCGAAATCGGCCAGCCGCACCCGCTCCAGTCCTTCCGCGAAAACGAACAGGCTCTGGTTCGGCATCTTGACAACTTTGTGCACCACCGCCAGGGTTCCGATGGAGTACAGATCGGAAGGCTGCGGAGTATCCACGCGCGCCTCGCGCTGCGCCACGACGACGATGGTCTTGTCGTCGCCGAGCGAGTTAATCAGCTGCACCGAACTTTCGCGCCCCACCGTAAGCGGCAGCACGGCATGAGGGAACAGAACGGTGTCGCGCACCGGCAGAATCGGCAGCGACCGCTCGGTGGTTTCGTAAGAGAGCTCGGGAGAAATGGGATCGCTCATGAATTTGTCCTATGAGTGACTTTCACTCAACTTTGGATGACCTGGACCGGCAAAAGGATGCAACCTTCTTGCTAGGTTGTTGAATTCTAGACCTTTTTTAGCATTTTGCAAGACACGGAAGGGGGTCGGTCCCATTCCGTTAGGCCCAAGTTTGAGAAAGCCCCACTTCTCGCGCGCTCCGGAGAAGTGGGGCTCTCAATGCGATTGCTTAGTCCAACTCGGGGCATTGCCCCAAACACTGCTCCCGGGTTGAATCAGCGACTCTCTCGCGTTCCCCGCCTCCTACTGAAATACGTGCTTTGCGAGATCGCCTTTGAACACCAGCTCTTGTAGAACGCGCTCGTTGGCCGCATTCAACAGGTAAATCTTCTCATCTTTATTGGCCTTCTCGCTCAACTTAACCAGGGTGCACTTCGCGCGCACCTCAACCGGCTTCTTCGTTCCCAGTTCGCGAAACACCATGATGTGGTTCGCGCCGTCCATCTCGTGACGGATTTCATAGTTTCCCTTTGGCAACAGCGTGTCCGCCACTCGCACATTCTCTACGAAGTTCACTCGATAGCTGTCTCTGATTCCCATCTCATTCGCAGCCACCGAAAACGCACCCAGTATAAAGAAGCACATCAATACAAGAATTCCTACAACGACCTTGCGCATACAAGCCCTCCTTGGCTCCGGGCCGAACAAACCGGCCCACCTTCAGGCTAGACCCAAGGTTGGGTTCCCGCTGTGCACCGACTCACAGGCCTTTGTGACAAATGGGCCGACCGTGGGTCATACTCGGTAAACATTTGTCGCGTAACTTAGTGCCATGTTACCGGTACTACTCGCTGACCACCGGTCACCGGCCGCTTCCTCACGCTTCCGGATAGATTCCCAGCACCTTCACCAGATCCGAGATCTCGCCTAGGTGCCGCAAAGCGTTGCGCGAATCTTCATCGTCGCCGCGCAGCAGGTCCACAAAAAACACGTATTCCCACGGACGCCCACGCATGGGACGCGACTCGATCTTGCTCAAGCTGATGTCGCGCAGCGCGAACACGCTGAGCGCCTTGAACAACGCTCCCGGAATGTTTTTCAGGCTGAAGGCAAGCGAAGTCTTATCCGCTTTCGCTTTATTTGGATTGCGTGCCGCCCGCGGCTTTCCTCGTTCGATCAGGAAGAAGCGGGTAAAGTTCTTTTTGTCGTCCTCACTCCCGGCCTTCAGAATTTTCCCGCCATACACTTCGGCGGCCCGACGGCTGGCAATGCCCGCCGCATCGCGCAAGCTCTCTGCGACAACGTGCTTCACGCTTCCCGCCGTGTCGTAGAAGGGCACCGGCTCCAGCTTCGGATTCTTCGCAAACAGGTCGCGGCATTGATCGAGCGCCACGGGATGCGAGAACACGCGCCGGACGTCCGCAAACTTGGTGCCCGGCAGCGCAATCAGGTTGTGCACGATGCGCAGGCGAAACTCGCGCACGATGTGCACGTCGCGGCTGAGGAGAAGATCGAAATGTTCGGCGACCGAACCCGCCAGCGAGTTCTCGATCGGAATCACGGCGCCGTCCACGGTCCCGCGCTTCACCCGGTCGAAAACTTCTAGCGAGCGCGCACAGGGCACGACCTTCGCCCGCGGCAGCATGGTTTCCGCCGCCTCGTGGCTGAAAGAACCGAGTTCTCCCTGAATCGCAATTCTCATCAGGCCCCTTTTCCTTTAGCGGTTGGACGCTTTGGCCGTGCAGCCCCTAAAGGGGCATCAGATTTGGCAGGACTTTCGGCAATCGCTAAAGCGATGCCCTGATACGAACCTCGTCACCGGCAACTCATCCCGCCACCGGCCGCGCCAGCCCTTTCGTCATGACCAGAGCATCCATCTGGTTCGAATAGTACGCGGTGACCGTCCTTTCCACGAAATACCCTTTCTGCTTGTAGAAGCGGATCGCGGCTTCATTGTTCACCGGCGTCTCCAGCGCCACTGCGCGCGTGCCCGCCCGGAGCAATTGCTCTTCCGCGGCTCGCAGCAAAGCCGAGCCGACGCCAGCGCGCCTGGCCTCCGCGACCACGTCGATGGTGATAATGTGTCCACGATTGCGGCGATTCTCGGCCACGATAAATCCGAGAATGCGGCCTTCGCCTTCGGCAACCAGCGTAAACGACCCAGGCCGGCGCATGTAAAAAGCCATCTCCGGGCGCGAGTACGCCAGTTGCGGATCGAAGCATGCCTGGTCAATCCGGTACAGCGTATCAAAATCGGCTTTCTCGAATTCTCGGATATGAAACGGCACGCCGCCATTGTAGCGGGTGAGCGTGCCCAACCGCTTAAACGGACCCTCCATCGCAGCGCGCCCATGTGCCCGGGCGGTGGATTCTGGTAATTTTCTTGTCATGAAAAAGCCGGTCCTGATCGTGATCGACATGTTGCGCGACTTTCTTGAAGACTGGGAACCGGATCGAAAAGATGAGCTGGTTAACTCCATCAACGAACTCGTAACCATTATGCGGAGCTCTTCCCATGCCGTAATCTGGGTGCGACAGGAATTCGAACCCGATCTGCGGGACGCTTTCCCGGAGATGAGAGCCAAAGGAATCCGCATCACCATCAAAGGAACGCCGGGGTGCGAGATTCTTCCGGAACTGGCCGTCGCTCCGTCGGATGTTGTCATAGTCAAGAAACGGTACAGCGCGTTTTATGGGACCAATCTGGATGAGACACTTGCGCGGCTTGGCCCCGACGCGATCATCCTGGCCGGGATCAATACCCACGCATGCATTCGCACAACCGCCATCGACGCATATCAGCGGGATTGGCCAGTAATCCTGGCGGCCGACTGCATCGACTCTTACGATCGGGAACATCACGAAATCTCCCTGAAGTACATGAAGGACAAACTCGCTGCGCTCCTGAGCAACGAAGAAATCCGCTCCGCCCTCAATCGGAATAGATAAGCGGTGGAACTCGTTCGTACCGACTAAATCTCGGCGCGCGCTGACCACGAAAAGTTTTTCCTTTCCTCCCCTTGCGCGGTTGCATCTATAAGAAGTACGATTTCCGCTCAGGGGCATTGTGGGGCGTTTCATTCTCATCGACGCGGTCGTGGCGGGCACGCTCTTCGTCCTCTGGTATGCGTGGTTTGTCCGTTACAACCGGCGGCGTGCGGTCAACGTGCTGCAGTGGGTGCAGGCGGCATGCCTTGGAAAAGGCCGCGTCGCCGATCTGCGATGGCAGGCCAGCAGTTCCCGGCTGAAGGCCACGCTGAATCTTTCCTCGCGCTGGTTTGAGAACGCCCGGCTCACCATTCGGCTGTTGCCCCGCCCGCTCCCGGTGCAGTGGGCCCTGAGCCGCTGGCGCCACCAGCAGGAAACCCTGACTTTCGAAGCCAACATGGGGTTTCCCCCAGGCTTCCATCTCGATGTCATCCGCCATCGCTGGTCGGGCCACACGGGAGCGAAGACCTCGCGGGCGAAAGACCTGGGGGCAAGAAACTCGACCGGCAAACGCGCCTGGACCGTCACCCGTCCCGGTCCCGTCATTCTTACCACCAAGGAAGACTGGCCCGTCGAACTCAGCCCGGTCGTGAATGCGCTGGCGTCGTGGCGCGACAAGGATTTCGTCGGCGTCCGCTTCAATCCCACCTCCCCGCACTTCACGGCCACGGTAGCGCTGGAAAATCTCTCCGACCAAAAAGCCACTGCGGCCTTGCTCGGCCTCTTTCGCGAACTGGCGGCCAGTTCCTCAGCCAAACAGCACTAAAATAAGAAGAGCCGCGGCCACGGAAGTGGAACCCGCGGGCAGCCATTGACGTATATATTGACAAGTGCGAATACTCCTGGAAATCTTCGGCCAGACGCTGCGGACGCTATGGGCGCACAAGCTGCGCTCGTTCCTGACCATGTTTGGAATCGCTTGGGGCGTGGGGTCGCTCCTGCTGCTGGTGGGCCTCGGCGAGGGCTTTCGCTCCGGCAACCGGAAAGCGTTCAATGAATTGGGCGAAGACGTAATGTTCATCTGGGGCGGAAAAGCGCCCGCCATGAACGGCAGCTTCACCAGCATGCGCTGGTACCACCTCACCGATAAGGACTACCAGGGCTTGCTCACGGATTGCCCGGACATTCGGGCGGCGTCACCCGTGATTTCGCGGGGCGATGTGCGCGCGGTGAGCGAGTTCTTCCAGAGCAGCGGGCAACTTAACGGCGTGCTCGCCAATTACGACAAGATTCGTTACCTGCCGTTGCAGGATGGCCGCTGGCTGAACGAGATGGATGTTGCGCAAAAACGACAGGTGCTGGTTCTGGGCGATGAGGCGAAGCGCCTGCTGTTTCCGGGCCGGCCTGCGATTGACAGCATAGTGCTGCTGAACGGAGTTCGTTTCGAAGTGATCGGTGTGGTGAAGCGCGTAGGGCATGGCGACAACAACGACATAAACTTGCGCATCTTCATTCCGTTCACGACCATGCGCCAGTATTTTCCGCCGCTGAACCTGGGCGAGAACGACGACGCCATTTCCTTCCTGGTGTACCAGCCAAAGACCCGCGCCATTCACGAAACGTCGCGGCTGGAAATGCACAAGGTGGTGGCTCGAAACCACGGTTTTCCCTACGACACGCCCGACGCATACGACGAATGGGACAGCATTCGCACGTCCGATCAGGTGGGCAAAATCTTCGACGCCATGAATATGTTCCTGGGTAGCGTGGGCTTGGTGACGCTCAGCCTGGGCGCGATCGGAATCATCAACATCATGCTGGTTGCGGTTGCCGATCGAACCCGTGAAATCGGGCTGCGGAAAGCCCTGGGCGCGACCAATCACAGCATCATGTTTCAGTTCTTCACCGAAGGCGCGTTCTTGACCGTGCTCAGCGGCGGCTTAGGCATCGGAGGAGCCGCGGGTCTGATGGCGGCGCTGCATCAGTTGCCCGCGCCTCCGGGATGGGACCCGCCCACGCTGGTGCCGTCGAGCGCGATTCTCGCTCTGGTCTCGCTTTCGGTGGCAGGGATCGTCGCCGGCCTATATCCGGCGCGGCAGGCCGCCGCCTTGCAGCCGGTGGAAGCGCTGCGGAAAGAATGACGAGGAAAGAATAATCGTGAGCCCCAACATCCATATCCGACGAGTGCCAGGCCGCGACCTGCTGCAGCAGGCCTACGGCGCTATGCGCCACGACCTGCGCAAAACCGTGCTGACCATGCTGGGCATGGCCTGGGGGATTGCCACGGTCGTGCTTCTGCTGGCATATGGCGACGGCTTCGGGCGCGCCATCCAGGCGATTTGGGACAGCTATGGCTCGACGGCGGTGGGAATCTTTCCGGGCCGCACCTCGCAGCAGGCCGGCGGCAACAAGGCCGGCGTGCAGATCCACTTCACCGAGGACGACGTGGAGATGATTCGCAACGTCGTGCCCCTGGTAAAGCATGTCTCCCGCGCGCTCGACATGACCACCACCGTGCAGGCGGGGCCGCGGTCGTTCAGTTTTACGACCTTCGGCATTGACCCGGGCATTCAGAATATTTGGAATCTCGAGGTCGATTCCGGCCGATTCATCAACGATCAAGATAATTTCAGCCACGGCATGTACGCCGTGCTCGGGTCGGAAGCCAAAGACAAACTGTTTTCTGGAATGCCCGCCGTGGGGCAGGACATCCGCCTGAATGGCGTCGTGTTTCAGGTGGTGGGCGTGATGCACCCGCGCATGCAGGAAGCCGACAACGACGACAATCGCGTAGTCTATATTCCGTTCCACTCGATGGACACACTGCAGAGCACGCACTACGTGGGCGGCTTATGGCTCGACTCACTGGGCCTCGACCACACGAAAGTGACCAAGTCGATTCGCGATTCGCTGGCAGCGGCGCACGGATTCAAGGCCGACGACGAGCGCGCCGTGTTTGTCTTCGATGCGAAGAAGCAGTTGGAGCAATTCAGTGTGATCACCATCGGCCTGAAAATCCTGCTGGCGTTTATTGGGACGGTGACGCTCGGCATCGGCGGCATTGGCCTGATGAACATCATGCTGGTCTCGGTCACGCAGCGCACGCGGGAGATTGGCGTGGAAAAAGCTCTGGGCGCGCGCCGGCGCGACATCCTGCTGCAGTTTCTGGCCGAAGCGATGGTGATCACCGCCGTCGGCGGAATCTTCGGGATTCTTCTGTCGTATGCAATTTCGTTTTCGGTGGGAAGCCTGACCCTGTACAGCGCCATGGCCGCGCATGCCGAGGCGGGGGATATTCGGCTGTTCGTCTCTCCAAAAACCGTTGCCATCGCGACCACAATTCTCGGCTTCGTGGGCATCGCCAGCGGCATGTTTCCCGCGGTGCGCGCGGCGAAACTGGATCCTATCGAAGCGCTGCGCTACGAGTAAACTCCGCCTACTCCGGCTCCGCCACGAACCGATAACCCACTCCCCGTACCGTCTGCAAGTGTTTCGGACGCGATGGGTCCTCTTCTATGTAGCGCCGCAGCCGCACCACAAAATTGTCGATGGCGCGGGTATCGGTATCTTCGTGCAATCCCCACACATCTTCCAGGATGGATTTGCGCGAAACTACGCGGCCTGCGCTGCGCACCAGATAACGCAGAAACTCCGCTTCCATCACCGTCAGATGGATTGTGTTTCCGAGCGAGCTCAGTTCCAGTTCTTCGAAATCAATGGTCTTGCCGCGAAAGCTGAAAGCATCGCCGCCAGCTTCGCGCTCGCGCTCGCCGTTGGGCGCCGGCCGCGTCTTGTCGCCGTCATCGCCGTCGCCAGCGCCCGCCGGGCCGCCGTCCTTCATCCAGACGCTGCGCCGCAGCAGGCTCTCCAAGCGCGCCATCAGAATCGCCAGCTCAAACGGCTTCGGCAGGTAATCGTCCGCACCCGCCGCAAATCCCTCCAACACATCTTCCGGACGTCCGCGCGCCGTCAGCATCAGAATCGGCACGTAATTCTTCTTCTCGCGCAGCAACGCCGCGACATCAAAGCCGCTTTTGCCCGGCAGCATCACGTCGAGCACAACCGCGTCGAAGCGTTCGCTTTTTTCGACCAGCCTCTCGAGAGCCGTCTCGCCGTCCCCGGCAACTTCCACCGCGTGTCCTTCGGCTTGCAGGTTGAAGCGCAAGCCCTGCGCCAGATGCGCTTCGTCCTCCACCACTAGCACGCGGCTCATGCCACCCTCACTTTCCGTGGCAATTCCAGAGTCACGGTCGTTCCCTTCCCGGCGCCTTCGCTCTGCGCGAACACCCGGCCACCATGCTTGCGAGCGATCGCACGCACGATGAACAGTCCGAGGCCCGTGCCCTTCACTCCCGAAAGAGAGCGCTGTGTCACCCGGTAAAAGCGCCGGAAGATGCGTTTCAACTCGTGCTCCGGAATGCCTACCCCGCGATCGCGCACCCGCAGCACCATCCGCTCCTCGTCGGGAGCCTCCAACTCCACCGCGATGTGCACGCCATCGGGCGAGTACTTCACGGCATTGTCGAGGAGGTTTGAAACCGCGGTCCGCAAGTCCTCCGGATCGCCCAGCACGCGCGCTTCGTCGCCGTTCCGCAGAATCTCGCTGTATTCGAGATCGGCCTCCTGCAAATGATGCCGCGTGCGTGCCAGTTCCATGCACTCGCGCACCAGCATGTTGAATTCCACCGGCGAGCGCTGCGGCGGGCCTTTCTTTTGCGCCGCCTCGCCCGCTTTCAGCACCTGTTCCACGGTGTGCAGCAGGCGTTCGGTATCGAGCAGCATCAGCTCGTAGAACTGCCGCCGCTGCGCTTCTCCCACCTCGCGTCTCTGCAAGGTTTGCAGGTAGAGCCGGATGGACGCGATCGGCGTCTTCAATTCATGGGTGACCGCGTTGATGAAGCTGTCGTGCTGCTCGTTGCGGCGAATTTCGCGGACCAGAAAAATCGTATTGAGCACCATCCCGGCGATGATGAGCAGGAAAAGTATTCCGCCCAAAAAAAGCAGCAGCCCGGCGCGCCAGTTCAGGATGATCCAGCTGACGTTCAGCGTGACGGCCGCCGCAATCAGGCAAACGCCCAACGTGATAACGAAGTAGATCGCCTTTCGCCGGCTGATGATCCGCACAGGGAGATTGTAGCGGGGCGGGGGGAAGGTGTCAGGTGTCAGGTCTCAGGTTGTGAGTGGAATGGTGAAGTTTCGACAGTTATATTGCTATCCCGTATTATTTGATTCATGAGGCCGAAGATCTCACACGGCACAAGTCCAACTGGTAGAAGGAACACCTGTTTATCTAAGACTGGTCCGATGTTCGTGACGCTTGTGGCTGTGCTTTTCTGCACCGCGTGCAGTGATAGAGATTTGAGGGGTTCATTCGCACCATCAAAAGACGGCAAGACCTATCTTGCAGTTGTCGACGACAACGGGGGACACTGTGGCCCAATCAAGGTTGATGGGAAAGTTTGGCCGTACGCCATCGGTCAGCCGGGTCGTATCGACGCGGGACACCATACCATCGAGTGTGGTGGGGAGATAGCCTTCAACGTCCGCCAGGGTGTTGTATTTAAGTTCGATTACTGGGGACCGTAAAGCGACAATTGGAAGAATCAGACGCTATTCACTGCAGCTCGGATCGAGAGGCTTTCTGATACCTGAGACCTTACACCTGAGACCTTTAGTCATTCCCCGCAGCTGCCGCCAACACCGCGGCCGCCTGCACATCCCGAATCAGCGGCGGTTTGGGCGGCAGGTGATCGAGTTCGACTTTGTACACATGCCGCGCCAGTCCGAGTTTCTTCAGGGCCCAGATGCAATACCAGTTGGTGTCGATTTCATACCACGCCAGGCCATGACGCGCCGAAACCGGATGCGCATGATGATTGTTGTGCCAGCCTTCGCCAAAGGTAAAGATCGCCACCAGAAAATTGTTGGTCGAGAGATCCTTGGTAGCAAAGCGTCGCGTTCCCCACAGGTGGGTGACCGAGTTCACCATCCAGGTGGAATGCAGTCCGACCACCACGCGCGCGAACACTCCCCAGAGCAGCCACGGCAATCCGCCAATGGCATAAAGAACGGCGCCCAGAATAATGTTTGAAGTGTAGTGATACTTGGTCAGCCAGACATGAACTTTATCTTTGGTCAGATCGGGGACGTAACGGCCGAGGGTGGTGGTGTCGTGATGCATCGACTCGCCCATCAGGATCCATCCCATGTGCGACCACCACTTGCCATCGTTCGGCGAGTGCGGATCGCCAACTTCGTCGGAAAACTGATGATGAATCCGGTGCGTCGCCACCCAGAAAATCGGTCCGCCCTCGAGCGCCAGGGTCGCGCACCAGGTCAGGAAATATTCCACCCACTTCGGAGTCTTGTATCCGCGATGGGTCAGCAGCCGGTGATAGCTCATCCCGATCCCGAGGCTCCCCGACACCCACCACAAGAAACAAGCGACGAAAAATGCCGGCCAGGTGAAGTAAAACAGGGCCGCGACTGCGCCCACATGAAACAGGACCATGGCGGTCGCCGTGCCCCAGTTGATGCCGGCGCGAGTCGCCCGGTCTTTGCGAAAGCTGCTTCCTTCGCTGGTCTCGTTGGTGCTTTCGGTAGTCTCGCCCGCGCTCTCGCGTATTGTTTCGATCACGGTTTCACTCATCGGATCTTCTCCCCGCAGCCGTCTGACTGAGGTTCCTAGACAATACCAAGAGGCCGCGAACTATTCTGTAATACTTCTGTAATCCACACTCGATCAAGGGGTTACGCGCGTAACGCGTGGCACGCGCAGGGAGCCGATGCAGACTCGCCCGAGAGTCGAGGGCGCGGTGTCATGCGTGATTCTCGCCACCTCCCCGCCTGCAACCTTTTCGTGCACGTTCCCGGAGGGTGGAGTATCTTTGTTCTTTCAACCGTGTTTCCGAATCGGAGGTGTGTGTTGAAAAAGAAACTGTCCCAGAAAGAAGTGCTGACAAAAGCTCCACTGGCCGTTCTAGCATTGCTCTTTTTTGTGTTCGCGCTGTGGGCGCAGAATCAGCCGCCCGCAAAAGCGCCAGCCCCCGAACCCACGACTCCCCCCGAAGCCGCCAAAGTAAATCCCGTCAAGCCGACGCCGGAATCGATCGCCAAGGGCAAGAAGACGTATGGCGTCGACTGCGAGATGTGTCATGGAAAAGACGGCGACGGCAAGGGCGACATGGCGTCGGACATCAAGAACGTCACCGATTTCACCAATCCGGACGCCTTGAAGAATCGCAGCGACGGCGACCTCTTCAACATTATCCGCAAGGGCAAGGGCGAAATGCCTCCCGAGGGCGACCGCGCCAAGAATGATGACATCTGGAACCTGGTGAACTACATCCGCTCGCTGGCGAAAAAGCCGTAATAGTCTTCAGAACTCAAACGCCAGGCCTGCCGTGGGCGTGATGGGAAGACCCTGGCCGGTGACGACGCTCGATGCTCCGGTGGTGTTATTGTACGAAACGTAGAAATACCGAGGATTGTAATGGTTGGTGAGATTGAGCACCTCACCGTACAGGGCCAGCTTCCAGCGATCAAATGCCCAGTCTTTCTCGGCGCGCACATCAAGGCGTTGATAGTCACTCTCTCGAATGGAATCATCGATGCTTGGAATTGGAAATCCCGACCCAAACAAAAACTTCCCACTAATGTGCACGGTAGGACTGAGCCGGTAGCTGGCGAAGACGTTCAGCGTGTGGCGCTGGTCGTCCAACGTCGGGAACAGTGCAGGTTGAAACTGCTCCAAATTGGCGAGTTCTAAATTCCTCTGACGGGAATCAGCCACCGTGTACCCAATCCATCCCGATAATCGATTGGCGGTTCTGCTCTGGAGTACGATCTGCGCCCTCGCGAGTAGTCGCGCTCCTGGCTGGTGAAGCCATTCTGGGAAACGCAGGTATTGGTAATCGTGTTGTAGTAGGAATCATTGGCGGAAGTGGCGTTCTGTCGATCGAACAACAGAACCTTCACGCGGGTATTTTCTCCGATGCGTTGTTCCACCCCCACGGTGTAGTGGTTTGCGGTCTGCAGTTGTTCAAAACTTATTGGGCAGCCGTTGTATTCTCCCGCCGGTGGCTCTGGAAACTGGAACTGGTTGTAACGCCCAACCCCAAACTGCAACTGCGTCGCCGAGGCCACCTGCAAGGCGGCAGAAAGCTGCGGCGACACGGGATGGATATCGAACTGCTCGGCGGCGTCCAGGCGCAGGCCGCCGACCAGATGAAGCCGGTTGCCGAAGAAGCTTGAGGCTTCCTGAACATATCCGTCATTTTTCCAGCCCAACCCACTTTGGCTGCCGCTTCCAGCGAGCGTGCCGTTGGGATTGTAGCCGGTATTTACGAAGCTGTTAGCCACCCGCCGCGCCATCCATCCGCCCTCAAGTACGTAATCCTTCTGCCAGTTCCAAACCACGCTCCCTCCCGCGACCCACTCCGCATGGTGGTCGTTCTCCAGCGGCTGCAGACTGACATTCCACCAGGCATCGGGCGCCTGCAGGTATGCCGCATGCGTTTCGACTAGAAGATGAGGGTTCACCGTCCAGCGCCAGCCCACGCGACCCATCTCAAAATCATTGGTAGCGCGCTGAATGTCACTCGCTGTAGGAGTGTAGGCGGGATTGACCACGTCGTAGAGCGTGTGCCCGCCTACTCCGTAGAGACTCACGGTCTGGTTAGGCGCCACGTCGTACGTAAGCTTCAGGTCTCCATCGTAGAACGAAACGTTGTCGGAGGTATCGTTCAAGCGGGCGCGAAACAGATAGCCTAGATAACTCTTGCGCGCGGACACGAGCCACGACCCTCTCTTTGCCTTCCCGAGTTCCCCCTCCCCGAGCAGTTCCGAGTCAGCTAGTCCGATGGAGGCTCGGAAGGTCGGCGCCGTGCGGCTGCCATCGCGAGTCTGCAGGTCCAGAGCGGCCCCGACGGAGTCGCCATATTTTTCCGGATAAGCTGCTGGAAGCAGCTTGACATCCTCAAGCGTTTCGCTGGTGAACATGCTTAGCGTCGCGCCATCGACGACGTTAATGCCGTGGAAGGGAGAAGGCACCAGAATGCCGTCTACATAAATGCCAATGTTCTCGTATGAGGCACCCATCACCGACAGTTGCGCGAAAAAATCGTTACCACCTGACGCGGAAACCCCCGGCAAAGCCTGAATCGCGCGAAATGGGTCGTCGGCCACAACCGTCGAAGTCTCGCGCAGCTCCGTACTAGTCAGGTTGAGTTCAGTGATGGCCGGCGAATCCGGCCCTTGAAAAATGTCGCCCTTCACTTCGACTCTTTCCGTGCGGCGGAAATTATCGGGCACCAGCGTGATGTCGAATTCCTTGGCCGCTTCGTCCGCCGCCAGCAAGAACTCGACCGTGATCAGCCGGTACCCAACTGCGTTCAGGCGCAGCGTGTAATGGCCGGGAGCCAGACCCTGAATGACGAAGCTGCCGTCATTCGAAGTAACGGCTTCGCCGTGCGCTTCGAGCACCGAGACCTGCACCCGCGCCAGCGGCTCTCCGCCAGCCGCGCTGAGCACCTTGCCCCGGATTTCGGCGGCGTGAAGAAAGCTGGAGGGGTAAAAAGCTGACGAGAAAAGGATTGACGAAAAGAGAAGGATGAACGCGGCCCGTCGACCATGCATTGCGTCCTCGCTGCAGCAGATTGGGGCCGGGTTGCGGCCCTCTGCCCTTAAGAACGCCCGAAGTCGAAAAACTTGTATGATTGCGGCGACTAAGGCGACTTAGACGTTCCGCGCTAGTCTACTTTGATGCACTTTTCACTTCCACACCCGCCCATTTCTCCAGCAAAGTAAGCGTCGCGGCGTAGTCCAGATCCGCCTGGCCTTCCTCGGCCGCCACGTCGTAGACCTCTTCCACGGCTTCGAGTCCGGGCAGGCGCACCCGCGATTCCCTGGCGGCGGCGAGCGCCAGGCGAATGTCTTTCAGCATCAGCCGCAGCGGAAAATTCGGCGAAAAGTCGCGTTGCAAAATAAATGGAGCTTTGTAATCCACCACTCCCGATCGCACCATCGAAGCCTGCACCAGCGGCACCAGTTTGTCCGCGTCCACACCGAGCTTGGCGGCCAGGGTAAGCGCTTCGGCGAAGCCTTCGTAGATGAGCGCAATCTGCAGATTCATGACCAGCTTCGTGGCCTGCCCTTTGCCGGTTTCGCCCATGTGGAACACCTGCTTGCCCATCGCCTGAAACAGCGGCTGCAGTCGGGCCAGCACGGCTTCATCGCCGCCCACCATGAAAATCAGGCTCCCCGCTGCGGCGGCGATCTTCGAGCCGGTCATCGGAGCGTCCACATAATCGACGCCCCGCGCCTTCACGCGCTCCGCAAAGCGCCGCGTGGCCGAGGGCGAAATCGTGCTCGAGTCGGCAATAATCATGCCCGCGGCCAGCGTATGCTCCACGCCGTTCGGGCCAAACAGCACGCTCTCGACCGCCTTCGTGTCGGAGACGCACATCCACACCACTTCCGCGCCCTTCGCCGCGTCTGCCGGAGAAGCCGCGGTGCGCGCGCCTTCCACGTCCTTGCCGCCCGAACGATTCCAGATTGCGACCTCGTGTCCGGCTTTGACCAGGTTCGCGGCCATCGACCGTCCCATGATTCCCAAACCCAAAAAAGCAACGCGCATCGGCTATCCTCCACGAAAGTTCTTCGAACCTCGGATTAACTTCGGATTATAAACAGGACCAGCAAAGTAACGATCAAGGAAAACAACACCGTTACTACCGCAAATCACCACCCAACAACCGCCATCCCAAACAAATCTGCCCCGGCCACGCGTCGGTGCCACCCTCCGGAGCATCTAAAGTAATTGGCGACCCAAGAGAACAACGGCGATAATGCGTTCATGGCCCGCGTTGCCAGCGGACTGGCCGAATCGTACGGGTCGAAATGATGTTACAGTCCTCATTGAAAAATCGCACTCTGCGCAAGCGAGCTGGTGCCTTTACGCGCCTGGTGCGGAATTCCGCGGTCACGCCTCGCACCGGTACGACCCACAAACCGCAACTGGTGACCAACGGCGAACTGGGCGTCACCTTCATCGGACATTCGAGTTTCTTTTTGCAGATTGGCGGACAGAACGTCGTCATCGATCCCAACTTCGCACGCTGGCTGTTCGTTCTCAAGCGCCTGCGCCAGCCCGGATTGAACCTGCGCGACCTGCCGCCGATGGACCTTGTCCTCGTCACTCACGCGCACTTCGACCACCTGCATCGCCAGTCGTTGCGTGCCATCGCGCGGCAAACGCGGCGCCAGACCGGAACCGCGCCCACGCTTGTCGTGCCTTATCATTTATTCGACCTGGTCTCCGATCTGGGCTTCGAGGAAATTGTCGAGCTCGAGTGGTGGAACACGTATCGGCACGGCGCGCTCGACATCACCCACGTTCCCTCGCGGCATTGGGGAGCGCGCATCATAAAAGATTCGCACCGCGGCTACGGCGGCTACGTGCTGCGCAGCGGTAAACACTCGGTCTACCACGCCGGAGACACCGCTTATTTCACCGGCTTTCGCGAAATCGGACGCCGCTTATCCCCCGAACTGGCGCTCCTCCCCATCGGCGCCTACAATCCGCCGCAATTCCGCAACGTACACACCAGTCCGGCCGACGCTACCCGCGCCTTTCTCGATTTAAAAGCGCGCTGGATGGTGCCCATGCACTACGGAACCTTTCGCCTGTCGCATGAGCCCATCGAGGAGCCTCTCCAGTTGCTGGCGCGCGAGGCGGCGAAGGCAGGCGTGAAAGACAAAGTGGTCGTGCTGGAAGAGGGCGTCGCCCGCTTTTTCTGAAGTCACAACCCTGCGGGTGAACTGTTCTCCGTTCAACGTCACCTCGAGCCCTCGCGCTTGGTCGTGCAGTAGAGAGTATCCTTCACTCATGGAAAAGAAGGAGATCAATTCCCCAAAATTGACCGAGCATTTTCTCTTCTGGATTTGCGGCATCGGGGTTTTGCTGCTGGCGGTTCTCTTCGCTCATTTCGTCTACCACATTTTTTGAAGCTGGCGGCATCTGGATGCCCTGCTTGTCCAGAGATCACTGCCCATAAGTCGGCTTCTTTGCGTAGGCGGTGAGAGTCCCGAGGAAATGCCGGATTCTGTCGAGATCCGGCTCAGAAATTCTGTTGAACTTCACCCCAATTCCGAATCCCGGCGTGCTGTAGGCGACTTCGCAATCCGCCCAGGCCTTGGTTTCTCCGATCCAGATACCCACGCTCACCTTGGTTCCCGGCGGCAATGGGATCGCCATTTCGACGTAACATCCGCCGACGCTGAGATCCGCAATGGTTGCCCAGAAGGAGGCTCCAGCTTGGGTGTGGAGCTCCACCGAATTATGGCACTTAAACCGGAACTGACTGCGCTGTTCGACGACGCGCGCCTGGTAATTATCGGGTGTAGCAGAGGGTAGTGGAAAATCCCAGAGAGGCTTCTCCGGGGAAATGTTGAGCAAGCCCACATGACCCGCTTTTGGTGTGCCGGGTTTGCCTACCCACTTGACGCGAAAGTGAACTCGGTTCTTGCCATAGGTCAAGCCGATGATCTCGTCGTGGTTGAGCTCGGGCTGTACGCCGCTCAACTCGATTCCCTGCTGGCTAACGTTAGCGGTAACCGCCATATCGGAGAAGACCTGGCCACTGCTGTTGGTGCCGAAGATGCGCACCGGCACCTGGATCTCTTTGCGAGGCTCGCGACGCCTGCCCATCCCTTAGTGACCCCATCGTTCAAGGTAAGAGGAGGTTTGGGTAATAAGCTACGTACAGATTACTCCGACCCACCAGCCCACTCGACAAACTGAAGTTTCGCCGCCAGGTGACGACCGGATTCCGTTGGAGAGAGTGAGGCCCAAGCGCAGTTTGATCGAAGCGCCTCCGGAGTTCAAATAACTAAGCCAGGCTGGGCACTCGCGCAAGATTCGCGCTCGTGACCAGCCCAGTCTTAAGCTTCTCAGCTCTGTCACTTGGCGGCACGTACGAATGCGCCGGTGGTCGCGTTAATCACACCTATGCCCTTCCTGTCGGTCTCGCTCGTGCCGTAAATGACATACCATACGGGAATGTTCTGCTGCTTGTCCTTGAGCAACACGTAGGTGACGGGCTGCTTCGCGTCTTTCTTCACGATGGCGTCGCCGCCGTGCTGCTGCGCGATCTCGAATGCTTTATCCGTATCGGTTTTCAGCAGGTACTGTGAAAAGACGAGACCGGCGGATTGGGCGTTGTAGGCACCCTCAGCCCCCTCGGGTGAAACTCCGAACGGCGGCGCATCGGGCCGGCGGCTTCCCGAACAAACAATGGTCTTGACGGCCCGTTGCGTAGGCGAGGCAAAGTACCCTCGCCAGATGGCCGATTTTCCGTCCTGGCCGGTGGTCTCCGGGGTGAGCACGGATTCCACCCGAGCCGGCGCAGCATCCGGCGCCCACTTCATGGCCAGACCCATCATTCGATTGAAGGCCTCCTGACCCGTGTAGAGCACGGGCTGCTTAACCGGCGGGGGTGCGGCCGCGGCCGGCTGTGCCGGCGTGCTCGGCTGATTCCCGGTTGAGTTACACCCTGCTATCAGGATGGCGATGCTGATTACACTAAGGGCAAATGCGAGACGATATGATTTCATGGTTCCGTTCCTCCAAGCGTGTTTTGAGCCCACATCCTCACTGATCGTGTCTACTTCTACCTCGACTACCTTTTCCGCTCCACCACAGTCTCTTACCACAAAGCGGCTCAGATCCGCTGTGATCTTGTCCCGTTTAAAACAAATCTCCCTTGTCGGCTCTGAATTGCCCGAATTGTACTGCTTGTGCGTGGTTTTGCAAGACCAAAGCTACATCGACTGGCGCGGCACCTCGACCTCGACCTTCTTCGCCGCGAATAAGATTCCGCGCTCAAGGATTGCCGCGAGCGTCCCGATCATTCTGAACGAAAGCAGCCCGAAGCGGGACGTGGGCGGCCCCGTCCGTATGCCGTGCGCAAACCCAAGCAGTACACGGCGTTTGAGCCCGGCGGCCTGGTCGAGGTCGATACACCGGAAGTGCGTCCGGTACCGGGCGTGATCTTCAAGCAATTCACCGCGCGCGACGTGATCTCGCGCTGGGATGTCATACAGGCCCACACTCGTGCCACCGCGCAAACCGCGACGCAGTTCCTCGACACCTGGCAGCAGCGCATGCCTTTTCCCATTCGCGCAGTGCAGGTCGACGGCGGCTCGCAGTTTGCCGCCGACTTCGAACAGGCCTGCCAGCGGCGCGGTCGGCACCTGTTCGTCCTTCCTCCGCGCTCGCTAAGCTCAACGGTGCCGTCGAACGCGCCAATCGCACCCACACCGAGGAGTTCTACCAGGTCACGCCCTGTTCCCTGGAGATGAAAAAACTCAACCGCGAACTCCGCCACTGGGAAAAGATCTACAACACCGTCCGCCCTCATCAGGCCCTTGGCTATCTAACCCCGCTCCAGTTCCTCAGGCTGAACTCATATCAACGCAAGGAATGAAAGTGTCACCTATCTACTGGACGAGTACAAAGCCTTGACAACAGTAGTGCACAAGCCTAACATTGATGTTGAGCATGCACCTTTTCTTACTCTTTTCAGGTCCTCTGAGTTAGCCTAACTGAATCGTCTCCTCTCTTAAGCTGTGAGGAGAAATCTGAGTCATGACGCGGTGGATCCGCTGGGAGTCTTTCCGACGCTAAACCCAAGCCGGTCAAGGTCATGTTGGCAGCGAGAAGACGCTCGAAGCCATGGCCGATTGAGAGCCAGTGTCTGGTTTCCGATTGCGCATGGCAAGTGAGAAAACAGGGAGCCGGCTTGCGGATTGCCTCCTTTCTGTTTGTTATCTCCACGTTTGTCGGATCGACAGAAACTGAAAGGAACCATGAAAAACATCAAGTTTGTTGTGAAAGTGAACCGCGGCGGCGCTCACGTTCCTCAATACGTGCTACGCGTCGATCGGCTTCCCATCCAAACGACTACCAACCGTAAGCTGGCGCTGGTGATGGGGAGATTTACAGCGGAAGACGCGGTCAAATCCATGCAGAATTCCCATTGCACCCCAGAATTAGTCTCCGTACGGGTTAGCGCCTGACATTGTTCGACATGTGACGCTGGGCCGCAGTCGCCCAGGCATTTCACGTCCGGCGAAACCTTCCGAACAATACCCTCAAGCAATACTCTCAAACAACGCTCTTAATTCGGAGGCGCAGCGGACGGGTCGGTTAGAGCGATCAGTTTTCCCAGCGGATAGTCTTCCGGCGCGAGAGGAGTCTCCGGCTCGGGGTTGATGATGGTCAGGACGTCACCGCTGAAAACTCCCCGGATCACAAGGCGGTCCCCGTCGATGGCGATAACCCGGTACCGCTCGTCGAAGATTGACATCCTCTTTGCCATGATTGAAGTCTTCGTCCTCTTGTCCGTGTGTTGGTTGGATGCCCAATTTTATGCCGGCGATTCTTGCCTTGTCGGACGCTGGCGGAAACTTGTTCTACACCGACAAGAATGCCGCGTCGATTTTGAGTGCGATGGTCACAATTGACCAGACTGTTGCCGGGTAACCGTGCATCATGCAGTCACCATGAAAGCCGGAAAGGAACCAGCCTTGCTCATTCGGTGTCCCACTTGTGGCGCCAAGCCGGGGGAGAAGTGCGAGCTTAACTCTGGACTGCCCCGCACCGACCCGCACCCAGAGCGGCGCCTGGCGGCTGAGAAAGAGTAGCGCATCTGCCGTGGCGGGCTAGCCGGGCTCGTCAGTCGCCTTCGCGAAGCAGGTCAATGAACCAAGTCTGTTCTCGACCTCCGAAGTGAAGGAAGTTATCAACCTCTGGCCCATTCTGCATTTTGCTGGGACGCTCGCCGGACTTCGGCGCCATCGAGGTAGCAGCTTTGCTGGACATGGCGCGAATGCGCCGAAATGACGGCATAGGGCAGGCCCAGAAAACGCTTGGCTACAATCCCGGTGACTTCGAGGCCATTGAAGTGTTGCCGACTTACTTTGCCTAAGAGTCGACGCACTGCGTGCTGGATCTTCTTTGCCCCCAGAGCGCCCAAAAACATCACCTTCACATCCGACGCGATAAAAAAGAAGTTCCATCCCGCGGCGCGAATCTTGCGATCGGGAGAAGAGCCATCGGTAATGTATCAGTTTGAATTTTGACCCCGTAGAACGTCCGCACGGCCTGTGGCATACTCATTTCATGACCAAACGCCCGCGCGATCCCGTTCAGCTTGCCAAGCAGATATTCGACATTGCCATCGGCGAAGCTGAGGACACGGTTAGTGAATCGAAGCGGCATCCATCCCCCAAACGCAAAGGCGGATTGAAAGGGGGTAAGGCGCGTGCCAAGAGCCTTACCCACGCAGAACGAGTGGACATCGCCAGAATCGCAGCAGAAGCCCGCTGGAAGAAGAGTTAGGCAGGTTTGCCTTCTTCGTCTTCGGTAGGCGCATTCCGACGCCATTGAACGTCATCCGTTAGATCAGTAGGAAAATCAAGTGGTCGCTGACTGGGATTGATCCGGTTCCAGTGCTCTGCGGTATCCGTCCCAATCACCGCTTCTCCAACCATCTGGTCGCGGTAGAGCATTAGAGCCTTGACCATCTTGTGACGCGGGGCTTCGTCCGTGTCGATCCAAGCGAAAACCATTTGTCCATCAGGCAGCTTCTTCGAGATGGCAAGATTGGCTCTGTAAGGTCTTTTTGTCGATTTATCGACTCGCGTCTCTTCTCGCGCGGCATCGGCAAACTGCTTGGCGAGGAGATCAAGTGGGTCCGGCGGAATGGGTAACTCCCAGCCCATCTTCTTGGCAAACCGGGCCACGTCTTTCATATCGACTTCTTTCTTTCCGGTCTGCTCTTTGTAGTAGCGGATGAACCGCTGTTTCCTTTCTAACCTGTTCGACATCTGTTGATTCTCCTATTCTCCAACCGGGGCAACATTCCCCCAACCGTCCACCCATGCACCTGATGTCGCGGCTGACCTAATTTTCACTAGATGATTGCGAAACTTGTCATATCGCAGCGTGTGATGCTGCAACTGACCGGCTACAAGGCCCGGATGAACGCCAACCGTTTTAGCAAACCCCAGAACATCTTTTTCCCAGAAGAAAGGTGCTTTGCGAGCAATGAAACGATCTAAAGCAGATTGTGGTACGCAAAATTCAGCGGCAGCTTGGTTTGCCAGACGTTCTTCTTCGGGGATCGAATTACTTACTCGTGCGCGTTCCCCTTCCAATTCAGTGTCCAGCATTGCAGCAACTTGCCCGTGCTCCAGTAGGACATGCTCAATTTCATGGCGCAGGACAAACCAAAAATTGTCGATGCGGTCATAGCGTAGCGATAGACCGATAACAGGCGCGCGGTCATCCAACCAAAAACATACGCCGTCGATCTTGGCGGCTGGCAGTGATTCCACGATGACATATCGGACCCCGCACTCCGTCAGAATCCTGGTAACCTTGCGGGCCGCGTCAGGTGAGATCAGGAGCGACTTCAATTTACTGAGGGCTCCTTTTAAGGCACTCCGGGAATAGCCGGGTGCAAGAACGTCCGCAGCGACCTGCTTTACGCGATGTAGCCAAGCGATCTGTGCTGGCGTGGCTGGCATAGCAATGTCAGTTTTCTTGGCCGCGTGCGGAAGGACTTCAATATCCTCCACTGAATCCACGCCGAAGAATTTACAAAGCGCACCTTCCAGTTTTGCCCGATCCCGGATGTCGGAGATTCCGTCCAACCATCCCCTGTTAATCATTTCCGTTATCGGGAGATCACCAAAAAGTGTCGCGCGAGTGGAAAGGCCCGGATCAAGGCGAATCTCGATCTGCGCTTTTGCCAGATCGTATGCTTGCTGTAACTGTAAAAGTTGGTCAGGATCAATGCCTAGGACCGCCTGCAGAGAAAGCGCCATTTCAGCATCGACAGGCTTGACACCATTCATAATTTTGCTGATTGTGGTTTCATCTGTGGCTAGTACGAGGGCGAGAACGCGCTGCGTCCAACCGCGAGCGCGGATATGAGATTCGATTAACTGAGCAGGAGTGCGATATTCCAAAGGGGTCATCAAGGTGAGTGTATTCTCGCCTTTTATTCTCGTCAATAGATAACTTGCTGATTTAGCCAAACTGAATTTCATGCTTGACAAAACTGCGTTCTCGGTTTAATGTCGAAGCATGAACCGACTCTCTCTTGCCGACCGCGCAAAGATTCTCGGGATGCTGGTAGAAGGAAACTCTCTTCGCTCATGTGCTCGGATGGCTGACGTTTCGGTTATCACCGTAATGAAACTGCTCGTGGACGTTGGCGCGGCCTGTGAGCAGTTTCACGATGAGCACGTTAGAGGTGTGAAAGTGCGCCGTCTCCAATGCGATGAAATATGGTGCTTCATAGGCGCGAAGGCGAAGAACGTCACGCCGGAGAAAAAGGCGGAAGGTTGGGGCGACGTTTGGACGTGGACAGCGTTAGATGCGGACACGAAACTGTGCGTGAGTTATCTGGTAGGCGGACGCAGTGCGGATTGGGCGATGGAGTTCATGCTTGATTGTGCGGCACGAATCAAAGGCCGCGTGCAGGTCACGACAGACGGGCACAAGGCTTATCTAGAAGCCGTCGAAAATGCGTTCGGAGCCGATATTGATTACGCAATGTTGCAGAAGATATACGGCGCACCTTCCGATGCCGAGATGCGCCGCTACAGTCCTGCCAAGTGCATCGGTTCTGATATGAAAGTTGTGAGCGGCGATCCCGATCCAAAGCATGTGAGCACGTCCTATGTGGAACGGCACAACCTGACGATGCGGATGGGAATGCGCCGCTTCACGCGCTTAACGAACGGCTTCTCCAAGAAATTCGAGAATCACGCGGCGATGGTTGCTATTCATGCCGTCTATTACAATTTCGCACGCATCCACAAGACGCTGAGGATCACTCCGGCGATGGCCTCTGGCTTGAGCGATCAGGTTTGGAGCCTTGAGGAAATCGTGATGATGGCAGACAATTATCTTCCTAAACCAGCAAAGCGCGGTCCCTACAAGCAGAGAGGCGAAGCTATAGCCTGAACCTGTGCGCGGAGGAATAAATGAAGTGGTTCTTTGGCATCGTCGTTGGCCTCGGCATTTTCGTTTGGGTGTGGGATAAACTGACGGCGCGGCCATGCCCACGCTGCGGTTCTTATTGGACATCGCTCACTCAGCGCTACGGTCCGGGGACTTATCGAGTATGCAAAAAGTGCTTCTGTTATTACCACGCGGACGATGGAATGATTCAGCAGTAAAAAAATTCAAACTGATACATTACCGAGCCATCGGGCGCCTTGACCACACTCCAGTGCCCCGAGTAGGGCCGACTCTCCAGCCCCTCGTTCTGCAGGCCCAGGAATTGCGGCCATTCCGACATCAGGATGGTGCCGACTTGAACTTCTTGAGGCATGGCCGACTATCTCCCCGAGCCCACTGATCGCAAGCTCTTGACTGTGGAGGAAATGCAGGCCGCCTGGTTTGACGGACCCGCTGTTCCTCGCAGCCTCAAGTTTCGCTCATTTTCTATCGATGTTCTGTGCAGAACGGCTCACTTTTCAGAACCCCAGGCAGAAGAAAGCTGAGCGTTGTGGCGTCGAAAAATTCATGAAACATGCACTCTCTGAAGACTAGAATTATGGTTGATGGGTACCCCTGCAGCAGCGAGTAGGAAGAGCCGCGAGTTCAATCCCCGCACCTTCCTCGCAACCATTGGCGAGGGCAGGCAGAACCTGACTTTTGCCAGAAAGCAAGGGATTTTCGCGCAGGGGGATGCGGCGGACGCGGTCTTTTATATCCAAAAAGGCAAGGTGAGGCTCAGCGTCGTTTCCAAGGCGGGCCGAGAGGCGACCATCGGCATACTGACCGACGGAGACTTCTTTGGCGAAGGTGCGTTGGCAGGCCGGGCCCTGCGCATAGGGTCCGCGGCGGCTATGACGGGTTGTGAAATTCTGCGGATCGACAAGAAAGCGATGATCGATGCATTGCACCGCGAACACGCGTTTTCCGATTTGTTCGTGGCGTATTTGCTGGCGCGGAATATCCGTTATGAAGAGGATCTGGTCGACCAGTTGTTTAACTCCAGCGAAAAGCGGCTGGCTCGCATCCTTCTTCTGCTTGCTCATTTTGGCAAGGAAGGCGTGCCCGAGCCGGTAATTCCCAAAATCAGCCAGGAGACTCTGGCCGAGATGGTTGGAACCACTCGTTCGCGAGTGAGTTTTTTCATGAACCGGTTCAGGAAACTGGGCTTTGTCGATTACTCCGGCGGCCCGGAGGGCGGGTTGCAGGTCCACAGCTCGCTGCTCGGAGTAGTTTTGCACGACTAGCTGTCACGCGATACAGTTCCGCATCGGTGGCGAGGACTTGATATGAGAATCTTGTTGTTTGCGGGCCTGATCCTGGTTGTGCTCGGCGTCGCCTCCCTGGTTGTACCCATCCCCCACACCGAAACCGAGGGCATCAAGGTCGGGAGTAGGAACTTCGGCGTGCAGACCAGTCACAGCGAGCGTGTTTCACCGGTCATCAGCGTTGTTTTGATCGCGGGAGGAATCGCGCTGAGCATTGCCGGCGCGCGTTCCAGAAACTGATACCCGTTCGCAAGGCTCCACTCAAGGCAGGATTGCGGTATTCGGGCTCGCGCCGAGCGCTTTAGTTGACTCCCATTGCGTAGGCGGAAAGTAGCGAGTCACACCCGGCTCGGTTGCCTTGTTTTGCCGATGGCCGCAGGACAGGCAGATCGCTCCCACTTCCCGGACGTCGGTCTCTTTCGATATTTCATTCTCGCGCACCGCGGTCGCGCCCGCGATAACCGGACCCGCGCACTGGTCGCAAGCATACGCGGAGAGATGCAGGTACTCTTTCTTCATCGGAATCCTCGAAAGCTCAAACAACGGCCTCAGGCAATACGCCGGCCGCTCACCAGGTTAATGACCAGCATCACCACCGCAATAACCAGCAGCAAGTGAATTAGAGCGCCGCCCACATGGAGGCTAAAGCCCAGAAGCCACAGAATCAGAAGCACAACGAAGATTGTCCAAAGCATGTCGATCTCCTTCGCTCATTTGAGGGTCACGGAGAATGAGCGTCCCCGAAAATTCGTCTATCTTTTAATATCTTTGCCTTTGCCGTGCAGGCTATCTGGTGACGGCCGGAGCCAGCGACTTCCCGCACTCCAGGCAAGACGTCTTGGACCGCGACGTGATTAAACCGCAAAACGGGCACATTCTTTGCGATGCGTAACCGCGAACCGGTGGCGTAAATGACGCAAACAGCGTCGAGACGGATGCATTGATGGAAGCGAGCCGTCTATGAAAACGATCATGCAACCGGCGCAGAAAGCGTTCCATAAGCGATTCACCTTCTTTTCCTCCCCATGAACAAATGGTTCGGTCATGAGGCCAGTGGCCGAAACGCTCTTGAGGAGGCTCTCCGTTCGCGCATCTCCGCCAAGCTGACGATGACACAGCCGGGCTCGCTATTCTGAGCAAGATTGCTCACACCCGCACAAAGAGTGCCGCCCCGGCCTCGCGGAAACCGGGCAATCTGCCTTGACGAATTGGCGAAAACTGAGCAATCCAGACCATCTATCGTCCGGCCCAACGTGTGATCATTGCGGTGAGACGAGTTCTTCTTCTCTCTCTTTCAGGTTTTCTGAGCTAAGTCAGCCCATCTGAAGTTCTCTCCTCTTAGTTCCGCAGAATCCCAAAGGACAATTCATGAAAAAGATAATGTCACTGCTGTTGATGAGTTTGATCGGCTTAGTTGGAACGCTGGCGTGGGCAGGCTCAGCGCGCGAAGATACGGTCGACCGCATGCAAAAATCCGTGGACGTTCTCCAATCGATTATGTCGGCGCCCGACAAAGGTATCCCCGAAGAAGTGTTGAACGGTGCAAAGTGCATCGTCGTAGTGCCAAACCTGATCAAAGGCGGCTTCGTCTTTGGCGGCAAGCACGGCCGCGGCGTGGCTTCCTGCCGCACGCCCGAAGGCTGGAGCGCTCCCGCATTCGTCTCGGTTGGCGGTGGGAGTTGGGGATTGCAGATCGGAATCGAAGACATCGACCTGGTCATGCTGGTCATGAACGACCGTGGTTTGCAGCATCTGCTTTCCACTAAGTTCGAACTTACCGGTGAAGGATCGGTGGCAGCAGGCCCAGTAGGCCGTCACACGTCCGCCGGAACCGACATATTGCTGAACACTGAAGTGCTGACTTACTCGCGCTCGAAAGGCGTGTTCGCCGGCTTGACGTTGGAAGGCGCCGTAGTGGAGCAGGATAACGACTCGACTCGCGCCATTTATGGCAGGCACATGATGTTCCGCAACATTCTTTCGGGCAGGGTGCCAACTCCCAGCAGTGGAGATGCATTTGTGGCCGCCGTGTCCGAAGCGGGACACCAGGCACACATCGCGGAAGCCAGAGAAGACAGGCAGTAATTTGCATCCGAAAGCCGTCATCCAGACGGCTTTGTGGTCTGACCGGAACCGCGTACCGGTTTCGGTCAGCTTTAACTTTCGGTCGGCTTTAGCTTAAGCAAACTCCGATTAAGCCCCTGGCTGGACCGCTGCGTTCCAGAGCATCCGCTATAATCTCGCACACGGATGGCGCTAACCCCTGGCACAAAACTCGGACCCTACGGGATCCTAGCCCCACTCGGCGCTGGCGGAATGGGAGAAGTTTATCGCGCCCGGGACACACGCCTGGGGCGCGATGTCGCTTTGAAGATTCTTCCTGAGTCTTTCGCCCGCGACGCCGACCGCCTGCGCCGCTTCGAGCAGGAGGCGCGAGCGGTGGCCGCGCTGAACCATCCGAATATTCTCGCCGTGTTTGACATTGGTCAGTACAACACTGGTCACCAGAGCGAGGATCAGCACAGCGAGACCCTGCGCCAAGACGGTCCGCATGGCGAGGGTCAGCACAGCGGCTCGCCGTTTCTGGTCTCCGAGCTTCTGGAGGGTGAAAGCCTGCGCGCGGTGCTGGATCGCGGCGCCCTTCCCCAGCGCAAGACCATCGAGTATGGAGTGCAGATCGCGCATGGGCTAGCGGCGGCGCACGATAAGGGGATTGTCCACCGCGACCTGAAACCCGAGAATATTTTCGTCACCAAAGACGGTCGCATCAAGATTCTGGATTTTGGCTTGGCGAAACTGGCGCAGAAAGCTGGCGCCGATCCAGACGAACCCACGCTCACCAGTTCGAACACAGCGGCGGGCGTTGTCATGGGAACGGCGAGCTACATGGCGCCGGAGCAGGTACGCGGCGAGCCCGCCGATCCTCGCACCGACATTTTCGCGTTCGGAGCCGTGCTCTACGAAATGCTCTCCGGCGTGCGCGCCTTTCGCCGCGACACTCCGGCGGAAACCATGACCGCGGTTTTGAAGGACGATCCGCCGGAGTTGTCCGATCCGGTTCGTCTGGTTTCTCCCGCGCTTGAGCGTATTGTGCGGCGCTGCCTGGAGAAGAACCCGGAGCAGCGTTTCCAGTCGGCGCGAGATCTGTCCTTCGCGCTGAGCGCGCTCTCTGGAACCGAGGCGAGCAATATTGCGCGCGCCTCGGCCGCGCCGCGCCGCCCGCCGCTGGTGCGCTGGCTCTCGTTAGCGCTGGCGCTGGTGGCCGTCGCCGCCATCTCGTGGTTGGTTGCGCGGCGTCCCGCGCCAACGACTCGCATGCAGTTCGCGATTCCGGTTCCGGAAGAAATGAGCGTGAGCCACATGGCGCTGTCGCGCGATGGCACCATGCTGGCGTTCGTATCGCCAGAGGAAAACTCCGCCTTGCCCATGCTCTACGTGCAGCGCATCGGTTCGCCGAGCGTCACGCTTCTACCCGGCACGCAAGGCGCAAGTTATCCCTTCTGGTCGCCGGACGCCGCCTATGTCGGGTTTTTCGCCAACGGCAAGCTGCAGAAGATCGCAGTGTCAGGCGGCACGCCGCAAGTGCTGGCCAGCGTTTTGGCGGCGCGCGGCGGTAGCTGGGGGAGCCGCGACGTTATCGTCTACAGCCCCGATGCTGCCAGCGCCATCTGGCGCGTCAACGCTGATGGCAGCGGCGTGGCTGCCGTCACCCAGGACTTCCTTAGCCACTCCCATAACCTCGCAACCCACCGTTGGCCCGTCTTTCTTCCCGATGGCAATCGGTTTTTATTCTGGGTGGGTGACTACGGCAGTGCCAAGGACGACCAGACCAGCGGCATCTACGTCAGCGCCCTCGATGGCAAGGAGTGGCGCCTTGTTCTCCTCTGTCATTCGAGCTTTGGCTACGACTCCCACCACTTGTATTACGTGGACGATCAGCGGCAGTTGGTGAGCGTTGACTTTGACGCCTCCGCCACCAAAGTTTCAGGCCGCACCACTGCCGTCGCCAATATAGTCGGTTTTCAACCCTCCACCTACTGGGCCGCCCTCGCCGTCGGCGGAAACGGTACGGTGATCTACAACACCGGCATCGGGGGTGCGCTGTCGGCGCTTACCTGGATGGACCGGTCGGGCAAGGAACTGGGCCAGATCGGCGATCCCGCCATCATGGCCAACCCGACCCTTTCGCCCGACGACAGCCGCGTCGCCGTGGACATCAGCGACCTGAAAGGCAATAGCGTCGATGTCTGGCTCTTGAGCACAAAGGGCGCGGGCAATTCCCGCTTCACCTTCGAGCCCGTGGAACAAGTTGCCGGCGTCTGGTCGCGCGATGGAAGCACGCTCGCCTACCGTGCGGTTTTCAAGGGAGGCGCAACGCTATTCACCAAGCGGGCAAGTGGGCTGGAGCGGGAAAAGGCGCTAGTGCAGAGCCAGGTGAGCGATGACCTTATCCCCAACTCGTGGTCTGCTGACGGCCAGCAAATTCTTTGCCAGGATCAAGCTCCATCACACTCTTACCTCACGCTGTTGCCGGCCGGTGGCGGAGCGCCCGTTCCATTTCTGAACAACAAAGCCAACGAGAACAATGGGCAGATTTCTCCCGATGGCAAATGGGTGGCGTATGCCTCGGATGAGTCCGGCGCCTGGGAGATTTACGTCACCTCGTTCCCGGGCGCGGCGGGAAAATGGCAGGTGTCGCGCGGCGGTGGCAACGAGCCGCGCTGGCGTGGAGACAGCAAAGAAATCTTCTACATCGCACCCAGCGGCATGTTGATGGCAGTGCCGGTCGGCAACGAAAGCGGCTTTGCCAGCGGGACGCCCGCGCCTCTGTTCCAGATTCACGGCCGCGCTCCGATCTCCAGCACCGACATTTTCACCTACGACGTGGCCAAGGACGGCAAGCGCTTCCTGGTGAATCGCTACGTGAAACCCGAGCACGTCGCGCCCTTGACCATCCTGCTGAACGCCGCGGCGGGCGACTCAACTTTTTAAGCGCGCAATCATAATAGGCATGGGGATGTGAGGACGCAGAAACGAATTGGACTGGCGCGAGCGCTTTCGAAGATGGGCTATTGCTCGCGGTCGCAGGCAGCGGCTTTGATTCGCGCTGGACGTGTCACTCGGAATGGGCGGGTCGCGCGCGATCCGGAAAGCCCGGTGCGGATGCTCGACGGTCGTATAGACGACCGGATTGAGGTTGACGGTGCGCCGCTCGGCAAAGCGCCGCCGATTTACCTCATTATGAATAAACCACGGGGCGTGGTGACGACCGCGTCCGATGAGAAAGGGCGCGCGGCGGTCTACGATCTGCTGGAGCCGGGGCTGCCTTGGGTCGGTCCCGTCGGGCGCTTGGATAAAGCGAGCGAAGGGCTGCTGCTGTTGACCAACGATTCGGAGTGGGCGGCGAAGATCACCGAGCCCGCCAGTCATCTGGACAAGAAGTATCACGTGCAGGTGGACTGCGTCGCAGACGCCGATCTGATCGCGAGAATTACTCGCGGCTGCGCGGTCGAAGGCGGTTCTTCCAAGCGCAACCCGGGTGAAGATTTGCGAGCGAAGCAAGCGCGGCTACTGCGGCACGGCGATAAGAATAGCTGGCTGGAGATAACGCTAGACGAAGGCAAGAACCGGCAAATTCGCCGTCTGCTCGAAGCGCTGGAGGTTCGAGTCTTACGGCTGGTAAGAGTGTCGATAGGGCCGCTGGAATTGGGCGATCTAAAGAAGGGGACGGTGCGACGGCTGACAGCGGAGGAAAAGCGGGCGATTGATCGGGCGCTCATGGCGCGTGCGTAGTGAGCTTGGCCAGGTGGTCCTGCGCTTGGCGAAGCACCTTGCGCTCGTTGCTATAGGCAAGCTGGCGGGGCGCGTCGGCCAGGGGCACCCAAAGAGCTCGCTTGACTTCGATCCTCATGTCGGCGGTGAGGTTGTCGATTTCACCGGAGACGTAGCGCATCAGGTAGAAGCTGACGATTTTGAAAACGCGTTCGCCATCGCCCCAGGTGCGCACGTAGACATACTTGTTATCGGAGAGTTTGGTGACCGGTTCGGCCACGATGCCGGTTTCTTCGCGCACTTCCCGCACGGCGGCAGCCTGTGACTTTTCGCCCGGATCCACCAGGCCTTTGGGGAGCGTTAAAACGGCACGGCTGCGCTTGCGCGGCGTCTTCGGTGTTGCAGGTTTCGAGTTTTCTTTCTGCGGTTCACTTTTGGGCGGTTCGATCAGGGCGACGTGCCAGATTCCCGAGATTTGCCGAAGCACGACGCCGCCTGCTGAAATTTCCCGCGCCATTGCACTCACCTCAAGCTCCAATCCCCGGCCTCAGCGCCTGAAGGCGCGTTCGTAACGCAGCGCTTGCAGCATGCTTGAAGCCATGCCTGATACGAACCGTGCTTGCACCACAGGGTTAGCGGACACGGTATCAGGAATTCCCAAGCTTCGCAGTCTCTTGCTGGATTCGCTGCCAAGCGCGTTCCACGTGCCGGGCCTGAGTGTTGGTTTGGCCGACGCAGACCCGAAGCGTGAGTTTGCCGTCGAGCTTGGTATGCGTGAGAAAAAGGTCGCCGCTGGCGTTCAACCGGTCCATCAGAAGTTGATTGGCATGATCTCCCACGCGCAGCCGGAAGCCGACGAGATTAAGCTGAGCGGGCGCGGCCAGTTCGAAACGAGAATCGTCGCGCACCCAACCGGCGAATTGCTGCGCCAGTCGCACGTGCTCGCGAACGTGGTGCTGCAGCCCTTCGATCCCGTAATGCCGGATCACAAACCAAAGCTTGAGCGAACGAAAACGGCGTCCGAGCTGGATGTGCCAGTCGCGATAATCAATAACCGCGCCGGATTCACTTGCCTGATTGCGCAGGTACTCGGGCAAGACAGAAAGCGTCTGGATCAGGTGCTTCCGGTCGGCGACGTAGAAGCAGCTGCAATCGAAGTTGGTGAACATCCATTTGTGCGGGTTGAAGCAGTAACTGTCGGCGAACTCAACGCCATCGTTGATGAAGCGAAATTCCGGGCAGAGCGCGGCCGTGCCGCTCAGGGCGGAGTCCACATGGAGCCAGAGATTATGCTCGCGGCAGATTCCGGCAATTTCGCGGACGGGATCGATGGCACAGGAAGATGTAGTCCCCACGGTTGCGCAGACGAAGCAGGGAACGAGGCCGGCCTCGAGGTCTCGCTCGATCTGGCGTGCCAGCGCTTCGGGCCGCATGGCGAAGTTCTGGTCCACTTCGATCTGGCGCAGGTTGTCCGAGCCCAAGCCTGCTATCTTTACTGCTTTTTCAACCGAAGAGTGCGTCTGTGTTGAGCAATAAGCGACCAGGCGTCCATCGCAACCTTTGCAATTGCTCGCGAACTGCGTTGCACGTTCGCGGGCCGCCAGCAACCCGCAGAGATTGGCGCTGGAACCGGTGTCCTGAATGACGCCGCCGCCGGTGCTCGATGAAAGAAACTTCTCCGGCAGCCCAAGCATGGGCACCAGCCAATCGAGCACATGGGTTTCGAGTTCCGTGCACGCCGGGCTGGTGGACCAGAGCATGCCTTGCACGCCCAGCCCCGACGAAAGTAAATCGCCGAGTATAGCCGGCCCCGAGGCGTTCGCCGGAAAGTAGGCGTAGAAGTTGGGCGACTGCCAGTGCGTGATGCCGGGCAGGATGACGCGCTCGATGTCGCCGAGAATCTGGTCGAAGGCTTCGCCGTGCTCCGGCGCATTTGGCGGCAGCTTCGAGCGAATTTCTCCCGGCTGCACGCGCGATAGAACCGGGAAACTTTCGATGCGGGAATGATAGTCGGCGATCCAGTCCACGACAGCGTGGCCCTGGCGGCGAAACTCCTCGGGAGACATATGAAACGATTTGGGTTCAGACATGGGAATCGGCAATTTGTGATTGGTGATTTGTAATTGGTAATTTGAAACCCAATGCTCTTAAATTACCAATTACAAACTACCAATCACAAATCTCTTCACTTCCGCTCGTCCAATTGCCCGAAGTACACACGCGTGTCGTATTCGAATTCGACCTTGCCTTCCGTGGCGTGGGTGCGAAAGATTCGCTGCAGTTCCTTCATCATGGGCGCGTGGCCGGGATGACCGTCGAGCGGCGCGTACGAAGAGGACAACAGGCGTCCGGCGGCGCCTTCGTAGTCGAACTGCTGCCGCAGGCTGAAGACGCGCTCCTGGTACGGCGTGGGCGCAAAGAATTTATAGATCGTAGGGGTCGTGCGTTCGTGGCGCACTTCCTTATAGTCGGTGCCATAGGTCAGCAGGAGTCGCTCGTAGTCCCGCAGGAAGGGAGTCGTGGTGGTGAGGCGCTCATTCCATATCAGCACGCACCATCCCTGGGGCCGCAGAATGCGAGCAAATTCGGAGCGGGCGCGAGGCAGGTCAAACCAGTGCGCGGCCTGGGCGGCGGTGACGAAGTCGACGGAAGCGGAGGCCAGCGTGGTCTCCTCGGCGGTTCCGTCAACGGTCACGAGCCGGGCGCCGGATTGAAGGGACCGGAGGGACTCTAGCTGCTGGACTCCCATTGCGCGCATTTCCGGGTTCGGTTCGATGGCAAAAACCGAATTTCCGTTTTCCATGAGAAGGCGAGTAAACACGCCTGTGCCGGAGGCGATGTCGGCGATGATGTGACTCGGCTGCAGTCCGCATTCGGCGCGAAGCAGTTCGAGAACCTCCGCCGGATACCCCGGGCGATAGCGGACGTAATTCTCCACCCGATCGGAAAAACGAGCCGTTGGCGACTTACTCATCGCTCCTTAGTGTAACCCGTTTAAACGGCGACTCGCTCCGCACGGTACAATCTTTCTTTCTGAATGGCGGTCTACTGCAAAGGAGCTTCATGAAACTTCTTTCGGGGGGAGTTCTGTTCTTAGCGCTGATTGGCTCGAGCCTGCTGGCGTTCAATCAGACCGGCAAAGATCAGGGTGGCAAGAACAAAGAGAAAGAACAGCCGGACAATTGGTCCATCAGTGGATTCCGCGATGTTGCCGGTGAGCGGGAAGTCGAAAAAAAGTTTATGGCTGTGCCCGATCCCAAGCTGGCGGAAGAGCATCTCCGCATTCTGACGCAGGCGCCGCACATCGCCGGATCTCCCGAGGACAAAGCGACCGCCGAGTACGTGGCCAAGAAGTTTCGCGAGGCCGGCTTGGACACCGAGATCGTCAAATACAAAGTTTGGCTGAACTATCCCGCCGAGATTCGTGTGGATATGACCGCGCCGCCCGGAGTAGAGATGCATGGCCCGCGGCGCGAGCATGTCGACGACGACCCCTTTCAGGACGATCCGCGCGTCGTGATGCCTTACAACGGAATGTCGCCCTCGGGCGACGTCGAGGCAGAAGTTGTCTATGCGAACTACGGCTCGCCGGCGGACTTCGACAAGCTGAAGCAGATGAACGTCGATGTGCGCGGCAAGATAGTCATCGTCCGTTACGGTGAGAATTTCCGCGGCGTAAAGGCGTTCGTGGCGCAGGAGCGCGGTGCGGCGGCGGTCATCATTTATTCCGACCCGAAGGACGACGGCTATTACCGCGGCGACGCCTATCCGAAGGGTCCGTGGCGCCCGGCCAGCGGGGTGCAGCGCGGATCGGTCGGCTTCATGTTCCAGTTTCCCGGTGACCCGACCACGCCGGGAGTGGCGTCCACGCCTACGCTGCCGGATTCGAAGCGCATTTCTCCCGCCAACTCCGACCAGTTGCCGAAGATTCCCGTGACTCCGCTCTCATACGCCGATGCCTCGCCGATTCTCGAACACCTCGGCGGCCCGCCCTCGCCGCGCGAGTGGCAGGGAGCGCTGCCCTTCACCTACCACGTGGGTCCAGGGCCCGCAAAAGTGAAGATGCACCTTAAGCAGGACTACCAACTCCGCACGATTTGGGATGTAATGGGCAAAGTTCGGGGAACATCTTCGCCAGATGAGTGGGTGGTGGCGGGCAATCATCGCGATGCCTGGGTCTATGGAGCGGTCGATCCAAACAGCGGCACGGCCTCGATGCTGGAGGCGGTGCACGGCTTGGGTGTGCTGCTGAAATCGGGCTGGAAGCCGAAGCGGACGATTGTGTTCGGCAGTTGGGACGCGGAAGAAGAAGGATTGATTGGTTCCACCGAGTGGGGCGAAGATCATGCGCAGGAACTGGGGAACGCTGCCGCTTATTTCAACATGGATGTAGCGGTAGCAGGCAAGAAGTTCGTGGCTTCAGGGGTGCCTACTTTGAAAGAGTTCATCCGCGAGATCGCGAAAGCGGTGCCTTCGCCGCAAGGCGGAACCGTGTACCACGAGTGGAAGAAGACGAGCGAGCCGAAGGCGGAGAACAACCGTCCGCAGGAAACCGCCACTTACCGTCCGCCGCCGGCGGCAATGCAGAGTGATGTGCCAGTGGGCGATCTCGGCAGCGGCTCCGACTACACCGTCTTCCTGCAGCATCTGGGTGTGCCCTCCACCGACGTCAGTTCGAGCGGCGACTATGGCGTGTATCACTCGACGTTCGATGACTTTACCTGGTTCAAGAAATTCGGCGATCCCGATTTCCGCTACGAGCAGCAGATGGCGCGCGTTTACGGTCTGGAAGTGCTACGCATGGCAAGCGCCGACGTGCTTCCCTACGATTACGAAAACTATGGGAAGGAAATCGTGGTTTACCTCGATGCTGCCAAGAACAAAAGTAAAGAGCGCTTCGGAGACAAGGCGCCGGACTTCTCGGCAGCGCTCGAAGGCGCGCGTCGCCTGCAGGAATCGGGTGCAAAAATTTTACAAAAGCAGCGGAAAATGCCGGCAGCGCCAGATCGCATGAATGCTAAACTTCGGGAAGCGGAGCGGGCGCTGCTGATTCCAGAGGGGCTGCCCAACCGTCCGTGGTTTCACCACGCCATTTACGCGCCCGGGCAGTACACGGGATACGCGGCCGTGGTGATTCCCGGGGTGAACGAGGCGATCGATCGTGGGGATCTTCGCCGAACTGAACAACAAATCGCAGCGCTGGCGGCAGCCTTGAACCGAGCCGTTCTGGTTCTGGAGCAGTATCGCTAAACGCGGCTGGAAGTCTGCAGCGCAACCAGGTTCGTATGAGCCCAACCCGGTTCATATGAGCGCAGCCGGTTCGTAAGAGCGGAACAGGTTCGTATCAGGGTATCGCTTTAGCGATACCGCAAGTCCTTCGGAATCGGATGCCCCTTTAGGGGCTGCGGATTTTCGTCTCAGCCGTGCGGCAAAGGGGAAGCCGGGACACGACCTATGGCACTGGCAAGAATCATTACGCGTTCCCATGCGTGCTCGCGAGAGCTGGCGCTCGATCTCCTTGCCCGCGGTTACGCCGTCGAAATTGTTTCCCCCGACAAGATCCCCGACAATATTGCCGATCTGGAATTGCGGGTCGATGCCGGTCCTGGAGATCGGTTGATCGCGAGCGTCGAAACACACGATGGCGAGCGCTCAGCTTCGCTGGATTTCGTGCATCATCTGAAGGCGCCGATGGGGAACTTCATTCGTAGGCCGGGGGAGCCTGGCGAAGCGGTTCTCTTCCCAGATGAGCCCGTAAGCTTCAACGCCGAGCAAAGCGTCGAAGATATGGAACTGCCCGCGGAAGCTCCGCAACTGGCGCCCAAAGCCGTTTCTCCGGCAGCCGGCATTCCGTTCGAGTCCGAACACGATCCTGGATTCGACTTCGAAGAGGGCGCGCGTCTGATCGTGCCGCCAGAGCCATCGCCACCGCCTCGGGTAGAACCACCGGGCTATTTTGCGGTCGACGACTCCGCCGTTGCCCGGCCAGCCATTGCCCAACCAACGATTGTCCAGCCGGCGATTGCCCGGCCAAGACCGTCGGGGCGCGATCGCTCCGCGGGATGGCGTTGGCGCGCGACGCTGACTTTTGCCAGCGTAATACTGTTGGCCGTGCTACTCGGGTTCGGCATGCGACGGACCGGGAAAGCCGCGACGCAGAGTTCCGCGGCGCTACCCGCAGAGAAACTCGCGGCAACGTCAGCCGATGGAAACTTGTCGATCGCCGCGGATTCCGAAAAGGAACCAGGCCAAGTTCCGGCGCCGGCAATGTCCCCAGCCGCAAAATCGGGAGGCAATCCCGACCATGCGCCGAAAGAATTGCCAGTCGCGAAGGCCGAAACTGCGCCCGCGAATCCTCGGCCCAGAATCTCGCGCCGGCACTTTGACGACTTGATCGCGCGCGACACCGTGACTTACCTGGACAAGAGTTTCGAGCCGCGTGCTTTCAACCAGCCCGCTCCGAAAGCCAAGCCGGCGAAGCGTTTCGCGCGCCGGCATCCGAGTTCGCGCAAGCATAGCGGCGCGGTAGTCACGGCGAGTAAGGTCACCTACCTCGACAAGGCAGCTCCGAAAGCGGCAAAGTAGGAGATGAACCGGCATATCGCCATTGCGCACCTGCTGCACGACCTGCCCACCGCAGCGACCGCGACCTTCCTCGCGCTTTTCCCCATCGTCAACCCGCTGGGCGGAGTTCCGATGTTCTTCAGTCTTACCGCCGACTACACTCCCGAAGAGCGTCGGCGCACCGCGTTGAAGACCGCCGCCGACGTGATCGCGATCCTGGTCGTTTTTATGCTCTTCGGCCGATTCGTCCTCAACTTCTTTGGAATTTCGCTGCCGGTACTGAAAATCGCGGGCGGCCTGATCGTGGCGAATACCGCCTGGGGCATGGTGACCGGCTCCAGCCGCATGACGATGGAAGAAAACAGCGAAGCCTTGACCAAGCAGGACATTTCGCTAACGCCCATGGCCATGCCGATGCTGTCCGGGCCGGGCTCGATTGGAGTCGTCATGGGACTTGCCGCTCACGCCGACCACTTTCTTTCTTACCTGGGCATGGTGATCGGCATCGTCGCCCTCGGCCTGACCGTCTATCTATTCCTGTTCCTGGGAGGTCCGTTCGTCAAGCGCCTCGGCCCCGGCGCGATGGGCGCGATCAACCGCATTTTCGGATTCTTGATTCTGGCAATTGCGGTGCAGTTAGTGTGGAACGGCGCGGCCGACTTTCGAGGATAAGCGCGCTTCGACAGCCTCGCCGGTGGAAGGCCGGGCGTCCTCGCCCGGCCACCGTCCCGCATTTCGCGAAGAGGGCTCTGGCCCCTCCCGCCTCTCCGGTGCCCCGTCCCGGTCCCTAGTGTGACGTACCCGTGTTTTCCGCCGCCGCTAGCGCCTCTTTTTCCATGCACCGGCCGGCCAGGGCGGCGCAGGATTCGATGAATTCCTGCTCTGGTGCAGTGAAGGTGTCCGCAAAGTAGCTTTCGATACACAGCTCTGCCATCACTCGTCTCTTCGCCCCGATCTTCACGAAGATCGGCACTATGATGTTGGACTTCACCAGATCCGACCCCAGGTAGCGAGGGTCGGCCTTGACATCGTTGACCGCCACGGTTTCCCCGGAAGTAGCCGCGGCACCACACAATCCTTTGTCGAGGGGGATGCGCAGCGTAGGCATAAAGCTGCCGACGTAGGGTCCCAGCACCAGAGAGTCGAAAGCGGGGGCTTCCATGAAATAAAAGCCAACCCAGTTATAGCGCGGCATCTCTTCATGAAGACGCTGGGAGATGCGCTGCATCAGAGACTTCACCCCATCGGCGGAGCGGCCGTATGCCTCAAATTCCTCCAGCAGTTCTTCGTACTTGGACATCTTGACCGGGATCTCCTTTGGCTTCGCAGCAGCCCGCCATTCTACATGCTTCAGGCGCTGGTTTTGCGCACTGGAGCTTCAATCAATAGTAAATGACGCGGCGTTGGAGATCCCGCCGCACGGCGCCGGGTTCGAAACCGTCACAGTCGCTGAACCCGCAGCGCCAATATCCGAGGCTAAAATCTGCGCCGTAATCCGTGAAGCGTCGACATAAGTCGTGGCGCGGGGTGAGCCGTTCCACAGCACAGTCGAGGCTGTTACAAAGTAGTCGCCATTCACCGTCAGCGTGAAGGCCGCGCCGCCAGCCTTCGCCGACGACGGAACCATGCTCGTCGCGCTTGCCGCCGTGGTAATGGTGAGTCGATTTACAGTAGCTGGCTGCCAATTCAGGCTGTCGGTGTAGTAACTATAAAAAGTGTCGCCGAGAACACCTGGGTCCGCGCCTAAGCCAACCGCGTTGGCATAACCGTATACGGTCGCTGGATACTCGGGGTCTGCCAACAGTACTTGCATGGGAGGCCAATAAAGCCCGTCTACCGATTCGCCGTAGGCGATGTATTGGGCATTGTCCATCATGGCAACAAAGCGATTTCGATATGCGCTCCAGGCGATCTGAAAATCTCCCGCGGTCTCGCCGGTCACGCCCGGAAAGGTTTCGCTCGCCAGCCCTCCCAGGCCCGGCTGATCCCACTTCCCTTCATAGTATTTGTTGAACAACGTCGACACTGAGTTACCGGCAACTGCAGCGGTTAGAACGTCTTCATAGGGTGCCCTGGCCACGGATATGAAGGTAAAGTCGCTGCACTCGGCCGTAGCTGTCCAACAATGCTGAGGGAAGAAAATGTAGAAGTACTTTTGCTGGGTAGTTGGGTCGGTATACGGCACAAGCGGGCTATCTCCAACATCGCTGGCGCCATGGGGTTTGTAAGCATGAGGAACGCTCAGAATTAATCCCAGGTCTTGCCACGTCTGCCCCTCATCCGTCGACTTGGCAAGGCCGGTCCAGGACCAGAGCGGATTAGCGTTTTGCTCGATGTGATAGACCATGATGAGACTGCCTGCGCCCGGCTCTCCCTGGGGCACGCGGTAGACGGGGCCACCTCCCGCATAATCGATTGTCGCGGGTAAATTGGCGGTGACGGGGAATGCGAACTCGTGGACAGCCGGGTTGGGATCGCCGAGCGGTTCGCCCAAAGGGTGATCTAACGTCCCCTGAGCCACGGTGATGGAGCCCCACCGCCATGACGCTTGATCAGTGCAGTTCAGATGGCAGCCGCCGTCGCTGCCGAAGAAAAGATAGCCCGATCCATCGCGAGTTCGCACCACGCCTAGCGGAGTGTCGCTCCAGGCGAAGTATGGCCACACCTTGGGGTCAGGAATAATACCCGGTGGCTGCACGTGGTAACTCACCTCGTGCCTCTCGCGATTGGAGGCGACTACTTTATTCTCGACGACCCGTACCTGGCATCGCGTCGCAGAAGAGTCGCCTTGCGTGGCAGCAAACTCTGTGGTCGCAAATCCGGTATTTTGAAATAATCCTTCCGAAAAACCGCCCATGTCGCGGGAGGAGCCAAGTCCTAGTTTAGGCGGAGGTCCAACGACTGTTTGTGCTGCGGACTGAACCGTCAACAGGGGCGGCAGCAGCGCCAAAAGGCGAAGGATGTAATTGTGAGCCCGCAGGAACTTGAACAAAATGAAACGTCGACTTAGGGGAAGCGTCGTCATGGCGGGTCCTCCGATGCACATCACAGCTATAACCCGGAAGGTTCAGAAAAGTTTCTTGCCAACGACGATTATGATCGTCAGGGCCGGGCTCAACAGTTTAAGCCGGGCCCAAGTTGAAGTCAGGGCCGAAGAGGCGACCGAACCGATGAGATGAGAACGCTTGTCGTTACTTGCCAGCCGTTACTTATTGATCGTAACCAGCTTATCCACTAATCCCGAGTAGTCCTTCTTCTCCAGCCCGTGCACCTGCTTGTTGTACTCGTCCACCTTGCTGGAGTAATTCATCGAGCAGAATTTCGGGCCGCACATGGAGCAGAAGGCGGCGGATTTGTATTGCTCCTGCGGCAGAGTTTCGTCGTGCATGGAGCGCGCCGTCTCGGGATCGAGCGATAGCTCGAACTGCTTCTCCCAGTCGAACTTATAGCGGGCATAACTCAGGGCATCGTCGCGATCGCGGGCTCCAGGGCGCTGGCGGGCTACATCGGCGGCGTGGGCCGCGATCTTGTAGGCGATGATCCCGTCTTTCACATCTTTTTCGTTAGGCAGACCGAGATGTTCTTTCGGCGTGACATAGCAGAGCATCGACGCACCGTACCATCCAATCATGGCCGCTCCAATGGCCGACGTGATGTGGTCGTAGCCGGGAGCGATGTCGGTGACCAGCGGTCCCAACGTGTAGAACGGAGCCTCGTCGCACCACTCGTTTTCCTTTTCCACCTGCTCTTTGATCTGGTGCATCGGGATGTGGCCCGGGCCTTCAATCATGACCTGTACGTCGTGCTTCCAGGCGATGCGGGTCAGTTCGCCCAGGGTCTTGAGTTCGGCGTACTGCGCTTCATCGCTGGCGTCGGCCAGGCAGCCAGGACGCAGGCCGTCTCCGAGCGAGAAGCTTACGTCGTACTTCGCGAAAATCTTGCAGATGTCTTCGAAGCAATCGTAGAGGAAGTTCTGCTTGTGGTGGTGCGTCATCCATTGGGCAAGGATCGCGCCGCCTCGGCTGACGATACCGGTGATGCGCTTCGAAACCATGGGCACATATTGAATGAGCACGCCGGCGTGAATGGTCATGTAATCCACGCCCTGCTGCGCCTGCTCCTCGATCACTTCGAGCATCACGCTGGCCGTGAGATCTTCGACGCGCTTGACGCGCGAGATCGCTTCATAAATCGGCACGGTTCCGATGGGGACAGGCGAATGCCGGATGATCGCTTCGCGAATGGTATGAATATCGCCGCCGGTCGAGAGGTCCATCACCGTGTCTGCGCCATAGTGAACGGCGGTGTGCAGTTTCTTGAGCTCTTCTTCCACGTTCGAGGTGACGGCCGAGTTGCCGATGTTAGCGTTGATCTTGCAGAGCGACTCGACGCCGATCGCCATCGGCTCCAGTTCGGGATGGTTGATGTTCGCCGGGACGATCATGCGGCCGCGGGCGACTTCATCGCGCACCAATTCCGGCGCGATCTTCTCGCGGTGAGCGATGTATCGCATCTCGTCGGTAATTGAACCGGTGATCCCGCCGCGGCGCGCGTAATGCATCTGCGAAAAGTTGCCGTCCGTGTTTTCGCCTTTCCGCTTCGCCAGCCATTCTGCCCGCGGTTTCAGAACCTCGTTTAACCCATTGCCGTTCGCGCCGTTTGTCGGATTGTTATTGTCTGCGGACATTTTCGTTTGTACCATCCTTGACGAAGTCGAGTCTTGAAATTATACCCCGCTTCCGGGATGAGGATGATTCTCGCAGGGAAATCCGGCGGGTGAGGCGCACCGCCGCCCGGGAAACTGAATCCTGGCAAAGGGGGAGGGAATCAAACTAAAATGTCGTTATAACGACAATTGCGGGACGGTCCGATCAAAGATCTGCCTGCCGGGAGGAAGCAATGCTGAAGCGGCTGATGGCTACAAGTAACGACGTGAGCTTGACCACTTTGCGGGTGGTTCTGGGAGTGGTGTTCTTCGCGCATGGGGCGCAATTGATGCTGGGCTGGTTTGGCGGCTTTGGTTTTCATGCCACCATGGCAAACTTTGTTCACCTGGGATTCCCCGCTCCCGTCGCACTTCTGGTCATCTGCGCGCAATTCTTTGGTGCGCTGGGGCTCCTGGCGGGATTGCTGACTCGCATCGCGGTGCTCGGAATTGCCGCCGTAATGACCGGAGCGATCTTCATGGTTCATCTGCAGAATGGGTTCTTCATGAACTGGATGGGCACGCAGAGGGGCGAGGGATTCGAATTTCATCTGCTGGCGCTGGCCATGGCAGCGGCGTTGCTGCTGCGCGGGGCTGGAGCGTTTTCGCTGGACCGGGCGCTCTCGAAGTAATCCAAGCCCCAGCGATTGTAGTCATTGCCGGGATCGGGAGTCCCTGCGACCCACAGGCAGGTGCCGAGCTGCGCTCGGCTTGAACGGGCGAGGGAGCCCGTCCCCACACTAGCCAATTTCTAATTCCTCAGCGTTTTCCCCGTCTTCAGCGTGAACTGAATTCTCTCCTGCGTCTTCTTCTCTCCGCACAGGGATTTGAAGGCCTCGCGCTCCAGTTCGAGCAGGTATTGTTCGCTGACCGGAGTGCCGGGCGTTATATTTCCGCCGCAGAGGACTTCGGCGATTTTGGTGCCCAGCTTCTGCTCGTGATCGCTGATGTACTCGCTCTGCCGCATAAGGTAGACGCCCATCTTGAGCGTGGCGAGGATGTTCTCGCCGGGAGCGGGAATGTCGGTGCGCATCAGCGGAGGCTCGTAACCCGCGCGCGCCAGTTCCAGCGCTCGCGCTTTAGCGTCGGAAAGAACGCGCTCGCGGTTCATGGTGATGCGGTCGGAACTCGACAGGAAACCGAGTCCGCGCGCTTCATGCGCCGAAGTGGCAACTTTCGCGGTGGCGATGGTCTCGAAAGTTTTCTTCATTGCCTCGAGCAATTCCACCGATTCGCCGCGAGCGTTGGAAGGAAGATCGGGACGAATGGACGCTGCGCTGTCGACCGCGCGCAGCAGCATTTCCTTGCAGCCACCGCCTCCGGGAAGCAGGCCGACTCCGACTTCGACCAGGCCCATGTAAAGTTCGGCGTGCGGTTGGCGAGCGGCTGCGTGCAACGAGATTTCACATCCGCCGCCGAGCGTGAGTCCGAAGGGCGCGATCACCACTGGCTTCGGTGAAAACTTGATGGCCTGCGTCATTCCTTGAAACTGGCGGATGGCGAGGTCAACGTCGTCCCACTCTTCTTCCTGGACAGACATGAGCAGCAGCATCAGATTTGCGCCGACAGAAGAATTCTGCGCGTCGTTGGTGATGACGAACGCGTCGAACGCGTCGCCTGGGCCGCCCGGCTTCAGCGTCTGCAGGATCAGCGAGATGATGTCTGCGCCGAGGGCGTTCATCTTGGAATGGAACTCGATGCAGCCGACACCATCGCCGAGGTCGATCAGCGAGGCGCCGGAATTCTTCTTGACTACGCCGTTGGATTTTTTTGCGACCTCAACCGACCAGACTCCCGCGGGAACGCCTACCGGTTGCCAGTTGCCAGTTGCCAGATCCCAATACTTGCGGCCCGACGGCGTCTTCGAATCATCTTCGTACCAGGATTTCTTTCCGGAGCCGAGCAGCTTTTCCACGTTGGCCGCTACCGGACGCCCTTCTTTCTTCA